>Ga0210377_10001235_pt1 | contig 23414 bp, 21 predicted proteins | sample PLM4_65_b1redo_FD_155480 | JGI IMG/M metagenome (GOLD analysis project Ga0210377, IMG submission 155480) | Groundwater sediment microbial communities from an aquifer in East River, Colorado, USA - PLM4_65_b1 redo | ecosystem: Environmental > Terrestrial > Soil > Riparian zone | place: USA: East...
GCCGCATTCCGCTGCCCCCGCCCGGCGGCGGTCGTTGCTCAGCGGCGCGGCGGAGCGCTTGGATCGGAGCGAGCCGGCTCGCCCATCTCGATGCGCGCGGTCACCTGCGCGCCCTCGTCGATACGAAGCCGGGGCGTTCGCACCAAGCCGTCGAGGCGGCCTTGAGGTCCGACCTCGACGCGTTCCTTCGCGACCACCTCCCCGACCACCGAGCCGCGGACGATGAGGCTGCGGACCTCGAGCTTCGCGTCGATCGTCCCGGTTTCGCCGACGATGAGCGTGCCGTCAGCGTTAGCCGTGCCGCGGAAGTGCCCGTCGATTCGCACCGCCCCGGTGAACGAGATCTTCCCCTCGAAGGAGGTGCCGCTGTCCAGGAACGTCTGAAGTCCGTCCTTCACGATTCGTCTCCGAGAAGGCGTTCGCTGAGCCGCTCCAGCTCGCTCTCGCCGTGGAACTCGATCTCGATGCGCCCCCGCGTGCGTCGTCCGATGATTCTCACCTTCGTTTTCAGCGCTTTTCGCAGGCGCTCCTCCAGGTCGATCACATGGACGTCTCTTGTGGGGCCGGGACGCGGCCGGTGTGGTGTCGATGACGCAGCGCGTCGACCAAGATCTTCTGCTGCTCGAACCGAGAGCCCCTGTCTAACGATTTGATCGCGGACCAGCGCTCGTTGAGGGGTGGGCACTTGCAGAATCGCCTTCGCATGGCCCATGGAGATGCGCTGATCAATCAGATCCTGCTGGATCGGGGCGGGCAGCTCGAGAAGTCGTAGGTGATTCGACACACTCGAGCGGTCAAGGCCTACGCGCCGTCCAACTTCGTCCTGCGTCATTTTCTCATCCTCGACAAGCACCTTGAAGGCTTCGGCGAGCTCCATCGGATTCAGGTCCGCGCGCTGGACGTTCTCGACCAGTGCCATCTCGACGACCTGGCGGTCGGTGGCGTCGAGGATGACCGCGGGCACCTCGTCGAGCCCGGCGATCTGCGCGGCGCGCCAGCGTCGCTCGCCGATGATGAGCTCGTAGCCGTCTCCACGTCGTCGCACAACGAGCGGCTGGAGGATTCCCTGTTCCCGGATCGATGCGGCGAGCTCGCCGAGCTCGGTCGCGCGGAATGCCTTGCGGGGTTGGCTTGGGTTCGGTGCGATCTTCGAGATCGACACGAAAAGCGGCGCGACACCCAAATCCTCTTGCTCGAGCGCGTTTGCTTCGGTGCGGGTTGGTGGAGCTGGAGGTGTCGGGATCAGTGCGGACAGACCGCGGCCGAGTGCCTTACGTGTGGCCATGCTGGATCCTTTCCAAGACTTCCTCGGCGAGCTGCAGATAGCTCAGCGCGCCTTTGGAGTTGATGTCGTAGAGGAGAGCGGGCTTGCCATGGCTCGGTGCTTCCGAAAGCCGGACGTTCCTCGGGATCACCGTTCGAAAGACCCGTCCGCCGAAGTGCTCTCTGGCTTCGCGCGCGACCTGGAGCGCGAGGTTGTTCCGCACGTCGTACATCGTGAGGAGCAGGCCCTCGATCTCAAGCGTCGGGTTCAACGCGGATCTGACGAGCTCGACGGTCTGGGTGAGCGCCGCGAGGCCTTCGAGCGCCAGATACTCGCATTGCAACGGCACGAGCACCGAGTCCGCGGCGACCAGCGCGTTCAGCGTGAGCAGCCCGAGCGACGGCGGGGTGTCGATCATAACTACGCGGAATTGATCGCGAATCGATTCGATGGCTCGCTTGAGCCGGTACTCCCGGTCGGGTGCGGCGGCGAGCTCCACCTCCGCACCGACAAGCTCGGTCGAGGAGGGCGCGAGCTTCAGAAACTGGAGCTGCGTGTCCAGCAGGATGTCGCCGAGCTTGGCGTCGCCTAGCAGCGCATCGTAGATGTCGGCCTTGAAATCGGCGGCCGTGACACCCAGGCTCGACGTCGCATTCGCCTGCGGGTCGAAGTCGATCAAGAGGGTGGGACACTCCGCGGCGGCTAGTGAAGCCGCGAGGTTCACCGCGGTCGTCGTCTTGCCGACTCCGCCCTTCTGATTCGCAACGACGATGACCCTGGCCACTCTCCACCCCACGGCGTACCGCAGGCGGATACTACCCCAGAGTTCCACGTGCAAGGAGTGAGAGAGCGCAGACTCCGAGCGACATCAACTCGTTCCACGGGAAATCGCCGCCGCGGGAACGCGCAGGATCGACCCTCCGGAAGCGAGAGGGATCGCTCGGGCCCCGTCGAGATCGATACCGGCGCCGGCCCAGATCCAGATCTCACCGTCCGGTCGGACCCAGGGCCGCGCCAGCTCGACCGACCGCTCGGGGGATGCGACCGCGCGGAGAAGTGCCACGTCGAAGGTTTCCGCGGGCGCGTTTTCGATCGACGCTCTCCGCACGTCGACGTCGAGCCCCAGCGTTCGAACGACATGGCGCAAGAAAGCGACCCGCTTTTCGCGGATCTCGACCAGGCTCACGCAGATGTCTTGCCGCGCGATCGCGATCGGCAAGCCCGGAAATCCGGCGCCACTGCCCAGATCGACCGCGGAGATACCTTGCGCCAGGTGGGGAACCGCGGCGAGGGAGTCGTCCACATGCCGCGAGGTCGCGGCCGGATCCGTCGAGCCCACCAAGTTCATCCGCTCGCCCCAGCGCGCGAGCTCGCCAATGAACGCCGCGAGAATCGTCTCGAGCTCCGGAGAACGGCTCAAGCCGGAGTGATGCGGACCCGCTTGCGCGGGCCTTCGCCCTCGCTGTCGGAACGCACGCCGCGCTCATCCTTCAGGGTGTTGTGTACGACCCAGCGCTCGCGTGAGTTCATCGGGCGCAGCAACTCCGGCTCACCCGAGCGCCGCACGATCTCGGCTGCTTCGCGGGCCATGCGCTCGAGTGCGACCTCATCGATGTCTCGCTCATCCGAGTCGCGCCGACTGTCGGAGCGATCGGACCGACGCGGCTCGCGCTGGCCGTCTCGCCTCGATCTCTCGCTGCTGTCAGGAATTTGCGGTCGCCGAACTCCGCGGATGTCGACGCGCGCCCCGGCATCGTCGTCTATGAGCATTTCAGCGGCGCGGTGAGCCAGGTGCGAGAGCGCCGCCGCGAGCCGCGGTTCGCGATCAGCGAGCTCCACAATCGGTCGTCCAGCAAGCGTGATGATGATGTCACCGTCCTCGGTTTCAGACTCGGTGATCGCGACTTCGCGCAGCTTCATCCGCTCGATGATTCCGGCGATGAACTCCCCGACCGGACCCAGCTCTCCGTCCTCCAGCTCATCAGCCGGCTCCGCCGCTGGTTCTGGTTCAGTGCGTCGCGCAGAAGGCCGGGGGGCGGGCGGTTCCGTGCGCTGTCGTGGAGCGCTGCTTTCGGAGCGCTCCGGACGCGCAGCGCGCTCGCGCGGAATCTCGGCAGCGGGTTCGGGCCGCTCGTCGCGGCGCTCCGGTCGTCGATCGGGCCGCGCCTCAGCGCGCGGTTCAGGCCGTCGCTCCGGTCGCCTCTCCTCTCGAGGCGCGGGCCGCGCTGACCGCGAGGCCGCAATCAGCAGCACTCGGGTACCCAAGCCATTCACCTGAACTGTGGCTGGAACCACCCAGACATCGAGCTGATCGGCCGAGGTGCGGAAGAAGCCCTCGGCCTTGGAAATCGCCTCTTCGCGGGTTTCGGCCACGAATTCACGAGCGTCGCCTACAGATGCATCCATTCCCCGATCCTCCCAGCTCCGATCACTTCGCCGGCCCCACCGGCGATCGATTGACGAAGAGCTGCTGCGCGATCCCGAGAAGGTTGCTCACGAACCAGTAGAGCACGAGCCCTGACGGGAACTGGTAGAACATGAAGGTGAAAACGACACTCATCAGTGTCATCATCTGCCGCTGCTGGGGGTCGGCGTTCGGCGCCGGCGTCAGGCGCTGTTGCAGCAGCATCGACCCGCCCATCAGAATCGGCAGCAAGCGGATCGGGAGCCCGGCAATGGAGAAGAAATTCTCCGGCGCGGACAAATCGTTGATCCAGAGCGCGAATGGTGCGTGGCGCAACTCGATCGACGTCTGCAACGCGAAGTAGAGCGCGATCATGAACGGCATCTGGATGAGGATCGGGACGCACCCGCCGCCCATCGCGGAGAGCGGGTTCATGCCCTTCTGGCGGTACAGCTTCATCATCTCTTCCTGAAGCTTGTCCCGGTCGCTGCCGTGCTTCTCCTGAAGCTCCTTCATCTGCGGAGCGATGACGCTGAACCGCTTCATCGACTTCATGGAACGCTGCGTCAGAGGGAAAGTCAGGACCCGGACGAGCAGCGTCAGAAGGATGATGGAGACGCCGTAGTTGGCGATGACGTGGTCATGCGTCCAGCGGAGCATCGCCTCGAACGCATGAACCAGCGGCCGCACGAACGCCCACCCAGCATTGATGGAGGCCTCGAGTCGAGGATCCACCGAGCCCACGATTGCCGGCATCTTCGGACCGAAGAACAGCCGATAGCTCCGCTCGACACCGGTACCCGGAGGGACCTCGAAGCTCATTGCACCGAGCGCAGCTTGGCCCAGATCGCGACCCAGCGGACCCAGAAAACCCCCGCTATCGCGGGGGTTATCAGAGACCGCGGCCGCCAGGAAGTACTGACTGTCGATGCCCACCCACTCCACAGGAGGAGGGTAGGAAGCGCCGGTCGGCGCAGCGCGGCCGAGCAAGCCGCCCAGGAAGCCCGCGGTGCCGATCCCGGCCAACGGCGTGCGCTCCACTGCGCCGTCGACCGAGGCGACGAGGCTGTAGTTCAAGAAGTGATCCGGCGCCTCGACCGGTCGCTCCTGGCCATAGAGGACGAGGTCGAGTTTCGGCATCAGTGGCGCCGCGCTTTCGTTCTGGATTGACACAGTCGCTCGTCCGCCGTAACCTGCGTCATCGATCTCGATCCTGCGCGTTACTGTGACTCCATCCTGCTGGGCGCGGAGCTCGACCATTCTCGGTCCCGACGAGATCACCTCGTAAGCCATGCCCTCGAGGGAACGCAGGGGTTCGGGACCCAGAAAGATGAACAGCGCTCCGCGCGAATCGGTCGTGACCAGCTCGACCGGGCCAGAGTCTGCGGCGACGGTCGCGCCGTAACTGAGAAGTTCTACTCCGTCGATGCGGCCTCCGAGATTGCTGACGCGAACTCGAATTGCGTCATTCTCGAGCGTCACGTTCCGCCCTTCCGAACTACTTGGCCTCTCCACCTCGGCGGAAGCGGGTGCCTCTGGCATCCGGGGAGGTTCTGGCGCGGTCGGAAGCGCCTCGCCAACCGCCTCGGGCTGCGCCGGCAGCGCCTCTGGCGGCGGTGGGGGCGGCCGGAACAGGTACGAGACCACAACCAGAGCGATCGCCAGCGCAATTGCGCCGATCTGCAACCGGTCCACCGTCATGTCCTCACGGGAGGTCCACGCCTCCGCGGCCGAGTGGATGACAGCGCCCGACCCGACGCAGTGCGCGCATCCCCCCGCGGAGGGCGCCATCTCGTTCGATCGCAGCGACGGCGTACTGCGAGCAGCTCGGATGAAAGCGACAGGCCGACCCCAACCAGGGCGAGATCAGCAGCCGATAGCCGCGAACGAGCGCGATCAAGGCTGCGCTTGCGCTGCTCCGGGCAGTGCGAGCCTCCGGTCCAGGTCCTCGCGCACGTCCGCAAGTCGCAAGAGCTGCGGCATGTCGCGCTTGGCGATGAGGACTAGATCGCACGATCCAAACTCTCGGATACGACTGCGGAACCATTCGCGGGCGAGGCGCTTGATCCGGTTGCGCCGCACAGCGCCGCCGACCTTGCGAGTGACGGTGATGCCTAGGCGGGTGGGACCGCCGTCCTTTCGATCTCGGAGCAAGACGATGAAGAACCGGGTCGTCCGACGCTCGCCGAACTCGGAGGATGCGACAAAGTCCGCTCTGCGCATTCTTCCGCGTAGCTCTCTGCGGGCGTCAGCCGTCGACGCTGACGTGTCGCTACTTCCTCTTCGATACCCGCGTGAGCTCGTGACGACCCTTCGCGCGCCGACGCGAGAGCACATTGCGCCCAGCCGTTGTGCTCATCCGGGCGCGGAAACCGTGATTGCGCGCGCGCCGGATTCGGCTGGGCTGAAATGTGCGCTTCATGACGGATGCCTCGCGAGCCAGGCGACTCGGTGGGCGTGTATGAAAGCACCGGGTCCGACCAGTGTCAACGCCGGGCCCAGAGCGAAATCTCCCGAACGGAAATCCGCGAGCACTGTTGCATTGCTGCGCCGCGCTTTGATATGAGCACGGGCATCCCACTCGACCACGCCTCGTGAAAGGTTCGACGCCCCCATGACCGCCCGCGCTCCGGGCTTCGTCTGCGCAGACGAAGCGATATCGCTTTGGAAGTCGGTGCTGCATTCACTTGCGAACCGACTCGCACCCACGACACGCGATGCTCTCGCAGAGAGCGCGCGCTGTCTCGAACGCGCGCCTGACTCGCTCCGCATCGCGGCGAACAGCGGCGATCTGAAGGCTTGGATCCGCGCAGGCCACATCGGCGCGATCGAGGCCACACTCGCGAGCTTGACTGACGGCACGGTCTCACTCGCCCTGATCCCGATGGACGACGTCGCGCGCTGCAACAGCGACCCGACGTTTACCTTCTCGACCTTTCTCGCAAGCCCCGCGAATTCGGGCGCGCACGCGCGCATCCACAGCTTCGCGAGCGAAGCGAAAGCCAGCGTCGCTGGGCTGGCGTTCTACGGCCCCGCCGGAGCGGGGAAGACGCACCTGCTGCGGGCGCTTGCAGCCGAGCGTGTGCGCCTCGACCCGCACGCCACGGTGCTATACCGCTGCGCGGAGCAGCTCTCCCTCGATCTCGTGAGCGCGATCTCGACGCAGGCGTTGAGCTCGTTCCGAGAGGGCTTGCTCGCCGCGAGCATGCTGCTCCTCGACGACGTCCACGCCCTATACGGCCGCGAAGCGACACAGGAGGAGCTGCTGCGCTGCCTTGATCTGCTCGAGGAACGCGGCATCCCCGTGGCGATCGCGTTGCTCAAGCCGCCGGAACGGTCCCCGGGCTTGATCGAGCCGCTGCGCGCGCGGCTTGTGCGATTCGAGTCGATCGAATTGCGGCCGCCGGAGTGGGAAACCCGTGTGGCGATCGTCCTCGAGAGGGCACGCCGCTGGGGCGTCGAAGCCAAGCCCGCGGTCGCGGCGCTGCTGGCGAGCCGCCTGCGCGGAAACCTCGCTCGCCTCGACGTCGTGCTCACTCGCCTGATGACCCAGTCATCCTGCGGCCGGGATCTCGAGGATCTGGAGCTCGTCAAGCACATGTTGAGCCACACCGCGGACCCCCCGATTCGCGTCACGCCCGAAGACGTACTGAACGCGGTCGCGCAGCAATTCAACGTACGCCCGCGCGACTTCCGATCCACCAGCCGCAGCCCGCGCGTCACCACTCCCCGCCAGATCGCGATGTACCTGGTGCGGCGTCACTGCGGTCTCTCGTATCCGGAGATCGGCAGGCGGTTCGCCAGGCACCATACGACTGCGCTGCACTCCGACCGCATCGTCCAGGCCCAGCTCGGCGAGAACGCGAGCCTTCGGGCCGCGGTGCTGCTCGTCGAAAAAGAGCTGATGCGCGTCTCGGAGGAAGGTGGATGAGCGGTGGAAAACTGCAGGCCGGCCCTGGTCTCCCCCATCTGTCGACGGAGACTGGCGGCTTGCGCACCATGCCCGGTGGAGAAAACCACGAGCAGAGACGAGCGTTCGCAGGAGTTTTCCGGATTTCTACCGTCTTCCCTCCTACTCCTGCTCAACTTGCTTTAAGATCAGAAGAAGAAGTGGGAGGTTGGCGCACATGAAGCTGACGATCGAAAGAGACGAGCTGCTGCGCGGTTTGGGGCGCGTGCAGGCCATCGTCGAGCGGCGCGGCACGATGCCGATTCTCGCAAATGTGCTGATCGAGGCGCGCGAGGACGGCCTGACGCTCGCGGCGACCGATCTCGAGGTCGCCGTGGTTGCAAATCATCCGGCGACCGTGAAAACCCCCGGCTCGGTCACGCTCGGTGCGAAGAAGCTCTACGAGATCGTCCGCGAGCTCGAGGGGCCAGAGGTGGTCCTCAGCACCGAGGACGGCGCCCGCGTAACGCTGACCTGCGGACCGGCCAAGTTCGCACTCCTCTCGACCTCGCCCGAGGAGTACCCAACCATCGCGAGCGCGGATGGCGTGGCTTTCGCACAGATCGACACCGCGCTCGTCGCCGAGCTGATCGACCACACGCTCTACGCGACCTCGAGCGACGAGACTCGCTACAACCTGAACGGCGTCTTCATCGAGAGCGTCGATGGCAAGCGCATCCGCTTCGTCGCGACCGACGGACATCGACTCGCGATGATCGAGAAGGCCGTCCCGACGGCGGTCGGATTCCTGGCCAAGGGCATCATCGTGCCGCGCAAGGGTGTCGCCGAGATCCGGAAGCTCTGCGACGAGGGCGAGGGCGCGGTCGATCTCGGGCTGGGCGATGGCTTCCTGATGGTTCGCCGCCCCGATCTGTTGCTGACCACGCGGCTGATCGACGGCGAGTTCCCGAACTACCGCCAGATCCTTCCGACGTCGCACAAGGTTCGCCTGCTCGTCGAGCGCGAGCGTCTGCAGCACGCGGTGCGCCGCATCGCGCTGATGGCCCACGAGCGCTCGCGAGGCTTCCGCTTCGTGCTCAGCGACGGGCAGGTCGATCTCTCGGCCAGCAATCCCGACCTGGGCGAGGCGCGCGAGCTGCTTCCCGTCGAGTATCAGGGCGAACGCTTCGAGACCGCGTTCAATGCGCGCTACCTGCTCGACGTGCTTGGCTCGATGACCGCGAAGGAAGTCGTCCTCGAGCTGTCCGAGGAGCTCAGCCCCGCGCAGTTCCGGCCCGCGGACGACCCGGACGAAATCGCCGTCATCATGCCCATGCGGCTCTAGCCGAGCGTCGCCCGTTGAGCTAGTTTACCGAGTGATTGCAGCACCTTGCGGCGCAAGGGGTCCCTTGGATCCGTCGGATGACGTCTCCGGGTCGAGGCCGGTGCCAAAGCAGGGTCTTCCACAGGGTTCCGGTCCTCCCCCGCAAAGGCGTTGGGCTCAGGTCCTAGGGGCGAAGAACAGCCTATGAGCGAGTACGATGCGAGATCCATCGAGGTTCTCGAGGGTCTCGATCCGGTCCGGAAGCGACCCGCGATGTACATCGGGTCGACGGGCCCGGGTGGTCTGCACCACTTGGTCTACGAGGTGGTCGACAACTCGATCGACGAAGCCGTCGCAGGCTTTTGCGACACGATCCGGGTCACGATCCACAGCGACAACTCGGTCACCGTCGAAGACAACGGCCGCGGCATCCCGGTCGATCCGCACGCCAAGCTCGGCCGGCCCGCGGCCGAGGTTGTCCTGACGACGCTGCACTCCGGCGGCAAGTTCAACAACAAGTCGTACAAAGTCTCGAGCGGTCTTCACGGTGTCGGCGTGTCGTGCGTGAACGCGCTCTCCGACAAGCTCGATCTCGAGGTCAAGCTGCGCGGCATGGTGTACCGCCAGCGCTACGAGCGCGGTGTCCCGCAGGAGGATCTCCATTCTGTCGGCACGACCGACAAGACCGGCACGACGATCACCTTCCATCCCGATCCGAAGATTTTCGACATCACCGAGTACAGCTTCGACACGCTCGCCAATCGCCTGCGCGAGCTCTCGTTCCTGAACGCCGGCATCCGCATCCACCTCGAGGACGAGCGCAGCGGCAAGAAGCACGAGTTTCACTACGAGGGCGGCATAGCCTCCTTCGTGGAGTATCTGAACCGCGGCACAGTCGCGGTGCATCCGGTGATCCTGCTCGTCGGCGATCGCAGCTATCAGCAGTCGACCGGCGACGGCCTGGTCACGACGGACGTGCACATCGAGGTCGCCCTCCAATACAACGACGGCTACAACGAGAGCGTCTACAGCTTCGCCAACAACGTGAACACGGTGGAAGGCGGAGCGCACCTGACCGGCTTCCGCAATGCGATGACGCGCGCGATGAACCACTGGATCTCGGAGCACCTGGCCGAGAAGGAGGTCGTCGCAGTCACGGGCGAGGATACGCGCGAAGGCCTCGCGGCGGTCGTCTCCGTGAAGCTCTCGCACCCGCAGTTCGAGGGACAGACCAAGGCCAAGCTCGGCAACAGCGAGGTGACGGGCCTGGTCGCGAACCTGGTCTATGAGCAGCTGTCGAGCCACCTCGAAGAGAATCCGGCCGCTGCGAAGGCCGTCGCACAAAAGTGTACTGAGGCGGTGCGGGCACGCGAGGCCGCGCGCAAGGCGCGCGAGCTGACGCGCCGCAAGGGCGCGCTCGGCGACGCGAGCCTGCCCGGGAAGCTCGCCGACTGCCAGGAGCGCGACCCCGCAAAGGCGGAGATCTTCATCGTCGAGGGCGATTCGGCCGGCGGCTCCGCGAAGCAGGGACGCGACCGCTACAACCAGGCCATCCTGCCGATCCGCGGCAAGCTGATCAATGTCGAGAAGGCACGTCTGGACCGGATGCTCGCGAACAACGAGATCCAGATCATGATCGCGGCGCTAGGGACCGGCATCGGCGAGGACTTCGACCCCAACAAGCTCCGCTACCACAAGGTCATCCTGATGACCGACGCCGACGTCGACGGCTCGCACATCCAGACGCTTCTGCTGACGTTCTTCTTCCGCCACATGCCCGATCTGATCACGCGCGGGCACCTGTATCTGGCGCAGCCGCCACTCTACAAAGTGAAGCGCGGCAAGAGCGAGCAGTACATCCAGAGCGACAACGAGCTCTCGCAGCATCTGCTCGGGATCGGCCTCGGCGAGTCGCAGGTCTTCGCCGCCGGCAGCGATTCGCCGCTGGCCGACGCGGACCTGCGCGAGCTGCTCTCCGGCGCGCAGCGCTGCGAGCGAGTGAGCGCCGCGATGGAACGGCGCAGCATCGATGCGCGCATCGTCGAGGCTGCGGCCGCCTGTGGCCTGAAGAGCGCGCAAGCGAATGCCGAAGCGAGCGATCGAGCCGACTTCGAACGACGGCTCGTCGCATACCTCGAGACGACTTACGCCGAGTCTCTGCCGATCCGCGTCGAATGGGCGCAGGACGCCGAGCACAGCCGCTGGAAGCCGACCGTGCATGTGCCGCACACGGCGGTGCAGCGCTCGGTCGAGTTCGACCAGGCGCTGCTCGAGTCGCCCGACTATCACCGCTTCGTCGCGCTCGCCGAGCACGCCCAAAGTATCGGCAATGCCCCGTATCGGCTCGTGATCGGCAGTGAGTCGCGCGAGATCCCGTCACCGCGGCATCTCCTGGGCGAGCTGCTGCGCATCGCCAGCAAGGGTCAGTACGTCCAGCGTTACAAGGGCCTCGGTGAGATGAACCCCGAGCAGCTCTGGGAGACCACCATGGACCCGGTGAAGCGCACGCTCCTGCACGTGCGCGTCGAGGATGGGCCGGAGGCAAACCAGACCTTCAGCATCCTCATGGGCGACCTCGTCGAGCCGCGCAAGGAGTTCATCGAGAAGAACGCCTTGAACGTCGTGAACCTCGACATCTGAGCGGTAACCCATGTCGGACACGCCCGAGACACCCGCGCTCCCGCCCGTAAATCCGCCGATTCCCGTCGCGATCGAAGACGAGATGCGGCGGTCGTTCCTCGACTACTCCATGTCGGTGATCATCAGCCGCGCGCTGCCCGACGTGCGCGACGGCCTGAAGCCGTCGCAGCGGCGCATCCTGGTCACGTTCAACGACCTGAACCTGACTTCGGATCGCCCGTACCGGAAGTGCGCCAAGATCGCCGGCGACGTCTCGGGCAACTACCACCCGCACGGCGAGGCGGTGATCTATCCGTCGATCGTGCGGCTCGCGCAGTCGTTCTCGCTCCGCTATCCGCTCGTCGACGGACAGGGGAACTTCGGCTCGGTCGACGGCGATCCGCCGGCGGCCATGCGCTACACCGAAGCGCGTCTCACGCGGATCGCCGCCGAGATGCTCGCCGACCTCGAGCGCGAAACGGTCGACTTCGTCCCGAACTACGACAACACGCGCACCGAGCCGAGCGTGCTGCCGACGCGCATCCCGAACCTGGTGATCAACGGTTCGTCGGGAATCGCGGTCGGCATGGCCACGAACATTCCGCCGCACAATTTCGGCGAGACGGTCGACGCGCTGATCCTGCTCGCGCGCAACCCGCGGGTCACGCTCGACGAGATCATGGAGAAGCTGCCCGGGCCCGACTTCCCGACGGGCGCGCGCATCTGCGGCGCCAGCGGGATCCGCGAGGCGTACCGCAGCGGCCGAGGCCTGCTGACGGTGCGCGCCCGCGCTGCGACCGAGGAGATGCGCGGCGGCCGCGTGCGCATCGTGCTCGACGAGATCCCGTACATGGTCAACAAGGCTTCGATGATCGAGAAGATCGCGGAGCTGGTTCGCGACGGGCGCATCGACGGCATCTCCGACGTGCGCGACGAGTCCGACCGCAAGGGCATGCGCGTGGTCGTCGAGCTGAAGAAAGAGGCCGACGACCAGGTCGTGCTGAATCAGCTCTTCAAGCTCACGCCCATGCAGACGACCTTCGGCGTGAACATGGTCGCACTCGTGCGCAACCGGCCGCAGACGCTCGGCCTGGTCGCGCTGCTGCAGCACTTCCTCGATTTCCGGCGCGAAGTCGTGCGCCGCCGCGCAGCTTTCGATCTGCGCCAGGCCGAGGCGCGCGCGCACATCCTCGAGGGCTTCGCGATCGCGCTCGACAACCTCGACGCCGTGATCGCGCTGATCCGCGCCAGCCAGAGCCCGGCCGAGGCGCGTGAGGCGTTGATGGCGCGCTTCTCGCTCTCGGAGCGTCAGGCGCAGTCGATCCTCGATCTCCGCCTGCAACGCCTGACGGCGATGGAGCGCCAGAAGATCCTCGACGAGCTCGCCGAAGTCCGCGCCAAGATCGAAGCGCTGAAGGCGCTGCTCGCGAGCGACGCGAAGGTCACCGAGGTGATCATCGAAGAGCTCGTCGAGATGCGCGCGAAGTACGCCGATCCGCGGCGCACGGAGCTCGCGCCGCCGGTCGAGGACTTCACGACCGAGGATCTGATCGCCGAAGAAGACATGGTCGTGACGATCACGCATCGCGGCTACGCGAAGCGCCACGTGCCGGCGCTCTACCGGGCGCAGCGGCGCGGCGGCAAGGGGAAGGTCGCCGCCTCGACGGCGGACGAGGATTTCGTCTCGAAGGTCTTCGTCGCCTCCACGCACGCCTACCTGCTCTGTTTCACGAACAAGGGTCGCGTGCACTGGCTGAAGGTCTTCGAGCTGCCCGAGCTCTCGCGCGGCGCGAAGGGAAAGGCGCTCGTGAATCTCCTGCAGCTCGCCGAGGGCGAACGGATCCAGGCGATCCTGCCCGTGCGCGATTTCGGCGAAGCCGGCTACGTCGTGCTCGCCACGCGCCACGGCACGATCAAGAAGACCGAGCTCGAGCAGTTCTCGAATCCGCGCCGCGGCGGGATCATTGCCATCAACATCGCCGACGGTGACGAGCTGATCGCCGTCGCGCGAACGACCGGCGGCGAAGAGATCCTGCTCGCCACGCAGGACGGCAAGTCGATCCGCTTCAGCGAGGCGCAGGTCCGTCCGATGGGCCGCTCCGCGACGGGCGTGCGCGGCATCTCCACGCGCGAAGGCGACGCCACCGTCGGCATGGAGATCCTGAAGCCCGGCAAGACGATCCTCACCGTGAGCGAGAACGGCTTCGGCAAGCGCTCGCCGCTCGACGAGTACCGCGAGCAGAACCGCGGCGGGCAGGGGATCATCACGATCAAGACGACCGAGCGGAACGGCCAGGTCGTCGGCATCCTGCAGGTCGACGATCGCGACGAGATCATGCTGATCACGAGCGGCGGAAAGATGATCCGCACGCGCGTCGCCGAGATCCCGACCATGAGCCGCAACACCCAGGGCGTGACGCTGATGGAGCCGTCCGAGGGCGAGCGCGTCGTCTCCGTCGCCAAGCTCGGCGAGGAAGACGAGGTCGAGGGCGAGTGAACACGTCGCGCTCGAAGCAGCTGCTCGAGCGCGCGTGCGCGGTGATCCCCGGCGGTGTCAACAGCCCGGTGCGCGCCTTCGGCTCGGTTGGCGGCCAGGCGCGCTTCATCCGCTCGGCGTCAGGAGCCCACATCGAGGACGAGGACGGCAACCGCTACATCGACTTCGTCGCCTCCTGGGGTGCGATCCTGCACGGCCACGCGCACCCCGCGATCCAGGACGCGATCGGGCGCGCGGCTGCGCGCGGCACGAGCTTCGGCGCGCCGACCGAGGCGGAGATCGCGCTGGCCGAGCGTGTCGCCGCGCTCGTGCCGTCGGTCGAGATGCTGCGCCTGGTGAGCTCCGGAACCGAGGCGACGATGAGCGCGATCCGGCTCGCGCGCGGCGCGACCGGCCGCGATCGGATCCTGAAGTTCGACGGCTGCTACCACGGCCATCCCGATCACATGCTCGCCGCGGCGGGCTCGGGCGTGGCAACGCTCGGCATCCCCGGCACCGACGGCGTGCCGCGTGCAGCGGTCGCCGACACGGTGGTGCTGCCATTCAACGACCTGGCTGCGGTCGAGACGCTCTTCGCCGCGCGCGGGGACGAGATCGCGGCGGTGATCGTCGAGCCCGTCGCGGCCAACATGGGGCTCGTGCTCCCCGTCGACGGGTACCTGCGCGGGCTGCGCTCGGTCTGTGATCGACACGGCGCGCTCCTGATCTTCGACGAGGTGATCACGGGCTTCCGTGTTGCGCTCGGCGGTGCGCAAGCGCGCTTCGGCATCACCCCCGACCTCAGCACATTCGGCAAGGTGATCGGCGGCGGCCTGCCGGTCGGCGCCTACGGCGGCCGGCGCGCGCTGATGGAGCGCATGGCCCCGGTCGGTCCGATCTATCAAGCCGGGACGCTCTCGGGAAATCCGCTCGCGACCGCCGCCGGCCTCGCCGCGCTCGAGCTCGCGGCGCAGCCCGGCGTCTACGAGCGCCTCGAAGCGGGCACGAAGCGCGTAGCCGATGGACTCGCGCTGCTCGCGCGCGAAGCCGGCGTGCCGTTTAGCGCGAGCGCGCTCGGCGGCGTGTTCGGCTTCTTCTTCCAACCCGGCCCGGTGCGGAGCTTCGCCGATGCGCAGAAGTCCGACACCGTACGGTTTCGCGCGTTCTTCCAGGCCATGCTCGAGTCGGGCATCTACCTGGCGCCGTCTCCATTCGAGGCCGGCTTCCTGACGACGGCCCACGGCGACGCCGAGCTCGATCAGACCCTCGAAGCCGCGCGTCGCGCGTTCGCGCAGGTGCGCTAGATGGCCGAGGAACCCCGCCGCGGTCCGCACATACCTGCAGTGAGGATGGGCCGCGGCGTCGAAGCCGCGTGGGAGGCGGCGCTCGCGATCGTGCTCGGCGCGGTGGTCGGCATCTACGCCGACCGCTGGCTCGACACCTCGCCGGTGCTCATGGTGGTCTTCCTGACGCTGGGCGCGATCGTCGGATTCCGCCGGCTGATCAGGCTCGGCAAACAGGCGGTGAAGGACGGAGAATCGCCGCCAGAGTGAAGCAGCGCAGCGCTTCGTTGCACGCCAAGTACTTGATCGTGCTCGCGCTTGCAATCGCGGGGGGTATTCCGTATGGATGCCACGCCGCCGGGAGTTTGGCCTTGGGCGGAGGGATCCAAGTCTTGAATCTGACTGCACTGGAGCGAAGCGTGCGCGCAGTTGTATCCGAGGGACGCGGCGCCCAGCGTGCAGCGCCCATCGTTCAGCTCGCGCTCTTCCTGCGCACGCTCCTCTTCTTCGTCGCGGTGATCTTCGTGCTCGCCGCGGTGCCCGTTCAGCCGATCGCGTTCCTGGCGGGGCTCCTCACCGTCGTGCCGGCCGTGATCTGGCACGGCCTCACAGCGTCGGCGCTGCGGAGCTGAGATGGGTCACCCCCCGTCCGTCTACAGCGCTCTCGAGGGCTCCGTCCACGTGATCTTCCAGTCGGTGATCGCGGCGATGCTGATCGTCCTGTTCATCGCCTGGCGCGTTCGCGCGGGCCTGGGCGCCGAGGCAGCGATCCCCGACGCGAAGTTCTCGCTGCGAAACATCTTCGAGATCCTGTTCGAGGGCATCGCCTCGCTCGCGCACGACGCGATCGGCCACGACTGGCGCAAGTACATGCCGCTGCTCGCCACGCTCGGCACCTTCATCCTGATCGGCAACCTGATGGGGCTCGTGCCGGGGCTCGGCGGCCCGACCTCCTACGTCGAGACGAACCTCTCCTGGGCGATCGTGTCCGTCGTCACCGCGGAGGCGGCGTCGATCCGCGCGCACGGTATCGGCGGCTGGCTCAAGCACATGGCGCCGGGTCCCATCTGGATGGCGCCGCTGATGCTGCCGATCGAGCTCTTCAGTCACCTGATTCGCTTCGTCTCGCTCACGATCCGGCTCACCGCGAACATGTTCGCGGACCACACGCTGGCGGCGATCTTCATCTCGAGCTTCGGCGTCGCGATCTCGCTCGTGGTGCCGTGGATCGTGCTCGGTCTCGGCCTTTTCATCTGCTTCGTGCAGGCGTTTGTCTTCACCTTCCTCACCATGCTGTACATCGGGATGGGTCTCGAGGAAGCCCATTGAAAGGAGTAGCGATGCGTGCGTTCGTGTTCGTTCTGGCCGTGGTGGCGATGAGTCTCGCGCCCGATCTGGCCTTTGCGGCCGAGGACGGCGGGTCCGCGTGGGGGCTCGGTATCGGTTCCGGCCTCGCGGTCGGGCTGGCGATCCTCGGTGCGGGCATCGGCCAAGGCTTGACGGCGTCCGGGGCGGTGCAGGGAATCGCGCGCAATCCGGGCGCGGCGGGCACGATCCAGACCCCGATGATCATCGGGCTGGCGCTGATCGAGTCGATCGCGCTGCTCGCGTTCGTGATCGCGTTCCTGATCCAGGGCAAGATCTAAGGCATCGTTCTCTTCACGACTCGGCGCCCGGGCGTTCACACGAGCGCCCGGGCGTTCTTGTTTTTCAGGCGGTTGCGCGCGGCACGCGCCTTGCTCCTTCCTTGCGGCGGGCGGAACGGACATCCCTCTTTCGGGACCAGGGATGCCGGGAAGCTCATGCCGGATGGGGAACGGGGAAAGGCGCACGATGAACGGGGTGAGGCGTGCGCATTCCCCATCCGGCAACTCGGTTTGAGTCAAACTGACGCGGTGACTGCGCGCGGCAGATTCCTGGTGCTCGAGGGGATCGATGGCTCGGGCAAGAGCGAGCAGACCCGTCGTCTCGCGGCTTGGCTCGAGAAGCGGGGACACCGCATAGTGTCGACGCGCGAGCCGACCGGCGGTCCCTTCGGGCGGCGCTATCGCGCGTGGGCGCGCGGCGAGTTCGAGGCTACGGCGGACGAGGTCCTCGAGCTCTTTCTCGAGGACCGCCGCGAGCACCTGAAGTTGGTCGTGCGGCCCGCACTCGAGCGCGGCGAGATCGTGGTCTGCGACCGCTACAAGGACTCGACGCTCGCGTACCAGGCGGCGCAGGGTCTCGACCCCGCCCGTCTGCGCGCGCTGTTCGACACGCCGGAGTTTCCCGTACCCGATCTCGTGCTCTGGCTGCGCGTGCCCGTCGCGACGGCGCTCGCGCGCATGGGCGACGCTGCGACCGAACCATTCGAGCGCGCGGACTTCCTGGCGCGCGTCGATGCCGAGTACGCGCGGCTCGGGCTCGAGGCGATCGACGCCAGCGGATCCGCCGACGAAGTCGAGCGCGCCGTTCGCGCGCGGATCGAGCGCGCGCTCTCGTGAGCGAGTCGAGCGCCGTCGAACTCGTCGGCGCGGTCGCGGGCCTGGTCTGCGTCTGGCTCGTCGCGCGCGCCAGCATCTGGAACTGGCCGGTCTCGATCCTGAACACGACGCTGTATTTCGTCGTGTTCCTGCGTGCGCGCCTGTACGGCGACGCGCTGCTGCAGATCGTCTTCACCGCGCTCGGTGTCTACGGCTGGTGGAGCTGGCGCTTCGGCGGGACGCAGGGCGCGGAGCTCTCGATCCGGCGCGCGACGCGCGCGGAGGCGATCTCCGGCGGCGCCGTCTCGCTCGCAGGTACGGCACTCTCGGCGCTCATGCTCGCGCGCACGACCGATTCGCCGGTGCCGATCTGGGACTCGAGCGTGCTCGTCCTCTCGCTGGTCGCGACCTGGGCACAGGCGAAGAAGATCCTCGAGTCCTGGTGGGTCTGGATCCTCGTCGACGTGGTCTCCGTCCCGCTCTACGTCGCGCGCGAGCTGTACCCGACGGCCCTGCTCTACACGCTCTTCCTGGGAATCTGCATCTTCGGCCTGCGCGAGTGGGTGCGGCTCGAGCGGGAGCCCGCACTTTGAGTGCACTCCGCGTCGTGCTCGCGGGCGCGGAGTCGACGGGCAAGACGACGCTCGCGCGCGACCTGCGCGACGCGCTGGCGCAGCGCGGCGGAGCGTTCACCGAGACACGCTGGGTCCCGGAGTACGGCCGCGACTACACCATCCTGAAGCTCGCACTGGCGCGCGCGCGCGCCGCCGCGGAACGGCTGCCGCTCCCGGAGATGGCGGACCTGATCTGGACCACGCGCGACTTCGTCGCGATCGCGCGCGAGCAGAACGCGCTCGAGGAGCGCGAAGCGCGCGTCACCGGGCCCGTTCTGATCTGCGACACGGACACCTTCGCCACCGCGATCTGGCACGAGCGCTACCTGGGTTCACGCTCTCCGCAAGTCGAAGCGCTCGCGATCGCGGAGCCGTCGCTCTACCTGCTCACCCACCACGAAGACGTTCCCTTCGAGTCGGACGACATCCGCGACGGCGAGCACCTGCGCGCGTGGATGACGGGCGCGTTCGTCGCGCGGCTGGCCGCGAGTCCGCACCGCACCGAGCTCGTGCGCGGGACGCGCGAGGAGCGAGTGGCCGCCGCACTTCGCGCGCTCGACGCCTGGCTGAGCTGGGCAGCGACTGACCCGGCGGAGTAAGCTGCGCGGGATTGCGAGGGGGATCGTCGATGGCCCGCACGGAACGCCCCGGCCGCAACGACCCATGCCCGTGCGGCAGCGGCCGCAAGTACAAGCAGTGCTGTCTCGTGCGCGAGGCGCCGGCTCCGTCGGAGCAGGAGCTGTTGCGACTGCGTGCGCGCAAGGCAGAGGGCAAGATCGTCGAGCTGGCGATGAGCTTCGCGCGCGAGCGCTACGGCGACGACCTGATCTACGAGGCGTGGGACGAGTTCTGGCTCGGACTGGAGCAGATCGAGCTTTCGGGCGAGGAGCTGGACCGCGAGCCGGTGTTTATCCCGTGGCTGGTGTTCGAGTGGATCGCGCACCCCGGCCCCGAGGCCGAGCGCGAGCTCGGTCCGCTCGACCTGCCGCACGTCCCGCTCGCGCGCGCGTACCTCGCGGCCCATCCCTCGCGGCTCGATGCGTTCGAGCGGCGCTTCCTGCTCGCGGCTTGCGCGAGCCCGTTCAGCTTCCATCTCGTCGGCGAGGTGCACCCGGGGCGCGGGTTCGGGCTGTGCGACCTGTTGAGCGGAGTCGAGCACTGGCTTGCCGAGCACGCGGGCAGCGAGACGGTGGAGCGCGGGGACGCGCTCTTCGCGAAGGTCGTCGCGCACGATGGCATCGCGCTTCAGGTCGGAATGGGAGGCACGCGGATCCCGCCCGACCAGGTGCTGGCGCTGCTCGACACCCGCGACCTGCTCGCGGGTCCAGGTGGCAAGCTCGCGACGGAGGAGCTGCGCGAGTTCGAAATCGAGCTGCGCAAGCGCTATCTGGAGCTGCGCCACGCGCTGCACCACCCGCAGCTGCCGAAGCTCACGAACACCGACGGCGACGAGCTCGTGCCGACGACGCTGCGCTACCGGCTTCACTGCTCGCCGCGCGAGGCGTTCGACGCGCTCGCATCGCTCTCGGTCGTCGGTACTCCCGAAGAGCAGCTCGAGAGTGCGGCGCTCGATGCGAGCGGCGCGCTTACCGAAGTCGAGATCACCTGGACCAAGCGCGGCAACCGCCAGATGAAGTCCTGGGAGAACACGATTCTGGGCACGCTCGCGATCTCCGGCGCGAAGCTCGAGGTCGTCGTGAACTCGATGAAGCGCTCGCGCAAGATCGAGCGCGAGATCCGCGGCCGCCTCGGCGCACGCGCGAAGCTCGAAGCGAAGCTGCACGAGTCGCTCGAGGAGCTGCTCGAGGAGCGCCGCGCGCAGGGAACGCCGACCTCGGCGCGCCCACCGGGCGACGACCTGCACGAGCAGCCGGAGATCCGCGAGCTGATCGCAAAGCACGCGCGCGAGCACTGGGAGTCCTGGCCCGACTACGAGCTCCCGGCGCTGCTCGGCCGCACGCCCCGTCAGGCCGCCAAGGACCCCGCGCTGCGCGAGCGCCTCGAAGCGTTGCTCGTTCACTTCGAGCGCGAGTTCCGCGATCCCGAGTTCCCCGGTCTGCGGTGCGACATCGCCGAGCTGCGGAGGCGGCTCGGGATGTAAAGGCCGCCGAGCCGGCCCCGGTGGACGTGTTGATTCTCCTGGATTATCCACAGGTACATGTTCCACGCGCGCTGGCTCCGGGCGGCCCTCCACGGGCCCACCTCACGCGGCAAGGTGCGGATCCTGCTCGGAGCGCGACAGACCGGGAAGACTGCACTGCTCGAGCATCTCCTCGCCGGCTCCGACACGCACATCGTCAACTTGCAGGACGCAGCGGCGCGGAGGCGGTTCGAGGCCGACCCCGCAGCTTTCGGCCGCGAGGTCCGCGCGCTACCCCGCGGCGTCCGGGCTGTGCTCGTCGACGAGATCCAGAAGGTTCCCGCGCTCTTCGACGAGGTCCAGGCGCTCTACGACGCCTCGCCGTCGCGCTGGCAGTTCTATCTGACAGGCAGCTCCGCGCGTCGGCTCCGCACGCGCTCCGCGAATCTGCTTCCAGGCCGGAGCCATCTGTATCGTCTGTTCCCCGTCTGCGGATGGGAGCTGGCCAGGGACGAAGCGCAACCGCGGCTCGCGCTCCCTGCGCCGCGGGCGAAGGCGAGCCGAGCGAGCGCGAGTTCGAGCGTGGCGTCTGCACGGAGCTTCCCCACCCGATCCTTGCTGCGCACGCTGCAGCTCGGAAGCCTTCCCGGAGTTCGTGCCGAGCGCCCGGAAACCGCGCAAGCGACGCTCGCCGCCTACGTCGAGCACTACCTGGAAGAAGAGATTCGCCGTGAGGCGGCCGTGCGCGAAGTCGGGCCGTTCATCGTCTTCCTGCGCCTCGCCGCGTCCGAGTCGGGCGGCCAGATCAATCTCGCGCGCCTGTCGCAAGAGAGCGGCATCCCGGCGAGCACGCTCAAGAACTACTACCAGGTCCTCGTCGACACGTTCGTCGGCTACTGGATCCCTGCCTACTCGCGCCGAACGCGCAAGCGCCTGCTCACCACCCCGCGCTTCTGCTTCTTCGACGTCGGCGTGCGCAACGCCGCGGCCGAGCTGCCGCAGAGCGGGCCGCTCGCCGACGAGCTCGCCGGGCCGCTGCTCGAGCAATGGGTCGCGCAGGAGCTGGTCGCGCGCGCCGCCTATCTGGGCCGCGGCCACCGCGTGAGCTTCTGGCGCACCACCTACGGAGTGGAGGTCGACTTCGTGTGGGAGACACCGCGCGAAGATCTCCCGATCGAGGTCAAGTGGACCGCGCGACCGCGCCCCGCCGACGCACGCCACCTCGAGACCTTCATCGACGAGTTCCCCACGCGCGCGCGCCGCGGCCTGGTCGTCTGTCGCTGCGAGCACGCACAGCAGCTCAGCGATCGCGTGCGCGCGATCCCGTGGCAGGATCTGTGACGGAGTCTCGTCTGACCTGACTCTGCCCCGATTCCGGGGCCACCGAGGGCGAGCCGGACCATCAAGCCTCCGCGAACAGGTACTCGAGGTCGTCGCGGGACAGGCCGCGAGCGAACGCCTCGTCGCCGAGCACGTCGCGCACGATCGCCTGCTTGCGCTCCTGCAGCTCGAGCACCTTCTCCTCGATCGTCCCGCGCGCGACCAGCCGATAGGCGACGACCGTGCGTGTCTGGCCGATGCGGTGCGTGCGGTCGATCGCCTGCGCCTCGACCGCCGGGTTCCACCACGGGTCGAGCAGGACCACATAGCTCGCGCTCGCAAGGTTGAGACCGCTTCCGCCGGCCTTCAGCGAGATCAGGAAGGCGCACGGCGACGGGTCACTCGTGAACGCGGCGACGACGCTCTCCCGCTTCACGGTCGCCCCGGTAAGCCAGTGCGAGCGGATGCCGTGGCGCGTGAGCTCCAGCCGCGCGAGCTCGAGGAAGCGCACGAACTGCGAGAACACGAGCACCTTGTGGCCCTCCGCCACGAGCGGCAGGACGAGCTCGACGAGCGCCTCGAGCTTTCCTCCGCGCTGTCCGGTTCCGCCGCCGACGAGCGCCGGGTGACAGCAGATCTGTCGCAGCCGCAGCAGCGCGGCGAGCACCGCGATGCGCTTGCGCGCGTTCGCCTGCGGGGACTCCGAAGGGGCGTTCGCGATCTCTCTCGCGCGCACGAGCTCGAGCGCGTAGCGCTTGCGCTGCTCGCTCGAGAGCTCGCAGTCGCGCCGCTCCTCGATCCGCTCCGGAAGCTCGGGTGCGACCTCGTGCTTCAGCCTGCGCAGCAGGACCGGTCGCAGGCGCGCGGCGAGCAGACTGCGCGCGTGCGCGGGAGCGTCCGCGCGATCGAAGCGCGCGACGAACGACTTCCGCGTGCCCAGATGCCCGGGGTTCGCGAACTCCATCAGGCTCCACAGATCGAGCGGCCGGTTCTCGAGCGGAGTCCCGGTCAGCACCAGACGGTGTCGCGCCGAGATGGCGCGCACGGCGCGCGAGACCGCTGCATCGGGGTTCTTCACGAACTGACCCTCGTCGAGGATCGCGGCGTGGAGCTTTACATCGCGCCAGGCCTCGACGTCGCGACGCAGGAGCGCGTAGCTCGTGATCGCGAGGTCGTGCCGCGCGAGCTCGCGGCGCCTCGCCCCGCGCTCCGCTCCGCGCTCGAGCACGAGTACGCGCAGCCCGGGCGCGAAGCGCTCGGCCTCGCGCAGCCAGTTGTGAACGACCGAGGTCGGACAGACGACCAGGCTCGGCCCTGCAGACGCCTCGATCTCGCGGAGGTGCAGCAGCCACGTGAGCGCTTGGAGCGTCTTCCCAAGGCCCATGTCGTCCGCGAGCAGCGCTCCCATGCCGAGCGAGGCGACGTACGCGAGGAAGTCGACGCCCGCCTGCTGATACGGCCGCAGCTTCCCCCGCAATCCCTTGGGCCTCTTCACGCGCGGAACACCGGCGAAGCTCGCGACCCGCGCGCGCAGCTCGCGCGCGTGCTCGACCTCGGCCGGATCCGCGACGAGCCGCTCGAGCAGGTCGAGGCTTTCCGCGCGCGCCCCCGCGAGCGCGAGCGCGCCGATTCGCTGTGGCCCCGCGCCGGGCTCGAATCCGAGGTCCGCGAGTGCGTCG
>Ga0210377_10001236_pt1 | contig 23413 bp, 21 predicted proteins | sample PLM4_65_b1redo_FD_155480 | JGI IMG/M metagenome (GOLD analysis project Ga0210377, IMG submission 155480) | Groundwater sediment microbial communities from an aquifer in East River, Colorado, USA - PLM4_65_b1 redo | ecosystem: Environmental > Terrestrial > Soil > Riparian zone | place: USA: East...
ACCAGACCAAGCGCATTCATTCTTCGCTGGGCTATTTGACCCCCGTTGAGTTTGAAGCTGCTTGGCACTCTCAGGAATCTTCCCTTATTCCGGCCTGATTCCTGTCCAATTTCATGGGTCCATTACACCTCCCCTGTTTCACGGGGGAGGTGGCCTGACCCGCGTTTTTTGCGGGGAAAGGCCGCTGCGCCCCTGGAAGGGGGTGGGGGTGAGTCTTGCTCCCCCTCTCCGTAGTTACGGAGAGGGGTTAGGGGTGAGGTGTTTCCCACCAGCGAATTCCCCACCTTGATATTCTGGTTCAAAATCAGCGGCAGCTTCTCGTCGCGCTTGTCGTGTTTCAGGTCGGCCATCCCGCGCATCATCAGGTTCACGGTGGCGATCTCCGCCGCCTGCGGGTCAAGGTCAACCCCGTACAAATGCTTTTCAAGGATCAGGCGCGGGTAGTTTTCAAGCTGCGGCAGGCGCGCGTTTTTGTACGCGCTCATCACGCCTTCTATCTCTATCGGCGAGATTCCCTCTGCCGCTCGCTGCCGCCCGTACTCGTTCGCTTCGGCCTCAATTCGCGCTATCTCGCCCCGGTAAAAGTCCGCCAGAACTTCGTAGGCGTAAATCAAAAACGACCCCGACCCGCACGCCGGGTCAATCACCCGCAGTTCGGCGATCTCCTCGTAAGTCTTTCGGCGGGGCGTCTCTACCGACCCGCCTGCTGTTTCCTCCCCTGTCGTACGGGGGAGGTGGCCTGACCCGCGATTTTTGCGGGGAAAGGCCGGAGGGGGTGTCTCCCCCTCGCCACTCGTGGAGAGGGAGGACTGCTGCGCCCCTGATAAGGGGGTGGGTGAGGCCTTGCCGTCCGCCGTCCCGTACAAATATCGCCCCAGCGAATTGTCCACCAGATACCGCACAATCACCTGCGGCGTGTAATAGCTCCCCTGCTTCTTGCGCGTCTCAAGGTTGTCCGCCGTCTTCACCGAGCCATTGTCACGAACCAGCGTCTTGCCCAAAAACTGCTCGTAAGTGTTGCCCATGATGTCGGGCGTCATCGCCCGGTAGCGGGCCTCGTACAGCTTCGTGATCAACTCGGACAGCACACTGTCGCTGAACACCGCGTCGTCGGTGGTGTCGCGCGCGAACAGCGCCGAGTTGTGGTTGCGGTCAAATTCACGGAAAAACCGCTGGATATGTTCGCGCAGCGTGAAGGTATACTGGTGATTAGCGGCAAGGTCGCGCATTGACAGCAGCGTGTCCGGCGGGATCACAAAATGGTCTTCCGCGAACCGCGCCACCACCAGCCGATCCAGCGCCCGTTGCGTCACCGCCCGCAGCGTCTCAAGGTCAATCTCGCCGTTGTGATGCGTTGCCCACCCGTTTTCGTCAATCCGGTCTATCACGTCCCGCGCCAGCCGTTCGCGCCATTCGTTGATGAAGTGCAGGTAGTTCGTGTCCACGTCTTCGCGGTAGCGCTGGTTGCTCAAATCATCCAGCGACCCTTCGAGGATACGCTCGTAAGACATCTCCCACAACTGGTCGAACTCGGTCAGGAACGCGCCGGGGCGTTCGAACGAAAACACCAACCAGTCGCGCCGGGCGTTGAACAGTCTTAGCTTTTCAAAACTGGTCAGTATCGCCCACGTCCCGTTGTTGCTAAAGGCGTAGTTGATCGCCTGTTGTTCTTCTTTGGTGCGGTCAACCGCCATCCCCGGCAGCGATAGTTGGCCCGGCAGCAGCACCCCGCGCGCGGTCGTGCGGGCGGCTGCCAGTTCTTCAATCACCGTCAGCCGTTTGGCCTCCACAAAAATCGCCCCGCCGCGTTCGGGGATCATCGTGACGTCCGGCTTTCCCGCGATGGTGTGCTGTTCGTATTTGAAGCGGTCAGGGTCGGTCGTCGGCCACCCCAGCGCGCCAAGCAATGGAACAATAAAATGATGAATCACATCGTCTTCTGTCCACAACTGCTTGCGCTCGGCGGCGCTCAGGCCTTGCGTTTTCTCGTGGTACAGATTGACCAGTTCTTGAATTTGCGCGCGGGCCTGTTCTTGTGTGGCGGGCATCGTGTCTTCCTCTTGAATTTCGACCGTGATCCAAGTGTAGAACAGGCGGGCGATTAAGGCAACCCCGCCGCGTTTGTAGACCAAACGTGCTACAAAATGCTATTGACTTTTTCCGATAACCCTGTAAAATAGTGTCCGAACATAAGTTCTAGTTGCTGTTCTGTTGGGCAACCGCACGGACGGGCTTTGCAACCGCATTCGCCCCCGGAGGCGCGGGCCTTCGGCTGCGCCCCTGATAAGGGGATTCGGGGCTTCCACCGATTGACCACCGCCCACAGACGTAGGGGCGCACCTGTGTGTGCGCCCGCCGTTAGCTTTTAGCTTTTGCTCATTGCTCATTGCTCATTGCTCATTGCTCATTGCTAATTGCTAATTACTGTAGTTATCTTTTCGCAGTGTCAGTTTGTCTTCTCTCGCGCGGCGCGGCACAGGGGCCGGGACTATGTCGTCGCGGTCTTCGCGTCAAACGGGGAATTCATCCGCCACTGCCGCCTATCTGCGGAATCCGGGGACTATGTCGTCGCCGTATGGAAACAGACAGGCGAAAAGGAAGTGACTTTTTAGGCATCAAGGCTTTCGGCTTCGCCCCTGCCCGCTGTAGCGGGAGGAAAGGGGCTACTTGCGCGGGATGTTGGGTGGTATGTGCGCCATCGTGTCCACCCGCGCAAGAACAAACGTAAGGGCGGATTGAAACCCGCCCCCACGTCCGCCGGAAATGATTCTTAATTCGCATAATTCGCGGACTGAATCGAATCTGTGGCTGAATCTGTATTCTCTGCATACAGCCAGCCCGTCACGATGCCACCAAACCGGGCCAACTGCGCCCACCATGCAAGCCCAACCGAATAAGCTATCACGCGCGTTTTTGCCGCTCCATGCGCCATCTCACGGCCTGCTGATGATCTGCACCACCAGCGCGAGGCGGCTTAGTTTGAGGATGTCGCCGTTCTTGAGGGGGGTCGCTATGCCCAGCTTGGCCTGCGTCCCGTTGATCTGCGTCCCGTTGGTGCTGCCCTGATCAATCACAAACAAGCCTTCCGGCGATGGCCTCAGCGCCACATGCTGGCGCGACACGCCCAAATCCTTGGCCCCATATCTGTCCATGTCCAGCAGCGGCTGTCCGATATACGCCTGATTGCGCCCAAGCACAATCTCGCTGTACAGGTCGATGCCGATGGCTTCGTAATGGGTCGGGGTGTACACGTCGAGCCGGATGCGCCACGGGGTTTTGAGATAATGCACGTCGCCCGGCCCCGGCAGGTAGGGCATCGGGCGATAGGTGATCTGCACGGTGGCCGCCAGCACCGATTGAACGGCGGCTTTGTCCAGCTTCCAATCCTCGCGCGCTGGCGCGGGCGGGGCGCTGCCCTGCGGCCCGCTGGCCGATTCGGCGGGCTTCTTCAACCCGGCCAGATTGCTCACAGCATCGAAGGCCCGTCCCAGAAAGGTCGTGCCCGGCGGACGGACGCCCGGCCCGGAGCGCGGCGGCGTGGGGTTCGGGGAAGGGATCACGGGTATAGCGAGGCGGGAGGCTGTCGGCGGGCGAACGTCAAACAGGCGGCCATCGGTGACGCGCATAAACAGCACGGGGGTGGCCCACTCGACCCAGTTGGGCTGGAAGAACACGGCCCGGCGGGCCTCGGTCAGCGCCGAATCGACGGGCAGGCCATCGACCAGCGCGGCGTAAAACTCCCCGGCGAACAGGCTGGCGGCCCGGTCGGTGATCTCGAACTGCATGCCAATCACCGCGCCGATGCCGCGCTCGACCAGCGCGGCGGCCACCCCGGCGAACGGGTCAGCCTGCCCGACGCGGGCCCCTTCGCAGGCGTTGAGCAGGGCCAGCCGAACTTCCGGGTAGCTGTTGAACATAGTGCCTAACTGGAATCCGCGCGCGGCATACGACTGGCCGGATTCGTTGGTCATCATCAGGAAGCTGGCCTGCGCCGCCGGGTCGAACACGCCATGCCCGATGTAATGCCAGATATGATAGGGTCGATTGCGGCTGCGGGCGTGGCGCAGCGTGTGTTGCAAGCCCGACAGCGTGGCGTCCTCGGTGAAGGTCAATTCCACCTGTCGGCGCTCGATCAGGTTTTGAAGGGCCGCTTTGACCTTGTCCTGTTCGGCCATCACGTCCAGCGGGGGGAGATCGGTGGGGGCGCTGATGGTCACCAGGATTCGCAGCGGCATTTCGACCAGCATCGGGCGGGCCGGGCTGGGCAGCTCGGCGTAGCGCACGATGGGGGTGATGTCCGACAGGCCCAGAAAATCGCGCCCGTCATACAGGAATTCCCACGGCAGGTTCGCCAGTTCCGGCGTGTCGTTCAAGCGGAGTTGAATCCGCAGGCCGTAACCGTTCTGGTCAGCGTCGTGGCGAGAGCTGACAAACACGTCGCGCACATCCCCCGCGAACACCGCGTCGTACAGCTTTTGTCCAAAATCGACGGCGGGCTGCATCGGCTCCGGGACATCGCCGCGCAGGCCGGATCGGCGGGGGCTGCCGACGCCCAGCACGAACAGCTTGAGGTCACGCTCGTCAAACGGCAAACGGAACTGATTCTCGGCGTCACCGGCAGGCGATGTGGCCTCAACGCGGTACCAGCCAGCGTCGGCCCTATCAAAATCGAGGACAAAATCCTTGTAGGTCTTCCAGCGCGATTGCTCGGGCATCAGTCCATCACTCTCCACAACATGCCTTGATTATAGGAGTCGCCGCCGCGAATGGGAATAGGAAACTGTGTCCATATCGTTTGCGCCGATGCGGGGTTGTGATATTGTTGGAGACGCTGCGTGAAACGCGCAGACTGAGCCTTGCAGCACGAGGGGGATATGATGAGCGTCAAAGACAAGGTCACGATTATCACGGGGGCGGCGGGGCAGTTGGGGCAGGTCGTCGCGCGCGAATTCGCGGCGCAGGGGGCGAAGCTGGCGCTGGTGGATCGGCAAAGCGACCGCCTGAAGGAGATGTTCGCCAGCATCGATCAGGCGCTGCTCATCGGCGCGATTGACATTACCCGGCCTGATTCGGTTGAATCAATGGCGGCTAAGGTGGTCGCGGAGTTGGGCCGGATTGACATCCTGCTCAATCTGGCGGGCGGCTGGAAGGGCGGCCAACCCCTGCATGAGGTTGATCCGCAGACGTGGGATTTTGTGATGAACCTCAACGCCAAGTCGATGTTTCTAGTCTCCCGCGCCGTGATTCCCCACATGATCAAACAGGGGTCAGGCAAGATCGTCAGCGTGGCGGCGAAGTCGGGGCTGGAAGGCAAAGCCAACACCTCGGTTTACAATGCCAGCAAGGGCGCAGTCATCCGGCTGACCGAATCGATGGCGGCGGAGCTAAAGGACAAGGGGATCAATGTCAACTGCGTCCTGCCGACGATCATCGACACGCCGCAGAACCGCGAGCAGATGCCGAAGTCCGATTTCAAGAAATGGATCACGCCGGAAGAGATGGCGTCCGTCCTGCTGTTTCTGGCCTCGGACGCTGCCAGCGCGATTAACGGCGCGGCGATTCCGGTCAACGGGCGGGTGTAAAATCGGTAGCGTTGTCCGCGCTCAGGACATCATTGGGCATTTGAAGGGGGCTTCGCATGGGCAAACCCGAATGGACGAACGGGCGTGTATACGAGGACTTTGTTGGCCGGTGGAGCCGTCTGGTGGCGCGCGAATTTATCCAGTGGTTGGACATGCCAGCCGGACTGCGATGGCTGGACATTGGATGCGGAACCGGGGCGCTCACCCAAACCATCCTACAGATGGCAAATCCCAGCGCGGTCACAGGCGTTGATGTTTCCGAGCCGATCGTGGATTTTACGCGAGGCAATGTCACCGACCTCCGGGTGACATTCGCGGTGGGCGATGCGCAGCAAATTCCGGCAGACGACGAGTCGTTTGATGTGGCTGTATCGGGACTGGTCCTGAACTTTGTCCCCGACATGAGCAAGGCATTAGCGGAAATGATGCGCGTCACAGCCCCGCATGGCATCGCGGCCTGCTATGTCTGGGACTACACGGACCGAATGCAGATGATGCGCTATTTCTGGGACGCGGCGCACGCGCTCAATCCCGGGGCAGCCAGCACTGACGAAGGCAGCCGATTCCCCATTTGCAGGCCAGAACCTCTCACCAACCTGTTTCAAAACGCAGGACTGAAGAAGATAGAAACACGCCCGATTGACATCTCCACTCCCTTTAGAAATTTTGACGACTATTGGACGCCTTTTCTCAGCGGACAAGCGCCCGCGCCACGCTATGCCATGTCGTTGAGCGAAGCGGATCGCGCGGCCTTGCGCGAAGAGCTTCGGGCGAAGCTGCCAACCGAGGCTGACGGATCAATCCAGCTCGTGGCGCGCGCATGGGCCATTCGCGGAGCGCGCTAGAGTGGGTCATTCAGAGGGCGATGCCATTTCCGGCGCGGCGATCCCGGTGAACGGGTGGGCGCAGGCCACTCAGAGGGTGTTGAAAAGGAGCGTTTTTCCGCGCATAACCCCACCCAAACCTCGCTGCGCTCGGTTATCCCTCCCCTTGCAAGGGGAGGGCAACCCAACTTTTCGAGCGAAAATGGTTGCGGGTGGGGTTTTTCAACACGCTCTCAGACGCAAGGCGCGTCAGGCGATAAAAACCAGCACCAGCGCAAAATGCAGCGCGCTGGCGGTCATCACAAACAGATGCCAGACTTCGTGATAGCCGAAGATAGGGCGAATTGTCGGCTTGTCCAGCGCATAGAAGATCGCGCCGACGGTATAGATCACGCCGCCGCCGATCAACAGCGCCAGCGCAACAGGCGACAGCAGACGCGCCATTTCCGGGGCGGCGATGACCGCCATCCAGCCCATCGCCACATACATAATGGTTGACCAATGGCTGTCCTGGCGAAAGAAGAAGAGCTTATAGACCACCCCGGCGACGGCGGCGGCCCACACCGCGCCTAACAGCCCCCAGCGCCAGCCCCCGGTCAGCAAGTTGTAGCCGACTGCCGTGTAGCTCCCGGCCACGAGGATGTAGATCGCGGCGTGATCAAAACGATCCAGCAGCCGGGTGACACGCTCCGAGGCTTTGATCAGATGCAGCAGAGCGCTGGCAGAGTACAACAGCACGAGGCTCGCCCCGTAGATGATCATGGTGATCATCTTGGGCGTGTCCGACCACGTCCGCGCGATAAGCCAGATCAGCCCGCCAACCGACAACAAGGCTCCGGCGAGATGGGTAAACCCGCTGACTGGTTCACGAAAGTGTTTCAATCCGTCACTCATTTCTGGGAATCTGCGCGTTGTTTCACAGAATGAGTATAGCGGCTGCGTCAAGCGGCGGATGAGCGATCCGCGTCTGACGGCGCATGGCGGTACAGGATCACCCGGACTTTTTCGAGCGTCACCAGCCCTTCGCTGATGACGCCGTTGAGATAGCCCACAAAGCTCGCGATGCGTTCCGGCTCATCGACGATCTCGATCACCAGCGGCAAATCCTCTGAAAGCTGCAATATCTTGGCGGTGTGAACCCGGCTGTCCGCGCCGAAGCCCATCACGCCGCGCAGCACCGTCGCCCCGGCCAACTCGCGCCGCCGGGCTTCCTCGACGATGACTTCGTATAAGGGCTTGCCATGATGCTTGTCGCTCTCGCCGATAAACACGCGCAGCAGTTCGGCTTCGTCGAGCAGTTTCTGTGGCATATCATTTTCTCTTTCCGGCGAGGTCAGAACAGGCGGCCCAGCGCTTGCCCGCCGATCATGGCCGCGAGGCCCAGCGCGACCTGCGCGGCGACATTGCCCGCTGCCAGACCGTATTGACCGTCGCGCAAGAAGGCTTCGGTTTCAAAGGCGAAGGTTGAAAAGGTGGTGAAAGCCCCCATAAACCCGACCAGCAGAATCGTTCTCAATTCGACGCTGATCAACCCGCGCTGTTCGGCTAACGCCCATACCACGCCAAACAGCAGACAGCCCAGCCCGTTAACAATCAGCGTGCTCCACGGAAATCCTGCGCCGAGCTTTTGCGCCAGCCCGCCCAGCCAGTACCTTGCCAGCGCGCCGAGAGAACCGGCGAGGCCGATCCAGAGCGTTTTTTGCCAATCCAATTGTTCTCTCCTTTGCCAACACGCAAAAAGACTCCTGCTGGCCTATCAGCAAGAGTCTTGAATTTTGCGGCGCAGTCTCTACCCCACCAAAACTTTATGCACCTGCATTTTTTCTGAAATGCCGCGCAGCGCGGCTTGCTCATTCGTGACAGCGGCCCCCGCTTCGACCAGATACTCCTTGACCCCCGGATAATCGTAAACCGCGTGGGTGATGTAAATCTCGCCCGGCCCGGCCAGCCCTTGCACCCGCGACGCGATGTTGACGGTCTGCCCGAAATAGTCCAGGCGCTCGTTGAGCGTCACGGCGATTGAGTGCCCACGATGGATGCCGATCTTTAAGATCAGCTTTTCGCTGATATTCTGGTTGAACTCGGCGATGCCGCGCAGCATTTCCACCGCCGCCTTGAGGCCGTCGAGCGGCGTGAGAAAGGTCGCCATTACCGCATCGCCGATGGTCTTGATGGTCGCGCCCTCGAAGCTCGCCACGATCTTGCCCAGCGTCTCGAAGTGCTGACGCACCAGATAGTAGGCTTTGGGGTCGCCAATGGCGTCGTAAAGCTCGGTCGAGCCTTTGAGATCGGTGAAAATGATGGTGATGTCCTTGATGCTGATCCCTTCTTCGGTGTCCACTGTCTCCGAGCGAAACAGATCGCGGAAGGTCTGGGTGGTGATCAGCCGCTTGCCGGACAAGAACTTTTCGCCATCGCCCATCAGCCCCGGCTCTGGCGGAGCGACCTTGCGGATGCCGGGCGCGACCGTGAACGAAACATGGATTTCGTCGTCCATCGTGGCGTGATTGTCCATTCTACAAGCGTCACAATGAAACTCAGGGCGCACGTCGCTGAGATGTTGGCCCGAGTCGATCACGCCACCGCAGCCGGGGCAAACCACGTTCCAGTCCATTTCAAACAAGCCGTGCCGGACAGCGTGAAGGAACAGATCAACCGCCTCTTGGTCCGGGATGATTTTGTCGGCGGCGAATTTATAGGGGTTGACGCGCCTAACCTCGCCATCGCCGCCCGCGCGAATCGTGGATTCGAGCTTGCTCACTGCGCGCGGAGTCCACGCGCGGGCGGCTTCAAGGGCAGCGAGTTTTTGATCCAGCAGGGTTTCGTTGACAACGTTGTCTGGCATACGCTTGATCTCCATTGCGATAGAAACGCTATAGCCTAGACGCTCGGTGCGCTATACTTGTTACATTATATCGCGCTCCATCTGAGGCGGCCTTAATGGATCGTATTTCACGTCGCGCTGTTCTTAAATCGCTGGGGCTGATCGGATTCGCCCTCACGCCGCTGCAGCAATACACGGCGCGGGCAGCCACGCAGGGCGGCAGTCCGCAAGACTTGACGCCTCACTGGAACGGCGAACCGTTTGGACGGATCACGTTTGACGACATGAACGCGCGCGCCGAACCGAATGTCAACGCCGAAGTTCTCAATATCCTGAAACGCGATATGGTCGTTCCGGTGCGGGAAGCCATTGTGGGCCAGCATGTGTTTCTGAACAACGACCTGTGGCTGGAAACGCCCTATGGTTACCTGTACTCATCATACGTCCAGCCGATGCATTACTATCTGCCGCAAACGCCGCGCGCCGATTTGGGCGAGGGGATGTGGGCGGAGGTGATTGTCCCGTTTAGCGACGCTTACTGGGACACCACCGACGCCGATCCCGAAAGGCTGGTGTCGCGCCAGACTCATAAGAGCGTCTACTACTTGAAAGAGCTGGTCAAGGGCAAGGACGGCAAGTCGTGGTATCTGGTGGAAGAGCCATATCAATCGTACTACATGCGGGCCACGCACCTGCGGATCATCGCGCCCGAAGAAATGTCGCCGATTTCGCCGGAGGTTGACCCGCGCGACAAGCGCGTGGAAGTTGATCTGGGCAAGCAGCTTGTCCTGTGCTACGAAAAGGAACAGATCGTCTTCGCCGCCCGCGCGTCAACGGGGGCGGGGGATTTTGGCACACCGCGCGGCAAGTTCCGCATCCACGACAAGCGGGCCGGGACGCGGATGATCGGCGGGTCGGCCTCGGACAACGTGGGCGATTATGATCTGCCGGGCGTCCCTTTCACAGCGTACTTCACCGGCGACTGGGCCGCCATTCACGGGGCGTACTGGCACAATGATTTCGGCATCCCGCGCAGTCACGGCTGCGTGAACTTGCCGCCGGATGCCTCGCGTTGGATCTGGCGCTGGACAACGCCGTATGTGGATTATCATGCGCTGGTGTACCAGATCAAGAATGGGTATGAGGGCACGCCGGTGATTGTGGATGGGTGAATGATATGGCTTCCAAATTCTCTTCTATCCACTCGGTTTTTTTCCAGCCGCTAACCATCTTGTGTGTCGTCTTTGAAGTCGGTTTTATTGGGCTGACCGCAGCCCAGTGGGAATTGATCGACGCGCTTACTCCTTTTGCAATGGGCCCATTGTTTTTCCTGTGTTGGGTTGGCAACACTAGGCGTCATTTCGTTAATCTACTGGTTTGTCAATGACTCGCGGGATATGTCCAGCGCGCCACTCGTTTCGGTTGTGCTTGCTTTCTTGATCCTTCAGTTGGTTCCTTTCACGAGCATCTGGGTCGATTGGCAATTTCAAACTAATTATTCTGAGTTTGAACAAGCCGTTCGCCTAGTCGAAAAGGGTGAAATTACGCCCGACGCCTACTCGCAAGCAGCTCTGCCGCCCAAGTTCCGTCATCTCTCAAAAGGCGGCGGAGAAATAATGATTGAACACAATAGCAATTCCTTGAGCGTCCTGTTCTTCACGTATCGCGGCGTTCTCGATAGTTTCTCCGGATTCGTTTATAGCTCTAACGATGAGAGACCAGTTAACGGAGATTTTGATGGGGATTGGCACGAAGTCAAACAGATTGAGCCTCACTGGTATTTTGTCGCCAGCAAGTGAGCAACTATCGGCGATCATTTGCGATAAACATCTCGCCGATGGCCCACACCCTCTATTAATATCAAATTCAATTCATGGTTAAGCGTGTAGATAATGCGATAGTCTCCTACCCTCAGCTTGAACGCGCCACCCCATTGACCTTGCAAGGCTTCATGGTTGAGATTGTCAGCATTCTCGGCAAGCCATTGAATTTTGCCCGCAATCAGGCGCGCTTTCGCCCTGTCCAATTTCTTGAGCGCAGTTTTTGCCTTCGGTATGTATTCGATTGAATACATCGGCTACTCGTCGAGACCCAGTTCTTTCATCAGCTGGTCATGGGGGATGCCGCGTCGGTTCGGATTTTGGACAGCCTCGCGCACAATAGCCTCAAACTCTGGTGTGAGGGTTAGCCCCTCATCGGGGTCAGGTTGCTGCTGCTCAAGCTCCCATAAGAGTTCTTGAAGCAAATCACGCATCAACGACTTAAGCTCGTTGCGTGTCATATCTTTGATGGGGGTTGTATTGGTAACCATATCGCTGCCTCCTGTGATTATTTTACAACAGTTTCTATCTAATCACGCGGCGAAATCAGGAAGCGATGCCGCGCATGAGAGCCGGGGCGAAGCAGCTTATTCCCAACCCTCGCGCTGGCGAATATGGGCCAGCAGCTTCGCGCACGCGGTGTCAACTTGCCGGTACGTTTCTTCAAAACGGTCGGTGTAGTAGGGGTCAGGCATGTCACGCAGGCCAAGTTCCGGGGCGAAGTCGAGCAGCAGGCTTGTTTCGGCGTCGGTCTTGCCCAGCTTCCGAATGCCTTCCAGATTATCCCGATCCATCGCAATCAGATAATCGGCGGCGAGGTCGTCGGTGCGCAACTGCCGGGCGCGATGTTCAAACGGGATGCCGTGCGCCTGTAACACGCGCTGCGTTCCGGGGTGGGGGGCTTCACCGGCGTGCCAGCCAGCCGTCCCGCATGAGTCGGCGGTGATTTGCCCTTCCAGCCCGGCGTCTCGAACCTGCGCCAAAAACACCGCTTCAGCCATCGGCGAACGGCAAATATTTCCCAGACAAACAAACATAACGTGAATGGGCATAGGCTCTTTCCGGCAGCCGGTCAGGGCTTGCTGATAACGCGAAAATTCGACCGGAGAGATGATACCATACAAATCGATTGCCAAAACTCACAGCTATGCGAAATTGAGAAACTACTACGCGAAGCGATGGTTCGGAGTCGGTTAGAGCCAACCTTAAATCATTCGAGAATTTCGAATGATTTAAGGTTGGATGAGGGGCGCCCGGTTGCGGCAGACAGGGTCGCATGTTAAGATGACAACACTTCAAAATTCGACCATGTGTTCGAGGGCCACTACACAACGGTCAGGTTGAAGCAGCAGTTGGAAAATCAACTCAATGGAGTTTTATGCCATGCGATGCCCCTACTGTGGGCAGGCGGAATCGCGGGTAGTCGATACCCTGTCGCACCTTGCCAGCGATGAAATCCGCCGACGCCGCGAATGCCAGAACTGCCGCCGCCGCTTTGCCACCGCCGAGCGCGTGACGCTGCGCCTGCCGCTGGTCGTCAAGGACAAACCCGATGGGATGCCATCTCGCCGCGAGCCGTTTGACGCGCTCAAGCTTCAACAGGGAATCCAGATCGCGTGCGCCAAGCGGCCCATCGCTCAGGCGGCGATAGATCGGCTGGTCGAGGCTATCGAATCGCATTTGGAGGAACACAGCCAGCCTGAAATCGCCAGCCGCGAGATCGGCAAGCTGGTCATCGCCGGGCTGCGCGAGATGGACGAGATCGCCTATCTGCGCTACGCCATTGTCTTCTTAGGGCTGGACGATCTGGCATCGGTGAAAAGCGAGATCGATTTGCTGCTGGACGAACGCAAAACACAACCCAACAAGCCCTTTTCATAAGGCGAGGCGCTGGTCGTCTCGCCGGGGCAAAGCGAACGCGCTTTGCCTTTTGCGTCTATCAGGGATGTATCGGTATTCAATCGGAAAACAAGTTTATGAGGAGGCAGGCAAATCGCATGGCACAGGAACTTCAAAACAAACTGACGGTCGCTGCTTCAACGCACGGGGCTGGAGTCATGCCTGCGAGTCGCCCGATTGATCTCAGCGACAACGCCCGCACGGTGTTGACCAAACGTTACCTGCGGCGCGGGCCGGATGGCAAGCCCGCCGAAACCATCGAGGAAATGTTCTGGCGCGTGGCGTGGAACGTCGCCGGGCCGGAAGACGAGCATGGCGCAGATCGGCAGGCGGTGGCCGAGTCTTATTATGATCTCCTGACTTCCAAGCGATTCTTCCCCAACTCGCCGACCTTCACCGGGGCGGGGACGCCGCTAGGCCAGCTCGCGGCTTGCTATGTGCTGGGCATTGATGACGACATGGGACGGGGCGGCGCAGGCATTTTTGAAACCTTGCGGAACGCCGCGTTGATCCAGCAAACAGGGGGCGGAAACGGGTTCGCGTTCAGCCGCCTTCGTCCCAAAGGCGCTCGTGTGTCGAGCAGCAACGGGATTGCCACCGGGCCGGTCGGATTTCTGCGAGTGTACGACAGGGCGTTTGGGGAAATTGCCCAAGGGGGATCTCGAAGGGGCGCCAACATGGGGGTGCTGCGAGTTGATCACCCGGATATTCGCGAGTTCATAACCTGTAAGACCAACGAGAATCACATCACCAATTTTAATATCTCGGTTGGCGCGACCGACGCATTTATGCAGGCGGTCAAGGATGACACGCGCTACGACTTAGTCGCCCCGCATGACGGGACAGTATGGGAGTCCATACGAGCGCGCGACATCTTCAACCTGATGGTCAAACAGGCGCATCACAATGGCGAGCCGGGCATTCTATTTCTCGACGCTGCCAATCGAGACAACCCGGTTTCGCACCTCTATCAGCTTGAAGCCACGAATCCCTGCGGCGAACAATTTTTGGCGCCAAATGAAAACTGCTGTCTCGGCTCGATCAATCTCGCCCAGCATATCACCGCCGACAATCAAGTGGATTGGGACAAGCTGCGCGAGAGCGTCGAGCTATCAACCCGCTTCCTCGATGATGTGGTGGACGCCAACGCCTACGTCCCTGCCGTGCCGGAACTGAGACTCGCCGCGCAGCGTGTCCGCCGCATCGGGCTGGGGATTATGGGTCTTGGCGACCTGATGTTCGCGGCGGGCGTGCGCTATGGCAGCCCCGAAGGGCAGGAATTCGCCTCGCAGGTGATGGAGTTCGTTCATTATCACTGCATGAAAACCAGCGTGGAACTGGCCGAGCAGCGCGGGCCGTTTTTGGCCTATCGCGGCAGCTTGTACGATCCCGACAATCTCAAGTGGCAGCCGCCCACGCCATTAGTTGAACACAAGACCGACTGGGGCCGCCCGGCAGTCGATTGGGACGCCGTGCTGGAGGGCGTTAAGGCGCACAGCATTCGCAATGGCGCGACCACCACCATCGCCCCGACCGGCACGATTTCGACCATCGCCGGATGCGAGGGCTACGGCTGCGAGCCAGTCTTTGCGCTGGCTTACATTCGCCATTTCAACGACGCGGGCAACGACACCCAACTGCAATACACCAGCCCGATGTTCGAGCAAGCTCTGATTGGCGCGGGCTTGACTGATGATCAACGCGGCAAGATCATCGAGCAGGTCAACCTGACCGGGTCGGCGCAGGATGTCGCCGACCTGCCGGAGAAAGTTCGTCGTGTGTTTGTGACCGCCTCCGATATTTCCGCCGAAGAGCACGTGCGGATGCAGGCGGCGATGCAGCGTTTTGTCTCGAATGCCATCTCCAAGACCTGCAATTTCCCGCCCACCGCCACCGAAGACGACGTGGCGCGGGCCTACCAGTTGGCGTGGGAACTCGGCTGCAAGGGCCTGACCGTGTACGTGGCTGGCTCGCGTGATAAAGTGGTGTTGGAGACGCACGAGACCGCCAAAAGCAAAGAAAGCCCGAAACTCGAAACGCCCAAAGCCGACGCTGTGAAGGCCGCGCCCGCATCGATCAGCGAGGCCAAAGCCGAGCCGCTGCCCTTTATCAAGAACGAGGTCAAGAAGCCGCGCTCCAAAGTGCTGAAAGGCTACACCCATCGGCTGGAGACGCCGTTAGGCACGACCTTTGTGACCATCAACGAGAATGGCGGCGATCAGCCCTTCGAGGTGTTTATGCACACCGCCAAAGCGGGCAGCGACACCGCCGCCGTCAGCGAGGCGCTGGGCCGGCTGATCAGCTACATCCTGCGCATGAACTCGCCCGTCGAACCGCGCAAGCGCCTGCGCGAAGTCGTGCGCCAGTTGGAAGGCATCGGCGGGCGGCGCTCGCTGGGGCTGGGCCCCAACCGGGTCGAATCGCTGCCGGACGGGATCGCGCAGGTGTTGGACGAGTACCTGCACCGCGACGAGAATCCCGCGCTGGGCGCGACCGCGCCGATAGCCGCCGCCGTGACTCCCAAAGATGAAGAGTCCGCCCCGGCCCCCGGCCAGATGAGCCTGCTGGAAGTCAAGGGCGACCTGTGCCCGGAGTGCGGGCAGGCGTCGGTGATCAATGAAGAAGGCTGCCGGAAGTGCTATAGCTGTGGGTATAGCGAGTGTTAAGTAACGATGGGATAGATTAAGCTCGAAACCCCAAGTTAGTTTTGACAGTAACAAAGACGGGAACTACTTGTGTGAAGGGTGGAACAACGAAATGAATTTGACATTTTCTCAAAGAATAGGAGTTACACCAATAAGGCAAACTGTCCAAACTGACTCAATGGATAACGATCTTCGCACTGGTCTATGGAACGTCTTTTTTCTATTGATATTTGATGGGAAAACGACAACAGAATATAACCTAATTCCACCCAACCTCAAATCGTTCTTGGTGAATATGTGGTTTGACTTTCTAAAAGGGCCTGTTGATGCCATTCCTGACAACTATCACCAAGCACATGATGTTCTTCGTGAACTATTCTTAAAGGTGTGGAAATGGCCTATCGTATATGACTTCATGGAATTTGCGGTTAGGTATGAACAGCGTATTGGCCGTGACAGCCTTGAAACTGCTTGGAATTCCATATTAGAGAGAGAACTTTCCGGGTTTCGATTCGTGAACCATCGAGTCACACTGATAACCGACAAAACTGAACTGTCTGCAATTGAGGATGCTATACAACAAGCAGGTTCATTAACCCAGACTGGGGCTAAAGAGCATCTTGACACTGCATTAAAGTATTTATCTGATCGGCAGAATCCCGACTATCGAAACTCTATCAAAGAATCGATCTCTGCGATTGAAGCAATTGCGAGAATTATCTCAGGGAATCCGAAAGCCAAGTTGACCGACGTGCTAAAAAGACTTGAAGATACTCTGGGCTTGCATCCTGCATTGAGAAGTGCCTATGCAACTCTATACGGGTACGCAAGCGATGAGGCTGGGATTCGCCACGCCATGCAACATAAATCAGAGGTAGATTTTGCTGATGCAAAATACATGATAGTGATTTGCTCGGCGTTTGTATACTACTTGATTGAGAAGGGCAGAAAGGCGCATTTGCTATGATCTCATTGCCGGATTCGGTGGCAATTACCCCAGCTTTTATAATCGGGTAGAGCGTTCCTAGGTTTCGGGATCACCCATTATCACACTGGGTGAGGGGGATGTCATTCTCCACAGCCAGAAGAAGCGGCGTGGTCGGCGTCCACCATTACAAAACGCTGACTCGCGCAATTCGTGGACAGTTCCTTTCCTATCTGGCCCGGTCACACACATAGCCAACCCCTCCCCGCCTGTGCTACAATCGCTCTATATGCGTGTTTGAATTGGAAGGAAAATCGCTATGCTAACTGCCATCCGCGCTATCTATGAACAGGGCCGCCTGCGCCTGCTCGATCCGGTGGAACTCACTGAGGGCCAGCAGGTGAGCGTGACCATCCAGCCCGTCGATGAATTGGCCGCCACGCGCGCTGCGCTGGGCGATTCGGTGATATGGTCTGATCCAACGTCAGGCGATCCTAAGGTTGACGAAGAAGCAATGATGAAAATCGTCGAAGAAGGTTTTAAGGGAACTCGCCCTCTATCTGAGATTATCATCGAAGAGCGGGAGGAGGGTTGGTAAGATACTTTCTAGACACCAGCGCTTTGCTCAAACGATATGTTGTTGAGCAAAGCACAGATTACATTCGCCGGATCGTTGTTCCAGAGGCAGGCCATGTCGTATTTATCGCCCAAATCACGCCAGTTGAGATCATGTCTGCCATCGCCCGGCAACGACGCGAAGGCGTAATTTCTGATGAAGCCGCTTCAACATTGCGTGTTCTCATCGACAGGCATGTAGGCCGCGAGTATGAGGTCGCCAGATTGTCCAATCGCATTACCAATCAAGCCATGAATCTGTTGAGTCTTCACTCACTGCGCGCTTACGATGCCATTCAACTCGCCTCAGCCCTCGATGTTAACGCTCGGCTGGTCGCGGCTGGCCTTCCGCCGCTAATGTTTGTGTGCGCCGATAAGCGTCTCATCGAGGCGGCGCGCAAAGAAGGCCTGATCGTCGAAGAGCCTGCTTGACCCCCATTCTTTCGACAGATAGCCAACCCCTCCCCGCCTGTGCTACAATCCTCGCATCCTCAACTGGGGTTGCGAGCGAATGCCCGTCCTGAAAAAAACGATTGCCATCCTTGCCGCGCTTGCCGCCGCGTTGATTCTCGGCGGCGAACAGGCGCGCGCCCAGCAGCCGGCCAATCCCATCACCCTTGAAGTTCGCGCGGGCTTTGGCGGCTATGTCCAGCAGGGAACCTATGCCCCGATCACCGTGATCGCCAGCAACACCGGCGACGACGCGCGCGGCGACCTGCGCGTGGAAGTCAACCAACTGTCGGGCGGCAAAATTATTTACACCGAGCCGCTCGACTTGCCGCGCGGGTCGCGCAAGCAGATCACGCTGAACCCCGGCGACCTCTCCTCATTTAGCAACCAGATCAAGATCGATTTCGTCTCCGGCGGGCAGACGCTCGCCAGCCAGACGGTCAAGGTCCAATTTATCGGCCAACAGCAGTTGCTAATCGGCCTGTGGAGCGATTCTCCCGCCTCGCTGGCGGGCCTCGGCGCGGTGAAGTCGTCGTCGGGCCGGGCAGTGGCTGCCGTCCTGAATGAAACCGATCTGCCCGCTATTGGCGAAGCGTGGAACGCGCTTGACGTGCTGGTGATTTCGGACGCCGACACCGGCAAGCTCTCGCCCGACCAGCGGACAGCGCTGGCGCAGTGGGTGGCGCAGGGCGGGCGGTTGATCCTGTGCGGCGGGACCAATTATCAGAGGACGTTGGCCGGGGTCGCCGACCTCAGCCCGATCATCCCGGATCGCGCGGCCAATGCCTCTCTGGCAGGGTTGGGAGCGGCGGTCGGTGCGCCGCTTGACGCCCAGCAGGAAACGCCCATCGCGCTTGGCAGGCTGGTTGACGGCGCCAAAATCCTGATCAGAGATCAGGCCGGGCCGCTGATCGCCTACCAGCAGATCGGCGCGGGCCGCGTCGATTTTCTGGCCGCCGACCCCGCGCTGGAGCCGCTGCGCTCTTGGGCGGCCATGCCCGGCTTATGGACTTTGATCCTCGCGGCGGGCGAGCCGCGCCCCGGCTGGGGCTACGGTTTCGGCGCGAACTGGGAGCCAGCCCGCAATGCCATCGCCGCCGTGCCGGGGGTGAGTTTACCTTCCGTGCTGGCCCTGTGCGGCTTCCTGATGGTCTACGTCATTCTGATCGGCCCGGTCAACTACTTTGTCCTGCTGCGGCTCAAGCGCCGCGAGCTGGCATGGTTCACTGTCCCCGCGCTGGTAATTGCGTTCACGGTGGTGGCCTACCTCACCGGGTTTCAACTACGCGGCACGGCGGTCATCTTGCACCGGCTGGCCGTGGTTCAGGTCTGGCCGGGCAGCGACACGGCCAAAGTGGACACCCTGCTGGGGGTATGGTCGCCCAGCCGGACGCGCTACGATATTCAATTAGAGCCGGGCGCGCTGGCCCGCCCCCTGCCCACCGACTTCGGCGGCTCGATCACGTCGATCAACGACACCGTGATCGAGAACGGCCCGACCGTCACTCTGCGCGGCGTTCAGGTCGATATTGGCTCGGTGCAGCCGTTTGTGATTGAAGGGTTCGTCCCTGCCCCGAACATCTCAGGCATTCTGGAAGTGTCGGTTGCCAGCGACGGCCTGCGGGTGGTCGGCGATGTTCTCAATGCGAGCGACATCGATCTCACGTCCGTGAACTTGATCGCGTTGAGCACGGCTATCCCTCTCTCGAATCTTCCGGCGGGCGGCGTGGCCCACGTGGACTCGGTGATCAACACCGGCTTTGCGTCCCCGGCGGGCGGCAATGGGCTTGATCCTTATCCTAACGCCGGAATGGGCTCGTCCTATTATTATGGCGTGGGCGGATCACTCCCGATGCAGATGTCCGGCGGCGGCGATTGCTACAACACCGGGCAGGATCAGCGCCGCTGCAATCTCATGACCGCCATCCTCGCGGCCCAGACCAGCGGCTCTGGCGTGTATATGGTCGGCTGGACAGACTCCGCCCCGCTGGAAACGACCGTGCTGAACGCGTCGTCGCAGACAGCCGACACGGCGGTATACATCATCCAGATGGACACCCGCCCGGCCACCGGCGCGCCCGCGCTCACCGTCGTGCCGCCCGGCCTGATGACGTGGAGCCTGTTGGACAACGCGACCTCCGGCGATCAGTCCCCGTACAACTTCTATTCCAGTACCGGCCAGCCGGTGGCGTTCCGTTTTGAGCCGCTGCCAATTGTCCCGCTGCTGCAGGTGACATCCTTGACTCTGCATATCGAAGGCTACGACGCCGCCGCCAGCAACACGCCGCAGGTCGAACTGTGGAATTATCAAACCGGCGACTGGGAGATCGTGCCCGCCAGTTGGGGCGACAGCGTGATCAGCAACGCCGGGCCGTTTGTGGACGGGCGCGGCGGGGTGAACGTCCGCGTCCAGCCCAATGACTTGAATGACAGCGGGGTAAGCGGCTACGTGTCGATCAACCGCCTCGACGTGACCCTGATCGGACAGTGACGTGCCCGTAGGGGCAAGGCGCCGCCTCGCCCTCGTATTTGGAGCAAGCAAGCATGGCAACGATTATCGAAACCAAGAATCTAAGCAAGCGCTACAAGAACATCCACGCGGTCAAAGATTTGAGCCTCAGCGTGGAGGAGGGCGCGATCTACGGATTTGTCGGGCCAAACGGCGCGGGCAAAACGACCACCATGCACATCCTGACCACGCTGCTGGCCCCGACCAGCGGCGAAGCGTGGGTGGGCGGCTATTCGGTGCTGACTCAGCCGCGTGACGTCCGCCGCATGATCGGCTATATGCCCGATTTCTTTGGCGTGTACGACGACATGAAGGTCTGGGAATACCTCGACTTTTTCGCCGCCTGCTACGACATCCCCGAAGCGGATCGCCCGCCGCTGATCCGCGACCTGCTGGCGCTGGTCGATCTGTCTCACCGCGCTGACGACATGGTGGACAGCCTTTCGCGCGGGATGAAGCAGCGGCTGTGTCTGGCCCGCACGCTGGCCCATGATCCGCAGGTGCTGATCCTCGACGAGCCAGCCTCCGGCCTTGACCCGCGCGCCCGCATCGAAATCCGCGATCTGCTGGTGCAGTTGGCCGGGATGGGCAAGACCATCTTCTTCTCCACGCATATCCTGTCCGATGTCGCCGAAATATGCACGCAGGTCGGCATCATCGAAGCCGGAGGGTTGTTGATGCAGGGCAGCGTCGAGGAGATGCAGCGCCAGCTTGTCCCCCACCGCGAGATCATCATCACCCTGTTGGGCGAGGTGGACAAGGCCCGGCAAGCGATGTTGAAAGTAGACGGCATTGAAACGGTTGAAGAACTGAAGGCGGAAAACGGGCGGGACAAGCTGCACGTCCAGTTGCGCGGCGAAGACGCCGACGTGAGCAAATTGCTGGCGGCGCTGGTCAAGGCGGGCGTCCCGGTGATGCACTTCACCGAAGAAACCCGCGACCTCGAATCCGTGTTCATGAAGGCCACGCAGGGCATCGTTTCCTGACGGTGATCAAATTCGCCAACGGCACAAAGGTCACGGCTTATTCCTGACATTTCTTATATGAAATTAGCGTGATTCGCGGGCACAATCAGGCAGCATCTGCGCTTACCCTAGATCCAGAAAGGTCAACATGGCAACCAAAACCCCTATCACAGTGGCGCGCGGCGACGGCATCGGCCCGGAGATTATGGACGCTTGTATGCGGATTCTTGTCGAATCAGGCGCGGAGATCGAGCCGGAGTATATCGACGTTGGCGAGAAGGTCTACCTCACCGGCAACACGACCGGCATCGCCCCCGAATCATGGGAATCGATGCGCCGCACTAAAGTCTTCTACAAAGCGCCGATCACCACCCCGCAGGGCGGCGGCTACAAGAGCCTGAACGTCACCACCCGCAAGACGCTGGGCCTGTACGCCAACGTCCGCCCGTCGGTGGCCTATGCCCCTTATGTGGACACCAAGTACCCCACGATGGATCTGGTGATTGTCCGCGAAAACGAAGAAGACCTCTACGCGGGCGTTGAATACCGCCCCACAGATGACGTGTATGCGGCGATCAAGCTGATCACCCGACCCGGCTCGGAAAAGATCATCCGCTACGCCTTTGAGTATGCCAGGCAGTACAAGCGCAAGAAGGTCACCGCCTTCGCCAAAGACAACATCATGAAGATGACCGATGGCCTGTTCCACAAAGTCTTCGATGAAGTCAGCGCGGAGTACCCTGATCTCGAAAAGGAATTCTGGATCGTGGACATCGGCGCGGCCAAGATGGCCGACACGCCAGAAGCCTTCGACGTGATCGTGCTGCCCAACCTGTACGGCGACATTCTTTCCGATGTGGCGGCCCAGATCGCCGGGTCGGTTGGCCTCGCGGGTTCGGCCAATATCGGCCAGACCGCGTCCATGTTCGAGGCCATTCATGGCTCGGCTCCGCGTCGCGCCGGACAGAATCTTGCTAACCCATCCGGCTTGCTGCTCGGCGGCGTGATGATGCTGGTGCATATGAACATGCCCGAAGCCGCCGCGCGTGTTCACAACGCCTGGCTCAGGACGATAGAAGACGGCGTCCACACCTATGATATTTATCAGGAGGGCGTCAGCAAGCAGAAAGTCGGCACCAAAGAATTCGCCGACGCGGTGATCGCCCGCTTGGGCCAAACGCCAGAAAAACTCAAAGTGGTTCACTATGCGGCGGGCAGCGCCGCGCCCAAGGCGGCGGGTGTCGCCAGCCGCCCGCTGGCAAAGAAAGAGCTAGTCGGCGTCGATGTGTATGTCCAGTGGAACGAGTTGAACCCGGACACGCTGGGGGCGAAAGTCCAACCGCTGGCCGGGGACGCCTTCACCCTGCATCTGATCTCCAATCGCGGCCAGAAGGTGTGGCCCGGCGGTTCGCCGGAAACCTTCAAGGTGGATATGTTCAGTTGCCGGTTTAAGGCCAAAGGCGCGACCGTGACGCATCAGGACATCGTGGCGCTGCTGGACCGATTCGTGGACGCAGGTCTCGGCTTTGTCAAGATCGAAAATCTGGTCACTTTTGACGGGGAAAACGGCTTCACCGCCGCGCAGGGCGAATAGCCTGCTTCCCGTTGGGCGCGACAGGGGCGGGGCATAAGTCCCGCCCTGCGCTGCCTTGCCCTCGCGTGACACGCATTTTTCCACGATAACATATAATACAGCCGTCGCTCATTCCTGAACCGCTGTCAAGGCGCGTTGTTTTTGCTTCTTGGTCTCAGTCGCTGGTCACTGCCGTTACTGCTGTTACTGCCGTTACTGGGGTTACTGCCGTTACTCGTCACTTGCCACTCGTCACTTGAGACTTTAACCTATGCCATCGGAACGCGAACAGTTAGAACAAGCCGTTGAGGCCGTTGAGGCCCAGCGACCTATCCTCGGCGACGCCGCCACCGACGCGGCGCTGGTCGGCCTGCGCGAGCGTCTTGCCGTCCTGCGCGCCACCGGGTCGGGCATGGAACAGCGCAAGCTGGTGACGGTGTTGTTCGCCGAAGTGACCGGCCTCTCCGCGCTGGCCGCCGCCCTCGACGCCGAAGACGTGACCGAAGTGATGAACGCCATCTGGAACCGACTGGACGCCGCCATCCGCGATCAGGGCGGCCTGATCGACAAGCACATCGGCGGGGTGGTGATGGCCCTGTGGGGGTCAGAGACTTCCCGCGAAGATGACCCGGAGCGCGCCATCCACGCCGCCTTGATGCTTCAAAAGGAACTGGACATTTACAAAGACACCCGGCGCGGCCCCAAACTGCCGCCGCTGTTGATCCGCGTGGGAATCAACACCGGCCCCGCCCTGCTCGGCGAGGTCGGCAGTCGGGGCGAGT
>Ga0210377_10001237_pt1 | contig 23399 bp, 25 predicted proteins | sample PLM4_65_b1redo_FD_155480 | JGI IMG/M metagenome (GOLD analysis project Ga0210377, IMG submission 155480) | Groundwater sediment microbial communities from an aquifer in East River, Colorado, USA - PLM4_65_b1 redo | ecosystem: Environmental > Terrestrial > Soil > Riparian zone | place: USA: East...
TTTGGATTGATCTTTCAGGTATGCCGGAGCTACCGGGAGCTTGGACGGTGGGAAGCGCTGACGCCTTCTACCCACCCCTTGACCAAACCCTCATTGGCTAAGGCACGCATGAACACGTAAGTATTCTCTGTTATATCGAATGGGTGATTTGGGACATCTTCGTCGAGATCCATCATAACAACCTTGGCTAAGATGAAGAAGGGACCATCCTTACTCAAAGCCTCTTTGAGGCTGACGCGAAAGGACTCCAGGTCGGTGCAAACAGATTGCTTTTCCAAACCGGCCCCCTGAGCCAAAAGCTCCAAACGGGTCTTCCCGGCAGTGGCCGTTGGATGGCGCCCGCCACCTTCGTAAGCGCCGTTATCAAAGACGATGAGAACGAGATTTTTGGGTGCCTCATTGGCGATGGTGGCCAAAGCACCCAGTCCCATGAGAGCTGACCCATCTCCTTCTATCACCACTACTTTTCTCTGGGGTAGAGCCAATGCCAAGCCAAGACCCATGGGAGAGACAAACCCCATCTGCACCTTGTAGAGATTAGTGTCCTTGTGCCCGGTTTTATAAAGCTGTCTTCCTACACCTCCCACCCCTGTAATTACCAACTCTTCTCTGCGTTCCGCGGCAAAGATTTTTAGTGCGTCAATTCTCTTCATGCTTATCTCCCTTCGAACAGGATGTGTCTTGGGACCATCACGGCCACAGGAAGCCTTTGTCCTTCAACCGACAACCACGCTTCTCGGATTAAAGTCGGTACATCTTCGATTCGATAGATCACGACAAAAGGAATTCCTATCGCCCGCAAGATGGGTTCCCCCAAGTAGCGCGTTTCGGAATGAAAATAGTACATCTCTCCTAACCCTCCGACGTGAGAAGACAAAATCAAAAAGGGCGTGTGATGGATTTGACAGATGCGAGCCAGTACCCCAGCACCACTACCGTATCCCGATGCCTCCATTACCATACATGGTCTTTTTCCTCCTAGATATGCACCCGCGCATATCGCCATCCCCTCATCTTCTCTGGTTGCTGTAACAGTTCTTATATCGGGATCGGCCAGGAGCAGACGATTCACTTCCCTAAAATATGAATCCGGAAGGAGGGAGACGAAGTCGATTCCTGCATCTTTTAATGCTTGATGGATAACCTCTGCATTTTTTACGCTGTGCCGTACACCCCCACCTCTCAAGTTTTCCAACGTTGCCATAATCGCTCCTTTAACTATTTGTCTTTCAGCTCATCCAATAACGTCTTGTCAAAAAAAAGATCCGGGGTCGCTTTCTTTGACTCGACTGTTTTATCAGAAATCTCGGCGATCAAGGTTTTAAATCCCTCCTGACTCGGATAGGGAGGCTTAGGAAAGAGTTTCTTATGAAACTCGTAGCTTTCTTTCAAAGCTCTAACATCTTTGACTCCTGTAAACTTTGCCATAATGTCGATAGTCTCCTGCTCATGATTTTGGTAAAAGTTGATGGAGTCGATGATCGCAGAAAGAAAAGATTTTACTAGGTTCCTATTTTCCCTGAGCAGGCTCCTTCTAACGACGAGTCCCGTATGCTGGACACGGACATCCGTTTCAGAGAGGTCCTTAAGGATCTTAAGCCCTAATTTTTCTACTGCTCCTAAGCTTTCAGGCTGAACGATTGTCGCATCCATCTGTTTGCTGGCAAGGGCAGCAAGACGGTCTTGGGGCAGACCAGCGGGGAGAATGATCACGCTTTGCGGATCGACTCCAGACCCTTTAAGACCTAACCGCAGAACCATATCGACCGACCCCCCGATCGAAGCCGAGGCAATCTTCTTACCAAGGAGGTCCTTGACGCTATTTATTTCAGGCCTGGAGATTAGAAAGTAATTGATTCGGTTGACGTATCCCGCAACCATAACCAGATCTGACCCAGAGAGGACCGATCTGACAACGACAGATGCAGCCATCTGTCCAAACTGTAAACTATCGCTCAAAAGTGCCTGGGCAACCTGCACGCCCCCTCGTAATGCAATGACCTCGACCTCTATTCCGTGCGCCCGCAGAAAACCTTTCTTTTGAGCGATAGCGACAGGAATATTGTCCACCGTCGGGGTAACGTAGCCCACCCTAACATGAGAAAGGGGCTTTGCAGCTGATATTGCTACGGGCTCGCCAATAACCTGCCAAAAAAGGAAAAACAGAATTGTAGTTAAATTCCAAACTGTTTTTTTTATGCCGCTCTCAAGACTTTTTTCCCAGCTTACTAAAGCCAACATACGGATAACAAATGATAGGAGTTTGCTTTTTAGCTCCAGCAATCGTGAATTCCGAAATCGTCCCGACGAGCAGTGGCCGCCAATCTTTGGGAACCCAAAGAGCCTCCCGGGAGAGTATGGACCGCCGCCGGCTCGCCATTTTGGGGAGAAAGTATCCGATTAAGGGGCTGTTTGTCAAGGAGGGTATTTGGGGCTTGGCCTTTACATCCTAAAATTTGGAAGAGAGAGAAGGAGAAGCCCCAAGAAACGGGTGAGGTTAGCTGGAAGCCAGAGGTCATCGAGATCGCTCCGCCGCCAGTATCCAAGGAGTTAAAGAGAAGATGGTCCTACTTCATCAGAAAGGTCTATGAGACAGACCCGCTAACCTGCCCCAAGTGTCGGAGCGAGATGCGGATCATCAGCTTCATCGACCAGCCAGAGGTGATTAAGAAAATCCTTCAACACTAGGTCTGAAGTTAGGCGACATTAGTGGGCGCGACACTATAGTTCTAATAGCCCCGGCGGTGGATTGATGATTATCTTACCTCCGGGAAGGTCGATCTTCTCAATGATTTCTTTTACCGCAGGGATTAGATGCTCCTTGTTTGTCCCCGTCACCACGAAAAGGTCGCCTCCCGCTTTGGACCAGATCCGGGTGATGATCCCGATCCATTCACCGCCGGTGTCGAAGACATCGAGGCCGAGCACTTGATAATAATAATACTCTCCCGGCCCTGGGGGTTGGAGCGCCTCTTCAGCCACAGAGAGGATGGCGCCGACCCATTTTTCGGCCTCATTAATTCCTTCAATGCCCCGCAAGCGCAACAAGAGATGACCCTTGTGGGGCTTGCGGGCTTCAAGCCAATGGGGTGAACTGGCCCCGCCCTTCTCCAGAGAGACCTTTTGGGTTGAGGAAAGGGTGGGGGTCTGAGGGTTATAGAGTTTTAGCTTCAGCCACCCTTCGATGCCGTGGGTGGTGACGATCTCACCTAACGGTATCAGCCGGTCGGACACTTTTTTTTGGGAAGCAGTAGAGTTATTTCTCTTCCACTATCTCCAGGACAACCCTGCGGTTTGCCCTTGAGGCAGCGGCATTCAAGATCGTGCGAATCGATTTGGCCGTTCTCCCTTGTTTTCCAATAATTCGACCGAGGTCTTCTTTCGCCACTTTCAGCTCCAAGACCGAGGCGGTCTCTCCTTGGGTCTCCTTGACCTCGACGGCATCGGGATTGTTAACCAGGGATCTTGCCAGGTATTGAACCAGCTCCTTCATGAAGGAGGTCACCTCCTGTCCGTGGGTTTTAAACTCAGTTCTCAGTTTTGAGTTTCACAACTAATGACTAAAGACTAAAAACTAAGAACTTACCGTTCCTGCTTTTTTGATCAACTCTGAGACAGTCTGACTGGGGCGGGCTCCCCGTTTGAGCCATTTTGCGATCTTCTCCCGGTCGATTTTAGCCCCCCCGGAAACGGACTTGGGATCATAGCTCCCGACCTGGTCGATGAATTTTCCGTCCCTCGGGGAGCGGGAATCGCTCACGACGATGCGGTAGAATGGCTTCTTTTTTGCCCCGTGTCTGCTCAGACGTATTTTAACGCTCATAGTCCTCTATCCTTCTCTCCTAATGAAAGGGAGCGGGCATCCGGTTAAAGAGTGCCCGGGCGCCCATCTTATTAAACCTTTGCATCATCTTTTTCATTTCCAAAAACTGCTTGATCAAACGATTGATTTCCGTGACCGTCGTGCCGCTCCCCTGTGCGATCCTGCGGCGCCGGCTGCCGTTTAAAATGGCCGGGTTGCGCCGCTCCTGCAGGGTCATGGAATTGATGATAGCCTCCACCCGTTTCAGCTCCTTTTCCGCCTGGCCAAGGTCCGCTTTTTGGGTCAGCTTTCTGGCTCCAGGAACGAGATCCAGCAGTTCTCCTATGGAGCCCATTTTCTTAAGCTGTTGGAGTTGCGCCTGAAAATCCTCGAGAGAGAACTGGTTTTTCTTTGCCAGTTTTTCCAGCTGCTCACCCTCTTTTTCTTTGTAGGCTTGTTGCGCTTTTTCGATGAGCGAGAGCATATCGCCCATTCCCAGGATTCTCGAGGCCAGGCGCTCCGGGTGAAACGGCTCCAGGGCATCCAATTTTTCTCCCACCCCGGAAAACAGGATAGGTTTCCCGACGATTTGGCGCATGGAGAGGGCGGCGCCGCCGCGCGCGTCTCCATCCATCTTGGTGAGAACGATTCCGGTAAAATCAAGCCATTTATTGAAGCCCTCTGCCTGATTCACGGCGTCCTGCCCGGTCATGGCATCTGCAATCAAGAGAATTTGATGAGGCTTCAAAAGCTCTTTGATCGCTTTGAGTTCCTGCATCAGCTCTTCGTCGACGTGAAGCCTTCCAGCCGTGTCGACGAGGAGAAAATCGTGGAATTGCTTCCTGGCCTCCTCAAAGGCTTCCTGGCAGATCTGCAGGGGTGGTTTCTCAGGCCGGGAATCGTGCACCGGGATGCCGAGATCCCCGCCGAGTATCTTCAGTTGCTCAATTGCTGCCGGTCGATAGACGTCCGCCGAGACCAGATAGGGTTTTCTTTTTTTCTCTCTTTGTAAGAAAAGCGCGAGCTTGGCCAAAGTCGTGGTTTTGCCCGATCCCTGCAAACCGACGAGCATAATGACCAGAGGAGGAGTCCCCCTCAAATCCAGTTCCTGCTGTGAGCCGCCCAAAAGAGAGGTTAGCTCTTCGCGGACGATTTTGACGAATTGCTGATCCGGCGTCAGGCTCAGGAGGACTTCCTGGCCTAGGGCCTTAGTTTTTACGGATTCGAGAAATCCCTTGACTACCTTAAAGTGGACGTCGGCCTCAAGGAGAGCGAGGCGGACTTCGCGCAAGGCCTCGTCGATGTTTTTTTCGCTGATCTTTCCCTGACCTCTAAGCCTTTTAAAGGTCAGATCCAGTTTGTCGGTTAAGGTTTCGAACATCTCCGGGAGTAGGCTAAGCTATTATATTCTCAGGGAAAAATTAATTCTGGAGGATAATAGGTATTACCTGCTTTGTCAAGGAGAGGAAAAAACTCAGGCCCGTCGGCATAAGCCGACGGGCCTGAGGGATCGTACAGGGAATTTACATCATGCCGCCCATACCGCCCATGCCGCCCATACCGCCACCTGGTGGCATTGGTGGCATAGCTGATTTCTCCTCTGGTTTGTCGGCCACCATCGCTTCAGTGGTAAGCATAAGACCTGCGATGGATGCAGCATTTTGAAGGGCAGTGCGGACCACCTTTGTGGGGTCGATGATGCCGGCTTTCATCAAGTCCTCATACTCCTCCGTTGCCGCGTTGAAGCCGAAGGCGCCCTTGCCTTCTTTTACCTTTTGCAGGGCGATGGCGCCTTCGACGCCTGCGTTGATGGCAATCCTTCTAAGCGGCTCTTCGAGCACGCGCTTGATGATGTTGACGCCCCATTTCTCATCGTCATGGACCTTGAGTTTCTCCAGTGCGGCGGAGGCCCTGAGCAAGGCCACTCCTCCACCTGGAACAATACCTTCCTCAACCGCAGCACGGGTTGCATGGAGGGCATCCTCGACACGGGCTTTCTTCTCTTTCATCTCCACCTCGGTGGCAGCGCCGACATTGATCACGGCAACGCCCCCGATGAGCTTGGCAAGCCGCTCCTGCAGCTTTTCGCGGTCGTAATCCGAGGTCGTCTCGTCAATCTGGGCCCGGATCTGTTTGATACGTCCTTCGAGCTCGGCCTTCTTTCCGGCGCCGTCGACGATGGTCGTATTATCCTTGTCCACTACGATGCGTTTTGCCCGCCCGAGATCATGCAGCGTGATACTTTCCAGCTTGATGCCGAGCTCTTCGGCGATGACCTTCCCGCCGGTGAGAATGGCAATATCTTCCAGCATCGACTTTCTGCGATCGCCGAAGCCCGGAGCTTTTACCGCTGCGCAATGGAGCGTCCCGCGGATTTTGTTGACGACTAGAGTAGCCAGGGCCTCTCCTTCCAAATCTTCAGAGACGATCAGGAAGGGTTTGCCGGTCTTGGCGATCTGCTCAAGGATCGGCAGGAGGTCTTTCATCGTGCTGATCTTTTTCTCATTAAGGAGGAGATAGGCGTCTTGCAGGACACACTCCATCCTTTCCGGATCGGTAACAAAATAGGGGGAGAGGTAACCGCGGTCAAATTGCATGCCTTCGACCACTTCAAGAGTCGTTTCCAACCCTTTTGCCTCTTCTACCGTGATCACCCCTTCCTTGCCGACCTTATTCATGGCCTCCGCGATCACATCACCTATGGTAGAATCATTATTAGCCGCGATCGTCCCGACCTGGGCGATCTCTTTGGGATCCTTGGTTGGTTTGGATAGACTCTTGAGCTCCTCGATCACCGCATTGACCGCTTTATCAATCCCGCGCTTGAGGGACATCGGGTCATGGCCGGCCACGACCATCTTGACGCCCTCTAAAAAAATTTGCCGGGCTAAAACCGTGGCCGTTGTCGTGCCGTCTCCGGCGACATCCGAGGTCTTGCTGGCAACCTCCTTGACCATCTGGGCGCCCATGTTCTCAAACTTGTCCTCGAGCTCGATCTCCTTGGCAACGGTGACGCCGTCTTTCGTTACATTCGGCGCTCCATAGGACTTATCCAGGACTACATTGCGCCCCTTAGGTCCTAGGGTGACAGTGACCGCGTCGGCCAGGAGATTAACGCCCTTTAGAATCGCTTCTCTCGCATCTTGATCAAATTTTATTATCTTAGCTCCCATCTTTTCCCTCCTAAACTTTTCTCACATTATTTTTCGATTACACCGAGTATATCTTCTTCGCGCATGATCATGTGCTCCTCGCCGTCAATATTGATCTCCGAGCCCGAATATTTCCCGAAGAGAACCCGATCATTCACTTTCACATCCAGGGGAATAATCTTACCGTCCTCGTTGACTTTTCCCTTACCGACAGCCACAACCCGACCTTCCTGGGGTTTTTCCTTCGCTGTGTCCGGGATGATGATCCCTCCCTTGGTTTTTTCCTCTTCTTCGATCCTTTTAACAATAACGCGATCCTGCAAAGGCCTAATCTTCACTTTTCTCCTCCTTTCGATTGTTCTCTCTGACCTATTGAAATTAAAGACAAATCTCTTGGTAAGCCGAGCCTACACAAAGCCATCTACGATAAGCGGCTATTAATTTAAACACGAGTGCCGATTTGTCAAGAGGCCGTTAGGACTCTCAAATGGTGAGCACTGCTCTAGCTTTATTATTACAGGTCGGGGTGAAAAGCAAGGGTGTAGGGTCATTTTTTCTGCTTTTTGAGCTCTTCCTCCAGATACTTGCGATAAAGGATGTCCCACTCCCGGCTCCCGGGGGGAATGGGCCGCGAGAGGGACTGGATTTTCTGCCGCACTATTTCATCGAAGCGATCTTCGCGGTTGAAAAACTCTGCTAAGACGCTTTTGGTTTCTGCCAGCGCCCGGGCCTCGTTGGGAAAATCTGTCAGATCCCCTTTCCAGAGACCATCCACGACGAGATGCGCCAGATGAGAGATCCGGTTATCCGAGAGGCGGCTCATAGAACAAATTCCTTTTTTTGGGCTAGTTTCTGCTTGATCAGGAGGAACATCTTGTAGTGGTCTCCTTCACCTGGCCGGCGTGAGAGGCGAGCATCTGGCGCGCCTCTTCCTCGATTACTTCTTCCTCGTGAAAATTCCGCGTTATTATTTCTTTTATCTTGGCCCGAACCTCGTGCTCCTTTGCTTTAAGCATAATCAATTCCTTGGCTTGATAAGCCTTCATCAGACGATCCACGAGTCTATCGATTTGCTCTGTTTTTATCTTCATCGGCTGTGGAAAACTCTGTGGATAAAATCTGGCGGACCCTGTGAAAAAACCGGTAGAAAGTGTGTGGTCCCCTACCATTTATTACTGGTGTTGCGCCGCGAAGTCAACCTTGGAGAGGGCTTGGAAGTGAAAATTTTAGGTAGATGTGAAGGTCAAAAACTCCTTGTGCTGGCGAGGCTTTTTTGAGAAGATGTACCAATCGTTATGGCCCTGAGGGTGGGGAACGGGGGCGCCGGATATCGAGTGTTATTCACAGGTGACGCCATTCGCGGCAGGGCCTTTTCTATTTGGGCTGTGGAGGAGTTTAGTGGTACCGCTTAAGCCGTCTGCGCTAAACAAAGGGGAAAAAATAGGTGTTGTGGCCCCTTCGGGGTCGGTCAATGATGAGCAGCTTAGGGCTGGCGTGGATGCCATCACGCGCGCGGGTTTCAAAGTCGAGCTGGCCCCGGGGATTCTGGATCGCAAAGGGTACCTGGCCGGAGAGCAAGAGCAGAGGGCCGGGGCCCTGCGCGATTTCTTTAAGCGCGGCGATATTGCTGCGATCTTTTGCGCCCGCGGGGGGTTTGGCTCCATCCAGATGCTCCCTTATTTGGATGCCAAGGCCATCCGTCCCCATCCCAAGGTCTTTGTCGGATATAGCGATGTGAGCATTCTTTTAAACTGGCTTCTTCAGAGCTGCGGTATGGTGACGTTTCACGGCCCCATGGTTGCTATGGAGCTGGCTCGGGGGTTGAAAAGGCGGAGCGAAGAGTTTTTCTGGGAGACCCTCTTGGGAAAAAAAAGTCACTGGCAGTTCCAACTAGGCGAAACGTTTCGGCATGGGGTGGCGGAGGCGGAGATGGTGGGGGGATGCCTATCGATCCTCGTCACCACCCTTGGGACTCCCTACGAGATCAGCACTGTCGGAAAGATCCTCTTTCTTGAGGATATCGGCGAGAAGCCTTATCGGCTGGAACGGATGCTGACGCATCTAAAGATGGCGGGCAAGTTGGACGGGATCGCGGGTCTTGTCCTGGGCAGTTTTGCCAATTGTGAAGGAGAGGGAGAGCGGGGTCTTCGGGAAATTATCCAGGAACTCTTCCACGAAGCGCCTTATCCAGTAGTCGCAGGACTGGATGCCGGTCACGGAGAGGAGAACCTGCTCCTCCCCTTTGGAGTGAAGATGAGATTGGACGGCAACGCGGGGATGCTTTCCTTGCAGGAATCTCCTCTAGCATAGTTTTTCAAGGAGCAGAGATGATCTTTCATCCCGTGGAAGATGCCTTCAAGGAGGCTGTTGCGCAGGGCGTTTTTCCCGGTGCGGTCGTGTTGGTCGGGAAAGGTGAGGAGGTCGTTTTTGAGCGCGCTTTTGGCTGCCGTTCGCTGGCGCCGGAAAAGAGCCCTATGCAGGCGGATACGATCTTTGATCTGGCTTCGCTCACCAAGCCTCTTGTGACCGCTATGGCCATGATGCTGCAGGTGCGGGAAAAAAAGATCCGGCTTGAAGATCGAATCACCCGCTTTTTTCCCAATTTCGGCGTTTTCGGGAAGACCCATGTGACATTTCGCCATCTCTTGGCGCACTGCTCCGGACTCCCCGCCTGGCAACCTTACTACGAAGATATAGTTAAAGGGGCAAGGGAGGGGAAGATCAATTTTATCGCCAGTCGTGCCGCCAAGAGCTATGTCTTCGAAAGGATCCATCGGGAAAAATCAGTGAGCCCTCCCGGCACCGTGAGTCTCTATAGCGATCTCGGCTTTATGCTTTTGGGGGAAGTCGTCGAGGAGATCACTGGTTGGTCGCTCGACCGTTATTGTCAAGATAAGATCTTCAAGCCTATGGGGCTCCGTTCTACATCCTTTGTGGACCTCACCCAACTCCGGACTCGCCGCCTCCAGCCGGTGCATGAGATGATTGCCCCGACGGAGCATTGCCCGTGGCGCAAGAGGATTCTTTGCGGCGAAGTCCATGATGATAACGCCTATGCCATGGGCGGGGTCGCGGGCCATGCCGGCCTTTTCTCTTCAGCCCGAGATATCCATCTTTTTATCAACCGTCTTAGAAACTGTAGCCGGGGTGAGGACCCATTCCTGCCCGCGCCTCTGCTAAAAGAGTTTCTGACCCGAGATGAAACCGTCAAAGGGTCTAACTTTGCCTTAGGTTGGGATACCCCTGCGCCGGAGAACTCCTCCAGCGGGAGCTATTTTTCTCCCCATTCTGTGGGCCATTTGGGATTCACCGGGACCTCGATCTGGTGGGATCTAGAGAAAGATTGCCACGTTGTTCTTCTCAGCAACCGCATCCATCCTGTGCGCAGCAATGATAAGATCAAAGCGTTTCGACCCTATATCCACGACCTCATCATGAAGACTCTCGACGATGAATGATCTCCCCGGCCGCGGAAGCCACATCCACCTCATCGCGATCTGCGGAGTAGGGATGGCCTCGCTTGCCGGCCTGCTCCAATCTCAGGATTATCGGGTAACGGGGTCAGACCAAAATGTCTACCCTCCGATGAGCACCTATCTTGAAAGGTTGGGAATTCAGGTGCTTTCAGGTTTCACAGAAGAACACCTCCGGGAGCGTCCTCAAATGGTTGTCATCGGCAATGCGGTTTCGCGCAACAATCCCGAGGTGGAGGAGGTGCTTCGTCTGGAGATTCCATATATCTCATTCCCTCAAGCGTTGGGAAAGTTTTTGATTGGTTCAAAAAGGTCCGTCGTGGTCGCGGGCACGCACGGGAAAACTACCACAAGCGCTCTTATGGCTTGGGTCTTGAAGGGGGCGGGCTGGGATCCGAGTTTTTTTGTCGGCGGTATTCCACTCGACTTCGATAGCGGATTCAACCAGGGAACGGGGGATTGGGCGGTCCTGGAAGGAGATGAGTATGACAGCGCCTTCTTCGATAAAGGGCCGAAGTTTCTGCACTACAGGCCCGAGAAGGTAATCTTGACGAGCCTGGAATTCGACCATGCCGACATTTACCGCGATCTGGAGCATCTGAAGGGCGCGTTCCGACATCTCATAGAAATCATTCCTCCCGCTGGGACCCTCTTGGCCTGCAACGAATACGAAGCGGCAAGAGAGGTTGTCCTTTCCGCCGGCTGTCCGGTGCTCTTCTACGGCAACGGGGAGCCGGGGGATTGGCAGGCGCGGAATATCCGCGCGCGGGCGGGTTGCAGCCTGTTTGAACCATTCTATAAGGGAAGCTCCGAAGGGGTCGTGGAGATCTCGCTCATAGGACGGCACAACGTGAACAATGCCCTGGCTGTCTATGCCACGGCCAGAGAGTTGGGGATAGATCAAACGACCTTGAAAGACGCGCTGACAGCCTTTTCCGGAGTCAAGCGCAGGCAGGAAGTAAAAGGGGAGGTTGGAGGAGTTACGGTTATTGACGACTTCGCCCATCATCCTACTGCGATAAAGGAAACGATCGAGGCGGTGCGGGCGGCCTACCCCGGGCGCAGGCTCTGGGCCATCTTCGAGCCCAGGAGCAACACCAGCAGGAGGCGGATTTTCGCGCGCGAATTCCCGCAGGCTCTGTCGAGCGCGGACCGGGTGGTTGTGGCGGGGCTCTATCAGCCCGAGAAGATCCCGGAAAAGGACCGGCTCCCGGCCGAGGAGGTGGTGCGAGAAATCAACCGGATCTCCGGTGATGGCCGCGCCGCGCTTATTGAAAAGACCAACGAGATTCCCGCCTATGTGACTGCAAGCGCCGAATCCGGCGATGTTATCCTGGTCATGTCTAACGGCGGCTTTGACGGGGTGCAGGAGAAAATTTTACGGCTGTTGGAAGAAAAGAGGGCTTGACGAAAAGTAGCCCGATTGTGATAGTTTTCGAACGATGAAAAGACGGAAATCAAAGAGAATTTACCGACGGGCCTTAAGGGGTAAGCCCTTCAAGCTAGAAGGGACCGCGGAGCTTATCGGCGACCTGGATCGAGGACTAGAGGAGCTTAAACAGGAAAGAATGGCATCTTTCCAGAGGTTAGTTGAGGGGCTTCAGCGATCTAGTGGGGGTTTTAAACTAATTTCATTTTTTCTATCTTTGTCCTTCGCTCTTGGATAGCAGATAGGCGACACAGCTCTCCAGCGTTGCCAGTTTGGGGACGTCGATGTCGGGAATGTCTACTCTAAGTTCTTTGTGGAGGCCTATAACAAAATTCAGAAAGTCCACCGAGTCGATATCGAGCTGATCCCGCAGGCTTACCTTTGGGTTAAGCGAATCCATCGTGGCTTCGGGCGCGATCGAGCCAAGGACCCGCAGAACCACCTCGCGAATTTGCTCGGATGTCATAATTTCTCCGGCTCCTGAAGTAAGCGATCGATGGCGGCGAGAAAGCGGCCCCCTCGATGGCCGTCGCTCACCCGGTGATCCGCCGATAGGCTCGCCGATATTACCGGTCGCGCTCCAATCATGCCGCCGGCGGCCCACGGACGTTCGGCAACTTTGCCAAAACCGACGAGCGCCACCTGGGGGGGATAGATCACGCCAAAGACTGTCTGTACTCCCTGCTCCCCAAGATTGGTTACGGTGATCGTGGGGTCCGAAAACTCAGAGCTACGGAGAACTCCGGCTCTGGCCCTCTTCACCAGGTCGAGCATTTCGCGCATAAGCTCATCCAACCCCTTTTTGTCGATGTCGTGAATCGCCGGCGCCACCAATCCCCCCTGTCTTAGAGAGATCGCCAAACCGACGTGTACGGCGGCGCTGGGCTGAAACGCCCCATCCACCCAAAAGCCGTTCATTTCCGGCACCTCATGCACCGCAAGTGCCACAGCACGGAGCAAGAGCACGGAATAGAGCAGCCGGTCAGTCACAGATCGTTTTAAATTCTCTGCTGCGAGCCAGGCCATTGCGCGGCTCATGTCGATGTCAATGCCGAGGTAGTAATGCGGGATCTCACGTTTGGAACGGGCCATGGCCGCGGCGATCACCCGGCGCAGGCCGGCCTGCCGATCCTCGGATGGTTTCTCAGGCTGAGCCGGCCGGGTGACCCGGGCCGCGGACCGCTCCACGTCGTCTCTTGTGATAACGCCCTTCTCTCCAGTTCCTGTCACCGTGGCGAGATCAACGCCCAGTTCCTCCGCTCTTCTTCGCGCCAGGGGGGAGACGCGTGGGGGCGGCTCAACCGCCGGGGCCGCAGGCGCGGGCGACCGCGCCGCTTCCCCTTCGCTGCGAATCGTTGCCAGGACGGTTCCAACCGGGACTTTTTCTCCCTCGCGCACGTGGATTGCTTCGACGACGCCGTTCTCGAAGATCTCGATCTCGATGGTGGCCTTTTCCGTGTCCACGACCGCCACGATGGCGCCGCGCTTGACGGCGTCTCCCGGGCGGACACGCCACTCAATGAGGGTTCCGGCCTGCATGTCGGCGCCGAGCGAAGGCATGCGAAATTCAGCCATGTTTCCTCACTAATTGGCGAATCGCAGCCACTATTTCAGCTGTCTGGGGAATCGCTGCGTCTTCCAGGTGCTTGGGGTAAGGCATCGGCACCTCGGCGCTGCAGAGCCGCGCAACGGGAGCGTCGAGCTCGTAGAAGGCATTTTCCATGATGCGCGCCATGATTTCGGCCGAGATGCTGCCGCTGCGCCAGCCTTCGTCCACGATGACCGCCCTGTGGGTCTTGACGACGGTTCCAACGATCGTTGCAGTGTCCAGAGGGCGCAGGGTTCTGAGATCGACGACCTCTGCGCTGATCCCTTCAGCCGCGACTTCTTGAGCGGCCTGCAAAGTTTTGCCGAGCGTCCCGCCGTAAGTGATGAGGCTCACGTCGGTCCCGCTTCGGCGCACCGCGGCCCTGTTAATCTCCACCGGACCGGCGTCGACCGCCAGTTCCCCTTCCATGTTGTAAAGCGAGCCGTGCTCGAAGATCAGCACCGGGTCCGGATCCTCAAGGGCGGTCCACAGCATGCCCCTGGCGTCTTCGAGCGTGGCCGGGGCCAGGACTTTGATGCCCGGGATATGGGCGTACCAACCCTCCAGGCTGTGGGAATGCTGCGCGGCGAGCTGTCTCCCGGCCCCGGTTGTCATGCGAATCACAAGAGGGATGTTGAACTGGCCGCCGGACATGTGGAGGATAGTGGCGGCGTTGTTTACAATCTGATCGAGGGCCAGCAGGCTGAAATTAACCGTCATAATTTCGACAATGGGCCGCGTGCCGCCCATCGCGGCTCCGATTCCAGCTCCTACGAAGGCCGCTTCCGAAAGCGGGGTGTCGCGAATCCTTTCCGGACCGAATTCATCGAGCAACCCTTTGCTCACGGCGAAGCAGCCGCCGTAGCGGCCGACATCCTCGCCCATCAGAAAGACCCGTTCGTCCCGCTGGAGCGCGTCGCGTAGAGCGGCCCGAATCGCTTCGCGATAGGTTGTCCGAATCGTTTTGGCCTCCCCGCTCACCGTTTGGGCTCCTCGGAGTAAACGAACCTGGTGAGATCCTCTATGGCTTCCCAGTTGCCGGCCTCGGCAAAATTTATCGCCTGGGCGATCTCTGCGGCTACCTCTTCTTCCATGCGCGTCAGCTCCTCGTCGTTCAACAATCCTTGCTCTTTCAGGAGCGCGGCGAAATTGGGGATCGGATCACGCTTTTTCCAAACCTCGACCTCTTCTTTTGTCCGGTAGAGTTCGGGGTCGTACATGGAATGAGCGCGAAAACGGTAGGTGCGAAACTCCAGAAAGTGCGGACCAGCCCCGGACCGGACCGCAAAGGCGGCACGCTTCGCTGCTGCTTCCACGGCAAGGACATCCATTCCGTCCACCGGCCAGGCCGGAATTTCGAAGGCGGCGGCCTTAAGACAGAGGTCGGTTTCTGATTCCGAGCGCTCCAGGGCCGTTCCCATCGCGTAGAGATTGTTCTCGCAACAAAAGAGCACGGGAAGATTCCATAAGGCGGCCAGGTTCATCGACTCGTGAAACTCGCCTTCCGCTACCGCTCCTTCACCGAAAAAGCAGGCGGTCACCCGATTGCGTCCTTGCATCTTGTCGGCCAGTGCCAGGCCAACGGCCAGAGGGAGTCCGCCGCCGACAATCGCATTGCCGCCGTAGAAGCGGGTGGCGGCATCAAAAATGTGCATCGAGCCCCCGCGCCCGCGGCTGCATCCTTCGACCTTGCCGTACATCTCCGCCATGATGGACGCGGCGGAAACTCCCCGTGCCAGCGCGTGTCCGTGTTCACGGTAGGTGGCGACAATGGCATCGTCGGCTTCAAGGGCCTGCATGGCGCCCACAGCCACCGCCTCCTCGCCGATGTAGAGATGGAGAAAACCGCGGATTTTGGCGGCGCTGTAGATCTCCACGCATTTCTCTTCAAAGCGTCGAATGCGCAGCATCTCGCGCAGCAGGTGATGCGTGTGGCCCCGCTCCAAAACGGGTTTTGTCGCCTTGCGGCTACGGGTCATTAGTCCGTCTCCAGCGTGGAGAGGTCGCCCTCAGGCAGCCCGAGCTCACGCGCCTTTAACAGCCGGCGCATGATCTTGCCGCTTCGCGTCTTGGGAACGCTGGCGCTAAAGTCGATCTCTCTGGGCGCTACGGCCGGTCCCAGGCGCGCGCGCGCGAAGCCGAGGAGCTCCTTCCTCAGCGCCTCATTGGGATCGTAGCCCCGTTTCAGGGATACGAAAGCCTTGACGACTTCACCAATGAGCGGGTCGGGTTTGCCGATGACGCCGGCTTCAGCAACGGCCGGATGTTCCATGAGAGCGCTCTCCACTTCGAAAGGGCCAATCAGGTGGCCGGCCGACTTGATGACGTCGTCCGCCCGGCCGACGAACCAAAAATAACCGTCCCCATCCCGCCGGGCAAGATCGCCTGTGAGATACCAGCCGCCGGCGAAGCACTTGCGGTAGCGCTCGTCCTCGTGAAGGTAGCCACGGAACATCGAAGGCCAGCCGGGTCTAAGCGCCAGTTCGCCCTCCTTGCCGGGCTCCTCGACCACTTCCACGGATCCATCCTTCTGCCGCCGCACAATCGCCGCCTCGATGCCGGGAAGCGGCCGGCCCATCGAGCCCGGGCGGATTTCCATGGCGGCGTAATTGGCGATCATTATGCCCCCGGTCTCGGTCTGCCACCAGTTGTCGTGAAAGGGAAGGCCGAAGGCCTCCTCTCCCCAAACGACCGCTTCCGGGTTCAGCGCTTCGCCAACGCTGGCTGCAAAGCGCAGGTTGCTGAGATCATACTTGCGGATGACCTCGGTTCCCGCCTTCATCATCATCCGGATCGCGGTCGGCGCCGTGTACCAGATAGTTACCTTCTGTTCCTGAAGGATGCCGTACCAGCGCTCAGCGTCGAAGTCCGCCTCATCGATGATGCTGGTAATGCCGTGGGTGAGAGGGGAGACGATGCCGTAGGAGGTGCCGGTAACCCAGCCGGGGTCCGCCGTGCACCAGAAGATATCGTCGGGATGGAAATCGAGCGCGTATGTCCCGGTAGCGTGGTGGGCGACTACCGCTTGATGGACGTGAATCGCCCCTTTCGGCTTGCCGGTGGTGCCGCTGGTAAAATGCAGCAGCGCCATCTCCTCAGGGCGCGTCGGAGGGATCTCAAAGTTTTCATCCGCTTGAGACATCAAGGAGTGAAAATCGTGAGTTCCCGGAACCGATGTGGTCCGGCCGTCGCTCCCCACAAGCAAGACGTTGGTAAGATGCGGAAGAGATTTCTTGAGTTCGCCTATCTGCCGCCGGTTGTAAAGTATTTCCGTGGTGACGATCAGCTTTCCTTCGCCGATGGAGAGACGCTGGTGGATGGGCTCGGGGCCGAACGCGGAGAAGAGCGGACAAAAGACACTGCCGTTCTTCAAAGTGCCGAGGGCGGCGATGTAGAGCTCGGGGATGCGGCCGGTGAGCGTGAAGACCCGCTCGCCTTTGCCCACGCCCAATCCGCGCAGCGCGTTGGCGAAGCGATTGCTGAGAGCCTTGAGATCGGCGTAGCTGAAGTCCAGTACCTGGCCCTGCTTGCCGAGCCAGCGAAGCGCGAGATGATTCCGCCGCGGGCCGCCTGCGTGGCGATCCACGGCCTCATGCGCGATGTTCAGACCCCGGCCTCGGGGCAGTCCGGTGAATTCGCGCTGTATAGACTCCCAGGAAAATTCAGCGCGGGTTCGGTCATAGTCGAGCAGGTTGGGGACGACAACCCAGCCGCCCTTTGGTTTTTCGATCGGCTTCCAAACCATTCAAATTTGCTTCTCCCTTCGATGCGATGCGGCCTGCGCCTATGGCGCATCCGGAATAAGACCCTTCTCCATGAGCGCTTTAGTTTCATCCCGCGCCCTTTTTATGATTTTGGATGCCTTATGGAAAAGTTCTTCCCTGGACGATATTCTGCTTGCCACGCCCTGTTCGATTGCCTTCATCCCAACGGCTGCTGCCTCGCGCGGGAATAACTCCGGCTCGTCCATCCTGGGCAGAATATAATCCTCCGACAGTCCTTTATCTTCAGCGCACTTGGCAAGCTCCATGGCTGCCGTAATACACATCTCATCCGTAATAGTCCTGGCTGCGACATCGAGAACGCCTCTGAATATGCCGGGGAATCCCAGGGAATTGTTCACCTGATTGGAAAAGTCCGAGCGGCCTGTGGCCACTATTTTGGCTCCCGCCTCTTTTGCTTCCCAGGGCCAAATCTCCGGGACCGGATTCGCGCAGGCAAAAACGATGGCAGCTTTTGCCATCGCCGACACCCATTCCGGCTTGATAACCCCGGGACCGGGCGTGGAAAGCGCGATACAGACATCCGCCCCTTTCATAGCTTCCGGGATTCCACCCGTCCTTGTCTCCTTGTTGGTGATCTCACAGATGTGCCATTTGATTTCATTGCCAGGCGTTCTCAGATCTTCCCTGCGCTTGCTCAGTATTCCCTTTGTATCCACCATGATGAGATTTCCGGCAGGAAAACCGGCCGCAATGAGCACTCTTGAAACCGCGATGTTCGCTGCGCCGGCTCCGATCAGGGAGATCTTTGCTTGCTCCTTGCTCTTGCCGGCGACCTTGAGCGCGTTGATGAGGCCCGCCAGAGTTACCGCCGCAGTGCCTTGCTGATCATCATGCCATACGGGAATTTTCATTTCGGCGCGGAGCCTGTCCAGGATATAGAAGCACTTGGGCTTTGCGATGTCCTCCAGATTGATGCCGCCGAATGTGGGTTCGAGCCACTTGCACAGCTGGATGATCTCCTCCGGATTTTTCGTCCCGACGCAGATCGGAAAGGCGTCTACGCCGCCGAGGTATTTGAATAGAATCGCTTTCCCTTCCATCACCGGCAATGCTGCATGCGGCCCGATATCGCCCAGGCCGAGGACTCTGGTGCCATCGGAGACAATCGCAACAAAATTTCCTTTGTTGGTATGCTCAAGCACTTTTTCGGGATGCTGGGCGATATCGCGGCATGGCGCGGCCACCCCCGGCGAGTACCAGACGGCAAAGTCGTCGAAATCTCTAATCCTGCATTTCGGCGTGACCGCCAACTTTCCTCGGTAAAATGGGTGCAGTCTCATGGCATCTTCGCCGGGCTTTTTGGCCTTGGCGAGAAGCTCTTCTACGCTCGGAGCTACTCTCATGTTGTCCCCACCGTAAAATTTCGTCTATAACGATTTGGCGGCACTCTTATCGAATCCGTTCCTAATGATGCTAAGCAAGGAATGGGCCACTACGGAATCAAAGATCATTTCTGGTTTTTCGTGCCGCTGTTTCTCAAACATGAAAAAATCTGACAAGGGCCTTGTCAAATATGACAATCGAAACGGGCGGGTGAAATATTTACCTTCCGGCGAGAGGAGTCCGGCTATATTGCAGCTGTGACTTCGATCTCGACTAGCTTTCCTTCCGCAGAGTAGCCGTCCACGAAGAGATATTCCGTCCGGGGAATATTAGTCTTGACCGTTCTTTGGAAGAGCTCCTTGAGGATTTCCAGCTTCTGGCTTCGGTGGAGGAAAAAGGAGACCTTGACCGCTTTGTCCCAGGAGCTCCCGGCATCAGTGAGGGAAGCCGCGATGCGGGGAAGAATGTCGGCTAACTGATCGGGAAGGGCTGGAAGGACAGCGGTGACACCGGAGAGGAAAACAACGGAGTCATAAATGAGGTAGCGCAGGGGAACGATAGGCGGCTCATATTCTTTAAGTGTTTTCTCCAGCCCTGACCGGGAAGGCTTCATGGCGAGCAGATCCAGGGCCACACGGGCGTTAGAGTCGAAATGGGACGGGGAGATATAACTGGAACTCGCCGACCTCGCCTTGCCTGAGAGGATCTTAACCCTCTCGTCGCTGCCGAGGTTTCGGCTTTCCCTGTCTCTTCCCCAAAGCCGGGTGCGGACTGTGTTCTCTAAGGAGAGGCCTATTCCCCGCAGCTCCTGATCGAAGAAGCGGAATATCTCCCTCGCCTCCTGCGTGGCCGTCGCCTCCGCCTTGCCCTCGCAGGAGAGGGCGACGAACTCTCTTCCCAGCCACTGGAATATTTTTTTTCGCATAGAAAAGCCCTCCGGAGATTTCCCGATGACGCCGTAAGATCTTATACCAGGCAACTAAGTGTATCAATGTCAAAATCCGCAACCCATCCGAAGATCCTCTTTCCTTCGCCACTCTTTTGTTCTAAGTCTTGCTGAATATCGCCACAGCTCCTTACAGCCCTGGCCTCCTGCTGCGTCGTCGGAGGAACGATCACTATTGCTCTGGGGAGCTAGTGTGGTGTCTCAGAAATCCGTTGAATGACTTGTGTCATTCTGAGCCGCAGGCGAAGAATCTCTCAGCGATCCGAGATCCTTCACTTCGTTCAGGATGACACGCTTTGACATCTTGAAACGATGGGTGACCGCTGCAGACTTATTCAGCAAACTTGAGAGACGGGACACTAGGTACCATGCCCGCTTGTCCGGCGGATTTGTTTTGTATTAGATAAGGTTCGGAGGGATTCGTTATGGTCTTGAATTCGCATCAGAGAGCGACGATTGAAGCGGCGGCGGCGCGAATTATCCCGGCCGACCATGATCCGGGGGCATTGGAGGCCGGAGTCATCGACTATATCGAACAGACGCTTGCCACCCATGACGGCGATCACGCGCAATCGTACTTCGATGGCGTCCGAGAGCTTGATGAGCTGGCGCGTCAACAATTTGCCGCGGAAGAGTTTTCTTCCTTGGGACCGGAGCAACAGGATAGAATCCTCAGGCTGCTGGAAGAAAAAGCCAGCCCGTTCTTCTCCCTCCTGGTGCGGCATACCATGGAAGGATTCTATGGCGATCCGCGTCATGGCGGGAACAAAGACCGCGCGGGCTGGACTATGCTGGGATTTCCGGGTCCCTCTTATCCGAAGGGGTATTCATCGCCGCTTGGCTGGTACGACGGCCATCTCCCCGACGAATTCGCGTCGCCTAAAAAGAGGAGCGATCATGAGCCGGAATGAAGCTGTGGATGTCTGTATCATTGGGGCTGGCGCTTCCGGGCTTGTGGCGGCCAAGGAGCTGAGTGAAGCGGGGCTGTCGGTTGTGATCCTGGAGCGCGGGCCCTGGCGCCAGCGAAGCGATTTTGCCCCGGAGGACGAGATCTCTACCAAGCGCCGCCACTTTTTTTGGCCCACGGTGGAGCAGGAATCCCGCACCTGGCGTCTCAACGCGCAGAGCCCAACGGAGTTTCTTTCTGCGGATGTCCAGGTCTTCTCCAATGCCATGTGCGTCGGCGGCGGGACAGTTCACTACAGCGGGCTCTCATGGCGCTTTCACGAATCCGACTTTCGGGTGAAGTCTACCGATGGCTCTGTAGCGGGAACATCGATCGAGGACTGGCCCATCAGCTATGAGGATATGGAACCCTACTATGAGAAAGCGGAGTGGACTATCGGCATCTCAGGCAAAGGATGGTCCAATCCCTTTGATCCGCCGCGCAGACGCGACTACCCTGTCCCTCCGGTTGCGCGCAACAGCGCCGGCGCCATTCTGGAAAACGGTTGCCGCGCTCTAGGCCTCCATCCCTTTCCGACGCCGATGGCTATCCTCTCCCGTCCTTACGACGGGCGGCCGGGCTGCGTCAACAAAGGTTTCTGCTCGGGATACGGTTGCCCGGTAGGGGCGAAGTCGAGCACTTTAGAGGCGCTCTTGCCTAAGGCGCTGGCCACCGGGCGATGCGAAATTCGCCCTCTCGTTATGGCCCGGGAAATTTCAGTGGATAGTGGAGGGTGGGCGGCAGGCGTGGTCTATATCGACTCAGCAGGAACCGAGCAGTTCCAGCCCGCCCGTTTGATTCTACTGGCCGCAGGAGGGGTGGAAACGCCGAGGCTGCTACTGCTCTCGAAGTCGTCGCGCTTCCCCGAGGGCGTTGGAAACAGCAGCGGACTCGTAGGAAAGAACCTGATGCTACATGCCCCCGGCCCGATTGTTATCGCCATTTTCCCCGAAGCCGTAGACGGCCATCAGGGATCCCCCTGCACCAGGGTGATGCAGGACTTCTATAAGACCGACAGTCGAAGAGGCTTCATTCGCGGCGGCTTTGTCCATCCGAGAGCCCACGGCGGTGATCCCGTCGACTATGCGCTCCAGCCGGTTCACGGCGCGCGCTGGGGCCTGAAGCACAAAGATTCCATGCGCGAGAGCTGGCGTCACTATCTCCACAGCCACTGCACCGGAGAGAGCTTACCGGTAGAGAGCAACATGGTGGATCTGGATCCCGAGGTAAAGGATCGCTTCGGTCTTCCCGTGGCGCGCATCACCTACACCAGCCATGAGAACGATATCCGCCTGGGCAGCTTTCTCGCGGAACGCTCGCGGGAGATCTTCGAGGCGGTCAAAGCCAGCAAGGTGATCGTTCCACCTTTGCGGCTGCGCAAGCTCCACAACCACCAGATGGGCACTTGCCGCATGGGGAACAGTCCCGGCTCGTCGGTGGTCGATAAATGGTGCCGCTCCCATGACATGCCGAATCTATTCATCATAGATGCCAGCGTCTTCGTCACTTCAGGCGGGCTGAACCCGGCACTGACCATCGAGGCAAACGCCTTTCGCGTCTGCGATTATATCGTGTCCGAGGCCAGGCGGGGAAACCTGGGATAGGCCGCTCGCATTCCCCAGAGCCGATGGCGCTTTGACATCTAGATGTCTACTATGATACATCTAGCCATATGAAGACGACCGTAGATATTCCCGATTCTATTTTGGAGGAGGCGCGCAAGCTGGCAGCGCGTGAGGGCAGCACAGTAAGAGCCCTGGTCGAGCAGGGGCTGAGGAGGCTTATCAGTGAGCGCAAGCGGACCGGCGCCTTTCGTCTGCGAAAAGCGACCTTTAAAGGCGAGGGGCTTCAGCCCGGCGCCGCAGGCGTTTCCTGGGAGCGGATCAGGGATATGGCTTATGAGGGGCGCGGGGGATGATAGCCGTGGACACTAACCTGCTCGTCTATGGCCACCGGGAAGATTCTCCGTGGCACGATGCCGCATACAAGAGAATAGCGGAGCTGGCGGAGGGCAGGGCGCCGTGGGCCATCCCGTGGCCGTGCCTGCACGAATTTATTGCCGTCGTCACTCACCCCCGGATTTACACCCCGCCCACGCCTCTTGCGGGGGCGCTAGACCAGGTGGAGGCCTGGCTGGAGTCGCCGAGCCTGGTTTTGCTGACGGAGACCGAGGGATACTGGCCGGAGCTGCGCAATCTGCTGGAGCAGGGTCGTATTGCTGGCGCGCAAGTCCATGACGCCCGCGTGGCCGCGATTTGCCTCGCGCACGGCGTGCGGGAATTGTGGACGGTGGACAGGGACTTCGGCCGCTTCCCAACGCTGACCATCCGTAATCCGCTCGTAGGCTGATCGCGCGCCGTAAGCCGTAAGAGGATACCGAAGTACCAGACCTACATCAAGACACTACTTCACAAGATGCTCGTCAAAGAAGCGGAGAACGAACGGTAATATTCTCGCACGCAAGTTGCGCAAGTCTGGCATGAATCCCTCTACTCTTCCTTATTCTCTCCTCGCTTCAATGCTTCTTGGGCCGCTTCCGGCATGTTATGCACTCGATCTTCGCCGGCATCGCTTTCTCCCTTTTTTCTGATTTTTCCCTCTGTACTATCCGATAGCTTAGACGCTCAAAAGGACTCCGATCTTCAACCCCCATGCACTCCGCATTTCATCAAGCCTGGCCAAGACTTTTCCCCCTTTTTGTTTAAATCCGGTGGCGCTGGTGGATAAAGGAGGGCTTCAGGGAAAGATTGTCAAGATTGTAGACCTCACCCCAAGCGCCTGTAACTGATCTGGATCTCGCTCGGAAGATTGTCCGCCGTAAGGGGATACCGAAGTACCAGACCTACATCAAGACACTGCTTCACAAGATGCTCGTCAAAGAAGCGGAAGGCGAACGGTAACAATCGTATAGTCGAGGCATGCCTGGCACCGTTATGTCGAGTACGAAAGCTCATG
>Ga0210377_10001238_pt1 | contig 23386 bp, 24 predicted proteins | sample PLM4_65_b1redo_FD_155480 | JGI IMG/M metagenome (GOLD analysis project Ga0210377, IMG submission 155480) | Groundwater sediment microbial communities from an aquifer in East River, Colorado, USA - PLM4_65_b1 redo | ecosystem: Environmental > Terrestrial > Soil > Riparian zone | place: USA: East...
AAAAGGTTTGGGATAACGAGGAGGATGACATTTACAATGAACTTCTCTAAAGGTGATGTTGTCCTGATCTCTTATCCATTTACTGATTTGAAAACCACAAAAGTCCGACCGGCGGTTGTCGTTGCCTCTGGCCAAGGGAAGTACTCCGATCTGTTTCTCGTCCCCATTACCAGCAAGATCGGCAATCTTTATAATGGAGAGTTAGGTGTTAATCACCTTTCACATTTCACCCTTCACCGCCTTCAAGATATTGGCCCCTGAATTGCATAATCTATCATTGTCCAGCGGGAAAATTACCTGGCGAGCAGATTTTTTAGTTGAGGTTCTTTAATATTTGTTTTATCCTTACTCTGCAAATACGCTTGAAACAGCCTGCGGTTTTACGACCCTGCAATGTCAGGTAGAGTTAAGGAAGCCTGTTGAATGGCGAATGTAATTACGCTAAATTGAGAAAAACGCGGTTAAATAACAGGGTGCGAAAAACCGGACCCATTCATGGATTTTTAAATTCACATTTCACAGCATCTGAGTTTCACAAGTTTTAGAAATTTTCACATTTCACATTTCACATTTCACAGTATTAAAAAGGCAAAGGAGGCATACAAAATGCGGAAAATGATGAGGGCTATAGCGGCAGTTCTGGCAGTTTCGGCAATGATGGCAGGATCGGCGTTTGCGGCGGACAAGTTGATTGTTAAGAATGCGGCAGGGACGGCTGATGTTTTCAAGGTAGATGATACGGGCTTGACAACAGCTACTAAACTGGGTCTTGGTACCACAAATCCGAAGACATCATTTCATAATGCAGAATCAATAGCTACTGCTGCTCGTGGGATAATGGCTGCTCAGCATAATGACACTTCTGCAGGTGCTTCAATTGTATTCAGAAAGAGCAGGGCGACGGAAGCAGTGCCGGTTCAGCCTATAGCGAGTGATTATATCGGACTGTTTCAGGCGCAATTCTTTACTGGTGCATGGGATACGGCCACCCCCCCCGCCCCTATTTACGACAGAGCAGCTCAATTTGGTTTCAGAAATGATGGTGCAAGTGTGTCAGCAGGTTCATTTCCAACGGCTGTTATGTTTCAAACAGGTGATAAGACGGTCAATCTTAAAGAGGGGTTAAGGGTTTCCTCTGAGCAAAATGTAATAGTTGGAAATCTAGGTGGTACTGCAACGGGGGATATGGCTGCTACTGCAACAGGTGGTTTCTTGTACATTCCAACTGTAAATGGTGCCCTTTCAACATGTGGTACAATTCCTCCCAATCGCACTGCAACTGTTGGTGATTTAAACCCTGGTCACGTTCCTGTATGGTTTGACACTGCCAGTTCAAAAATCTGCACCTGCCAGGGTGCGACCCTCAAGTGCGCAGTGCTTAACTAGGCGCATACTTTTGATGTTTACAAGGCGGCCATCTTCGGGTGAGCCGCCTTTTTAATTCGTAATTGGTTACTCTTCCCAATTCATTATGAATTGTGGTATAAATAAAAATATATGTCTGACAATATTGCAATAAAAGTAGAAAACCTCTCCAAGGTATACAAACTCTACAACTCCCCCGTAGACCGTCTGAAGGAATCCTTGCATCCTCTGCGCCGTACGTATCACCACGATTTCTACGCCCTTAATGACATCAGTTTCGAGATAAAGAAGGGTGAATCTGTCGGCATCATCGGCAAGAACGGCTCCGGCAAGTCAACCCTTCTCAAGACCATAACCGGCGTGCTAACCCCAACGAGTGGCACTGTACAGGTAAACGGCAAAATCTCGGCGTTGCTGGAATTGGGGGCCGGCTTCAACCCCGAACTGACCGGCTTGGAGAACGTTTACTTCAACGGCATGCTGATGGGGTACACTCGGGATGAGATGGATGAAAGGCTGGACGATATACTCACATTTGCAGACATCGGCGAATTCGTTTATCAACCGGTGAAGACTTATTCCAGTGGGATGTTTGTGAGATTGGCGTTTGCGGTGGCTGTGAATGTGGATCCAGATATCCTTATTATTGATGAGGCATTGTCTGTTGGCGATTTGCGGTTTCAAAAGAAGTGCAAGGTGAAGATGGATGGATTCAAAGAGTCCGGCAAAACGATTGTTATCGTCTCACACTCTATGGCAGATGTCCGTGCGATGTGCAGTACAGGGATTTATTTACAGCAGGGGAGCATGCTTTATTGGGGGACTGCTTTTAATACAATTAATCTTTACTCTGAAAATGAGAGTAAGTTTGACGCAGATGATCTGAAAAAAGAATCCGTAGCCATCGACAAGATACCAAATGATAACAGTGGTGATATTGCAGGGACTGGAGACATTATTGTTAAAAATGTTAAATGTTATCAGGAAGGCAAGAATAATAATGACGCAGAGATTGAATTCGGCAAGGTAATAGTCATAGATTTTGATTATGAATCATATATGACAATATTAAATCCGGTAATAACTGTAAATATTGGATGTACCAGTTATAGGGTAATATCTAATATAAGATCTACTAATCACAATGTGATACTTGACGAGCTTCATGGCAGTGGAAAAGTGAAAGTAAAAATACTGAATCAGCAATTTTACCCAGGCGCCTACGCGGTTCATATAGCAATTACCAGTGAAAGGGTCAATGTTCATCTGTTCATGCACAATTATGCCGGTGGTTTTATTGTAAAGCCTCCGCATGATAGGCTCCTTTGTTACCCAGCTGCGCTTGTTCAACCAGAGGCTGCTTTTACAATTGAGGGGAATTGATGTTTGATTATAAGAGCAAAATAAATCGTATATCTTTCGAACTTTCAAACCTATGCCACTACGCACCGGTGCATAAGAAATGCCCTCTGCATTCAATAGAAAAACCGATAATATTGCCTCGTCAAATAGTGTATCATGTATTGGACACAGCATCTTCCTGGGGTTATAGAGGCAAAATAGCTTTTCATACCTATAACGAACCTGGTATTGACCCACGCTTATTCATGCTGATTGCATATGCCAAAGAAAAGTGTCCTGACAGCTACGTCTTAATCATGTCGAGCGGATTTTATCTCGATGAAAACCTGCTGGACGAGTACAAGGATGTTGGTGCCAATGAGATGATACTTTCAGCATACTCAAGCAAGGATTATGAGAGATTTACCTCTTTCAAAACTAATATCAAGCTAACAATACAAAAGCCTGAATTGGATGACAGGCTAGATATATACAGTAGAAGAGAACTGTTATTAAATAAGGTTTGCTCAGCTCCTTATAGCGAATTGATGATAACGCGGGAAGGGTATGTGGGTTTGTGCTGTCTCGACTGGAAAAGAGAAAATGTCTTTGGAAGTTTACATAATCAGGCATTGGAAGAGGTTTTGGGCAGCGAAAAAATGCAAGTAGCTTATGAAAATCTGATTGAAGGCAGGCGAGGGTTTAATATCTGCAGACGATGCGACTGGAGTCGTTGATGTTTAGTTTAAAATTGGAACGTATCGCCTCATATTTGGGCTATGAAAAGAAGCAATTAATCGAAAAGGCAGTTCCCTATAAAACCAGGAAATATCAATTCGATCTTGTCAATTTCAATATTCAGTCTGGTGATGCTGTCCTTGATATTGGCAGCGGAGCGCACCCTTTTAAATACGGTACAGTGCAACTGGATTTATATCATGAGGACAATTTCCATCGTGGAGGGACGGCTCTCACAAGAGATGCAAGGCCCAATATCGTTGCGGATATCGAAAATATGCCATTCACTGATAACCAATTCGATTTTGCGTACTGCTCTCATGTGTTGGAGCATGTGCCCAACCCGGCAAAAGCGTGTACGGAGATCATGAGGGTTGCGAAACGGGGATATATTGAAACCCCGACCAGACTTTCAGATATCATGTCTGATATAACTTACCTGCATACTTGGCACGTTTCGATGATAGGTACCAGTCTTGTCTTTATTCCGTACTCAGAAAGGGAGAAAAAAGGGACCGGTGTGAAAGCGTTTGAAGCCCAAATGCATTCACCGTACCAGAATGATTTCAGCAGTATGGTTTATGGTAATAGAGACCTCTTCTGCAATATGATGTTGTGGGAGGATAGATTTGATTATTTTGTGTTTGACCATAAAGGGAATCTAGTTGACTCCTCAAAATAGCACCAAACTCTCCTTTGGCATGATCGTTCTAAACGGCGAGCCATTCATTAAGTACAACCTAGAAGCTCTTTATCCCCATGCCCACGAAATTCTCATAGTTGAAGGCGCGGTAGAAAAATTCGCCCATGCCGCAACGCCTGATGGCCACTCGCTTGACAACACAGTCGAGATAATCAAAGCGTTTCCCGATCCTGAGCACAAGATCAAGCTCATTCAGCGTGACGGTTTCTGGCCGGAAAAAGATGAAATGAGCAATGCCTATATGGAGGCATGCACCGGCGATTATATCTGGCAGGTGGATGTAGATGAGTTCTACAAACCTGAGGACTTTGAGAAAATACGGACTATGCTCGCAGCTGACCCTGATATCACCCGTGTAGATGTGAGAAGCGTCTGCTTCCTACGGAGTTTCAATGCGCGTGTTATGGGAGCAACACATATTTATGGCGCAGACGCATTCATAAGGATTTTTGTCTTCAAACCGGGATATCGTTATGAGACACATCGGCCTCCCACGCTGGCAGACGAAACTGGCCACCCGTTCCAGCACAAAAAAATATTGACTGCCGCTGATCTTGAGACGCAGGGAATAGTGCAATATCATTATTCATACGTACTTCATGATTACGTGAAGGGGAAGGCGGATTATTATTCAAGGATGAACTGGGGCGGCGGACATGAGGACGGCTTGCATTGGTTCAGAAATCAATGGAGTTCTTTAAGCAATCCGCTCAGAGCCCATCTCCAGAATTTCCCACCATCCTGGATTATTCCTTTCAAGGGCGAACACCCTGAAGTAATATCCAGAATGATCAAGGAAATAGGCTTCAATGATGACCCGAAAATAAGCAGGTTTCTTGGCAAGGAATATAAAAAGTATCAAAAGGCCGGTGAAGCCCTGGCTAATGTAATTATAAAAAGAAGAGATAATCAAATAGGTAAACTTGAAGCTGTACTTGCATGCCTGTCTCAATTGTTTGCTCCTTTCAGCATAAGAGCAATTAATGCGAACAGGTCAATCCTTAATACAGTGTCGAGAATATTAGAAAGATAATAATGCACGAACCTCAACTGAAAATGGGCTGTAAACTCTTGGGGAATTGTTAATGGCTAAAATGAAATTAGATAATATTTTGAATAATCCCGAACATATATGGCGGATTTTACTTGTAATTGTAGTCATAGTTGCAAATATTCAAATATACTGGTTACAGATTCTAGTAGAAGATGACTATTTTTATGGCATTACCTGGTGGCGGCTATATCCTGACACATTTATACAAAACATATTAGTACATGGCGCTGGCTTGCCAAGCAGACCAAATATAAGCTGGTTTCTTAACAACCTGGATGTTTTTTTAGCACGCACGCTAGTACTGATTGGAATATTGGTTCCTTGCTCGATCCTGATTTTTAACATTCTCAGAAAACTGAGTTATCCTATCCCAGTTGCTTTCTTTGCAGCCTCTTTGATCTGGTTTTTCCCTGGGCAAAAAGAAATTCCTTTTTTTGTTACTGCATCTTATGTGGCTGAAGGATTACTGATTATGTCAGTATCTTTTCGTAGCGCAATTAAATACTTAGAGGATAACGAAAAAAATAATTGGATATGGTTTGCTTTTACACTGACCACATTGTTGTGGTCGCTTAAGGTTAACGAGCAGGTGGCTGCAGGTGCATTTGCAATCTGCTTTTGTCTTCTCTGTTGGAAGAGATTTGAAAAGAAAGTGTGTATTTTGACAGGGGCAATGGCGTTAATTGTTATATATCACACATACTTTAATATACTCCACGGTGGTAGGTTAATAAACAGAGCAGAACCATTGTCCTTTGAAAAATTCAAGTATGTGGCACAGTCTTTTCTCAAATTTTACTCTCCATTAGCAGGTCTTGAAGTCGGTATTATAGATATTACCCTGACGGTTTGTTGGTCGTTAGTATTATTGGCTGTTATAGTTCTTATAAAAAAAATTACTGTGGCTATATCAAGCGACAATAATTTCATTAAAATGCCAGATAAAGTAACTAACGTATATGAGTATATCTGGCACCTGCTTTTCCCCATAGGAATGTTTTTAGCACCTCTTTTGATCATGGTAGTAGCTCCTTATTTTACTCCTCGTCATGCAATCTTCTCTGCGTTAGGTTTTTATTTGTTTGTTTCTTATACGCTTTATGAATTGTTTAAAAAAAATCAGAAAACAGTTACTGTATTATTAGCAGTATTTGCTTTAGCAACTATGATCAAGCATTATAGCCATGTATATAATTCATATGTAGCTTCTAATAATGACCATAAGATAGTTTCTGAATTTATAAAAAATAAAAAATTCCCAAGCAAGGCACAGATTGCTGTACTGGGGGTTGATGTTCGGACAGATGGTTATTTCTCATTTTCAACTGGGTATTTTATAAACTTGCTCAATAGAAAAGATGTTACCGGCATAATAGGTGAAGATTTCAACTTGAATGATCCATTTAAAAAGGCAAATAAAATACGTTTTAGTAAAATGAACAGCTTGAATTTGTCGGAACCGTTGTTTCTTTACAGAAAAACAGAGGCTGGTATTGAGCAATTGACATATTTGCTCCAGTGGAAGCAAAATATCATAAATAGCGATTTTGCAATTTATCAAGTAGACAAATATTCTGGTAAGCTTGCTTTGCATGATGTGGGGCAAGGGTGGGAATCGTATCTGGAGAAACGAAAAGCTATTGTAGCAAAAGAAGGGAAACTAACTGATATCATGTGGGGCGGAGAGCTTACAGCGTCTGACAAGAAACGTGTGGGTATTCAATAACGTAAGTTAGAAATAGTATGTTATCAGTAATTGTCGAATATGATGTAATGGCAGCTTAAATGGTGAAAGCGATGAATAATATAATATCAAAAATAAGTTGTCATATCAGTAAAATGCTTTATAAGAAAAAAACTGCAAACAGTAATCATAAGGCAACTGGTTGTCAGCAACAGCCTAGCGTTGAGTTGGAACTGATTGAGGGGACTCATAAAAATACTAACACACACCCAAGCATCATTCACTTTTCGTTCAACAAGGCTGCAACGCAATACGTAAAATCAATCCTTGTAGATTGTGCTACAGAAATCGGGATGGTTCATGCCGGAATAAACGAATATGCGTTCGATGCCAAGTTTCCTTTTCTCGACCATCTCACGGCTGAGGAGATGAAAAAATATCAGCACATCTTCAAAAAGAAAGGGTATCTCTATTCCGTTTTTGGCGGGATGATTGAGGGGATTCCGGAACTTGAGGCTTACAAGGTAGTGTTAGGAGTGAGGGACCCAAGAGACATGCTGGTTTCAAACTACTATTCTATGGCATTCAGCCATCCGGTCCCTGACAAAAACGGCAGCAAATATGATCGGTTCATGGAAAAAAGGAATCGGGCGAAAACAAGCAGCATCGACCAATATGTATTGGATGAGAGCATAAACTTTAAGAATATTTTTGTGAGGTATTATAACCTGCTGTTAAACCAGTATAAACATGTCTATGTAACAAAATACGAAGATATGGTCGCCGATTTCGATGGTTGGCTGGACGGCTTGTTGCGTTACTGCGACCTGCAGGTAAGTAACGATTTGCGGAAAAAAATCATCAATGACAACGAGAAGATGAAACCTGCCACCGAAGATAAAATCAAGCACCTCCGTAAAGGGATGCCGGGTGATTATCAAGAAAAGCTGCAGCAAGAAACAATTCAACAGTTGAATGCAACCTTTTCAAACTATTTGGAACTGTTTGGTTACCTAAAAAATCAACGCTAAGCCGATTTTACTTGGAGATGGATATGGACATATCAATTACAGCGGGTGGGAAGCCTTGTAAGCTGTGCGGTCGTGATGATGGGGCTTTGACCATTCATTATCCCGCTTACGTATTCAGGTCTGGGGATTTTGAAGCACCTGAATGGCCGGAGCACAGCAAATATTATTGCCCACACTGTGAATTTTTGTGGGCAGATATGTTTGATCAACTTTCCCTTGCAGAGTATGGTGAGAGCTATGTAAAAGCTAACTACGACAGTCACCGTGTACCTACAGAAGCGAGAATGACAGGTGCCCCGTTACTGTTGCGTGAACTGGCAGCTTTGACGGATGGCACGCGTTTCATAGATTATGGTGTCGGCTATAACGTCCCCTATATTTATGAACTGCGCGGACGCGGGATTGATCTGTGGGGGTGTGATATTTCTGCCAGAGTTCCCTATAGCAGGTTTGTCCGGTATCTCCCGGATAAGGATCTTCCCGCTGGAACGTTTGACGGCTTGTACAGTATTGATGTCGCCGAGCATTTGAGTGACATAGTCAATGATTATCTCTATATGAAAGACCTCTTGAAACCGGGAGGATACATGTTGCACGTTACCTATTGGCTCCAATCGATGTGGAAGCCAGGTAATGGGCTACCTTCGGATTTGATGCTTCGCAATCCATGGCATGTATCGGTGTGCTCCGAGAAAGCGATGAGGATCATTGCCGAGAAGGCTGGTCTCGAATTTATAAAGTCGATGAGGGTGAAAGTTGATCATGGAGCAGCATATTTACTAAGAAAACCAGGTGGCTCAAAGCAGTCGGGTTCTTGGCTGGGGAGTTTGTGGAAAAAACAGACTATCTCTATTGTCGATGATCATTTGGAGTACGTCAGAAAGTGTTACATCTGAATCAATCATAAGTTCAGGCAGAAGAAGGAAATATAATACCGTAATGTCGATCCCTGGCCGTAGATTACTTGGCAGGAGAATGTTTATGCACAACCCGAAACCTATTGAGAAACATCCACCTATCAGGCTTAATTTTGATTTGAGTGACGGATGCAATCTGCGCTGTGTCATGTGCGGTGGAGGTAAAGGTTACAAAAATCGAACTATTGTTGACTTTGAAGAGTTCAAGTCCAAAATTCTCCCCTTCTTTAGATTTGTGGATGATTTTCAGTTCGGTTGCCGCAAAGAGCCATTGATGACTCCGTATTATTCCGAAGCTGTAAGATTAATCAAACCGTTTCTGAGACCGGATGTCAAAGGCTGGGCCATTACAAATGGAATGCTGCTTTCGGAACCCAGCATAGAGGCAATCATAGACAGTGATATTTATGATACGTTTCGTATTTCATTTGACGGTGCAAGCAAAGCTGTTTTTGAAGATATCCGAAGAGGGGCAAAATATGAAACAGTCATAAGGAATATTAAGAATCTCGTTGATTATCGCAATCATAGGAAAAGCAATACCAAAATAGGTGTTCTTTTTACAATAATGAAATCCAACATCCATGAATTGCCCGATATGATAAAACTGGCAGACTCTCTTGGAATTGATCTGGTAACAACTCATCAATTATCTCCTGATGACTCAAATTTTGTAGAAAAAGAGTATTTGAAAATACTGCTTGAAAATATGAATAAGGCAGAGGAGCTTTCCGAACAATATAATATCGAATTTTATGGGACAATGTATCGAACGAGAGAAGAGTATGAAAAAATCATCTCGGATGCGGATAAACAGATAGAACGCGGCATTGCATATTGCGGAATGCTGGTCCCACTGAAATCCATATCGAAAAAAGAGTTACGAAACAGCGATGGCAAATTAACATTCGTCCTTGATCCTCACGGAAACCTGAATACCCCATGTATGCAAATGCGAGAAGAGGTGGTAGGAAATCTTCTGCATAGTTCTTATGAAGATATTATCAATGATCCGAGATTTTCATTATTGTTGAACAGTATAAAAAAAGTTGATCCGTCAATATGCGCAAAATGTTATATGCTCAGATATGATGAAGCTTTGGAAATCAATACATCAGCGCACAACAGTTCTTCCCAAAACCCTGATTTGTCGGCATTGGGGAGCCAAACGAATAGTTCTGACAAAAGAAATCTGAAGCTTCAAGCTCCATCAAAAATCCTCCTTCCCCGCTTTGACACGCATGGCGATCTGGTTCTTTTTGAGGGGTTCATTGAGGCGTTGCTTGATCGTTTCCCTCATGCCGAAATTACACTGCTTGTCAGAGAGGGGTACGAACAACTGGCTCCGGTATTTCCTCCGCGTCTGCGCTGGATGACGACATCGTTTAATCCCTACGGCAACAATCCCTATAAGGATATGGAGCTAGTCACCAGTCTGCTCGACAAGATAGGCGATGAGCAGTGGGACATGATCATTTTTGGTGCTTATAGCAGAGTATTTATTGAAGAAATTATTGCTGCGAAGTTTCCCAAAGCATTCAGAATTGCTTTTGAAGGAAAAAATCAAACATTCACTTGGCCGCACCATGTATTGCATACATTGGGTTTGTCTGAGACTGATAATGTTGATGTAACTGTATCTGTAGATGAACGGCTCCATGAGACAGAAAAGTATTCTCTTTTATGGAGCAATATTTTCCGGGAGGATAAGGCACTCCCATTGCCGCGCCTTGTTGTGCCTGAAAATCTGAGGAGTGCTTCAAGGCAGTTAATTGCCTCATTGGGACTTGAGGGTAGAGACTATGTTGTCTGCTTGCCGGCAGGCGCTGATAATGTCAGGATAAAGCTCTGGCCGGTTGAGCGTTATGCTGAAATATTGACTTGGTTGCATGAGGAATACGGCTTTCAGCCTCTTGTAGTGGGTCATCAGCAGGAAAAAGAAATAATCGAGAAGCTCTGCGCTCTATTACAAGAGCGGGGCGTTAACGCCGTTAAATGGTGTGGGAAGACCGGTGAACTTTCCGTTCTGGCAGCTATCATGTCTAAAGCCTCTATGTATATCGGCAATGACTCCGGGCCTATGCATATTGCCAATGCGTTGGGAATCCCTACTGTTGGCATTTTTGGCGGTGGGCATTGGCCTAGATTCAAGCTGAAGGGGAGCAAATCCATTTCCGTTTTTTGCTATTTGCCATGTTATTACTGTATGTGGGATTGTGTATTTGGTGATGCGCCTTGCGTGAAACTGATTGGTGTTGAAGATGTCAAGGAAGCTGTCAGGACTGTCCTTTCAGAAGATGACAGTAAACCGACAGAATTTAACGCTGCTTATACAGCAGACGAATTTACACAGGGAATAATAATCAAGGCCAAAGAGAACTATGTTGCATTAAGGCGAGAACTACATCAAAGAGCCATTGACCCCTTAACCGGACAACTTGAAAAATGTGACAATAATGAAATAGAAAATCTGAAAAAAACGATTGACGAGATGCGTAACAGTCTTTCTTGGCGGATGGCAGAGCCAGTGCGAAATTGTATCTCTTTCATAAAAAAGGTATTGTCATGAGAACAGGTTGCACACGAAATGAAATATTTCAGGGGAAAGCGCGAACCTTATCGAATGTAATCGCATGAAATCAAATCAGGTTTACGGAGCAGCTGTATATGGAAGCTGATCGAATATCTGTAACTCTCCCCAAAATCTCCGTAATAACCCCTTCCTTCAACCAAGCTGAATTCCTGGAAGAGTGCATCGATTCCATTCTCTCCCAGAACTACCCCAACCTCGAATACATCATCATGGATGGCGACCAGGCTCACATAAGGCGAGTATGCTGATGACAAACAGCTTAACCTTTATATTGTCAGAGATACGGTCGGGCGAGTCAGAGACTGTCGAGTTCAAAAGCAGTTTCGACAAGGAAACGATCGAGACCCTGGTCGCTTTTGCCAATACGAAAGGGGGCAAGGTATTTGTCGGTGTATCTGACTCTGGAGAGGTCAGGGGGATTCAGGTCGGCAGGGAGACTGTCCAGAGCTGGATCAATCAAGTTAAGCTCAATACCTCTACTTCAATTGTTCCCGATGTTGAGGTGTATGAGATAGAGGGCAAGACCGTTGTTGTTCTAGATGTGTCTGAATATCCCATCAAGCCGGTTGCTTTCAAAGGACGCTATTTCAAGCGGGTGAAGAACGCCAATCATCAGCTTTCTACGACCGAAGTTGTCAATCTCCATCTGCAGAGTTGCAATACCTCGTGGGACTCGTCTCTGGATGATCAGCATACCGAGACGGACATCTCCCTGGATAAGGTTCAGAATTTTGTCGATATGGCCAATAAGGTCAGGGTAATTCCTATTGCCGACGATCCACTTGTCGTTATGCAGAAGTACGAGCTCCTCCGGGAGGGAAGAATCACCAGAGCAGCCTTCCTGTTGTTTATGGCAGGAGAATCGAGCCTGACCACTGTAGAGCTTGGCCGTTTCCAGACCGAGACAGATATCAAGGATGGAGCTCGCCTTAAAACGGACCTCTTTTCAGAGGTTGACGGCATAATGGCTTTCATTCGGAAGCATATCAACCGGGCCTATATCATCACCGGCAAGCCCCAGCGTGATGAGCGGTGGGATTACCCTCTCGATGCCCTGCGCGAGATAGTCCTCAATGCCGTTATTCACCGCGATTATGCCAGTTCCTCAGACTCCATCGTAAAGATATTCGATGAACGGATCGAGATCTACAATCCCGGAAAGCTGCCGACCTTCTTGACTATTGAAAAGCTTCTGGCCGGTGAATACCGTTCTTCAATTCGCAATCGACGGATCGCGGATATGTTCAAGGAGGCCGGGCTGGTTGAGAAGTATGGTTCCGGAATCAGAAGAATTTTGGAGGGATTCGCCGAGTACGGTTTGCCTGCGCCCAGGTTTCAGGAAATAAGCGATGGATTCATGGTTACCGTGTGCCGGGCTGATACCGCTACCCAGAAAACTACCCAGAAAACTACCCAGAAAACTACCCAGAAAACTACCCAGAAATTATTGGACTTGCTAGTGGAGAATCCACATCTCAGTAAACGGGAGTTGGCGGAGTTGCTTGCCATATCTGAAGATGGAGTTAAGTACCAACTGTTGAAGCTTAAGAAGTCAGGGCGCATCAGGAGAATCGGCCCGGACAAGGGTGGTTATTGGGAGGTCTTGACATGACCCTTCCCGCAATCTCCATAATCACTCCCTCCTTCAACCAGGGCGAATTCCTGGAAGAGTGCATCGATTCCGTTCTCTCCCAGAACTACCCCAACCTCGAATACATCATCATGGACGGCGGCAGCAGCGACGGCTCCGTCGAGATTATCAAGAAATACGAAAAGTACCTTGCCTACTGGCAGAGCCAGCCGGATGGCGGCCAGTATAACGCCATAAACGACGGCTTTAAAAAGACAACCGGCGAGATCATGGCCTGGTTGAATTCAGACGACAAGTATCACCACAATGCCTTCTTTAAAGTTGCCCATGTTTTTTCAACACATGAGAACGTTGAGTGGTTAACGGGACGGCACACCTTATGGGATAAAGATGGCGCTGTGCAGCATATTGAAATTGAGTGGCTGCCGGAGCATTCCAGAGAAAAATTCTTTCAGAAGCAGTACGATAAGCCGTGGATTCAGCAGGAAAGTACCTTCTGGCGACGGTCCTTGTGGGAAAAGGCGGGGAGCGGGCTGGCTACCGACCTTGACTATGCCGGAGACCTGGAATTGTGGCTGAGATTCTTTCGCTTTGCGCCGCTCTACACCGTTGATGCCCTGCTGGGCGGCTATCGCGTCCACGGGAATCAAAAAGCAGCACTTTTTATGGATAAGTATAGAGAGGAAGCGGAAAGAGTTATTGATGAAGAGCTGTTGTTGTGCCAGCATGGCAACCATAGCGACCTGCTCCCCACACCGGAGCCAATTACTATTTCCCTGCATGAGCTCAGAAAATATCGCCGCGATTCGCTCGCCTTGGCAGGGGTTGACCGGCAAGGTTTTGCTGACGAGGCGGAGCTGGTCTGTGACTACTTGCTGAAACGACTGCTCGCCCAGGCAGAGACTGTTCAGGCATTGCAGTCGCGGCTTGAACAACTTACGTTGACCCGTATATGGCGCATGACCGCGCCGCTCAGAAAGGTGCTGGATGTGTTTAAGAGGCGGTGAAAGGTGAAAGGTGAAGGGTGAAACAAGGAGCGAGGAACGAGGATCGGAAAGGCTGTGAAATGTGAAGGGTGAAGGGTGAAGGGTGAAGGGTGAAGGGTGAAGGGTGAAACAAGGATCGAGGAACGGGGATCGGAAAGGCTGTGAAATGTGAAGGGTGAAGGGTGATTTAAGCGGCTTTTGAGCTTCTTTTGGGTTTGCTGCCGGACGTGGGCATGTTCTTTATGAGTGCTCTCAAAACCTTGTTTACTGAAGCAGGTGTGCCGAAAATTTCAGAGACATCCGGGTCGAGAACTACAACCACTCTGTTGTTGTCCGCTTGGCCTGCAAACCTGTTTGGCTTGCTCTTTTGGTAGTCAAATGCATACTCTTGCCGGAGATCTTCATCGGAATCTTGTACGCTAATATCTTTGATTCTCTTCATAATCTGCTCTTTCCCTAGTGGTTGCTTGACGCGCACTTATTATCCGGATAAGGTTTGGTTGACTTTCGATCTGTCTTTCAGTAAATGAGACGATCAACAGTCGGCTTGCTGCAGAATCCCCAATGATAAGCTCCCTGATTTCATTATCCGAATGGTTCTCGTCTTCGAAAATACGGGCAAGTGGGTTGTAAAAAACAGTCGAGGCTTCATCAAAGCTGACATGGTGCTTTCTTAGATTTCTTGAGGCCTTCAGTCTGTCCCATTCGAATCTGAGCGACATTATCTGCTCGCAGTTATTTTTGACGATTTTATTTTTTTGAATTATATCGCATTTAGCCGGTTCTGGCAAATGGAAATGCTGGCAATGGAAATGCTGGCGGCTTGTAAAGGCTGTGTAGGGTGAAGGGTGAAACGGGGAACGGGGAATGGGGAATGGGGAATGGAAAGGCTGTGAAGGATTGAAGGGTTGAGGAACTTGTCGTATAATGCAACATAAAGAAAGTGCTGGAATTAAACGGGAGGACGTTATGAGCAAGGTGGCTTTGAGTTCAATACATATTGAAGATGCGCTGGCCACGCGGCTCGCGCACTTGGCGAAGGCTACCCACTGCACCAAATCGTTTATTGCCTCGCAGGCAATCGAGGAGTATCTGACTTTACATGAGTGGCAGGTTCAGGCCATTAAGCAGGGACTTTCGGAGATTGATCGAGGTGCTGTAGTTGGCCACGATGAAATGATTTCGTCGTTGGCAAAATGGGGCAGGAAAGAGTCCGATGCAGCTTAAATATTCGGTTTCGGCTTGAAGAGGCGCGACTGTATATTTCATTGGATAATCCTTCAGCTGCGATCCGAATGGCTGAAAGAATTCGCGAAGCACTGGAGTCTCTTGTTGAGTACCCCGTGCTGGGGAGACCTGGCAGGGTGAGAGTCTTGCATCATGCCCGTAAATGGCCGAAATAAGATTTAGCCTGGCAGTCAATATCTCCCGCCTGACCGCCCCGCTCAGGAAGCTGCTGGATGTGTTTAAGAAGCTGTGAAATGTGAAATGTGAAGGGTGAAGGGTGAAACAAGGAGTGAGGAGTGAGGAGTGAGGAGTGAGGAATGAGGAATGAGGAATGAGGAATGAGGAATGAGGAATGAGGAATGAGGAATGAGGAATGAGGAGCGGAAGGGTGAAGATAGTATTTTATTTCTTTAGGATTCTAGAAAGCCAGTAGGATGGGTGTCTTTTCTGGTGCATTACTGCAAGTATGACAATTTCTGCAGGATCTATTCGATAAAGTACGGAGTACGGGAATCGGTAGATAATGTGTCGGCGGGTGTTTGCACGTGCAATGGGCCATCTTTCGGGAGTTTCAAGTATTCGCCGGAACGCCTGTTCAACACAGCTGAGAAATTCATCACCCAGCCCGGATGCATGAAGTTCGTAGAAACGGGCTGCATCGTACATTTCCTGTTCTGCGGGAAGAAGCAGTCTGGCGGATCTGCTCACAAACGCTCCCTGGCCTCGGCAATGGCTTCAAAAGCGTCACGTGCTGATAATGAGCCGTCTTTGTAAGCCTGATACCTGCGGTCTGCTTCATCCAGCCACATTTGTTCGTTTTCCTGTTCATTGAGATCATCCAGGCTTGCCAGAAGGTGCTTGGCAAGGATAGCCCGCTTGGTTGCCGGGAGTGTCAATGCTTCAGTTTCAAACGATGCCATGTCTTTTATTGGCATGATTTTACTCTCCTCTTGGACCGTCTTTCCTCTTCTGTTGACTACTTTACAATACCTGCCGGAGTTCCGAGAGTTCGCTGTCGATTCTGGCAGCAAGCAGTGCGCCTTTTCTGGTCACAATTCAACCCCATACTGTTCAATGTGCCGTAATAACGATGGTGAACAATCCTCTGCATCAATAAGATCAATTTTGAAAATGTTGCTGTATCCACTGACATACGCTACAGCTTTGAAGTAATCTGATGCTGAAATTCCCCATACGGCAAGATCAATATCCGACCACTGAGTGAAATCTGAACGTAATACAGAGCCGAACAGAACAACTTTCGTAGCTGAAAACCGCACTTTAAGACTATTGGCCAATGATTTCGAGACATCTAGAGCAGATTTATGTAATTCAGGCAGGGCTGGCTTGGATGGGGTTCTGAACGGGTAATACTGCCTCAGCGCTTCGGCTGGTATTTCATTTACTGTTCTTGATGGCATGGCAATAATATAGCACAGATTATAGTCTTAACAATAAGTGAAAAGTGAAGGGTGAAGGGTGAAGGGTGAGGTTCACGTGTCAAGTTCCTCCATCCGGTCCGTCCACCTGTGATTATGCATAAGCCTCATCCGACCTCTGTACTAAAGCGCTATCAGGTTGAGCAGATCTTGGAGTATCTCAAAAAGGAAGGGTTGCTATGAAAGATATGTTAAGTCATAAAGGGTTTTTCGGGTCTATTCACTATAATCATGAAGATCGGGTATTTTATGGCAAGGTCGAGTTCATTCGATCTTTGATCAGCTACGAGGGAAAGGATGCCGACTCGTTGGAATCAACATTTCTGGAAGCAGTTGAGGATTATTTAGTAACATGTGCTGAACTGGGCAGAGAACCAGAGAAACCGTTTAAGGGATCATTTAATGTGCGTATTCCTCCAGAGTTGCATGAGCGGGTCGCAATAGCGGCTGTGCAACACGGAGTGAGCTTAAACCGTTTTATCGCTGATGCGCTCAATCAGGTAGTTCACGATAATTGATATTTCCCCGCATCTCCATAATCACCCTCATTCAACCAGTCCGATTTCCTGGATGCGTGCATCGACTCAATCCTCTCCCGGAACTACCCCAATCTGGAACCAAAACCTTGAGCCACGGATTAAAGGCTGTAAAGAGTGAAAGGTGAAAGGTGAAACAAGGATCGGGGATTGAGGAATGGGGAACGGGGATTGAGGAACGGGGAACGGGTGAGGGGTGAGGGATGAGGGATGAGGGATGAGGGATGAGGGATGTTCATTATTGGTCCAATCGCATTTAAATTGAGAGTCCATAAAACATAAAATTAACGCAGAGGCGCAGAGCCGCAGAGAAAGGCTTGAAAGTCAAAAACAGGTTTGCAAGGTTTTAATGGTTCTCTCTGCGGCTCGGCGGCTCTGCGTTGATAATTTTGGTTCAGACCTTTATCCGCTTTTATCGCTTAGAAGCGCCTACCTTTGGCCGTGTAATCCGTGGCAAAAAAGCCTTTCGTTATTTCACTGTGATTCATTATCCGCTAGGTTTTGCTTTGTTGTTTGATGGCTTTGTGTTAAAAATACTTTTTATTTGATTATAGTTAGTTTCATAAGAGGTAGCATGTCAGAACGACTGTCACTTAACCTCCTCGACGAACTTGAGGCCGAGTCGATACAGATAATCCGCGAAGTTGCTGCCGAAGGGGAGAGGCCGGTGATGATGTACTCCATCGGTAAGGACTCTTCGGTGATGCTGCACCTGGCCCGCAAGGCGTTCCACCCCGCCCCGATCCCCTTTCCTCTGCTCCATGTGGATACCGAGTTCAAGTTCCCCGAAATGATCGAGTTCCGCGACAAAATGGCGCGGGAGCTGGGATTCGACCTGCGGGTCCATACCAATCGTCAGGCGATTGACGAAGGCGCAAACCCTTGGGAGATGGGGACTGTCCGCTGCTGCGGGTTCCTGAAGACTCAGGCGCTGCTTGATTCGCTCAGGCTTGGCGAGTACGACCTCGTCATCGGGGGCGCCAGGCGGGAGGAAGAGCGCTCGCGCGCGAAGGAGCGGATCTTTTCATTCCGGGATATCCACGGCCAGTGGGATCCGCGCCGTCAGCGCCCGGAGTTCTGGGAGCTCTACAACACCCGCCTGCACCCCGGCGAGAGCATGCGGGTCTTCCCGCTCTCCAACTGGACCGAACTGGATGTCTGGCGCTACATTGCCCGCGAGGGGATAGAGGTGGTGTCGCTCTATTTTGCTGCCGAGCGAGAGGTGGTTGAGCGGAACGGCCAGTTGATCCCGCTGGGGGAGGGGACGCCTCTGTTGGCTGGCGAGAAGTCGGAGCACCGCCTCTGCCGTTTCCGCACCCTTGGCTGCTATCCCTGTACCGGCGCCGTGGCCTCAACGGCTGCAACCGTTGAGGAGATCATCGCAGAACTCGAACAGGTGAGGCTCTCGGAGCGGACAACCCGGATCATCGATCACGATCAGGACGGTTCGATGGAGAGGAAGAAGCGGGAGGGCTATTTCTAATGAGCCTCATGCTAAACTACTGCGGAGCCGGTCTGCTGTGTTGCCGCTCACTCGAAGACTCAACGTACAACCATGTACGCCTCGCCCTCTATCTCGCTTGCGCCTTGCATATCGGCTTCCTCATGACGCTTAACAGGAGGCTCAGATGACCGCTTATCATGAGCCGGACAGCCTTCATCTCCTCACCGCCGGCAGTGTGGACGATGGCAAGTCGACCCTGATAGGTCGCCTGCTGTACGATGCCGATGCCCTGTATGACGACCATGTTGCAGCCCTGAGACTCGCTGCCGGTAACGAGGATGCGCCCCTTGACTTCTCGCTCATAACCGATGGCCTGCGGGCTGAGAGGGAGCAGGGAATTACCATCGATGTCGCCTATCGGTATTTCTCCACCCCCGGCCGCCGCTTCATAATTGCCGATGCGCCGGGCCATGAGCAGTACACGCGCAACATGGCGACGGCGGCTTCCCATGCAGACCTGGCTGTACTTATCATCGATGCGAAGCAGGGGGTTTCCACCCAGTCAAAGCGTCATGCATTCATCTGTGCCCTGCTCGGTATCCCTCGCTTTGTGGTTGTCATAAACAAGATGGACCTGGTCGATTTCTCAGAGGAGCGCTTCCGGCAGATCGAGGAGGAATACCGGGAGTTTGCCATTCGGCTGGGGCTGGGGAACCTCAGTTTTATCCCCGTCTCTGCCATAAGCGGCGACAACGTGGTGCGCGGCAGCGACAGCATGCCCTGGTATTCCGGTCCGCCGTTGTTGACCTATCTCAAGGAGGTCTATGTCGCCGGAGACCGGAACCTGGTAGATTTCCGCCTGCCGGTTCAGAAGGTGATCCACCTCCCCGGCACCTTCCGGGGGGTAGGGGGGAGAATCGTTTCCGGCCTTCTCCGCTGCGGAGACGAGGTGATGGTTCTCCCTTCAGGCTTCAGGTCGAGGGTGTCGTCGCTTTCTCTCGGCATGGAGCCGGTTCAGTCTGCAGTGGCCGGGCAGTCGATTACCGTTTGCCTGGAGGATGACGTTGACGTCGGGCGCGGTGATCTAATCGTTCATCCGGGTAACGTGCCCCGGGAGCGGCGGGAACTCGAGGCGATGCTGGTCTGGACCGGCGACGAGCCCATGATCCCGGGCGAGGTCTACTGGCTAAAGCATGCAACCCGTTGGGTCAAGGCCCGCTGTGAGGCGATCCGCTATCGGGTCGATCCCAACACCTTCCGCCGTGAAGAAGTCGGGAAGCTGACACTCAACGACATCGGCCGGGCGCGATTCTCGCTATTCACACCGATCCTCGCTGACGAGTACCGGAAAAACCGCGCACTCGGCTCATTCATCATTGTCTCCGCTGCAAGCAACGAAACCCTTGGCGCGGCTACCATTGTCGACCGAACCGACTACGACGCAGAGCTCAAGACCGAACGTGCTCTCCCTGACCGCCGCACGGTTGTCTGGCATGAAGGGCAGGTGAGCCATGGCGAACGCACCGGGTTATTGCGGCAACGTCCTGCCACCCTCTGGTTGACCGGATTGAGCGGCGCAGGGAAATCGACACTGGCCTTTGCCCTTGAGCGCAGGTTGATAGATGCAGGCCATGCCTGTTTCGTCCTCGATGGAGACAACGTCCGCCATGGCCTTACCCGTGACCTGGGTTTCTCGCCCAAGGACCGTGCCGAGAACATCCGTCGCGTTGCCGAGGTGGCGCGGCTGATGAACGAAGCGGGACTCATCGTGATAACATCGTTCATTTCTCCGTTCAGGGATGACCGGGAGATGGCAAGGCAGATAATCGGGGATGAGCAGTTCGTTGAGGCCTACCTTTCCACCCCTGTCGTGGTCTGTGAGACGCGTGACCCGAAGGGGCTTTACAAAAAGGCGCGGACAGGGGAACTCCAGGGTTTTACCGGCGTTTCCGCCCCGTACGAAGCGCCGCTGGACCCCGCAGTCTCGCTTGATACCGGGGCGCTTTCCGTCGGCCAGTGCCTGGATACCCTGTATAAGCACCTGGAGCAGTACCTGCTCTGATACCAGGTCGCGATCAAACGATAAGGAATCTATAACTCAAACAAAAGCTAAATGTAACGCAGAGGACCCAAAGGGCCTAAAACGCAGCGGCGTGGAGAAAACCTATAAATGATTATGGCTTACAATTCCGCATTCGGCTTATTGTTTTTGATGTTCCTCTGCGTCTCTGCGGCTCTGCGTTAAATTGTATTTTTCAGTCCAGCCTTGCAGTTTTGTAGTCTGCGCCTTTCTTTTTGAATGCCCGGAGGCTTACCCGTGGTCAAGACCATGATGATGTTTATTGCACTGCTTCTATTCTCGTTGCCGACTGTGGGGCACTCCTCCGGTGAGGAAAAGGTACGGATCGGGCATTTCCCGAATATTACCCATGCCCAGCCGCTGGTCGGGAGAGCGCTCGGTACCTATGAAAAGAGGATCAAGACCTCTATCGACTGGAAGGTTTTCAACGCCGGGCCGACGGAGATGGAGGCGCTCATTGCAGGCCAGCTCGACATCGCCTATGTTGGACCCAACCCTGCAGTGAATGCCTTTCTCCGGTCAAAGGGGAAGGCGTTGCGCATTATAGCCGGTGCGGCCAGTGGCGGAGCGGCCCTGGTGGTCCCTGCAAACTCTGTCGCACGCATACCCCGCGACTTCAAGGGGAAGCGCATTGCCTCGCCTGAACTTGGCAATACCCAGGACGTTGCTCTAAGGCGATGGCTGAAAAGCAACGGCCTCACCCCGGGTCGGGACGTGCAGGTGATCCCGATAAAGAACCCTGATATCCTCATGCTCTTTCAACAGGGGAAACTCGACGGTGCATGGGTCCCTGAGCCCTGGGTGACGCGCCTTATCAGGGAAGGAGGGGGTAAGATTCTGCTCGACGAGCGGTCACTCTGGCAGGACGGGAAGTTTCCTACTGCAGTGGTGGTTGCGCGGCGAGAGTACCTTGAAAAGAACCGGGAGGTGGTCAGGCGCTTCCTCGATGCCCATGTGGAGGTTACCGAGTGGATCAGGAAGAACCCTGAGGAGGCGAGAAAGAAGATCAACGACCAGTTTTCACGCCTTGCAGGCAAACCGCTCCCTGCACAGACCCTTGCCGATTCTCTCTTGCGGGTGCAGATTACCTATGACCCATTGCCAGGTTCGCTCGTTACCTCTGCACGCTGGGCCCGGGAGCTGGGCTATCTGCCGAAGAGAGCCGATCTCTCCCGAGATCTCGGCGGTCTTATCGATCTGAGCCTGCTGAATGAGGTTTTAAAGAAGAGGGCGCTCCCTTTTTTGCGGGAGAAATGAAGGAGTCATGGCCGTAGTTCAGCTCAATAACCTTTCCAAGGTATATCTCGGACAGTCCGGGACGACGGTACATGGTTTGACTGATCTCAACCTCACCATTGCTGACGGCGAGTTTCTCTGCGTCGTCGGTCCGTCGGGGTGCGGGAAGACGACCCTGCTGAACGTTATCGCCGGCTTTGAGCAACCAAGCGCCGGAGATGTGCTTGTAAATGGCGTGAGGGTCGTTGGACCGTCATCGAACAGGTTTGTCATCTTTCAGGAGCCGGCACTTTTCCCCTGGCTCAACGTCACCCAAAACGTCGTCTTCGGACTGAGGATGGCAGGTGTCGATCCGGCGGTGCAGGCTGAAAAAGCCGCCTTTCTGCTCAATGTGGTTCATCTCTCCAGGTTTGCCAATGCCTGGGTGACTGAGCTCTCCGGTGGGATGAAGCAGCGGGTGGCGCTCGCAAGGGCTCTGGCCATGGACCCCGATATCCTGCTGATGGACGAGCCCTTCGCCGCTCTGGATGCCCAGACGCGTGACATGCTGCATGAGGTGCTTGAAGAGGTGTATCAGGCGACAAAGAAGACGATAGTTTTCGTTACCCATAACGTGCGTGAGGCGGTCCGACTCGGCTCACGGGTTATACTCATGTCGTCCAACGGCGGGACGATCCTCCGGGAGTTCCCGATAGACCTGCCCCGTAACCGCTACCTGGAAGATCTGGAGGTGGTCACCATCGCCTCGCAAATCCGGGATCAGTTGCGCCGGGAAGTGCTCATGTCGGTGGATGGCAGGGGGGCTTATGTCCCCTGAAAGCAGACCTTTAATGCCAACGGGCAAACTGCGGGGGAGAGCTGTCCGCCTGCTCTTTCTCGTAATACTGGCTCTTATCTGGCATCTCCTTGCCTCTTCAGGGGTATGGAACGAACTTATTTTTCCCGCTCCAAAGGATGTTTTCCTCGCCATGTGGGACGGTTTTGCCGACGGTTCGCTGATCAAGGCAGTTGGTGCCAGTATGACACGGCTCGGCATAGGGTACGGCATATCCCTCATGATCGGGGTACCTTTGGGATTGTTCCTTGGTCGCATACGTCTTTTGGACGACACGGTCGGCAGCCTGGCGGTTGGTCTCCAGGCTCTGCCGAGCATCTGCTGGCTGCCGCTGGCAGTGCTCTGGTTCGGCCTCTCCGAGGCTGCCATGCAGTTCGTTATCATTATGGGGTCGCTCATGGCCGTGACACTTACCGTGCGTGACGGCGTGAAGACTATACCTACGTTGTACCTCAGGGCTGCGCCAATCCTCGGTGCCACAGGCTGGCGGTTTTACCGCTATGTCCTCTTTCCGGCCTCCTTCCCATCGGTGGTGACCGGTGCGAAGCTCGGCTGGACCTTTGCCTGGCGCTCGCTTATGGCGGCT
>Ga0210377_10001239_pt1 | contig 23378 bp, 19 predicted proteins | sample PLM4_65_b1redo_FD_155480 | JGI IMG/M metagenome (GOLD analysis project Ga0210377, IMG submission 155480) | Groundwater sediment microbial communities from an aquifer in East River, Colorado, USA - PLM4_65_b1 redo | ecosystem: Environmental > Terrestrial > Soil > Riparian zone | place: USA: East...
CGCAAATGCGCATCCGATGGCGTCCATCAGCACGTAACAGGCGGTATTGAAGGCGAGGTTGCTTTCGATCACGTAATCGAGAACGTAATCCGCAATCGCCACGATCTCCGGGTCCGGAGGGGGCCTGATATTAAGATCCGCCCGGCTGGTCATGGCCTTTCCCCGATCTGGACGAATTCCAGCGGACCCGGACCGGTGTACGCCGCGACAGGTCGAAAGATCCGGTTGGCGCTCCGCTGCTCGATGATATGCGCCGACCATCCCGCGGTTCGGCTGAAAACGAAGAGTGGGGTGAACATGGGTGTCGGGATACGGCAGAGATGGTAGAGAGACGCGCTGTAAAAGTCGAGATTTGGGAAAAGCCCCTTTTCTTCGGCGACGAGCTTTTCTATCCTTTCCGACACATTATACAGGGTCATATTTCCCGAAGCCTCCGCAAGTCTGCGCGACCATTTCCGGATTATTTCGGAACGGGGGTCCGGCACCTTCTTGTAGACCCGGTGGCCGAAACCCATGATCTTTTCGCCACGCACGAACATTGCGCGGACCCCTGACTCGGCCTCATCGGTTGTCGCAAAACTGCCGATCAGCCGCATCGCCTCCTCGTTGGCGCCTCCATGCAGCGGTCCCCGCAGCGTGCCGATGGAGGAGGTGATTGCCGAGTAGAAATCGGAGAGGGTCGAAGCTGTGACACGGGCGCTGAAGGTGGATGCGTTGAATTCATGCTCGGCATAAAGGACAAGCGATACGTCAACCGCCCGGCGCTCGATTTCCTCCGGCTTTTTACCGTGGAGAAGGGCCAGGAAATGGCCGGCCAGGCTATCCTCGCTGCTCTCGGTTTCGATCCGCCTTCCCTCCTGGTGGAAGAAATGCCAGTAGAGAAGCATGGAGGGGAATAGTGCGAGGAGCCGGTCCGCAACATGGTGCGCCCCATGGGTCTCCGATTCAGGTTCCAGGGCGCCCAGTGCGGAACAGCCTGTGCGCAGGACGTCCATCGGATGGGCCTTTGGCGGCAGTTGCTCGAGAACGGCCTTCAGAGGGTTCGGCAAACCACGCAATGACGCAAGCCGCCTGCAATAGCGGCCAAGTTCCGCGCCATTGGGCAACCGGCCATGAATCAGGAGAAAAGCCACTTCCTCGAACGAGGCGTGCTCGGCCAGAACGCCGATTGAATAGCCTCGATAGGTGAGTCCCCTCCCCTTTTTACCCACTGTGCTTATGGCGGTTTCTCCGGCAACAACCCCTTCCAAGCCGGGCGCGTACTCTCCGCTCATTGCTCCTCCTCATTTCCGAGCAGCTTGTCAATCTTCAGTTCATAGTCGTTATAACCTAGGATTTCGTATAGCTCTGTGCGCCCCTGCATGGCGTCAACCACTCCACGCTGGCTCCCTTCGCTCCTGATGGTCCGGTAGACCCGATCTGCCGCAGCGCTCATGGCTCGAAACGCGGAGAGCGGATAGAGGACCATGGCAACCCCTGCATCAGCAAGTTCTTTCGTGTTAAAGAGAGGAGTGACGCCGAATTCGGTCATGTTGGCGAGGACCGGTACGCCGACCGCATCCGCGAAGAGCCGGTACTGGTCAAGGCTGGTAGCCGCTTCGAAGAAGAGCATGTCCGCGCCTGCTTCGCAATAGCGGCGTCCCCTTTCAATGGCGCTGTCGAGCCCCTCGATTGCCAGGGCATCGGTTCGGGCCATGATCACGAATTGCGGGTCGCTGCGGGCATCCACGGCTGCCTTGATCCTCTCTACCATTTCAGTGCTCTTCACCAGCATCTTGCCGGGTCTATGGCCGCAGCGCTTGGCAGCCGACTGGTCCTCCAGATGCACACCCGCTGCCCCGGCCCGCTCCAACTCGCGGATGGTCCGGGCGATCATCAGGGAATGCCCCCATCCGGTATCCGCGTCAACGAGAAGCGGCAGCCCGGTTGCGGAGGTTATGCGCCGTGCATCCTCCAGGACATCACCGAGGGTCGTCATCCCAAGGTCCGGAAGAGCAAAAGATCCGTTGGCCACCCCTGCTCCTGACAGGTATATTGCGCGAAAGCCTGCCCGCTCTGCCAGCAGAGCGGAATAGGCGTTGATCGTTCCTACTACCTGGAGCGGTTTTTCTTCGCTGACGGCAAGGCGCAGCAGCCTCCCCGGCGAACAGTTCTTTTCCATTCCGATCCCCTTCCAGTGGCGACATCTAATGCGCCGAGCATAGCCTCTATTGTAATTTTAACCGGAATTCCATCCGATGCAACGGAGTCGACCAGCAAATGTTCCGTTGACATGGGCGGCATGGCGGCTAAACTAATATTCATGACGATATCAATATAAATGGAAGGAATCGATTTCCGCCATGCCTGAGGTTCTGCTCTCAACCTTTGCGATAAAGCGCCTGGAGATTCTCGATGTTGAGGGGAATCTGGACGAGGTGCTCATGCCCCTCCTTGACGACTCCCGAATCCTGGCAATGTATGAGTCGATGCTGCTTGCCCGGACCTTCGACGAGCGGGCCCTGGCCCTCCAGCGGGAAGGGCGGATGGGCACATATCCTCAACTCCTGGGACAGGAGGCGACCCAGGTTGGAAGCGCATTCGCTCTCGACCCCTGTGACTGGGTTTTCCCATCATTCCGGGAAACGGGGGTCCACCTGACCCTCGGTTATCCCATCGTCCAGCTCTTTCAGTACTGGTCCGGCGATGAGCGGGGGCTGATAACGCCTGACCATCTCAACATCTTCCCCGTCTGTGTCTCCGTGGGGTCTCATATCCCACATGCGGTGGGGGCTGCCATGGCAGCCCGTTACCGGCGTGACCCCGCGGTCATGGTCGCTTATTTTGGAGACGGCGCAACATCAAAGGGGGATTTCCACGAGGGATTCAACATGGCGGGGGTGTTTCGCCTCCCGGTTGTATTCATCTGCCAGAACAATCAATGGGCCATATCCGTTCCGCTCTCGGGTCAGACCGCCGCGGACACCCTTGCGCAGAAGGCGGTTGCCTACGGATTCGAGGGGGTGCAGGTGGACGGCAACGACGTCTTTGCCGTCTACCGGGCGACACTGGATGCGCTCGAAAAGGCGCGTAGCGGAGGAGGACCCACATTCATAGAATGCCTCACCTATCGTATGGCTAACCATACCACTTCGGATGACGCCGCACGCTACCGTTCCTCTGAAGAAGTGGAATCCTGGCGCCTTCGCGACCCGCTTCTGCGACTTGAGCGGTTCCTTGCCAATAAGGGGCTATGGAGCGAAGATGTCGGCATTGAAATGAAAACGCGGATAACTGCGACAGTCGACGCGGCAGTGGAGGCTATGGAAGCGCTCCCTCCCGCTGTCGCGGCGGATTTATTCAACCACACCCTTGCCCATCTAACTCCGCGACAGGCAAGCCAGATAAGGGAAGTTTAAGATGGCGTTCCTCAACATGGTGCAGGCAATAAACCTAGCACTCGTCCAGGAAATGGCGCGGGACGACCGTGTAATCATCGTCGGAGAGGACGTGGGACGTGACGGCGGCGTGTTCCGTGTTACCGAGGGGCTCATGGAGCGGTTCGGCTCAGAAAGGGTTATCGACACTCCACTCTCGGAATCGGCAATAGTCGGCGCATCAATCGGCATGGCCGCCTACGGCCTCAGACCGGTTGCTGAGATCCAGTTCCTGGGCTTTATCTATGCCGCCTTCGACCAGCTGGCCACCCATGCGGCCCGGCTCAGGGCACGCACCCGTTCCCGCTACACCTCACCTCTGGTGGTCCGATCTCCCTACGGTGCCGGGATAAAGGCCCCTGAACTGCACGAGGAGAGCACCGAGGCCCTCTTCTGCCATCTGCCGGGGATCAAGGTCGTTGTCCCCTCCGGTCCATACACGGCCAAAGGACTGCTTCTCGCCGCCATCCGCGATCCGGACCCGGTCCTCTTCCTTGAGCCGACCCGCCTTTACCGGCTCATCCGTGAAGAGGTGCCGGATGAAGATTATACCATTCCCCTCGGCAAGGCCCGTGTGGCGAAGAGCGGAAGCGACCTGACGGTAATCGCCTGGGGGAGCATGCTGGAACGCTCGCTCAAGGCTGTCGGCAGCCGCAACGCGGAGGTGATCGATCTTCTTACCCTTAATCCATTCGATGCCGAAACGGTGCTTGCCTCGGTGAAAAAGACAGGTCGCGTGGTCATCGTCCACGAGGCGGTCAAGACCTGCGGTTTTGGCGCGGAGATCGCCGCTACCCTAGCCGAAGATGCGATCCTTCACCTGAGGGCGCCTATCCTTCGCGTCACCGCCCCCGACGTAACCATGCCGCTGCCGAAGCTTGAGGAATACTACCTGCCGACAGCTGAACAGATCAATAATGCCATGAACGAGGTTATGAGGTACTGAAATGCCCTATGAATTCAGGCTCCCCGACCTGGGGGAGGGAATTGCGGATGTCGAACTGCGCAGATGGCTGGTGAAGGATGGCGACAGGGTCGCCGAACATCAACCCCTGCTGGAGGTGGAGACCGACAAGGCGGTGGTGGAGGTTCCGGCGCCCCATGCGGGGATTGTCGCCGGTATACATCGGCATGAAGGGGATATTGTAGTTGTCGGCGAGGTGTTACTGACGATCGTTGGTGAAGGGGAGGAGCCTGCAAAAGGGTCCCTCTTGGCCGGGATCGTCGGAGTTCTTCCTGAAGCGGAGAATGAAGAGCGGGCTCCGGTGAAAAGCGAGGTGATGGCAACCCCACAGGTGCGAAAGCTCGCCCGTGAAAAGGGTATCGACCTGCGGGAGATTCGTGGGAGCGGGCCTCACGGGAGCGTTACCAGGGAGGACCTGGAGACGTACGGTGCTGCGTCGGCAAAGCCAGGGGAGGATTTCGGCCTTGTGGAGCGAATCCCCCTGCGCGGTGTGCGGCGCGCCATCGCCAGGAACGTTTTGGCGTCACAGCGGCTGACTGCATTTGTAACGGGGATGGAAGAGGCCGACGTAACGGACCTGGTCGCGCTGCGAAACCGCGAGCAGCATGAGGTGGAGGCCCACGGCGCCCACATGACATATCTCCCCTTCTTCATCAAGGCCGTACAGCATGCCCTCAGGGAGCATCCATTTCTCAATGCCTCAATCGATGATGCAACTGAGACGATCATCCTCAAGAAGCACTATCACTTCGGCATTGCGGTTGACACCCCGGACGGGCTGATGGTGCCGGTAATTCGCGATGTGGATAAAAAGAGCGTTATTGAACTGGCGGAGGAGTTGCAGAGTCTCGGCCTCAAGGCCAGGGAGCGGACCATTTCCCGTGAGGAACTTCGCGGCAGCAGCTTCAGCATCACCAACTTCGGCCATTTCGGCGCAAGTTTCGCCACACCCATAATCAACTGGCCAGATGTAGCCATTCTCGGCTGCGGCCGGATCGCCGAGCGTCCCTGGGTTTATGGGGGTGAAATAACCATTCGTAAGATTCTCCCCCTCTCACTCACCTTCGACCACCGCATCACCGACGGCGCCGATGCGTCCAGACTTCTGGCGAAGATTGTGCGTTATCTGGAAGATCCGGCACTGCTGCTGATCGAGAGTGTGTGAGTTTTCATGCTTTCAATAAATCCAAGGAGAGTGTTTACTGTCCCGCCAGCACCCTTTTGATTACTTCTGTAACTTCTTCCGGGGAAAAGGTCTTCAAAACAACATCCCTGGCCCCTGCTCGCAGCGCCACCTCTGCATCATCATCAAAACCCAATCCCGTGTAAATCAGTATCCTGGCGTCAGCGTCAAAGGCAATGATCTCTTTTATGGCGTCTATGCCGTTTTTTTCCGGCATGAAAATATCCATAACGGTTATGTCTGGACGGTGTATGCGATATTTATCAACGGCCTCATCTCCGTCGAGAGCCTCAGCAACTATATTAAACCCTGCATTCACCAGAACGTCGCGAAGCATTTCCCGGAAAAAAAGTTCATCGTCCACTATCATGACCGTTGCGGACGGCTTTGCGGATGTATTGTCCATTTAATTGTCCCTTTATCATGCTTCCAAATCAGTTCTTAAAGCTTAGTCTCCTTTTACCGTCTTTCAAGTCAAAGCAATATTCAGCATTACGATTTCGGCAGGTGCTTCCTGACCCTGGCAAAGGCTCTGTAGATAGATCTGGCAAGGTGGTTGATTCCAGGCAGAGCCACCAGGCTGGCGAGGAACCCGTACCAGGAAGTGGCCGGAAACGCCCGCCAGATGGCTCGCAGGGCATCGACACCGCGGTAAATGCGACCTGACCGGTCAATGGCGTGCAACTCACGCATGAATGCTTCCATGGTTATGCCGTAGGCGTTCGGATTGAACCCCGGCGCGCTAATGTTGATGAAAATAAGCCGCCTCCCATATTCCCTGTTCCGGTAAGCTTTCATTTCCGTCGAACAGACACTGCAACCGCCATCGTAAAAAACCCGCAGGGGAAACTCAGGACTTTCCGGCATGACCCTCTCCATTCACAGGCCAGTATAAAGCCCCTTGGGTTGTTCATCTCACAAGCTTGGAGAGCTTCTTGAACTCTTCGCTTCCAGCCACCCGCAATAGCTGGAACAGGGCGGCTTCCGTTGAGGTTATCACCGCGCCCGCCGCCATTGCGGCCTCGATTCCCACTTTCCAGTTCTCTTTGCGCCGGCTCATGACGGCGTCTTTTACCAAGTGCACGTGGTATCCCGCATCAAGAAGTTCCAGGACTGTCTGGAGCACGCATACATGGGCCTCCATTCCGGTGATGATGACCTGCTTCCTGCCGAGGGCCTTGAGCTTCTCCGGGAAAGGCGCCTCCCCGCAGCAGCTGAAGGTCATCTTCTCCAGTGCCGGTTCTACAAGCTTCTCCTTCAGAGCACTTATGGTTTCGCCAATACCCTTTACATACTGCTCGGTGGCCACCATCGGTATTCCCAGTTCCCTGGCTGTTTCCTGGAGGATGGCGATATTACCGGTCATCTTCTCCAGCACCTTTTCATCCATGGCCCGGCAGAGTTTGTCCTGAACGTCGATCACCACGAGCACTGCGCTGTTCCGGTCGAGAAAATATTTTTCCTTGATGGCTCCCATACAACCTCCTTAGAATAAAGGTTAAGGTAAAGGTTAAGGTATTATAGATTAATATTTTTGATTCTACCTTACTTCTACCTTTTCCTACTCTTTCCTCAGTTCTATTCCAAGTTCCTGTATCTTCTTCCTTAATGTGTTCCGGTTGATGCCGAGGATGTCGGCTGCCCGGACCTGGTTTCCCCTGGTCTTTTCCAGGACGAAGCGGATCAGAGGACGCTCCACCTGCCCAAGGACCATCGAGTAGACATCGCCGTTCTCCATCTTGTCCATGTTGGTGAAACAGCTCCTGAGCTTCACATCCACAAGCCCTTCCAAAGAGATTTCTTCGTTGTGGGAACGCTCACCACCCTTCTGCAAACGGAGGCCGGGAAAATCCACTGGAGTCAGAAGAGGATCGGAGGAGAGTATGATCGCCCGCTTGATGGTGTTTTCAAGCTCGCGCACGTTGCCCGGCCATGGATAACGGGATAGAAGCTGGTAAGCTGTGCTGTCGCAGTTTTTTATCGGCATGTCAAGTTCCGCGCAGATCTTGGTCAGAAAATAATCTATAAGCAAAGGAATATCTTCGGTGCGCTCCCTTAGGGGTACAAGGCGTATCGGCACTACATTTAAACGGTAATAAAGGTCCTCCCTGAAGGTTTTCTGGATGACTTTTTCTTCAAGGTCCTGATTGGTTGCCGCCACTATCCTCAAATCAACGGAGATGTTCTGATTTCCGCCGGTCCGCGTTATCTCTTTTTCCTGGATGACCCGCAGGATCTTGGACTGCAGGTCGAGTGGCATGTCGCCGATCTCGTCAAGAAAAATAGTCCCTCCATTTGCCTGTTCGAACTTTCCCAGTTTGCGTTCTATGGCTCCTGTAAATGCCCCCTTTTCAAAACCGAACAGCTCGCTTTCCAGGAGTTCCTTGGGGATGGCCGCGCAGTTCAGGGCGATAAAAGGCTTTCCCAGCCTTTTTGAGTTAAAGTGGATGGCCCGGGCGATCAACTCCTTGCCGGTGCCCGACTCCCCCTGGATCAGCACGGTTACGTCGCTCGGCGCCACTTTGCCGATGATCTTGTAGATATCGCGCATGGCTGGGGAGTTGCCTATGATGTTTTTTTCAAGCTGGTAGCGGTCTTTCAGTTCTTCCTTGAGAAGCATGACCTGGGATGTCATTTCTCTGGCCCTGTTGACCTTTTCCACGATGGCGTCGATCACGTCCAGGTCGAATGGCTTGGTGATGTAGTCGTAGGCGCCTCGTTTCATCGCCTCCACGGCGTTTTTCATGCTAGCCTCGGCGGTCATGATTACCATCAGGACGTCGCTTTTCAGTTCACGCACCCTGTCAAGGAGATCAAGGCCGGAAATGCCGGGCATCTTGATATCGAAGATGGCCATGTCATAGTTGGTCTCCTGGATCAGCTTCAGTGCTTCATCGCCGTCCTTGGCCAGATCAACGGTGAATCCTTTTTTCCTCAGGGCCTTGGAAAGAACCCATCTCATGCTCTCTTCGTCGTCCGCGACGAGTATCCTGTTCAGTGGCATATTGAACCCCAATTAAATGTCAATCCAACAATGATCGGGAACGTCGATTTTTCGAAATATCAAGGCTGTCGAGGGCTTCCGCGGAGGCGTAGCATTGCTACGCGGCACAAGGAAAACCGAAGACTTACGCAGAGATTTCGGAAAAGCGGCGTTCCCTACTGTATTAGCGGCAGCATTACCGTGAACGTCGTCCCTTTGGTCGGGTCCGAATCTACCTTTATCATTCCACGATGCTCGGATACGATTTTTTGGCAGATGGCAAGACCTAAACCGGTGCCGTTCGACTTGGTTGTGAAAAACGGTGTGAAAAGGTGCTCCATGTCATCCTTTTTGATCCCCGGCCCGTCGTCGCTAATCTCGATGGCGACCATCCGCGACCGCCGCTCACCCTTCTGTGTCATGCTGTATTCGGCTACAACCCGGCTGGTCACCCTGATGATACCGATCTCTCTCACAGCTTCCACTGCATTCTTTATGAGGTTAAGAAAAAGCTGGATCAACAGCGCTTCATCCCCCAGGAGCGGCGGAATGCTCGGGTCGAACTGCTGCAGGAAATTAATGGATTTCTTTCCGATAGCCCTTTTCTGGAGGATCAGGATGTTGCCAAGGGTCTTGTGAAGATTGACCTTTGAAGGTCTCAGTGGCCGCGGCGAAGCCAGTTCAAGGAGCTCTTCCACTATCTTGTTGACCCGCTGCACCTCTTTGAGCATTATCCCGGTATATTCGCACAAATCGCTCCCGTCGGGGAGTTCCCTTTCCAGAAGCTGCGCAGCGCCTTTGATCCCGCCAAGAGGATTCTTTATCTCGTGGGCAAGTCCGGCGGCCAGGGTTCCCAGTGTGGAGAGCCGATCAGCCTGGCGTACCGCACGCTCCAATTCCCTGATGTTAGAAAGATCACGCAGTATCAGGATAGTACCTGTCTGCTCGCCGTTATCCTTGAGAAGAGGGGATGTGGTGGCGCTGACCGGTGTTAAATGACTCGCCTTGGTAAGGGCGATATTTTCATAATCGGAGATGGTCATGCCGGTCGCAGCTGTCTTTGCGACCATTTCCATCAGGGTCTTCACCCCGGCAAAGATATCATTGAAGTGGTGCCCCTGCCCTTGCCGCCGGGAAATGCCGGTTATCTCTTCGGCAGCCGGATTAATCAGGGTAATGGTTCCCTGCTGGTCAAGGACTATGACTCCGTCTCCAACGCTGTCGATGACATTGGCATAATATTCACCGAGGTGGTTGGCCATATTCCTTTTCCGCGCCTCCGAAAAATTCCTGCAGCAATTGTGTCAATGGTTCTATTCCCTCAATGATATTAACCATGTTGCGAAACCTGGCCGCTCCGTGAATACCTTTGGCATACCAGGAAAAGTGCTTGCGCATTTCCTGAACGGCCATTCTCTCACCCGCCAGTTCGATAAAAAGTTCCAGATGATGTAATGCTACTTCCAACCGCTCACCTGGGGTAGGTTGGGACTGCTCCACTCCGCTCAGGATTTCACGGGCTTCCCTGAATATCCAGGGATATCCCAGCGAGCCCCTGGCAATCATCGCCCCGTCGCAGCCGGTCTCTCCGAGCATCGCTGCAATGTCCGTGGCGCTGAAAAGGTCGCCGCTGCCGATGACAGGGATGTTTACGGCATGTTTAAGTTCGGCAATCTTCGACCAGTCGGCATCTCCCCCGAACATCTGGGCCCTGCACCGTGGATGCAGGGTTATGGCATCGCACCCTTCAGACTCGGCAATCCTGCCGATTTCCAGAAAACTCGGTTCGTCCCGATGCCAGCCTATACGAATCTTGATAGTCAGCGGCAGAGAAGTAACCCGCCTCACTCTGCTGATGATTTCCCTTACCCGTTCCGGCTCGCGCATAAGCGCGCAGCCGGCTCCGGAGTTGACTACTTTCCTGACCGGACACCCCATGTTTATGTCAACAAGGTCGCCATGGCCCTCTACGAGCCGCGCACTTTCAGCGAGCAGTGAAGGATCATCGCCGAAAATCTGAATGCCGAGAGGTTGATCAGAAAGGGAACTCCGCAAAAGTTCGAAGCTTTTCTTACCGTCCCTTACCAGACCGTTTGAGCTTACCATTTCGGTGAAACAGAGGCTTGCCCCGCATTCTCTTGCAATAAGGCGAACGGGAAGATTGGTGATCCCTGCCATTGGCGCAAGCAACAGATTATTTTTCAAGGTCAATTTGCCGATTGTGAGCGGTTTGAGCATTGAGTCTATATCTTCTGAAAGGAGGGCGTTTGCCTAATTTTTAGGCATCTTAACAAAAGCAAAGAAAATTGCAAGGTAATTTTTGGCAAGAGAAATTTTCCTTACAATTAGAGCTCCTGCCTGAGGCGAGATCTATTTTGACGGAGATTTGTCGGCTATGTAGCGGCAGAAGTGCTCCACAATTCCTGCATCGAATTGGGAGCCGGACTTTTTACGCAACTCAGACAGCGCCTGAGACAAGGTATACCCTTTTTTATAAGGCCGTTCCGACACCATGGCGTCAAAAGCATCGGCAACGGTGATGATCCTTGCTTCCAGCGGGATTGCCTCACCTTTCAGACCTTTCGGATATCCCGTGCCGTCATACCGCTCATGATGGTGGAGAATGCCCGGGAGAACCTTACGCAACTGGGTGATAGGCGCAAGAATGGCGACCCCCTTCTCCGGATGGAGTCGCATGGGGGGGAATTCATCCTCGGAAAGTCTGGTCGGTTTTTCCAGCAGGGCCTCGATAATGCCGATCTTGCCAATATCATGCAGTAGACCGCCAAGCCGCACCCTTTCGGTAATAGCTTCATCGAGCCCCATTGCCATGGCAATATCGGCCGAGATACGCATGACGCGTTCGGAGTGCCCTTTTGTCCATGGTGATTTTGCGTCGATTGCGTTGGCCAGGCTGGTCACGGTGCTGATGAAGAGACCCCGCATATCCTCGTAGAGATGGGCATTTTCCAGGGCCACCGCCATCTGCGAGGCGATCTTTTCAATGGCGAAGGCATCCTCTCTTACAAACCGCCCCCCCTGGATATTCCCCAGCATCAGGACCCCTTTGGGAATGTCCCTGCTGACAAGGGGTATGGCAAGGAGCGATTCAATACCTGCATCTGCCAAAGCCCTGTCAAAGGGGTGGAGACGTTTCCTCTTGCTGAGAAACGGAAGATATCTGCTTTCCCCTTTCTTGAAGGCGACGCTGGAGAGGGAGTTTCCACCAAGCTCGGCGCCCGATCTTAGCATCGCCGGGACCGGGATGCCCGTAACGTGGGTCGCGGTAATGACCAGATGTCCCTCTTCTTCCCCCAGCACCGTTACCAGTTCACACTGGATAATTCGCATAATGCTCTGAATGGCGGTTTCAATGATTTTTTTATGACTTAAGGAAGATGATATTGCCTTGTTGATTTCGTCCAGGGTGAGAATAATGTCGATTCGCTTTGCCATCTCCACGGCCATGTCGAGGGACTCATCGATAAGCCTGATATGGCTGACCACCAGTGCGGCCTGGGAAACCATCCCCCTGATAATGTCTATCTCTTCAGAGGTGAAGGGGGGGTAATCCCGGCTGCGGGCGATGAATACCGCTCCCAGCACCTGGTTTCTGACAACCATGGGGAGCGCAAGAAGGGTAAGATTTCGCAGAAGCTTCCGGAAACGTGGGGTGAGAAGTTCCGATTCACCTGCATCAGGTATTTGCAAGTGCTGCTTCTTATGCATCATGTTTTTCAGAAGCGGCAGCTTGCCGGTCACCAGCGGCATTTCACGGAAAAGATTCTGATAATGGGTAGGGAGTCCGCAGCTTCGTGCAGGGGCAAAATCGCGCTGTTCCCTGTCAAGGAGGTAGACCGCCGTCCAGCTGCTCTTGACCAATTTTTTCAGGAGTCTGGAAAGGTCCTTGAGCACCTCGTCCACATCTGTCATCTCGGCTAGACGCCCGCTTCTGGACAGTATTTTATCTATCGGATCAGACATGAAGTTTCCAGCAACACACCTTATATTTACTCATTCAATTAAAGTAAACCACAAAATTGAACTTATTGTCTTAAAAAAACATCAATAATTAAAATTTAAAAGCTCTCGTAAACGGTTCTTTCATTTTCCAGGAAGAAACAGAGAATAAAATGTCATCAAGTTATCCGATATTTCGAGATCTTCACAGTCACTCAATTGTAATTTTCTAACTGGACTATGCCTTAATTTCTTATTAAGATGCAATCTATAACTTGGAGCGACTATTTCAGGAGGAATTTGATGGGGCTTCTGTCCGGCAAGAAAGCTGTGATTTTCGGTGTGGCGAATGAAAAAAGCATCGCCTGGGCCATAGCTGAAGCGTTTAAACGGGAAGGGGCCGAGATTTCCTTGACCTATGCCAATGAAACCGTGTCCAAGCGGGTGATCCCGCTGGCCGAGAGCATAGGGGTGGAACTTGTGCTTCCCTGCGATGTAAGAAACGATGACGATATAAAAGCGGCGTTCAGTGAAATAGCCAAGGCGTGGGGAGGGATCGACATCCTTGTTCACTCGGTCGCTTACGCCAACAAGGATGAATTGAAAGGCTCATTTCTCAACACCACCCGCGAAGGGTTTGCAATGGCCCTCGACATAAGCGCATACTCCCTGATCGCACTGGTAAAGGAGGCCGCGCCTCTCATGCAGGGTCGCCAGGGTAGTGTGCTGACCATGACCTATTACGGGGCGCAGAAGGTATTTCCCAATTACAATGTCATGGGTGTGGCCAAAGCCGCGCTTGAGGCTTGCGTCCGCTATCTGGCCGAGGCTCTGGGTCCGGACGGGACCAGGGTGAACGCCATTTCCGCCGGGCCCCTCCGAACCCTTGCAGCCGCGGGAGTAGGCGGCTTCAACCAGATTGCAGGCCATGTGGAGGAGAAGGCGCCGCTGCGCCGCAATATCACCCAGCAAGAGGTCGCCTGCGCGGCTCTTTACCTCTGCAGTTCCCTTGCCAGTGGGGTAACAGGCGATATCCACTATGTAGACAGCGGCTACAATATCATAGGGCTGTAGAGAAGCAGGCTGAAGACTGAAGGCTGAAGGCTGAAGGCTGAAGGAAACATCTTTTCTTTAGGCCTTTACCTTCAGCCTGCTACCTTCAGTCTTTTCCAAGCACTTCCCTCAGCTTCGCCAGCAACACAACCGGCTGCACAGGTTTCTGGATCAGATAAACATCTTCACGGAGGGTACATTTCCAGTCGATTACATCGCTGGTATATCCGCTGATAAAGATCGCCTTGATATCCGGTTTGATCCTGACTATCTCATCTAAAACTTCCTTGCCGTTTTTTCTGGGCATGACGACATCGAGCAGGACAAGCCGAATGATATCCTTGTAATTGATGAACTCTTTTACCGCATCTTCACCGTTTGCAGCCCCGATGACGTTATAACCGTTACTTTCCAGAAGCCTCTTTAATAATCCCATTACTGTCGAATCGTCTTCAGCAACCAGTATCGTCTCAAGTTTTCCGGGGAGAAATTCGGGCGCTTTGATCTGCTGCTCTTTCCTGCCAGGTTTTATCAGCGGCAGATAAATCCTGAATGTTGTCCCGCGGCCGACTTCGGTATCCACATCGATGATTCCGTTATGCTGCTTCACGATGCCGTAAACCATGGAAAGCCCCAGGCCGGTCCCTTTACCCACTTCCTTTGTGGTGAAAAAAGGATCGAAGATCCTTCCCATGACGTTCTCGGCTATCCCGACTCCATTGTCGCTCACCGTCACCAGGGCATACTCTCCCCCATCTTTCTGGTCATGCAGTTTGACAAATTCTTCTTCCAGAGCAATGACGCCGGTCGAGATGTTGATCTCTCCTCCATGGGTCATGGCGTCACGGGCGTTTGCCACGAGGTTTATCAGCACCTGGTCAATCTGGCCCGAATCAGCCAGAACCACCGAATCCCCGGCTTCGAGGCGAAACCCGATCTCTATGTCCTCGGTTATCAGGCGAATCAACAGTTTTTCGATATTCCTGATGATGTCGTCCAAAACAACCGGTTTTGGACTGATAATCTGTTTTCTGGTAAAGGCGAGGAGTCGCTGGGTAAGATTTGCTGCCCTGTCACCAGCCTTTATGATCTGATCCGCATAGGACCAGAGCTTGCTCCCTTCGTCCAGTTCGATCTGGAGCAGAGCGCCATAACCGTTTATCGCCATGAGAATATTGTTGAAGTCGTGGGCCACGCCGCCGGCGAGAGTTCCTATCGCCTCCATCTTCTGGGAGTGACGAAGCTTTTCTTCCAGATCCGCCTTTTCTTCCTCCCTCTTCTTTAGAGAAGTCACCAACTCGTTAAAGGCGAAAGCCAGGTTTCCGATTTCATCCCCGCTCCCGACATTTATTTCCCTGTATTCCTTTCCGCTGCTGAAATCCGTGACCCCTTTTGTCAGTCTGTTGAGGGGTCTGGTGATCCCTCCGGAAACAAGGTAGGAGATCATGGCGCCTATGATCAGGAAAAATGTGCCGATAAGGACACTGTCAAGGAGCAGCGAATGAAGACTTTTCCTCAGATTCCTTCCATCCATGAGCACACTTACGTAACCAATAGTCTGTTCGTTATTTTTCGATGGGTCCGCATTTAAATAAACCGCGTCCGCCTCAGTCAGGACCGGCTTCAGCGCAACACGGCTCCAGAAGGCAAAATTGTCTTTGTAGGCATGGTGCAGGGGGTGGGATGATTTATTTACTGCGTCGGCTATGCCCGGACTCCATTTTTCCATCTCCGGGGCAGGTCTGCTACCTGGACGGCTCTTCATTGCCAGGCACTTGCCGTCAGTTGTATAGACGGCAACCGAAAGCGCATCGGCATTTTCCAGTATACCGTCAATCGGGGCGTCGAGCATATCGGCGTTTTCCGTGAATACCCCCAGCCTTGTATTTTGGGCAAGAAGAGAGGCGAGAAGCTCCCCTTTGCTTTCGAGTTTTTCGGTGAGGGAACTGCTTTGATAACGAAAGAAGAATAGTGTGAAAGCTAGCGTAACAATGATGCACAGTGTTGAAAATGTCAGGTATATCCTGGCGGAGAAACTTTCTTTGTAGTTAAATATTTTGAACATTTTCATCTGATAACCCTGGCATGCTTTATCACATTTGCATTAATGGGAATTCCCAGCTTTTTCGCGACAATCAGATTGACTGTCAGAACGCTGTCGCGGGAGTCTTCATCCATGATGCCTTTTACGTCTTCCCCTCCAAGTATCCGCAGCGCCATCTCCCCAGCCTGCTTCCCCGATTCAACGGCATCCACCTCCATGGAAATGAGAGCCCCCTTTTCGGCATATTTATCGGAAAAGGTAATAACTGGAATCTTGTTTTCAATGGAGGAGAGAAGAAGGAGATCGATAGTCGCGGGATTGACAACCGTAGTGTCGGGAAGAAGCCAGAGGGCGTCCACTTTTCCTTTCAGGCCATCCATGGCGGCGACTGCCTCTCTGGAACTATGCACCTTCTTTGTCAGCAGTTCCATTCCCATAAGTGAGGCGGCGTTGTATGCCCTTCCGACATAAAAACCCGTCTTGTCGGGATCGAAGAGTATACCGATTTTCCGGATATGGGGGAGTACCTCGCGGAGAATGGAGAATTGCTTTTCAGGCGCAATGTTCATGCTGACCCCGGTGATGTTGCCGCCGTCCCGGAGCAGAGTTTTCGGGTTCAGCACCATGAGATAAACTATCGGCACATCCTTAATCACCTTTAACTTTAAAAGCGAATCCATCCCTATTGCAAGAATGAGCTCCGGTCGCTTTTTTCGCACATTGGCGATGATCTCCGATTCACTCAGCTCAGGACCGACAAGTTTATTTATTTTTGATTTACAGACGGCCCTGAACCCTTGCAGTGCATCATTGTAAGGTTTTATCGGGAGACTCTGGACGACGAGGATCTCTCCCGGTGCAGCAGGGGGGGAGAGTAAAAGGAAGGTGAGTATCATCAGGGGAAAAAATAATTTCATCGAATTTGATCTTAATTAGTAGACAAAATAAAGATAATGTTTATAATTTAGCAATATTTGGTAACAGTACATGGAAAGAAGGTAATTTCATTTATATTTAATACGGTTAGAGGTAAATAACGGCGTATTCTCTCCTGAAATTTGTGCATTGTCAATAATTTATAAGTTGTTATGAATATTTTATTGTTATGGAGTCATTACCGCTAATGCAAACGGAATTGACATCGTCGAAATGCCGCACAAAAGTTGCCATCATCTTTTGCGCGTTCGCTGCCGCCCTTTTCATGGCGGCCCCCGTCTCAGCCCAGTCCGATGAGGAGATGGACATCCTCCGGATGATCTACAAGGACCAGGACCTGGTCACCCCCACCCGTTCACCAAAGCCGATTTCACAGGTTGCCGAAAACATTACCGTCATAGACGCCGAAGATATCGAGGCGATGAACGCCCACACCCTGACCGACGTCCTCTGGCATGTCACCGGCGTGCAAATGGACATAAAGGGAGGCCCCGGCTCCGGAACGAACGCCCTGATCCAGGGGTCGGACCCGCGCCATGTGCAGGTGATGGTGGACGGGATATCCCTCAACAGCCTCGCCAGCAGCGTTGCCGACATCGGCTCCTTCCCGGTCCAGCGGATCGAGCGGATCGAGATCATCAAGGGGCCCGCCTCCTCCGCCTGGGGGTCGTCGCTGGGGGGGATAATCAACATCATCACCAAGTCACCCGACCTTGAAAGGCGCTTCGGCGGCATCGCCTCCGCCTCCATAGGTGAGAGGGCCACAGGCGATTACCGGCTCGACCTCTCCGGCACGACCGGGAACTTCGGCTACTACCTCTCCGCAGGCGGCATGAGCGGCGACGGCCTCACCCCCAATACCCCCTACGACGCGGGAAATCTCTATACTAAACTTACCTGGGAGCCGACCGGCAAGGCCCGCTTCCAGCTCTCCGTTGCCTATGACAAGGGGGGAAGAGGGGATGGTCCGGTCCCGTCATCCGGCCTGGCCTTAAGAGACAAATTTGAATATTTCTACCTGACACCCTCATTCGCCTACGACATCAACAACCATCTGAGCCTCGACATCTCCGGCCGGGTCTTCACGAAACGGAACAAACAGTTCGTGAATGATCTGGGGAGCGGCGAGGAACTCTTCAGGAGTGTCGGCAATGAACTGAACGCCGGCGGGAGCGCCAAGCTCTCCTGGAGGATGGGGCCCAGCAGCCTCCTGATGGGGGCCGATTACGACCACGGCGTCCTGGAAACGGCAGCCATCCTGGACCGGGGACAGACGCAGGAGCGGTGGGCCATCTTCGCCAATGACACCCTCTCCCTCTGGGATTTCTCAGTCACGCCCGGTCTCAGGTACGACCATACCAGCACCAACGGCGACTTCTGGAGCCCCAGCCTGGGGATCACCTACACCCTCCTTGAGAAGACCATCTTACGTGCCTATGCTGCCCGGGGGTTCAACACCCCCCCCCTGTTTGACACCTTCGGGGACGGCTTCTTCTCCCTGGCCAACCCGGACCTCAGGCAGGAGGAGGTCTGGTCCTATTCCGCGGGGGTGGAGACATCGGCGGCCGGTTTCATATGGATCAAGGTGACCGGATTTCTCCATTACATCCGGGACGTAATCTCAACCGAAGAGATATCACCCGGCGTTTTCACTGTCATCAACAGTGGCAGGCAGCGCCGACAGGGGGTGGAGGCGGAGCTGCGGACGGTCCCCCTCTTTCACACATCCCTCATGGCCGGCATTGCCTTTATCGACACCAAGGACAGGGAGACCGGACTCCGCATCCCGAATTTCCCCCGCCACACCTGGGACGTGGGGATCGACTTCAACGACAGCGACATCCTCCGGGGATCGCTACGCGGCCACTATATCTGGTGGAACGCGGAAAGATCAAATAACGCCAGATACAAGGCGATGATCTGGGACCTGAACCTCTCCAAAAGGTTCCTTGAAAATGGCGACACGGCCCTGGAGGCGTTCTTCACCGCCCACAACCTCTTCAACGGCGCCCAGTACCTGGACGGTCTCTTCCCGAACCCGAGACGCTGGTTCGAGGGTGGTGTGAGGTGGAAATTTTAATGTCGCGACAAATTCTCTTCCCTTAATATTTTTGATCTGATATATATGGAGTTATAAAAAACCATAAAGTTTGCACTGGGAAATAACGAAGCAGTTGTGACTCAATACACCAATATTGAATTGAATATTCTGTTATAAAAATTAATAACATCCCTTATCGGGACAAATCCAACGTAAATAAGGAGGTCGTCATGGAAAGAAACGAAGTCATCGAGATCCTGGATGCAGGGAATGAAGGTCCGGTAATCGGCCCGGAGGCCTTTTGTTGCACAATGACATTTACCTTCTTCAGGAAGTGAACCACGCAGTATATCCTTGAATGAGGGGGAGAAAATTCCCCCTTTTTTTATTTCCATCTCCATCATGCGCCTTTCCCATTATATAAAAATCTACCCCTGCCCCAACGATCCCGGCAAAGTCCTCCTCTACTCCACAAAAAAGGGTTCGGCCATACTTGTCCCGAAATCCCTCCTTGAATCGATTGAGAGAGGCACTCTGGGTGAAGAAAACCGGGAGACCCTTGCCCGCCTCGGTTTCCTTGTCCCCGACATCGAAGCGGAAAAGAGCGAGATGAGGGGGTCCTTCGCCGAGGCGAACCGGCTGAACGCGAAGTTTACCGCCCAGGTGGTCCTCAACCTGGACTGCAACCTGGCCTGCACCTACTGCTACGAGGGGGGGATGAAGGGGCGCCGCTACATGTCCCCGGAGACCGCCTCCCTTATGGCCGAACTGGCGGAAAACGGATACATCGCCCGGGGCAAGGGTGTCGATCTCTGCTATTACGGCGGCGAGCCTCTCATGAGTGTCGATCTCATCGTCTCCCTTTCGGAGCGGCTGCAAAAGGCCACGGCGGAGAAAGGGACCGGCTACTCCTTTAGCATTGTGACCAACGGCACGCTCCTTACTGCTGAAATAGTGACGAGATTGATTCCATTGGGGTTCACCGGCGCGAAGGTGACACTGGACGGGCCCAGGGAGAATCACGACCGGTTCAGGCCTTTCGTCTCGGGAAAGGGCTCCTTCGATCTCATAGTCGCCAACCTGAAGGAGGTCTGCGACCTTACAGACATCCAGGTGGGGGGGAACTACACAAGGGAGAACTACCGGGAATTCCCACGCCTCCTCGATTTATTGATGGAAGAGGGGATCACCCCTGAGCGCTTATCCCTCGTCAAGTTCGACCCGGTGACAAAGAGCGGCGGGGAATTCCCTCTTCCCGAGTTCAACGAGGGGTGCGCCTCCACGGACGAGCCGTGGCTCATGGAGGCGGGGATGTTTCTCCGGGAAGAGATACTCAGACGGGGCTTCCACACCCCCAGGGTTGGGCCCGCCGCATGCATGATCGAGAACCCGAATGACCTGGTGGTGAACTGGGACGGCACCCTCTTCAAATGCCCCGCCTTTCTGGGTTGGAAGGATCTGGCTATCGGCGATCTGGAAACCGGCATCTCCGACTACACCGAATCCCACAACATGGACGTCTGGAAAAAGGAGGAGTGCCTCGACTGCGCCTACCTACCCCTCTGCTTCGGCGGCTGCCGTTTCCTGAAGCTACTCCGCAGCGGCAGGATAGATGACGTTGATTGCCGTAAGGCCTATCTGGACGGGACGCTTGAAGAACTGGTGAGACAGGACCTGAAGTACCAGCCGAAAAGGAGTCTGAAATAAAACAGCCGCACGGCAACCTCACGGGGCTCAAGACAGGCCAGATCAAGGGGCTGGAGAGGCTGTACCGCCGCAGGGTACCCCCTTGCGACCTGCTGACCCTCGACATGGCCAGGGAGTTAGTCGAACTCTCCGGAGAGATACGACGCCAGACAGGCATCCTCGTAAACCGCTTCGGCGAGGTGGAATATGTGATCGTAGGCGATGAGCGGAGCATTTTCATCCCCGGTCTCCCTGATTATCCCCTTGGGAAAAAGCGCCTGCGCGGTCTGCGCTTCATCCACACCCATTTGAAGGGTGAGCCACTCACCGACGACGACCTGACCGACCTGGCGATGCTCCGGTTCGACCTGATCGCCGCCATTCTCTTGCCCCCGGACGGTTCCCAGCCTTCCATCCAGATCGCCTCCCTTCTACCTTCAACGGATGCAAAGAGTCCCTACCGTGTGGAGAGACCGCAACCATTAAACACTCTCCAGATGGATTTCGCCGCCTTTGTGAGGGAACTGGAAAACTCCCTGGAGAAAGCACTGAAGGGGGGGGAAGAGATACGAGGCGGCGAGGAGCGCGGCATACTCATCTCCGTCACGAAACAGGCCAGGGAAGAGGCGGAGGATTCCCTCGAAGAGTTGAAGGAGCTTACCAGGACAGCCGGGGTCGAGGTGCTCGACACTGTCATCCAGCGCCCACGCCAGTTGAATGCGCGCTACCTGATGGGTGAAGGGAAGATACGGGAGGTGGTAATCCGCGCCCTTCAGCTTGGAGCGACTCTCCTCATCTTCGACCAGGAGCTCTCCCCCACCCAGGTCCGCTCCATTTCCGCGATTACGGAACTGAAGGTAATTGACCGCAGCCAGTTGATACTCGACATATTCGCCCGCCGGGCCAGGAGCCAGGACGGCAAGGTGCAGGTGGAACTGGCGCAACTCAAATACATCCTCCCCCGCCTCACCGGCCGGGGGGTGCAGATGTCGCGCCTTATGGGGGGCATCGGCGGACGCGGTCCCGGTGAGACCAAGCTGGAGATCGACCGGAGGCGGATCCGCGACCGGATCGCCAGGCTGGAGAGGGACCTGGAGGAGCTTTCCGGCGGCCGCTACCAACGCCGCCAAAAGCGGGTGAAAGCCGGGCTACCGATTGTCTCCATCGTCGGCTACACCAACGCAGGCAAGTCCAGCCTCCTCAATACCCTGACCAAAAGTTCCGTCTTTACCGAAAACCTCCTCTTCGCCACCCTCGACACATCCACCCGAAGACTCCGCTTCCCCCGTGAGCGGGAGGTGATAATCACCGATACCGTCGGTTTTATCCGCTCCCTCCCCAAGTCGCTTATGGGCGCATTCAAGGCTACACTGGAGGAGTTGCAGGACGCCGACCTCCTCCTCCATCTTGTCGACTGTGCAACACCTCGCTTCGAAGAGCAGATCACCCAGGTGGAACAGATCCTTGCTGATCTTTCCCTGGCGGACAAGCCGAGGATTATCGTTTTCAACAAGTCGGACCGATTGGCGGAGATGAAACTGAAAAATCCCCTGGCATTCATGAAGGTCCGTCAGCTTGCTCGGAGATTCAAGGCAATTTACATATCCGCATTGGATGCAAAGAGCCTTGATCCCCTCCTGGGTGAGATGGAGCGGCGTTTCTGGGCCTCCTGACTCTACCGTTATCCATATGATCAGTTAACATGCATTAATATAAATGGCTTGCCAAGATTGACAGAAGTGTCAAATTCATCTATACTCAGCTTCTCGTATATGCTTCCATCTCCATTCAAGGATTGATTCGTTTATAGAAATAACTATGAAAACAATCATTGCAATATTGATCACTTTTCTGCTGACATCACCCCTGGCCGCAGCAGAACTCCCTTCAGCCGCTGGAAAGGGAGCATCGGCAGTCGCTTCTCTTGCAGATGAATCCGGTGATTTCGGTGCGAACACGGATGTTCAAAACATAAGAGTCGCTGCCCTTTCCCAGGAAGAGCGCCTGGGCCATGCCCTCGAGCTGCAACCTTCGGATCTGTTTACCCTGGAAGAGGAGAACAAGGTTCCGGATGATCTGGAACTCAAGCTTCCGGAAGAAGAGCTTCCAGCGTCGGACATCCCTCTTACCCTCAACAACAAGGTGCAATACTTCGTCGATTATTTCCGGACAAATGGCAGGGACGCCTTTGCCCGCTGGCTTTCACGCTCGGAACGCTATATTCCGATGATGAAGCAGGTGCTGAAAAAGGAAGGTCTCCCAGAGGACCTTGTTTATGTGGCTATGATCGAAAGCGGCTTTTCCCCACATGCCTATTCCGTTGCCAGCGCCGTCGGCCCGTGGCAGTTCATGTCGGCCACGGGCAAGCACTATTCGTTGCGCATCGACCAGTGGATAGACGAGCGCCGCGACCCCCTGAAATCCACCATCGCCGCCGCCATGTACCTAAAGGAGCTTTACAGCATCTTCAACAAGGACTGGTACCTTGCCGCCGCGGGATATAATGCGGGAGAAAACAAGATCCTGCGGGCCATAAATATGTACGAAAGTAGGGACTACTGGCAGCTTTCCAAGGGGTCCTACCTGAAGCGCGAGACCAAGGATTATGTCCCGCGTCTTCTGGCTGCCGCGATAATCGCCAAGGAACCGGCAAGGTACGGTTTTGCCGATGTGGCCTATCTCCCCCCCATCGAGTTCGACACCGTTGTAATTCCCACGCGCACCGACCTGGATCTGGTTGCAAAGGTCTGTAATATCCCCTATCAGACCCTCCGAGATCTGAATCCGGAACTGCGCAAATGGAGCACTCCACCCGACTACCCCAATTATGAACTGAAGATTCCGTTGGGCAAAAAGGGGTTGTTTGATGCGGAGTTCGCCAAGATCGCGGAAGATAAGCGATATCTTGAAAAAGTCCTATATACCCGCTACAAGGCAAGGAAACAGGATACACTGGCGACTGTGGCCAAACGTTTCGGCGCCACCCAGCAGGCACTTGCCGAGTTGAACCATCTCAAAACCGGTTCGAAACTGCGCGGAAGGTCACTTATTGTCCCGGTGCTCAATGCTTCCAGGGATGGCGAGGCGGAGGGGAAGCAGGTAGTGGCAAAGG
>Ga0210377_10001240_pt1 | contig 23372 bp, 20 predicted proteins | sample PLM4_65_b1redo_FD_155480 | JGI IMG/M metagenome (GOLD analysis project Ga0210377, IMG submission 155480) | Groundwater sediment microbial communities from an aquifer in East River, Colorado, USA - PLM4_65_b1 redo | ecosystem: Environmental > Terrestrial > Soil > Riparian zone | place: USA: East...
ATGGCAACCGCCATCCCGCTCCTGAGATTCCTGCTCATCCTTGGAAACCTCCTTTCGGCATGGACCACCGTGCTCTTGATAACACCGGGCACCGGGGCTGTCAACAAGAGAATACCTGCGATGGGGACTCGTGCTGCATGGATGCAGACCCTCACCCGTACTATATTGCCCCGGCGACGGGGGATCCGCCGGCGTGTCGCCGGGGGCCTGCGGCGACGGGGATGGTCGTGAAACGAATGACAGTGGGGATCGGGCTCATGCTGGCCTTGGCGCCTGCGTCAGGGCTGGCCCAGGAGACCGGGGGGGGCACTATGCCGCCGGCCCCGGCCGTTGGCGACGAGACATTCCGGATCGGAGTCGAGGATATCCTTGCCATCTCGGTTTGGCGGGATCCCGACCTCACCCGCGAGGTCCCCGTCCGGCCGGACGGGCGCATCTCGCTGCCGCTTCTTCAGGACATTGATGCCGCCGGCAGGACCCCCAAGGAGCTGGCGCAGGAGATCCAGCGCCGGCTCAAGGAGTACCTCAGCAGTCCCTCCGTGACCGTCATCGTTCGCGAGGTCAACAGCCTCAAGGCCTATCTGACGGGCGAGGTCGTCCGTCCGGGCCCGATTCACCTGCGCTCGCAGGTTCGACTCCTGCAGGGGATAGCGCTGGCGGGCGGTCTGACCCCCTTTGGGGGCCGGGGTGGCATCATCATCTACCGCAAGACGGGCCAGTCGGAGAAGGTCATCGAGCTTTCCTACAAGGACCTCCTTTCCGGGAGGAAGCCCGAAGACAATCTGATGCTGGAGCCGGGTGACACGGTTGTGGTGCGCTGAATCGGTCGGGGCTTCCGCGCCCCGCGGCGCCCCCACCAGAGGGCGGTGGCGCTGGCATCTGGCCCTGCCGGTGGTTCTGGCAGCCCTTTCCTCCGGCCCCGCCGAGGGCGCCGACACCCGCCTGCGTTACGATTTTGGCGCCGCCGAGATCTATTCCCAGGATGTCTACCGCATTGGCGAAGACTGGATCGATGACTACATCACGAGCCTTGCGCTCAATTGCGGCCTCAATGTGGCCACGGCACGATCGGACAGCGAGTTCGTCTACGCACCGGCCTACTTCGCATACGCCGAACACACCGACCTGGACCACCTGGACCACCGCTATCGCGGAGTCTGGAACGTGCGTCCGGGCCCCCGGTCGACCTTCGCCCTTTATCAGGGCGTTTCGGTGAACAGCAGGCAGGCCGGCTTCGCTGATCTGGATGGCGCCGGTAGCGAGGCCGGGCAACCGGTCCTCGGGAGGGGAGACCGCGAAAGACAGACCCGAAGGACGGCATGGGAGCTGGGGCCGGAATGGTCCCGAGCGCAGACCGCGCGGACGACCATCTCGCTGCAGGGACTGGTTCGTTCGGAGTCCTACAACCGCGATGAGTTCATCGACTCCGATCAGGTAGGGCTCGAAGGCTCGGTCAGCGTCGCCGTCGGCCGCGGGCAGTCGGTCGGCGGTCGTATTCGCGGCGACCACTATCGATTTTCGGGGGGAGCCACCGTCCAGGCGGCCGCCTACGACCAGTTCTTCAGCACCGTGGTCACCTGGTCGAAGGTGGCCACGGAACGCTTCTCGCTGGCGGCCGACGCCGGGGCCTTCAGGGCCAGCGGCGAGGAGCTCGAACCGGGGCTTGGGCCGACCGCCGACTTCTCCGGCTCCTGGCGCTGGAGACGCTCGTCGTTGGCTCTGGGGCTCGGCCTGGGCTACTCGAGCGGCGGCGGACTCAGTTCGGCCACCCGCAGCGAGCGCGGCGACATCACCTACTACGTCGCGTGGGGGTCGGGATTCGAGGCCAGCATTCATGGGACTCACATCATGAGGGACCCGGTACAGAAGGGGAGCGGGGAAACGCTCCAGGGGAGGTCGTTCGCCCTCACTCTCCAGAAGATGTGGAAGCCCGGCTGGGGGTTCGGTGCGGGGGTCTCGGGACTGCGCCAGGAGCAGGAGAGGGGTCGCTCCCTCTCCTATGGCGAGGCCACCGCGGGACTTCTCTTTCGGCCCCCGGTGCGCGTCGACAGGCGCCCGCAGCCGGTTCCATGAAATTTCCTAACTGGTTCTAATTACAGTATTTGGACTCGAGGGCCGAGATCGAAAACAGGAAAAATTCCCGTTGCCCCCCCCGGCTTTCGTCGTACCTTTCGCTCGCTCAAGTAGGGATGTTGGATCGGTGGGGGGGTGGGGCACGTGGGCGACTGGCGTCCAGCGCGGGTAACCGGGATAGAAGAGCAGAGCGCGGGGGATGAACTCGTTCTCTACGACGTGCGCGCCGGCCAGTTGCACCACCTGAACCCGACCGCTTCAGCAGTCTGGAAACTCTGCGACGGGACGGTGACCCTGGAAGACATTGTCGCCAAGATTGGCGTACAATTCAGGCTCTCGGAAGCGGACGAGCCTGCATCGGATGTCAAAGCCCTGCTCCAGGAATGGATGCGGGCTGGACTGATAAGTAACTAACACCGGTCGAAAGGACAGACTAGGCGATGACCCCAAAACAGAGCACGACAGTGGAGCGTCCATCATACGTGGCTCCTCGCATGACCTCCTATGATGAGACTCGCGTGGCCGAAGAACTGGGTCCCGTGATGCTCTCCGGCACCGGCACCCGGCTCGAAGAACTGGCGGGGGGTACCTCCTCGACGGCTCGCGTGACGGGCTCGAAACCGCGCCGGTAAAATCGGATAGTCCCCTCGGACCGGGCGTCCCGCACAACGGGATGCCCGGTCTGTTTTTTGGCGGACCCATGGTCGATTCGAAAACATGTAGCGCGGAACGGTGGGTCCGGCTGCTGGACGTCCAGTTCCACCTGACCGCCGACGATACCGACGCCTTCGCGCTGCTTGACGCCCTCTACGAGGCCCCTGAGTTCCGCGCCCGACCCGGTCACGAATCCCTGCCGATACACTTCCGAATTGATCCAGGCGGGCCGGCTGCGCTGATGGTCGAGCTGGCGGGGCAGTCGCGTCGCCTTGGCACCTCACCCGACCGGCCGCTGGAGATCGCCGAGTGGACTTTCAGGACAATGCTGGAGCGCAGCCGCGAGTTCCTCGTCGTGCATGCCGGCGCGTTGCGCCATCGCGACGAGGGAATCCTCGTTGTCGGGCCGCCGTTCGCCGGCAAGACGACGCTCACGCTGGCCCTTGCCGCCGAGGGACTTGAGTACCTCTCGGACGACGTCGGCGCCCTGGCGCGCGCCGATGGTCGCCTCCATCCCTTCCGGAGGCGGGCCGGCGTTCGTCGTGCCGCAGGGGGGCGTGAGTACATCATGCCGGGCGCCATCGATGGCCGGGCAGGTCCGGCACCGGAGCCCTGCTCTCCACGATGGCTGTTCGTCCTCGAGGCCCCACGACCGTCGCTACCGGGCGAGAGGGGAGCCTGGACCTTGATCATCGAGCCGGGGTGTGAGGCGGCGCTGGCGCCGATGGCGACGACGTGTGGTATCGCGGTGGCGGAGCGACGCCCGTGGGGTGGAGGAGTGAGGTTCGATTTTGCTCCGGTGGAAGGTGCCACGCTCGCCAAGATGTTGCGCGATTGCCTGGGGGCCGAGCCCGCGGGCATCCTGTACCTGGGGCCCACACCGAGGGACTGGGGCGGGGTTCCCGGCGCGAAGCCGGCGCTGCGGCCCATCGAGACACGCGAGGCGGCGGAGGAAGTCCTTCGACACCTGCTCAACCGCGCCGGCCACGCCGACCTCGAGGTGCGCTATGGCCACCATCCGCATCTCAAGATGCTGGCGGAGATATACCGATGGCTGGCTCCGGCGCGGGCGTACAAGGTCGCGGCCGGGGATCCGGCAGAGACCGCGCGACTGCTCAAGGCTCTCATCGCAGAGGCGGAGTCCGCCCGAAAAACGTTATCGTGAGAATCGCCGGCCTCCGATGTCGGCCTGTTGTCGCTTCACATCCACGGGTCTAAGTTGAATTTCGTGTCGCGCGCCCTCAACGGCCTTCGTGCCATTCGTCTGGACGCCGGTAACCCGGCGGACGAGACGCCCGCCCATGAGAATGTCCTCCAATGGGTCCTGACGGTCTGGGCCGAACAGGGTCGGCGCACCAGGTTGCCTGTGTCCGGCATGAGCATGTGGCCCCTCTTGAGGTCCGGCGAGCGGGTGATTGTGCGGCATGGCGGGGCGTCACCGAAGGTCGGCCAGGTGGTGGTTGTTCTCCAGGGACAGAGAACCATCGCCCACCGCGTCATCGCGGTCCGAATTCGCGCCGCCAGCTTCGAGGTCCACACCAAGGGTGACTTCACCCTCGTGGCCGACCCGGGGTGGGTTGGACCCGATAGCCTGGTCGGGGTGATCGAGCAGGTCGAGGGTCGGGATGGGCTGAGCCAGCGCCCCGGGCTGCAGGGATTCACGGGTCGCTTGGTCGCCCGACTCTCGCGGCTCCAAGGAGTCCTTTGCATGCCGGTGCATGCCCTCCGCCGCCGCGGCTCCAATCGTCAGGTGCGGCCGGGGTGCCGGTGATCGCTTGACCCCGCCGACCCCCGAGAACCGCATCCTGGCCCTCTCCCTCCCGGGTGGCGGGGCGCGTGGGGACGCCGCCCTGTCGGCACTGGCCCGGGGGGCGCTCGACTGGCCGCGGATTGTCGCGGACGCCGACCGTCTCGGCGCCCTCGCCCTGCTCGGCGCGGCGCTGTCGGCGGCGGGGGTAGAGCCACCCGTCGAGGCAACACGCGCATGCCGTGGCGCGCTCGTCCAGGGAACTCTCAGGGACTTGATCGCCGGCAGAATCCTCGGCGAGATCCTGCGGGCGCTGCGGGACCGCGGGGTCGACGCGTTCGTGCTGAAGGGTTCGCCGCTCGGCCATGAGCTCTACGACAACCCCGGACTGCGACCTCTCGGCGATATCGACCTGCTGGTGCGGCGTCGCGATCGCGAGACCGCCATCGACGCGCTGGCGACGGCCGGGTACCGGTTGCCGCTCGGAAGCCTGCCGCTGCGGTTTTTCCTGCGCCACCACTTTCACGTGACGCTGGTGCGGCCCGGGGCCGAAGGCCTGCCGATCGAACTCCATTGGGCCACGCAGCCGGTTTTCTCCCTGTCGCGGATCCCCGAAGACCAGTTCTGGGCGCGTCCGCGTGCCGTCGCCTGCGGCGCGGGGATGGTCGGCGTACCCGGCAGGGAGGAGACCTTCCTTTACCTCGCTCAGCATCTGGTGCGTCACCTGCTGGTCTTCGACGACGAAACCGCGTGCGACCCCGTGGCAGCGCTGCTCGAGCCGACGCGTCGGGGTCGCCTGGCCTGGATCGCCGACCTCGTGCTCCTCTGCGTTCGTCCGCCCGGGCTCGAGTGGGATCTGGTTGACCGGAAGGCCGCCGAGTGGGGTTTGGCGCGCGACCTCGCGGGGGTGCGGCGGTTCCTCGCTGAGCGCGGCGTGGCGCCACCGGGACCCGATGATGGGCCTGGGGCCGCGGGCGGGAGGCGGCTGCGTATTGTGCGCGCCATCGGTGCCCTCCTGCCGGCATCGGCCAGGGCGAGCGGAGCATTTCAGCTCCGGCCGGTGCTGGCCCTCGACCTGCTGCGCTTCGCCTTTCCCGGGATGCCCTGGATCCGATGGAGGTACCAGCCCCGAACAGCGGTCGCCGCGGTGATAAGCGCGGCGACACATGCCGTCTGGGTCATCGGTCGGGCGCTGCGCCTCGGACTGGCGGTCGTGACAGGCGGGGTCTTCCGTGGTCGCGGTCGAACTTACACCGGCGATGCTGTTACGGGTGCGGCGCCATGATCTGTCTTCCGTTACACGAATTGTTGTTGCGAGCAGGACATTTCGTCATATATTCAGGACACTTTCCAGGCCATTCTGAGGGGGGACGTCCCGACGGGGTATCAACCGCCAGGGTTCCGGCGAGTGTGAGACGCGTCGAGGATCGGTGTCGGACAAAGTCCACCGGCGGGATGTAACGGGAAACGGGGGATTCAAGGAACGATGGACGCCCTAATTCTGGCCGCGGGGCACGGGACGGATCTCAACCCGCTCACGGCCCGCCGTCCCAAGCACTTGCTGTCCATGGTCAACAGACCTGGGCTTGCCTATGTCATCGAAGCCATCCGCGATGCCGGCTTCCGCCGCGTCGCGATTACGGTCAACGGCGATGAGCAGCACTACCGGCGCCTGCTCGGCGACGGGTCGGGTCTCGGTGTCCGACTGAGCTACCTCGAGGAACCGGCCCCGCTCGGCACCGCCGGAGCGCTGCGCGCCGCGCTCGGCTCCGAGCGCCAGGATCCCCTGCTGGTGGTCAACGCCAACCTCCTGTTCTCCCTGGATCTGCGCGAGTTCGTGCGGGCGCACCGCGAGCGGCAGGCGACAGCCACGGTCGCCCTGTTCGCCGACGCCAAATCCTCATGCGCTCGTCCGCAGCGCGAACGGCTGCGCATCGACAGCGACGGGACCCTCCGGCAGATCGAGGTCGACTATCCCGCCGGCCCGGACCCGTCGGCGCACCGGGTGGCCGGTCTCTATTTGTTCAACCGGGCCGCCCTCGAGACCATCCCGCCCGGGGTCTACTACGATCTCAAGGAGCAGTTCCTTCCTGCGCTCATCCGCGACGGACACCCGGTGCTCGCCCACCCGGTGCGTGGCTACCTGAGGGAGCTGAACACCGCCGAGGATTACCTGCAGGCGCATTTCGATCTTTGCAATGGACGCACGGGGTCGGCGCGCATCGGGGAGGAGCTCGCGGACGGCATGTGGGTTCAGGGTGAGGTCGACCTGCCTCCCGACGTCGTGGTGGTCGGTCCCGTGGTGCTCGGCCCCGGCGTCCGCGTCGGATCGGGTGCGCGGTTGATAGGACCGCTCGTCGTCGGCCGGGCGTCGGACATCGGTGAAGGAGCGCTCCTTCGCGAAGCGGTGCTCGGAGAAGGTGTCAGCGTCGGCCGCAGGGCGCGGGTCGAACGCGCCATCCTCACTGATGGCCTGCGCGTCGGCGAGGGCGCCGTCATTCGTGACAGTCTGGCCACATCACAGCCGATGTCGGTGGGGGAGCTGAACCTGGTCGGCCGCGATCTGCGCATCGAAGTCGCATCGCTGCCGTTCGAGCGTTACATCGGAGTCGGTGTGCGGCGCCAGGCCTACGCCGCCTTCAAGCGCGCGTTCGACCTGGTTATCGCCGGCCTGGCGACCGTTATCGCACTTCCGATCATGGCGATCGTGACGCTTGCCACGCTGATCGATTCGGGGACGCCGATCCTGTTTCGCCAGCGCCGGCTGGGGCGCGACGGCCGGCCGTTCACGATGCTGAAATTCCGCTCCATGCGGGTCGATGCCGAAAGGATGAGGCAGCACCTCCGGCAGCGCAACGAGGTCGATGGGCCGGTCTTCAAGATGGCCAATGATCCGCGTTTCACCAGGGTGGGGCGCATCCTGCGCAAGTACAGCCTGGACGAGCTGCCTCAACTGTGGAACGTCATGGTCGGCGACATGAGCATCGTCGGTCCCCGTCCCCTGCAGGACGGGGAGATGCGCCTGTCGCCGAGCTGGCGCGAAGCCCGCATGCGGGTGAAGCCGGGCCTCACCGGCCTCTGGCAGGTCAGCTCGCGCGAGAACGGCCGCTTCCATGACTGGATCCAGCAGGACCTGCGGTATGTCCGCTCCCAGTCGTTCGCCCTGGATCTGAAGATCATCCTGCGCACCATCCTCGCCATCGCCAAGGGACTCTAGACCACCCCCGCAGGCTCCTTTTTTTGGGGGGGGCCGGGGCGGACAATACGGGCTAATGTGATGCAAATACGAACCGGAGCAGGCGAGAACGGTACGAAAAGAGACGAAAGGGCCGCGGCGCGGGCAGGTGGGCTCCAGGAGCGACGCGCGAGCGCGGACCAGGTCCTCACCAGTCGGGAGGCACGCGCGCTCCTGAAAATCGGCCGAACGAAGCTCCACGAGTTGACGCAACGGCAACTCATACCGGCCTATCGCATCGGCACCGGCAGAACATCGTCGCTGCGCTACCTGAGGAGCGACCTACTCGGATGGCTCGTGCGGCAGAAGATATGAGCAGCGCAGGAGGAGCCGGCCCGAGCGTTCTCCTCGTGGTCAACAGCCTCGGATATGGCGGGACTGAACGGATGATCGAGCGCATGACCCTCCAACTGAGTGCCTCCGGGAGAGTGCGGTACACCGTCTGCTCACTCGGGAGCGAGGGGCCCGTGGGCGCCCGGCTGCGGGCCCGGGGTGTTGAGGTGATCGCCCTGGGCGGGCGGGGCGGGGCATTGCGCCAGGTTCTTGGTGGAGCACGTCGGCTCCGGCGGCTGCTGCGCAGCGGTCGGTTCGACATGGTGCATAGCTTCCTGTATCGTTCGCACTTCGCCAGCCGCTTGGCGCGGCTGGGACGAGTGCCGCGGGTTCCTCTGATCTCCTCCGAGCGCTGCCTTGGGGACAACCGGGGCCGGATCGCGCAGTGCATCAACCGGCTCATGAGCAGGATGAGCGATCGGATCCTGGCGGTTTCGCAAGCGGTGGCAGAACGGGCGGCCGTGCGGGATGGTGTTCCTCGCGATCGGCTGGCTGTCGTACCCAATGGGATCGAGGACGCTCAATCCGACCCGCGTGCCCGGGCGCGACTCCGGCGGCTGTTCAGCGTGGGGCCGGAGGAGACCGTGCTCCTCTACCTGGGACGCCTCCACCACGAAAAAGGCCCCGATCTCCTGCTGGACGCTCTGGCACGAATGAAGGAAGCGTCGGTGCGCGGCTGGCGCGCGGTGTTTCTGGGGGATGGCCCCGAGCGTCCCGCCCTGGAGCGTCGATCGGCGGAACTCGGTCTCTCCGGACAGGTTGCTTTCATGGGTATCCGCCGCCGCGTCGGCCCCTGGATCGACGCCGCCGATATTCTCGCGCTGCCGTCGCGCGAAGAGGGGATGCCGGTTGCCGCCCTCGAAGCGATGATGCGCAGTCGACCGGTGGTCGCAACGCGCGTGGGGGGCACTCCCGAGGTCGTGCGGGACACTGAAACCGGGATTCTGGTTCCACCCGACGACGTCGTCGCGTTGGCGGGAGCTCTGGAGCGGCTCGTACGCGATCCCCACGAGCGGGCCCGTTTGGGCGCATGCGGCCGGCGGGTTGTGCAGGAGGAGTTCACGCTCGAACGCATGCTGGACCGCACGCTGCGACAGTACGAGATGCTCCTGTCGGCCCCACAGGCCGCGGCGGAGGCCCGGCGGAGCACCGCCGTGGCCCGGACGGAGAAGTGACATGTGCGGGATCGCGGGCGTCTACAACTTCATCACCGGCCGACCGGCCGAGCCTCATCTCGCCGAGGCGATGGTCCACGCCCTCCGGCACCGCGGACCGGACGACAGCGGCATCCTGCTCGCCGGTCCCCTGGCGCTCGGGATGCGTCGGCTGAGCATCATCGACATCGACGGCGGCCATCAACCCATCGGCAACGAGGACGGCAGCGTCCAAATCGTATTCAACGGTGAAATCTACAATCATCGCGAACTCCGGCGGGACCTCGAGTCCCGTGGGCACATCTTCCGGACGCGCTCGGACACCGAGGTCGTCGTGCACGGCTACGAGGAGTTCGGTCTGGCCGTTCTCGATCGACTCAACGGCATGTTCGGGTTTGCGCTTTGGGACGAGCGGGCACGTCGACTGTTTCTGGCGCGGGATCGGATCGGAATCAAGCCGCTCTACTACGCGCTGACCGCCGACGGAATCGCATTCGCCTCCGAGCTCAAGTCGCTTCTCCTCCATCCTGGCGTCGATCGGACCCTCGACCACGATGCCCTGCGCCAATACCTCGCCTGGGAATACATCCCGTCGCCGCGCTCGCCGTTCCTGGCCGTTCACAAGCTGCCGCCCGCGACCCTGCTGATCGTTGAGGATGGAAAGGTGCGGACCGAAGTGTTCTGGCACCTGCGCGCCGAGACGCCGATTGTCGGTGTGGCCGAGGCGGAGGAGTGTCTGCGTGCTCATCTGGAGCGGTCGGTGCGATTGCAGATGGAGGCCGATGTCCCGGTTGGTGCATTCCTCTCCGGCGGACTCGACAGCAGCGTCCTGGTGGCGACATTGCGGACCGTGCGCCGCGGCCCCGTCCACACCTTTTCGATCGGGTTCGGGGAAGCGGATTTTGACGAGACCGCCCACGCCCGCCATGTTGCCCGGGAGCTGGGCACGGTGCATCGAGAAGAGATTCTCCGACCAAACTGTCTCGAACTCATCCAGGAGGTCGCCGCGTTTCTCGATGAGCCGTTCGCTGACAACTCGATCCTGCCGACCTATCTCGTGTCGCAGGTAGCGCGCGAAGAGGTGAAGGTGGCGCTCTCGGGCGACGGCGGCGACGAGCTGTTCGCCGGCTATGACCATTACAAGGCCGAGCGCATTCTGGGCTGGTATGGCCGCGTGCCGGGTGCCGCTCGGCGGGCGGCCCTGCGGTTGCTGGGTCGGGGCGATGAACGGCGACCGACGAAGAGGGGCGGCTTCCGCCGTCGTCTTCGGCGACTCGAGGAGGCCCTTGAATCGCCGGCATTCTTGGCGCAGGCGCGGTTCATGGTTCGGAGTGCCCCGTGGCTCCAGGATGGGCTGTTGGTCGACCGTGGATCGGTAGGCGATGAAGGGTCCTGGGTCGAACCGTTTGCTGCCATCGTCCGCGACAGCCCCTACCCCGCCGGTGTCGCGCACCAGCAGTACATCGATCTGCGGACGTTCCTGGCCGATGACATCCTCTTCAAGACGGACCGGGCCAGCATGGCCGCATCGCTGGAGGCGCGGGTCCCGTACCTGGATCACGAGCTGGTGGAATTCGCCTTCCGCCTGCACGACCGTCTGAAGCTGAGCGGGCTGACCGGGAAGTGGATCCTGCGCAGGGCGTTTCGCGGCCGCCTGCCCGCCGCCATCCTGCGGCGACGCAAGAGCGGCTTCTCGATCCCGATCGCCGCCTGGCTCCGTGATGGACTGCGCCCATTGATGGAGGATCTGCTGTCGGCGGATCGGCTGGGGCGGCAGCGGTTGTTTCGTGCCGATACCGTGGCGCGCATCATGACGCAGCACCAATCGGGCGTCGCCGACCATTCCAGGACGTTATGGGCCCTCGTGATGTTCCAACTGTGGTTCGAGAGGTTCATGGTCCCCGGCGGTGAAACGGCCGCGATGGAAGCAGGCACGGATCCAGGTGGGCGGATCGGGCGCGCGTCGGAGCCGGCGGCCGGCCCTCCTTCCAACGTGAACCGAATCGTGAAGCAGGCCCAGCATGCAGGATGATCGACTCCTGAGTCTCGGCTATTGGAAGGAACTGGTCTCGCGACGTCGGTGGCTCATCCTCGCCTGCGCGATGTTGGTGATCACAGCGGCCGGAGCGTTCAGCCTCACCCGGGCACCGGAATACGAGAGCATCTGCACGCTCATGCTGAATCGGCAACGGGTCGAGGCGATGAACCTGCAGGACATCTACACCAAGCAGCAGACCGGGCGACCGGCGGACATCGTCCTCGCCCAGGTTGAGATCCTTCGCAGCAAGGGGATCCTCGAGAAAGCGATCCACGACCTGGAGAGTCGCGGACTCCTCCGCTTCGGGGACGACGTGGCAGGAGAGGTCCCGTCGTGGCCGCGTCGGATCCTGGTCGCCGCGCACGTGCTCCGAGCGGAGTCCACGCGGACGGCGGACGAGAAGCGGGAGCACTACGTCCAGCGACTCCGGCAGCGTATCGAGGTGTTCAACACCGGCGGGAATGCCTTCCTCTCGGTCGCGGTCAAGGCCCAGAACCCGCAACTGGCGGCCGAGATCGCCAACGCGATCACCGCCGCCTACATCCACAACGATCGCGAGATGCTGCGCCACAGCGCGGATGAGGCGGTGGCCTGGTTGTCGGATCGGTTGCGCGAGCAGCGCGACAGTCTCGTGGCGGCGGAGGACTCCCTGCGAGCCTACTCCGGTCCGGCCGGCCGCGACGAGGACCTGAGCCCCCTGGCCATCCAGGAGATGGCCCGGTTCCAGCAGGCCCTCCTCGACGTGAGGCTCATGCTCCTGCAATCGGAGACCGTGGGGGCCGGGGGGAGCGAAGGTGGCGACGCGTCCGACGCCGCCGGCGGGGGCGACACGGTCGACGGCGAAGTCAACGCCGCCCTCCGCGAGAAGGTCCGGCGGGAACTCGTTGACACGGTGGCCAGTCTGAGCCAACTGCGCCGTAAACTCGGTGAAAGCCACCCCGACGTGATCATGGCGGCCGAGAAGGAGTCTCAATTGCGTGCCGAGATGCTCCGCCTCGATGCCATCGCCCCCCGTCCCAGCTCGAGCATAGGTGGTGGGGCGCGGCGGCTGCGGCCGCAAGATTTGGAGGCGCTCAGGGCCCAGGAGAAGCTCCTGCAGCAACAGATTGATTCGTCCCTCAAGCTGAATGCCACAAAGGGAGAGGCCGCGACGCGGTACACCATCCTGAAACGGGAGGTGGAAATCAACCGCTCTCTCTACAACGAAATGCTGACCCGCCTCAACGAGATCACGATCTCCTCGGGCCTTGATCCGGTAACCGCGGAGGTTTTCGAGCGCGCTATCCCGTCCGAAAGGCCCTCCTCGCCCGATCACCCGAAAACACTCCTCATTGGCCTTGTCCTGGGGTTGTGTCTCGGCCTGGTCGTGGCGGCCGTCGGCGATCACCTCGACGAGTCGCTGCGCGACCCAACCCAGGCGAACGACCTCCTCAAAGCACCCGTCCTGGCGATCATCCCGGACCATCTGAAGCTGCCGGATCGGGTTCCGCGGAAGGGGGCGTCTCGTCTGTATGTCGGCGCCGGTGAGGAGTCGATAAGCGCTGAGGCCTACCGCGTGCTGCGTTCCCATATCGAGGGCACCATCCCGTCGGCGGAATCCGCGATTCTCCTCATGACAAGCGCGGTCGCCGGTGAGGGGAAGTCCATGACCGCGTCCAACCTCGCAGCCGCGTTCGCCGAGTCCGGGCGGAAGGTGCTGCTTATCGACGCGGACTTTCGGCGACCAAGCTTAGGGAAGATCTTCACGCTTCGTGACGGGTCCTGCGTCGGCAAGGTTTTGCGAGGCGAAGCCTCGCCGGAGGCCTCCGTGCAGCCGTCAGGCGTGCCGGGCCTCGACTTTCTCGGGTTTGCCGGCGGACAGGTGCCCAAAGGGAGACCCGCCACCGAGGCTTTTCAGCGGCTCTTCGAGTGGAGCCGCAAGGCCTACGACCATATTATCGTCGACATGCCGATCCTGATGGTGGCCCCCGGTGTGACCGAGGTGGCGCGGGCGGGGGCGAGCGTGATCCTGGTGCACCGCCCTGGCTGGGTCCAGGCCCAGGTGCTCAATCAGGTCCGCGAGCACCTGGCACTTGCCAGGACCCGTCTCCTGGGGGTTGTGCTCAACGGGGCCGGTCAGCGCTGGAGCACCTCGAGGTATCTCCCCGTTTATTACTACGCCGGTTACCGCACCCAGCCACCGAGCTGAAGGCCCATGAGAGGGGTCAAGAGGGCTGATCCGTGCTGAAGCGCAGTGCCGACGAGGTCCTGTCGTTGGGCGGGCCGGCGCCACGCACCCTGCTGTTCCTCGTACTGGTGTCGGGTGTCGCAGTGGCGCTGGGATGGATGCTCGTTTATCTCCCGCCGATGCTTGTGGTGTCCGCGGTCGGGGCACTGGCGGCGCTGACCCTGTGGCTCCTTAACCCGGTCATCGCGCTCTACGGTCTCGTCGGACTGGCTCCATTCTCCCTCACCTACGAGGTCGCGGGGATCGCGGGCATGCGTCTGCTCGACCCGGTCATCATCGCGCTCTGTGCTCTCATCGTGCTGGCGCGAATCTCCGGCCGGCGCAGGGGCAGTGGGACCGGACCGATGAAGCGGGTCCAGCTGACACTGTGGCTTTTCCTTGCGGTTTGGGGGGCGTACACCTTCCTCGAGGGGCCGCCCAATCAGTGGTTCCTCACGGGGCCCGCCCATGACATCTGGCAACTGTACCGAGCCGTCTGGAGAGACCTGCTGCCGTTCCTGCTGGTCTTCTATTCCCTCGAGGACGATCGGACCGCGCTCAGGTTGGTCGATCTGGTGATCGCGCTGTCGACGGGGATCGCGCTGCACGCGATGATCTCGTCGCTGGCGAGTGGCGAGGACGCGATCGGTGTCTTCGACACGAAGAACCAGCTCGCCGGATACCTGGTTGTCGTCCTGCCGTTCGCCGTCGCCCGACTGCTCACCGCGACAAACTGGAAACGACGTGGTGTGCTCGCGGCCTGTTGCGTGTTGATCCTCCGCGCGCTCTGGCTCTCCGGCTCACGTGGCGGGTTGTTCGCCTTCTTCACGTCGGTCCTTCCCCTCGCACTCGTCATGCCGCGCAAGAGAATCGCGGCTGCCAGCGTCGTCGGGGCCGGCGCCCTCCTCGTTCTCGTGACCGTCCAGGGCGACATCCTCGACCGGCCGATGGTGCAGCGGTTCCTCACACTCGGCAGGGCGACGCAGGAGCACAACTTCCAGTGGCGCCAGGAGCAGTGGCAGTTCTTCATCGATCGTCTTGCCCAGCGTCCCTGGATGGGATTCGGCACTGACGTGATGCCCGAGCTCCTGACCCTCGACCGGGCCGCCACGCCACACAATGGCTGGCTGGGGATCGCGTTCCGCGCCGGGCTTCCCGCGGTCGCGGTATGGGCGTTGATGCTCCTGACATGGATCGGGGTGGCCATGCGGCAGGCCCTGATCCGGGCCGCCGGACCGCCCGAGAAGGCATTCTGGATCGGCATGTTGGGTTGCCTGTTCGGGCTCATCACGCACAACATGGTTGAGGCGACCCTCCTCCAACCCCAGGTGCAGATGACGGTGTGGATCATGGGGGGCATTCTTCTGTTCCTCTCTCGCCCCGGGCGGGATTTGGCGGGCAGTGCGGACTTGCACGATGCGTAGGTCGCAACGTGTGGTTGCCCGCCTCGCGGGGGCCGCCGTCAGGTGGCGGCGCGGTGCCCTTCGCGACCCGCGCGCCGTGCGCCGAATCCTGGTTTGCGCCACCGGCGGGGTCGGCAACACCATCCTGCTGCTGCCGCTCCTCCGCGTGCTGAGACGTGCACTGCCGGGAGCCGCACTCGACCTGCTGCTCACCAACCGGACCGCAGCCCGCCTGGCCGAGGACTGTGGATGGGCGGACGCCGTGTTGTGTGTCGAGGAACGCCAGTGGTACGTCGGATTTGCCCCGATCCGACTTTTCCTCGACCTGCGCTCCCGACGGTACGACATCTGTCTGCGCACGTTTCTCACGGCCCCGGAGATGCTCCGCGCCAGCCTGGCGGCGGGAATGAGCGGGGCCCCCATCCGAGTGGCGTACGGAACCCCCGACAGCAACCCTTTCGAAACCCATCTCCTGCCACCCGACGAGTCGGTCGCGGAGATTGACCGGCATCTGGCGCTTGCCGCCGCCATCGGTCTCGAGGCAGCCCCGGAGGTGGGACGATTCAGTGCGCCAACCCGTGGAAGCGACTGGGCCAGGCGGTACCTAGCCGGGGTCGCGGGTGCCGAACGATCGCTCCTGGGCATCCACCCGGGCAGTGATGCCGGCTTCGAGGCCAAGCGCTGGCCTGCGCACCGTTTCGGAGAGGTCGCGGCCCTGGCGGGTTCACGGTTGGGCGCTCGTGTCGTGTTCGTCGGCGGACCGGAGGACCGGGAAGCGATCGAGGTCGCCCGCCGGGTGGCCGGCCCGGGTGCGCTCGTGGCCGTGGGTCAGGACATCGTCGAAACCGCCGGGCTGGTGGAGCGGTGCGCTGCGTTCGTTTCGAACGACAGCGGCCTGATGCATCTCGCCAGCGCCATGGGGGTTCCGACCTTGGCGATATTCGGTCCGACCGATCCCGTGAAGAACCGTGCACTCGACCCGGCAACGGTCGTGCTCAGACTAGGTCTCGACTGCAGCCCCTGTGCGCGCTCGATGGCAACCAGGTTGTGCATCAATCGCCCCTGCCTCGCGGACCTGGGTACGGGCGCGGTCATGCGGTTGCTGGAGCCGCTGCTCGCGGCCGGAGAACGGGGAGGCACACGATCCGCGGCCGTCGACACCGGGGTCGGAGGCGGAGCGTGACCCAGGCCGTCCGCCGCCTGCTCAGGCATTCGGCGGTCTACGCTATGGCCAGCGGGCTGCAGCGCATGGCCGGGTTCCTTCTCATCCCCCTCTACACCAGGGTACTTGCGGTCGAGGATTACGGCGTACTCGAGATTCTCCTGGCCTTGAGCAGCTCCGGTTTCGTTCTGGCTTCGCTCGGTTTAACCTCGGCGCTCAACAAATGTTATCACCGCGATTGCCGGGACGAGGAAGAGAAGCGGACGCTCATGGGGACCATGATCTGGCTCGTGGTACCGGCGTCGGCGCTCACGGTGATGCTCGGTCTGGTCTTGGGCCGACCCCTGGCTCGAGGCCTACTGGGAGACCCGGGCGGGGGCGGGCTGGTGGCGCTCGCCCTGCTGTCGACGGCCGCCTTCACCCTGTCCCAGATCCCGTTGAGCCTCCTGCGTGCCAGGGAGATGAGCGTCGCCTACAGCATGCTGTCGATCGGCCAGTTCCTGGTCATGGCCAGCCTGAATATCTGGCTCGTGGGGTTCCGGGGTCGGGGGATCGCCGGTGTCCTGTGGGGTGCGACCTGGTCCTCAATCGTGGTGCTGCTCGCCTCTACACCACTGCTGGTTCGGCACGCCTCGCCCCGCTTCAGTACCCGTTTTGCCCGACTGCTCCTCGCGTTCGGGGTGCCGATGATTCCGGTCGCGATCAGTGCCTGGGTGATGAATCTGTCCGACCGGTGGTTCCTCGAGCTACTTTCGGATCGACGGCAGGTGGGTCTCTACGGACTCGGGTACCGGTTCGGGATGCTGGTGGAAGTGATGCTGGTACTGCCGTTCCAGATGGCCTGGCCGGCCTTTTACTTTCGCGAGGCCGCACGCCCGGACGCGCGCGAATTGTACGCACGGGTCACCACCTGGTTCGCGGTCATTGGAGGGTGGATCACCGTCTCAGTAGCGCTCGGCGGCGAGGTCGTACTGAAGATGATGTGCGAGAGATCGTTCTGGGACGGCGCGGTTGTCATCCCTCTGGTCGCACTTGCCTACTTCTTGAACGGCTTCCAGTATTGCGTCGTCCCCGGTGTCCATCTGGGCGGCCGGACCCGACTTCTGCCCGGCCTCGCCTTGCTGGCCGCGGCGGTGAACGTGGTTCTCAACCTCATCTGGATTCCGCCTTATGGCATGATGGGTGCCGCTTGGGCGACGTTGATCTCGTTTGTGGTGCTGTGCGCCCTGACGGCGATGGTGTCTGTACGAGCCTGGCGATTCAGGTTCGAAACCCGGCGGCTGACGTGGGTGCTGTCGACCCTCGTACTCCTCATCGCGGCGGCCTGCCTGTTGAGGTTCGATTCGCTGATCATGGACATTCTCGTCCGCGGCATGCTCGAGGTTGCCGCGACGACGGCGGTGGTCGTCTGGTGCATGCGGGAGCTGGGGTTGGGGTGGGGGGGATTCGTGGAGGCGCTGCGCGGTCGGTTGTGGCCCGGCCGCTTGGCACGTAGCGGGGAGAGGACGGGGACCGATTGATGAGGAGTCTGGGAACCGTGGCGCAACGCTGGGTATGGAGCGGCCTGGCGAGCGTCTGTTACTGGTCCGGATTGACCGAGGTCCACCAGAGGCAGCAACGTGCGCGCGGCCGCCGCAGTTGGACGGTGTTGGCCTACCACAGGATCGGGGCCGGCGACCCTGACGGCGGCCCGGACCGCGTCCTGCCGAAGCGGTTCCTTCAGCACCTGCGCTACCTGGTGCAGAGATACGAGATCGTCACGGTCGGGGAGGCCCTGGCTCGGCTTCAGGAGACCGGCGAGCCGGGGAGACCGTTGCTGAGCATCACGTTCGATGATGGTTACCGCGACAACGTCGAGACCGCACTGCCGATTCTCCTCGAAGCGCGCTGCCGCGCGACCCTCTATGTGACGTTGGAGGCCATCGAGAGGGGTGTCCCCCCCTGGACCCACCAAGTCGCCTGTGACCTTCGGACCATCTCACAGGGCGGTCGGGATTCGATTCCGCGGAGCGACCCGCGCCTGCCGGATGTGGTGAACCAATTCCTGGCCTCCGCGCCAAGGGCCGGCGATCACCATGTCGCCCGGCGCATCGAAGGTCTCGTGGCCGATCTCAAGCAACGCCCTGACGCCGAGAGGCGCCGGATCTGCTCCGCTCTCGCGGATCTGTCTGGAGGGGCGGGTCTCCGGAAGGGGGGCATGCTTTCCCCCGAGGATCTGCGGCGCTGGAAGGACGCCGGCATGGAGGTCGGATCCCACACTGCGGAGCACGCTGTCCTGTCCCGCATGTCGGCGGATGCGCGGCAGGCTGATCTCGCGCGATCGAAGGCCGGCCTGCAGATGATCCTGGGAGCCCCCGTGCTGCACCTGGCCTATCCCAATGGTCGCCTTGGGGACTGGGACGACGGGACTGTTGCTGACGCGCGCGCGGCCGGGTTCCAATCGGCGGTCACGACCGTCGAGGGGATCAACCACCCGGGTCCCGACCCGTTCGCGATCCGCCGGATCAGCGTGGGGGACGACCACCTTCCGGTCTTTGCCACCCGGGTCTCGGGCCTGCTCAGTGGCCTGAGGACGCGCGCACGGGGTATCGGCAGCGGCCCTCGTCCGGCGCCCGCGACGGACGCCGGTGCGACGGCCGCCGATCGCAATGACCCGCAAGGTCGACGCCTGCGTATCGCCTTCATCGGCGGGCGCGGGGTTGGGGGCGCTTACAGCGGCATCGAACGCTACTATGAGGAGGTCGGCAGCCGGCTCTCGGCCCGCGGACACCGTCTTCTGGTGTATTGCCGGCCACATTTCGCGCCGCCCGAAGCGACCTTCCGCGGCATGCAGATCTGCCGCCTTCCAACTATCCGGGCCAAGCATCTCGAGACGCTGGTCCACACGATTCTGTCGACGATCGACGTCTGCTTCCGCCGGGTCGATCTGGTTCAGTTCCACGCCCTCGGATCGTCACCATTCGCCTGGTTGCCGCGGTTGTTCGGAAAGAAGACCGTGGTCTCGGTGCGCGGTCTCGACTGGCAACGCGCCAAATGGGGTGTGGTGGCCCGCACCTACCTGCGACTCTGCGAGCGGACCTCTGTCCATTGCCCGAACGCCACCGCGGTCGTTTCGCGAACGCTTCTGGCGCACTACCGGCGGCGCTTCAACCGCCCGGTCAGCTACATCCCGAACGGCGTGGTTCGCCATGAGCCGGTGCCGCCAGATGGCATTCGCGAGTGGGGTCTCAGGGGTCGCGACTATTTCCTGTACGCGGGCCGGCTGTCGCCGGAGAAAGGCCTCGACGTCCTCATCGAGGCGCACCGCGGTCTGGCCGAATCGCGGTTGGTGATCGCCGGTGGATCAAGCTATTCAGACGACTATACGAAGCGGCTGCGAGCGCGGGCTCACGACAGGGTCCTGTTCACCGGTTTCATCACCGGGCGGCTCCTGCATGAGATGTATTCCAACGCCCTGGCGTTCGTCCTCCCGTCGCAGATGGAGGGGCTGTCCGTGGCGCTGCTGGAGGCGATCTCCTACGGGCTGCCCGTCATCGCCAGCGACATCCCGGAGAACCGCGAGCTGGTTGACGAGTGTGGCGGGTTTCTCTTCAGACTCGACGACGAACGTGACCTCCGACGCGCCATGCAGTCGATCCTGGACGACCGGACCACCGCCATGCGAACTGGCGCACGGGCCCGAGACATCGTCCGCGCGTGCTTCGACTGGGATCGGATCGCACTGGACACGGAGGCGCTGTACCTGAAAATCGTGGATGGTGAGCGGGAGTGGACGGTTCCATACCGCGGCGAGGGTGAGAACCACCCCGCCGCGACTGCTGGAAGCAGCAACCTCGAGGCTCGTGGATTCGGCGGAGATGTCCTATGACGACGGAGATGAACCGGGTGGAACGGGGCGCGGTGGGCGGCTGCTTGCAGCGCGGTCATGAGCGCCACCTCGCGAGCGTGGCGCGGCTCGCAGGGGGGCCGCTTGGATGCCTGGAGACGCTCGTGGGCCATGCCGACAGGACGCTCCGTTCGGGAGGTAAGATCTTGGTCTGCGGCAACGGCGGCAGCGCATCGGATGCCCAGCATCTCGCCGCCGAGCTGGTTGGTCGGTACCTGGAGGAGCGGCCGGCCCTGGCCGCCGTGGCTCTGAATACCGATGGCTCGGTGCTGACCTGCCTGGCGAACGACTACTCCTACGAGCGCGTGTTCGCACGCCAAGTCGAGGCCCTCGGCCGTCCCGGGGATCTCCTGATCGCCATCAGCACTTCGGGACGTTCGCCGAGCATCCTGCGGGTGCTCGAGACGGCGCGGGCGGGACGGTTGACCGCTGCGGCGTTCCTTGGGCGCGATGGGGGTCCCGCGAAGGCCCTGGCGGACCCCGCCATTGTGGTTCCCGAACAGGAGACAGCACGGATTCAGGAGTGCCACGGTCTGATGATCCACCTCCTCTGCGAAGCCCTCGATCTGCTGCGCCAGGAGCGCCGTGACGGATGACCAACAAACCTCGCCATGAGCCGCTCGACATCTCGGGAGTGCGCCGGCGCTCCATCGCCGACCTCGCGCGCAAGGTTTCGAAGGAGGACCTGGCCGCCGTGATGGAGCCGACCCCGGCGCTGAGGCAGTTCCTCGGGAGCCTGCCGGGGGTTCTTGCGGGGCGCGAATTCCGCGACTTCCTCGATGCCGTGACCGGACGCCGTGCCGCCGGCCAGCCGGTCCTGGTGATGTTCGGCGGGCATGTCGTGAAGTGCGGGCTGGTTCCGTTGCTCACAGACCTGATGGAGCGCGGGTACGTTTCCGCCCTCGCGACGCACGGCGCGGGGGCGATCCATGACGTCGAGATGGCGCTGTTCGGCCGCACCTCCGAAGAGGTTGCTGACGGGCTCATGGACGGCTCCTTTGGGATGGTGCGGGAAACCGGCGACTTCTTCCTGCGCGCGCTCGAATCCGGGAGCGAGGAAGGTCTTGGAGAGTTGCTTGGACGGTGTCTGGTCGAGACCGACAGGAAGGCCGCGCACTCCAGCCTCCTGGGAACGGCCTACCGCCTCCGCGCTCCGCTCACCGTGCACGTGGCGATTGGGACTGATATCGTGCACCAGCATCCGGGCCTATCTGCGGGTGCGCTCGGTGAGGCGAGCTACCGGGACTTCCTCGTCCTCTGCCGTGTTCTGTCGGGAATGGCGGGAGGCGGCGTGGTTATCAACCTGGGCTCCGCCGTTCTCATGCCGGAGGTCTTCCTGAAGGCGCTGACGGTTGTGCGCAACCTCGGTCATCCGGTGCACGACCTGGTCACTGCCAACTTCGACATGCTGCGACACTATCGTCCGCGCGTGAACGTCGTGGAACGGCCGACCCGCAACGGCGGACGTGGTTTCGAGTTCACCGGGCATCACGAGATCATGGTTCCGCTCCTGCACATCGGGCTCCGCTGCTGGGCGGAACTCGACGCCGGGCCAGGTGCCGGCGAGGAAAAACGTGACTGATACCAAGACCATCGCGGTTTACGGATTGGGGAATGTCCGCACCGGCTGTGCGCCAGTCCTTGCTTCGCTCCGTCACCGCATCTTCGGTGTCGACCTGAACTCTAGCTCCACGGATGGCTGCAATGCCGAACGCAGCCCGACCATCGAGGCGGGTCCGGAAGACATCGACTGGCACGGGGTCGAGCGTGGGAGGCTCGTGGCGACCACCCTCGGCTCCGACACTATTGCCGCGGCGGACATCCCGAAGATCTGCGTGGGCATTCTGTGAGCACAGACAACGGCGAGCTTGACCTGCTTCCGGGGCAGAGCGTCAGCGCCGGGAGGGGTGCCGCGCCGCGACCTGTATCTTGGTCGCCTGCACGATTACACGGGGCTGGACCACGTGGTTCGGGCCGCTGACGAGATGTCGCGCCGCGTCCCGGGGACCTCCGTATCATCATTGCAGGGGACGGGGACCACCCTAGCCGCTGCCACGGCTTGATCCTGCCCGACCCCGGAATCGTCGTGCGATGCAGCAACTTGTCGAACACGGAGGTGGCGCGGCCATTCGAGGGACCAGCCGAGAATTTGTTCTCGTCTGTAGAGAGCTTCGAGAGCGGCGTGGTGCGCCTTGCCCGCGACTTGAATAGGCCGGTGATCGTCACCCGGGCACGTATCAGCCAGAAATCGTTTCACGACGGCGTGACCGGACCAGTGGTCCCCTCCTGCGGCGCAGGGGACGCTGCCGCGGCGCTGACCGGACTCCTCTCCGACGAGGATTGCCTCCGGACGATGTGCCAAGCGATCATCGAGATGGTCACCGATGAGGTCCCCTGGGCCGGGGTTGCGCGCCGGTGCACGCAGGTTAACCGCCGCTTCATCGGGTCCGGGCCACAGCGCAAGGTGGGTGCGGCCGGTCGGGAAGAAGGGCTGGTCGGAGGGCTATGATCACCGTTGTTCAGTGTGTCTACGATCTCACGTTGGCCGGGGCCCAGCAAGTGGTCCACCACCTGGTGAGCCTATGTGATCGGAACCGTTTCCGCCCCTTGGTGTACGCTTTTGCGGACGGCCCGATCGGAGAGGACCTGCGTTGCCGGGGCGATGTGGTACGTATCTTTGGGCAGCGGGCGCCGTTTTTCGACCCGACTCTGGCGATCCGCCTCTCCCGATCTTTCCGCGAAGACGGCGTCGAGGTCGTGCACACGCACCTTTTTGGGGCGGACTTGCACGCCTCTGTCGCCGCGCGCGGGCTTCGTCGCCTGCCGGTCGTCACAACAGTGCACAATGAACGCCCCGACAACTGGCGGCAGGGGCTCGTCGGTGGCCGACTCCTGCACGCTGCGCAGCGTGTCGTTCCAGTTGGACGACGTCTCGAGGCGGCACTGCTGGCGCGCTGGCCCAGCCTTCGCCCTAGAATCAGGACCATCGAGAACGGTGTTTGTGATTCGGGCGATGCGGTGGTTCTCCGGGACCGGTGCCGGAGTCTGCTCGGCCTCGGAAGTGGAGATCTCGTGGTCGGCGCCATCGGACGGCTTGCACCGCAGAAAGCCCCGCTGGATCTCGTCGCCGCCTTCGCGCAGGCTGCACTACAGTCGCCCTTGGCCAAGCTGGTCATGGTTGGAGATGGGCCCCTTCGCGGGGAGGTCGAAGCAGAATTGCGTCGCACAGGGCTGAAGAACCGGGTCGTCATGGCTGGGAATGTTCCCAACGCCGCGCGGCTCCTCCCGGGCTTCGATCTGCTGGTGCTGGCATCACACTGGGAAGGACTCCCGATGGTCGTTCTAGAGGCCATGATGGCGGGCGTGCCGGTCGTCGCGACCAGCGTCGGCGCGGTCGGTGAGGTGCTGCGGCATAACGACACGGGTTGGGTTGTCCCACCGGCCCGCCCCGAGATTCTCGCTGATGCCATTCTCAAGCTCC
>Ga0210377_10001241_pt1 | contig 23365 bp, 25 predicted proteins | sample PLM4_65_b1redo_FD_155480 | JGI IMG/M metagenome (GOLD analysis project Ga0210377, IMG submission 155480) | Groundwater sediment microbial communities from an aquifer in East River, Colorado, USA - PLM4_65_b1 redo | ecosystem: Environmental > Terrestrial > Soil > Riparian zone | place: USA: East...
GCGCCCACGGGTTGGCCTATCTCGGCGGTGTGTTGACCTGCTTTGCGGCGATAGCCGTCATCATCATCGGGCTCCAGATGGCTGGGCAGGTCGTCGGCGTCGGCTTCCAGCTGCAGTTCGCGCCGGTTGTCGCGTTCTTCGCGCTGGTGATGTTCGCGCTTGGCCTAAACCTGCTCGGCGTCTTCGAAATGGGTACATCGCTGATGGGCGTCGGCAACGATCTTGCCGGCAAGAGCGGCGCCTCCGGCGCCTATTTCGCGGGGCTGCTCGCCGCCTTCGTCGGCGCACCCTGCGTAGGGCCGTTCATGGCTGTTGCCCTTGGCTGGGCGCTGACTCAGCCGCCGCCGGTCATTGTCGCAATGTTCCTGGTAATTGGTCTTGGCATGGCGGCGCCTTTCGTCCTGCTCAGCTTCACGCCCGCCATGGCGCGCCTGATCCCCAAGCCGGGCAAGTGGATGGCGACCTTCCGGCAGGTGCTCGCCTTCCCGATGTTCATCACCATGCTCTGGCTGCTCTGGGTCGTCGCCGGACAGACCGGATCGGACGGCGTCATCCTGGTCGCCGGCGGAGCGATCCTGCTCGGCTTCGGCATCTGGCTGGCGACCAAGATCGGCAAGGGCGTGATGGGCCGCATCGTTGCAGGCATTGTCATCCTGTTCGCCTTCCTGGCCCCGTCCATCGCCACTGCCGGGATCACGCGTCCAGAGGGCGGCGGCAGCCTGGCAGCCGAAGTGGGCGCAGAGCCCTGGTCCGAGGCGAGGGTCGCCCAGCTTCGCTCGGAAGGTCGGGTGATCTTCGTCGATTTCACGGCGCGCTGGTGCGTCACCTGCCAGGTCAACAAGCGGATCGCCATCGACTCGGACAAGGCCCGCAAAGCCTTTGCCGACCACAACGTCGCCTTCCTGGTGGCCGACTGGACCAATCAAGACAGCGTGATTGCCGGGGCCCTGGCGGAACATGGGCGTGCCGGTGTGCCCCTTTATTTGGTATACCCCGCCTCTGGTGGGGAGCCTGCGGTGCTGCCGCAGATCCTGACGCCCGGGTTGGTGGCCAAGGCGGTAACTGATGCCGCCGCTGGTCAACGCGACGCTGGTTCGCTTTGAGACGCGCGTAATTCGTAACGGGTTTTGAAAACGGGAGAAGCGAGATGGCTTTTTTCAACCGCGACAGGATCATGCTTGCGGCCGCCGCGGGCGCCGCCGCCGTGCTGACCGCCGCGGCGCTGATTGTCTCCAGCGCCAGCGCCGCCCCGGTGGGCGATGCTGCCCCGGCGTTCAAGGAAGTCGACACTGCTGGCAAGCAGGTCCAGCTGTCGGACTTCGCCGGCAAGACTGTGGTTCTCGAATGGACCAATGACGGCTGCCCCTTCGTGCAGAAGCACTACAACTCGAAGAACATGCAGAAGACCCAGGAAGCCGCCACCAAGGAAGGCGTCGTCTGGATCTCGGTGATCTCGTCCAAACCCGGCTCGCAGGGTTTCGCCGACGCAGCCCGCGCCAACAAGCTCACCGCCGATCGCGGCGCGCACCCGACGATGGTGCTGCTCGATCCAGATGGCTCGATGGGCCGCGCCTATGGCGCCAAGACCACCCCGCACATGTACATCATCACGCCCGAGGGCAAGCTCGCCTACAACGGCGCGATCGACTCGATCCAGTCGAACAGGGTTGAGGATATCCCCAAAGCGACGAACTATGTGCTTGCTGCGCTAGATGCGGTGAAGGCCGGGAAGACGCCTGACCCGGCGCTTACCGTCCCTTACGGTTGCAGCGTGAAATACTGATCGCCAGCGCCGCTGCCGATGGTTTCGCCGCCGCAGGCCCTTGGTTCGCGGCGGCTTTCGTTTAGGTTCCGCCCAGATCAGAACAGCGAGGTTGCGGCTGCGATGGCTATGAGTTATCCCGCCCGCATGTCGGATGGCCATCATGTCAACGGACCAGACACAGCGTCGGCCGGAGGCCCGCAAGCCGCGGGGATTTCCGGACAGGACGGCGGCGATCATCGCCGCCGAACGGCGGCTCGTTGACTCGATAAGCGCGGTCTACGCGCGCTGGGGCTTCGAGGCCCTGGACACCGGCCCCTTCGAATATGTCGACGTGCTGGGTAAGTTCCTGCCCGATACCGACCGTCCCAACGCCGGCGTTTTCGCCCTGCAAGACGATGACGAGCAGTGGATCGCGCTGCGCTACGATCATACAGCCCCGCTCGCCCGCTATGTCGCCGAGAACTGGGAGCGCATCCCGAAGCCGTTCCGTCGCTATTCAGCCGGCCCGGTGTGGCGCAACGAAAAGCCGGGCCCGTTCCGCTTCCGCGAATTCATCCAGTGCGACGCTGACTCGGTTGGTGTCGCCGGCCCCGCCGCCGACGCAGAGATGATCGCCATCGCCGCCGGGGCGATGGAGGCTGCCGGCGCGGCCCAGGGCGAGTACGTCATCCGGGTGAACTCCCGCCAGCTGCTCGACGGCATCATGGAGACTGCGGGCGTTGCCGATCCCACCCAACGCGCAACGGTGCTTCGCGCACTCGACAAGTTCGACAAGTTCGGCGTCGAGGGCGTCACGCTGCTGCTAGGCAAGGGACGCAAGGACGAGTCTGGAGACTTCACGAAGGGCGCAGGTCTCGTAGCCAACCAGATCGATACGCTGCTGGAATTCACTACCGCGCGCTCCGTCACTCGCGCCGAGACGGTGCGCAAGCTCGCCAATTCAGTGGGCATGACAACGGCCGGCATGCAGGGCGTGCGCGACCTCGAAGAAATCGATTCTATCCTCAACGCTCTCGGCATCGGCGAGCAAGCCGTGTCGTTCGATCCGGGCATCGTGCGCGGGCTCGAATACTACACCGGCCCGGTGTTCGAGGCGGAGCTGCTGCGCGAGTTTCGCGACGCCGACGGCAATCCCATGCGTTTCGGCTCGGTCGGCGGCGGCGGCCGCTACGACGGCCTCGTGGCGCGTTTCCGTGGCGAACCGGCGCCTGCGACTGGCTTCTCGGTCGGCATCAGTCGTTTGGCCGCTGCGATGGCCGCCAGCGAAGGAGGCGCCTCCGAAGGCCCGGTGCTCGTACTCGTGCTGGATAAGGACAAGGTCGCCGACTATTTCGCGATGGCCGACGAGTTGCGCAGGGCGGGCATCCGCGCCGAGGCCTATCTCGGCGCCGCGGGCATGCGCGCCCAGATGAAATATGCCGACCGCCGTGGCTCGCCTGCTGTCGTGATTGTCGGTGAGAACGAGCGCGCCAAAGGCATCGTCACCATAAAGGACCTTGCCGCCGGCGCCGAGGCTGCAAAAGGCATGACCGACAACGAGGCCTGGCGCAGCGAGCGCCCCGGCCAGTTCGAAGCCCCGCGCGCCGAGCTTGTCGCCCGCATCAAGCGTATCGTGGGCCAGCCGTGACAGGATCGGCCGAAACAGCAGCGGCGCTTGCGCGGGTCTCCGGCGTGAGCGGCCAGCGGGTCGATCCCCCGACGCTGATGCCGGCGGAAATCATTCTCGAGCTTTCCGGCGAAGCCGTCCGCTCACGGCTCTGCACCTTCACAGACGCGGCAGGGCAGGAGCTTTGTCTCCGGCCCGACCTGACGACGCCGATCGCCAAGCTGGTCGCATCCGGCGATCTACCGGTGGCTCGCTATCATTCGTCCGGTCCGGTCTACCGTCTGCCGCCGCGCGGCTCGAACGATCCCGTCGAGCACATCCAGATCGGCTTCGAATGGTTCGGCAAGGGAGGCTCGCCCGAAGAAGACGCCGAAGCCCTCGCCGTGGCGCTCGAAGCGGCGAAGGCGGGCGGCGCCAGCGGCGCGTCGGTACGTTTCGGTGATGTTGCGCTCTATCATGCGGTGATCGAGGCGCTGCCATTCTCGGTTCAATGGAAGGACCGGTTGCGGCGCGCCTTCTCGCGCAGGAAAGGTCCGCGCGAATTGCTGGACGGCGTAGCGAAAGGCGAGGCCGCAATCCCACCGCTCGCGGCGAGCATCGCCGCCATGCCGGTCAAGGACGCGGTACGAGCGGTCGAAAAAATATTCACCGACATGGGCGTACAGCCGGTGGGCGGCCGCGGTCCGGAAGAGATCGTCGAGCGCCTGCGTGACAAGGCCGGCGACAGGGCGCCGGACGCGGAAACGTCCGCCAGGCTGGTGCGGTATCTAGATCTTTCTGCGCCAGTCGGCCAAAGCGCCGCCGCGCTGGAGGACTTTGCCAATGCAACGGGCGTCAGCATCGCCCAGGCGCTGGAACCGTTCCGCAAGCGGCTCGATCTTGTCGCGAAGCTCAAGCCGCCCTTCTGGGACAAAGCCGTGTTCAGCGCCGAGGCAGGCCAGCGCTTCGAATACTATGACGGTTTCGTCTTCGAACTCGCGCGCGACAAAGCGTTCGAGCGGCCGCTGGTCTCTGGCGGGCGATATGACGGCCTGATCCGACGGCTCAGTGGCCAGAGCCGCGACGCCAGCGCCATTGGCGCAGCTCTGCGCGTCGATCGCTTGAGCGAGCTGGCGCCATGACCGCGCTCAAGCTTGCTGTTCCGTCGAAGGGCCGTCTCAAGGAGCAGACCGAAGCTTTCTTCGAAGCTGTCGGATTCCGCATCGAACCGCTCGGCGGCGCCCGTGGATATTTTGCGCGGCTGGCGGGTCTTGCTGATGTCGAGGTGCGTCTGCTGTCGGCCTCCGAAATTGCATCCGGCGTGCTGGCGGGCGACATCCACGCAGGCGTCAGCGGCGAGGATCTGCTGCGCGAACAGGCTGGCGACCTTGAGCGCCTCGCACACCTGCTGGCGCCGCTGGGTTTCGGCTTCGCCAACCTCGTCGTCGCTGCCCCGAAAAGTTGGCTCGATGTCGAAACGATGGCTGACGTCGACGATGTCGGCGCGCGCCTCGAAGCCAGCACCGGCCGCAAGCTGCGCGTTGCGACCAAGTATGTGCGCTCTACACGCCGCTTCTTCCGCGATGAGGGCGTGGGTCACTACCGCATCGTCGAGAGCGCCGGCGCCACCGAGGGCGCGCCTGCTGCCGGTGTTGCGGAGCTGATCGTCGACATCACAACGACCGGCGCGACGCTGGAGAACAACGGCCTCACGATCCTGCGCGACGGCCTAATACTCGCTAGCCAAGCGCAGCTCGTCGCCAGCCTCGGCGCCGAGTGGACTCCCCAAGCGCTGGAGTCCCTCAAAATGCTGGTCGATGCGATCGAGAGGAAAGCCGGACAGATAAGCAATCGCTATGAGCGTTTCCTGGCGGCGCTGAATAATACGGCTGCGTGAACTGCTGTTGCTCTATAGCCTGGTACCGGCAAGTATTGAGCGCCAAACTCCCTTTACTTACGCCGTCACCCCAAGAATTTTCTGTTTTGGCGCCCAAATCCGGTAGCGGAGGGGTAAGTTCGTGCTGCCTGTGAGTAACGTTCCCGTAAGATGACGCTTGACTCTGCGCAATGTTCGGGCGAGCCTGTTCTTCGAACTGCTTCGGCGGTTTGGCGTTTCGGGGAGGAAACGCTCGTATCAGACCCTTTCAGTGGCGGCGCGTTCATTCGCGCCGCCCTTTTTCTTTTCCGGGTCCAGTTTGCCGCCGCCGCATGACTCGTCCAGCCGCAGCAGCTCTTCTTGTTGCATTTCGCCTTCAGTCGCCTCCTGCGCGACCAAGTTCACCACCACAAGCCCAAAAAGAAGTCGGGGCGGCCTGTCGCCAGGCCGCCCCATTCGATCGGCATTCTGAAGTTCTGTTGTGAATGGCTTGCCCGGGGTCAGGATGGGCCGCCAAGGTGAACTTCTCGAATAACAATAATTCGATATTGAATGTCGCTCAATCCCATAAGAGAAATTACACAGTGGAATATGCAGGTATTTTCTCTCGGGGCGGTTTTTCCTGTACATCACCTCTTCGCGGAAGGACTTTCCCTCAGGTCATAGTCTTGGCGACTCGATTTCCACGAACATTCCCTTTTTCAGCCGTCCAGCCCTTGTTGCCTTTGCGCAACGAGTGCTGGGCTTCGGTCGATCGTGACTACGTAAACGAAAAAGGCGGCCCCGAGGGGCCGCCCTGAACGTCTCCGACCTGAGTCGGATGAGGCTAGAAGTCCATGCCGCCCATGTCGGGCATGCCGCCGCCGCCACCATGTCCGTGGCCGCCGGCGTCCTTCTTGGGCGCTTCGGCGATTGCAGCTTCGGTCGTGATCAGCAGCCCGGCCACCGAAGCGGCGTTCTGCAGGGCGACGCGAACCACTTTGACGGGGTCGATGATCCCCATCTCGACCAGGTCGCCATACTCCTCGGTCTGGGCGTTGAAGCCGAAGGTGCCCTTCTTCTCGGCGCGCATGCGGCCGACGACGATGGAGCCTTCGACGCCCGAGTTTTCCGCGATCTGGCGCAGCGGGGATTCCAGCGCCTTGCGGACGATGTCGATGCCCGCCTGCTGGTCCTCGTTTTCACCGACCGACTTGATCGCGAGCGCGGCGCGGAACAGCGCCGTGCCGCCGCCGGCAACAATGCCTTCCTCGACCGCCGCACGGGTGGCGTTGAGGGCGTCGTCGACGCGATCCTTGCGTTCCTTCACTTCGACCTCGGTGGCGCCGCCGACCTTGATCACCGCAACACCGCCCGCGAGTTTCGCCAGACGCTCCTGCAGCTTCTCCTTGTCGTAGTCCGAGGTGGTTTCTTCGATCTGCTTGCGGATCTGGCCGATGCGGCCTTCGATTTCCTTCTTCTTGCCGCCGCCATCGACGATCGTCGTGTTCTCCTTGGAGATCTGGACGCGCTTGGCCTTGCCGAGCATGTCGATGGTGACGTTCTCGAGCTTGATGCCGAGGTCTTCGGAAATCACCGTACCGCCCGTCAGGATGGCGATGTCTTCCAGCATGGCCTTGCGGCGGTCGCCGAAGCCGGGGGCTTTCACGGCCGCGACTTTCAGGCCGCCGCGCAGCTTGTTGACCACCAGCGTGGCAAGGGCTTCGCCCTCGACATCTTCAGAGATGATCAGCAGCGGACGGGCGGTCTGGACGACGGATTCCAGCACCGGGAGCAGGGGCTGGAGCGAGGCCAGCTTCTTCTCGTGCAGCAGGATCAGGCAGTCGTCGAGAACGGCCTCCATCTTGTCCGCATTGGTGATGAAGTAGGCCGAAAGGTAGCCGCGGTCGAACTGCATGCCTTCGACGACTTCGAGTTCGGTTTCGAGCGATTTGGCCTCTTCCACGGTGATGACGCCTTCGTTTCCGACCTTGGCCATCGCGTCGGCGAGGAATTTGCCGATGTCCGCATCGCCGTTGGCGGAAATGGTGCCGACCTGGGCGATCTCGTCGTTGGACGAGACTTTCTTGGCCTGTTTGCGCAGATGCTCGACGACTTCAACCACGGCCTTTTCGACGCCGCGGCGGAGGTCCATCGGGTTCATGCCGGCCGCGACGCGCTTCATGCCTTCCTTGAGGATGGCGTGGGCGAGTACGGTTGCCGTGGTGGTGCCGTCGCCCGCGACGTCGTTGGCCTTGGAGGCCACTTCGCGGATCATCTGGGCGCCCATGTTCTCGAACTTGTCGGCGAGTTCGATTTCCTTGGCGACGGTGACGCCGTCCTTGGTGGAGCGGGGAGCGCCGAAGGATTTCTCGATGATCACGTTGCGGCCCTTGGGCCCAAGCGTGATCCTCACGGCGTTGGCGAGAATCTCGACGCCGCGCATCATGCGCTCGCGGGCGTCAGAGGAGAATTGAACGTGTTTGGCTGCCATTGGTCAGTCTCTTGATCGAGTGAAGGGGAAAGGAAGGCGCGACATCTACTTCGCCTTGGCGAGTGTTTTCTCGACGATGCCGAGGATGTCGCTCTCCTTCATGATGATGAGCTCCTCGCCGTCGATCGTGACCTCGCTGCCCGACCACTTGCCGAACAGGATGCGGTCGCCGGCTTTCACGTCGAGCGGCGTCACCTTGCCGTCTTCGCCGCGCGTGCCGGAGCCGACAGCGACGATCTTGCCTTCCTGGGGTTTTTCCTTGGCGGTATCGGGGATGATGATCCCGCCCTTGGTCTTTTCTTCTTCCTTCACGCGCCGGACGAGTACGCGGTCGTGAAGCGGTCGAAAGCTCATGTTTGCCCTCTGTCTTCTGATGATTGGGGACGCCTCAAGGCGCCCGCCGAATTGCGCCGCTAGCAGTCACACCCAGTGAGTGCCAGCGCCGCCGGGACATAGGAGGACAGGATGGAGGCCGTCAAGCCGTTCGAGCCCGGTTGAGCAGCAAAAAACCCGCTGAACCGGGCTTGAAACGGTCGAGGAACAGTTCGTTCCGCTATTGCAACGATATGGGAAGTGCGCTTGCGGAGCCAAGCGTCGGGGTTTCTGAAACCGGACGTGGAGACTTGGACAGTGCCGCGGGGAGGGGTTTCCAGCCGAGATCCTTGCCAAGAGCCGTCTCAAGCTGGGCGGCCATGGACTGCTGGGCGTCGAGTCCAGGATGCCAGTCGCAACCATAACGCCGGCCGGTGTTAGGCGGAGCAAATTCGATAGAATGGATTTTCTGGTCGCCAGCTGAGCGAACCTCTTCGACTGCGCCGAAGACGGAGGACCGGGCGGCCGTGTAGGCATCGCCATGAAGCATGCCGCCGATAGCGCCATAGATCTGCGCATCGGGCCAAGCATAGCGAAGCTTGCGCAGTAAGGAGATATAGGCGGCGTCGAACTCATCGCCCGGATCGCCGGCAGAGAAGTCGTTGGTTCCAAGGTTAATCACGATGACCTGCGGCTTCCACACAGTGACCGACGCTGGCGTGGTGTAGTCCGCCAAGGTACGCCAAGCCAACGTCTTCATCGTCAGTTCGCCGCCTCCATAGTTGCGAACCAGGCCGCCGCCATCGATCGAGACCGATTGCAGATCAGCGCCGAACGCGCGGGCCGTGATCGCCGGATAGGTGAGTTCGGCATTGTGGGTCGCACGGGAATAGGAGCAGGTCTTGTCCAGACCTTCGACGCCATAGCCGGAGGTTACGGAATCCCCGATCACCAAGACCCGCCTTTCGGGCGTCTCGGTTTTTTGGAGAGCGCCGTCGGCGCGAATGTCGATGAATCGGGTGACGCCGGAGGGTGAGCCGGTGCGGCGCGTGACCCGGATCGTGTGCGTTCCTGGGGCGCCGGAAAAGAGCGGATAGGTATTGATCCCGGGATTCAGAGCGATCTGCGCTAGCTGGCCATCAACTTCGACGTTGAGCCAGTTGTTGCCGTAGTCCTCGATCGTCGCAGTCACGGACCCGCCCTCGAGCCGGGCCTCGAAACCGCTGTTGGGCCACTGGACTATGAAGCCGCCCGAGGGAATGGGCGCCGATCGGCCGAGGATGCGGACGTTCTGGGCTTCGGCGGCGCCGGCCGCGGCTGCCATTAGGGCGAAGGAACACAGGATTCGGAGAGGGTGCTGCATGAACATCGAGCAGCAAGAACAGCGCCAACTCGCGAAAAGCGAGAAGGTAAAATCAGACGATCGCTCGCCTCCCAGTAACTATTCGGATGCTTTTTCGCGCGCGGCGAAACTTTCAGCTGGGCGGATCGCCTTCCAGGAGAGGATTTTCGCAGCGATCTTGCCGTTAGGCAGGCGCCACTCGGCCTCGACGTACCCAGTGGTTTTCGAGCGGTTCCTCACCCAGGCCTCGATCTCGATGATGTCGCCGGAAACCGGCCTGAAGATTTTCACCTGCAGGTCCTGAGTGGTGAAGCCTTCGCCGGGCTCGAGCGCCGTGGCCATGCACATCGAGACGATGTTGTCGGACAGCGCTGCGATCCAGCCGCCGAAGACGCGGCCATCGTTAATGTCGCGCGAGCCGTCGTTCGGCCAGTGGAAGAGCACCCGTCCAACTGAGGCTTCCTTGCACCAGAGGTCGGGGCGGATGCCCATGTTGCGATGAGCCGGCGGCAGGTCTCCCGACATGAAGCGCGACATGCGCGCATTCACGTGCGGCGGGAGGTTGGGGAAGCCAGAAAATGTCATGATTTAGTCCGGAAAACTCAGCAATGAGGTGATCGCTACAGAACTTCTAGTTCGCGCGGAAGGGTCACGGTTCGATCGTCATGCGGCTGTGGGGGTATCTCGGCTGGGCGCTGTCAGCAGCGGTGGCGCTCCTGGGCATGTCGTTCGCGTTGTCACGCACTGCGGAGATTTCCGGTTACTGCGCTCCCAAACACCGCACCATTCCTGATTGGGAACTCTTTGAGATCGCATTGCGACGAATGGAGAGTGAATTGCCTGGAGGGCGGACCGCTTCCCAGCTCGCCAGCTATCCCCGCTATCTAACCAAGTTTGCATATCCTTGGGAGGAGGGCCCGAGGAGCTTTGACGTTTGGAAGCGCTTCCTCACGGACGAATACATCGTGAGAGTAACGGTGCATGTAAGCCCGGATCACTTTCCGACGGTCTACCTCGACGAGTGCGGTCGTTGGGTAGAGCCGGACCCCTGGTTCGGGGACTACATCTACGGCCCACTGCCGCCAGACATGCAGATCCCGCCCCCAGCCAGGCCTCGACCGACCAGCAGGACAAGTAATAGTCAGCCAGCAGCCTTGAAGTTCAGCGCCACGCCGTTGATGCAGTAGCGCAGCCCGGTCGGCGGAGGACCGTCGGGGAAAACATGGCCGAGGTGGCTGCCGCAGTTCGAGCAATGCACCTCGGTGCGGACCATGCCGTGGCTGCGGTCGATGGTTTCCTCCACCGCGTTCTCGATGGGCACGGTAAAGCTCGGCCAGCCGGTGCCGCTTTCGAACTTGAGCTTGGATTCGAACAGAGGCTGGTCGCAGCCGGCGCATTCGAACGCGCCGGCGCGCTTCTCGTACAAGAGAGCACAGGAGTTCGGCATCTCGGTGCCGTGGCGGCGCATGATGGCGTACTGTTCCGGCGTCAGCTTTTTGCGCCATTGCTCATCGGTCAGTGCGTAAGGGAAGGAATGCGGGACCATGGAATCCTCCTGGATGCCAGCAATATGGTGGATCGCGCAGTGAAGCGCGAGCCTACCTTGGTATCGCCGGCCGCCGGGGCTACGTGCGGCGCGCCGCACGAGCAGCGAGCGCAGCATTCATCGCCTGATATACCGGAATGAAATCCTGCTCGATCTGCCGGGCGGAGATCCCCCACGAGATCATTCCCGACATATCCTCGCCATGGACCATGCGCGTGCCGCCGCCGTCCGGGCTCAGGTCGAAGAAATGCCGGCCGCGGAAGAGGACCGGGATCTCACCGATCCACTCCAGGCGGCGTCCAGGCTCGACGTGGGTCAGCCTCACCGGCAGTTTGACCTTCGCTCCGGCGCGGGCCGGATTGACGAAGGTCATCGGTATGCGTGCGCCGGCCGCGGCCTTGCCCCGCGCTTCCACATTGAGCGGGTTCCATTCCGAGTAACTGTCGAAATCCGTCAACACCGCCCACACTGCGTCTGGCGGCGCCGGTATCACTGCTTCGGTCCGTATGGCGTGCACAGGTCTAGACGGCGGTGACGCCGCCGTCGCAGACGATGGTCTGGCCGGTTGTGAACTTGCCCGCGGTCGAGGCGAGGAAAACAGCAGCGCCGGCGATGTCGTTGGGTTCGCCGATGCGGCGGAGCGGCGTTTCCGACTCGCGCTGTTCCCGCTGGTTCGGATCTTCCCAGAGGGCCTTGGCGAAGTCCGTCTTCACCAGGCCCGGAGCAATGCAGTTCACCCGGATACCGCTTGGTCCCAGTTCCGCGGCCAGGTTGCGGGCGAGCTGGAAGTCGGCCGCTTTCGAGATGCAATAGGCGCCGATGACGGTCGAGGCGCGCAGGCCGCCGATGGAAGAGACGATGATGATCGAGCCCTCCTTCCGCTGGGCCATCTGCGGGGCCACCATGCTCACCAGCCAGTTGTTCGAGATGATGTTGTTGGACAGGATCTTGGCGAACGCCTCATCCGTGATCCCCGCCATCGGGCCGTAGTAGGGGTTCGAGGCGGCGTTGCAGACCAGGATATCGATCTTGCCGAAGGAGGCGTTGGTTTCGTCGACCAGGCGCTTGAGGTCGTCTTTCGAGGAAATGTTGGCCGGACAGGCGATGGCCGTGCCAGGCTTGTGTGCTTTGTTGATCGCGGCAGCCACCTCCTCGCAAGGGCCGGGCTTGCGCGACGAGATCGTCACTCGGGCGCCGTGTTCCGCGAACTGCTCGGCGATTGCTTTGCCGATGCCCTTGGTGGACCCGGTGATGATCGCGGATTTGCCGGTGAGGTCGAACAGGGTTCCAATGGCGGGCATGTGGCGTTCCTTCCATCGGGGCTTCGGCCCCGTGCTTACTTGCGCATTATCATTCGTTCATAGCGCCGCCGTCAGGCCGGGCAAGCGGTCTCGATTGATCCATGCTGTGCGCGGCCTTGTTGCACCCGCGCGGCCGGTAAATCATAAGTCGCCGCCGACCTGGCCAAGCTGGAAAAATCCATCATGAGCACCTGGGATCTCTTCGTCCTTGCAGTAGCTGGGGCCAATGGCGGCCTGTTCTATTGGGCCATTGCGCGCAGGCAGCGCGTGCTGGCATGGATCAAGGCGCGCCGCCGCTGAACGAGCGGGAATTCCACGGAACAGATGCGCTTACGTCACGTTGCTCAATCAGCAACGGAGTAGCGTCATGAACGAAGTTTCGATCATCGCCGCGATCGTGATCGGCATCCTGGCCGGCTGGATTGCGGAACAAATCATGGGCCGCGAACACGGCCTTCTCACCAATCTCGCGGTCGGGCTCATCGGGGCCTTCCTCGGCGCCTTCGTGGCGAGCCTGCTCGGAATAGGGTTCTCCGGCTTCTGGGGCAGCCTCGCCGTCTCGACCGTCGGCGCGATCCTGCTGCTCGCCGTTGTGGGCATGTTGAGACCACGCCGGATGCTCTGACGGAATCCAGCATCCGGTTATGAAGCGGCCGCCTCCAGCACATACGAGGCGGCCGCTTTCATTTGCGTGTCACGCTGCTGGAGGTTCGCTCGGCGCCTGGGCCTTGTAAGGGTTCGCCTTCACCCATCGCCAGCGCGTGATGATCACATAGACGAAGAGCAGCCAGCTCAGGCCGATGACGATGAAGCCCACCGGCATCGCCCACAGTGGCGCCTGCTCGGGGCTGTACTTGGCCCACAGCAGCACCGCCGCGCCGAGGATGCAGCCTATGAAGCCGACGAGCCGCTTGTAGCGGTGCATGGCGCGCACCCTGGTGATCCAGGCAATGCGCCGGTCATGCTCCTGATCGGGTTTGGGCGCGGACGGCATGCTTGCCGGTTTGTGCTGGGATGGGTTGATCATGCAGCGTCCTTGTCGGCGGACAGTTTGTCCGCAGGCTACCGTCTTGTGCAAGACGTCATGGCAAGACCGGAGAAATGGATCACTTCGCTCTGGGCGCAGCCGTCGACTCATCCTCTTCGAGGAAGGGTATGTAGTATTTCTCGTGACAGGCCACGCAAACCTCATAGAGCTTGCCGCCGGTATCGAACATTTGTTCCTTGTTCCGCAGTGCGGTCGCGGTCTTCACCGCAAGCGCGCGCTCGGTCAGCTGCCGGGCATACCTGGTCCAGTCAGCGTCTTTGTCATTGAGCTTTCGTACGCGATCCGGCATCAGCAACAGGTTGCCAGCCTCGGCGACGACTGCGGCTTCATTCTCGGCTAACAACCATTCGTCTTCGGTGTCGGGCGCGAGGTCGACGATCCCTTCTGCGGACTCCACTGTCCCCGCGCGGCCCCACAATGCGACGGCGGCGGGATCGACAATGCGCTCCATCACTTCCGAGGTCTTGAGTGTGGCGTTGAAATCAATAGCGGCCGGCGGCGAACAGGCGGCAATCGCCAGTCCGAGACAGAGACCCCCTAGCAGGCGATGGCGTGCGGATTTTCGAATGGCGACGATTCCCTATTCCGGAAGTCTGCAACACGAAAAACCTACGCAATTCGCCACCTGGCTGGTTGACAGGGATCAAGCGGCCGATAGCTCCGAATCTTGATCCGCTGAACCTTGAAGGGCGGGGCCTATTTCTCCGGATGCTTCAGAGCGTCGTAGACAAGACGATAAGAAATCGGCCTTGTCTGCGGCGTGCCGCCGTTGGGCTGGGAGCCGTTGACGTTCTGGATCATCCCAACGAAGACGACGTCGTTGGTCGGATCGATCCAGAACCAGGTGCCGAAGGCGCCGCCCCAGTAGAAACTGTTGAGGCCCTGCTGCGTGCCGGTCCCTTTGGGATCCATCACGATGGCGAAGTCCATGCCGAAGCCGATGCCTTCCTGGTTGGGGCCGTAGAGGTCGACTTTCACGCCCGGCTGCAGCACGTTGGTGCGCATCAGTTTGACGGTGCTTTCCTTCAGCACGCGCTTGCCGTCGAGCACGCCGCCATTGCCCATGGCCTGGGCGAAGCGCCAATAGTCCTTGGCCGTCGAAGTGAGCCCACCCGAACCGGAAAGGAAGTTTGGCTTGGACGTCGTCACGCGGTTGGGACCCGACGAGACGATCTTGCCTTCATTGTAGGTGTTGATCGCGACGACGCGGCTCGCTTTTTCCGGCGGCTGCCAGAATCCCGTATCGACCATGCCGAGCGGCCCGAAGACATGGCTCTGAAGGTAGACGTCGAGGGATTGGCCCGAGAGTTTCTGGACGATGTAACCCTGGATATCGACGCTCGGGCCGTAGTCCCAGGCCGTGCCGGGCTGGGTTTCGAGCGGAAGCTTGGAGAGCTTGTCGACCATGCCCTGCAGGTCGGCGGAGTTGAGGCCAGCGCCCTGGTAGACCGCGCTGACGCCGAAGCCGGCCGAGTGGCTCATGACCTGGGCCATGGTCATCGGCGTTTTCTGCGGCTCAGTTCCGCCACCGGCCTTCTTGACCTGGAGGTTGGCGAACTCCGGAATGTATTTCGACACCGGATCGTCCATCTTCCACTTGCCCTGTTCCCAGAGCTGCATCATCGCGACGCCGACGGTCGGCTTGGTCATCGAGGCGATGCGGAAGATCGAATCCGGCTTCAGGTCGGCGCCGGTGGCGAGGTCCGCCTTTCCGTACGTGTCGAAGTGCACGACTTTGCCGTGACGGGCGAGAAGCGTGGTGACGCCGGCGAGTTTCTGCTGATCAACCAGGCCGTGGAATTCCGCGTTGAGGGCATCTAGGCCAGCCTCGGTGAAGCCCCGCGATTCTGGCGTCGCGACCGGCATGCCGAGGACGGAGGCCGTCACGGAATGGTCGGTGATGCCCGCTTCGGGCGAGCCTTCGCCCATCATCGAGCAGCTCGCGACAAGCATGGCCGCGCCAAGGGCCGTGGCGGCGAGAATCCGGCTGGCAAATCTGGTCATATGCCTCTCCCCAATGGCGGCCAGAGTCGGCCACTCGTTATGCCCGTCAGGCTATTCGAAACACTCAACCGCAGCAAATCGGCAGCGCCGACGTTTTCGTGGCCCTTCGGGCCTGACCGAAAGACGCTAGAGGCTCCAGTCCTTCGCCAGGTGCTCGATAAGCTGGTCGCGGCGGGCGCGGACGTCGTCCGGCGTCCAGCGCGTGCGGCCCTTGAGGTCGTTGGTGAGGGCGAAGGAGGGCCCGCCCTTCCGGAAATAGATGCGGAACTTTTCGGGGAAGGATTTGCGGTCCGCCTCCTGGTTCTCGGCGTGGGTGAGCAGGGTGAAGTTGCCGATGCACTCGGTGAGTTCGTCGCGGTCGCGGGCGCGCGACCACTCCTCGTACCAGTCAGAACCCTTGGGCGGCGTGCGGGGCAGGATGTGTTCGACTGTAGCGTCGGCGGAGGGCTCGATCGGGGAGCCGCCCGGAACGGCGGCGCTGAAGCGCATGAGCAAGGCGCGCCGCTGCTTGAAGTTGGGGAAACGGCCGCGCAGGCGCTCGACGAACTCGGAGCGCTCGTTGGCGGAAAGGTCCAACGGGGAATCGCGCTCGAACAGCTCGCCCGGCCGCTCCATCGCATCGAGCACCTTGCGGTAGCGGCGCTGGCGGAATTCGCGGTCCTTGATCGAGTACTGCAGCATGTAGGCGAGGCGATCGAGCGCCCAGAAGAAGCGGTCGGCGGTTTCCGGATCCTTGGGATCGAGCGGGTTGTCGACGAGAAAGAGGATAGCCGGCGCGCGCCAGCTCTCGTGATGGATCGAGCGGAGATAGGTGATGCGCCGGAGCGCTTCGGCGCCCAGCTTTATTCCTTCGGTGTTGCCGTTCACTACGGCGTCGTACGCGTCCACGAAGCGCGGCAGCTTCTCGTTCAGGAAAGTGCCGACAGGCATGCGCTGCATGACCGACTGCAGCAGGCCGTCGACCAGTTCACCGACCTGGTTGCGATCATAGATCGCACGCACCTGCTTCAGCATGTCGCCGAAGCCCTTGTCGCTCAGCCGGTTGGTGAACGTGTTCCAGCGCACCGACTGCTCGATCGCCTCGTCCGGCGTGAAGCCCGCGCGTTCGAAAAGGGCGGACTTCAGGATGTCGTGGTCGGAGAGCGGCTTGCCGCGATGGTTGAGCGACTGGAAGACCTTGTAGGCGATCGAGTATTCCGGCACGCGCACGCGGACGATGGTGACTTCGTCGAGCAGCCACTGTGCGAAGCGCGAGCGCTCCTCGTCCGACATGTCGGAAAGCTCATCGTAGATGAAGTTGACTGCGGCAGCGAGACGGGCCTGGCTTTCCGAGCGGTTGTCGCGCGCTGTCTCGCGGATCTTGTTCTGGTCGTTGGTGGCGCCGCGCGCCTGTACGTTCATGCGGAAGAACGGCGTGTCGAGCGAGTTGAGCGTAATCCGCCAGCGCTGGCCGCCGCCGAACATCATGCCCATGGTCTCGTGGCCGATCATGGTGTGGAGCAGGGCCTGCTCGTCGGCTGAAGGGGAAAGGTCGCGCAGGACCGCGAGGACGATTGTGAGCGAGGTCAGGCGTTGCTGACCATCCACCACGTCGGACGGGCCCCGCCCACGCGGACGGATGACGACGATAGCGCCCAGAAAGTAGATGACCGTGTTGCGGAATGCGTCGAGAAGGTCCTTGATGAGAACGCCGGTCTCTTCGTCTCCCCAGGCGAAGCTGCGCTGGAAGGGCGGGACACGGATGTCGTTGGCCGCGCTGAAAACATCGCGAATGCGCAAGACCTCGGCATTGATCGCCATGAAGAACGCGTCCCGAACTGAACTTTGCGTAACTACCGACTCATTGGGGCCGGGTCCAATCTCCCGGCTGAGAATTGATCGAGGACCTTGATGCGACTGTGCTCTTTCGATGCTGGCGGCGTCTCTGCCATTGGACTTGTGCTGGGTGAGGAAGTTGCCGATCTGCGCAGGGTTGCACCGAAGCTTCCCTTGAATCCTGTGGATATTCTGGCCGGCGGTGCAAAACTCCGGGAAGAGGCCGAAGCCGCCGGGAGGACCGCGCCTCGGCTCAAGCTGAAGGATGTGACACTTCACGCGCCGGTGGGGCGGCCGGGCAAGATCCTGGGTATCGGCCTCAATTACCGAGACCATGCCAAGGAAACCGGCCGCGAGCCGCCGACCACCCAGATGTGGTTCAACAAGCAGACGACCTCGCTGCACGATCCGTTTGCGCCAGTGCTGATGCCTGCAGTGTCGAAGGCGCTCGACTATGAGGTTGAACTGGTTGTGGTGATCGCAAAGCGCGGCCGCCATGTGCCGCGTGAGCGGGCGCGCGAGATCATCGGCGGCTACATGACCGGGTGCGACTATTCGGTGCGCGACTGGCAGCGGGCGACGCCGACCATGATCATGGGCAAGGGTTTCGACACCCACGCTCCCGTGGGTCCCTGGATCACCACGCCGGACGAGGCGGGCGATGTCTCGAACATGGCGCTCAAGTGCTGGATCAATGGTGAGCTCAGGCAGAACGGCAATACCGGTGACATGATCTTCGACATCGCCGCGCAGATCGAGCATGTGACCAAAGCGTTTCCGCTCGAGCCCGGCGATCTCATCTTCACCGGCACGCCGGCGGGCGTCGGCGCCGCTTTCGACCCGCCGAAATTCGTGAAGGTCGGAGACAAGGTCCGCATCGAGGTCGAGCGGCTTGGAGCGATCGAGGCGGTGATCCAGCAGGAAGTCGCCGAGACTCGTATCGGCTAGGGCAGGTGAGGGGCAGACCTGCAGGGGATCAGCGTGAAACCGATCGGCCGGGTTTTGATCGTGATTGCAGCGGTTGCGGCTGCTGCGTGTGGCGTGCGGCAGCTCGACACGTTCGAGCGCGATGCGAAGGCTCGCGCCGAGGCCGCAAGGCCCCAACCTGCAACCGCGGAAATGTTTCGTGCGACCATCTGCGCATCCTCGCCTTGCGTGCTGGTCCAGGCGGGCGGGCTGGCGTTTCTTGTCGGCGCCGGTGAGGGTGCAGCAGAGGGTCTGATGTCGCGCGGACTGATGCGTGCAGACCTCGACGGCGTGCTGCTGGCCGATTTCGAGCTTTCCTCGGTCGAGGGGCTTCCCGGGCTGCGGAAGGCAAGTCTGGACGCGGGACGCGCGGAACCCCTTGCCGTCTTCGGACCGGATGGCGCGCTGCCGGCGATCGACGGCGCCAATCTGATGCTGACAGGTACGAGCAGCGACAGCGCCAGGCTGACGGTCGGCATCGAGGGCGAGGATGAGGGCCTCGCTGGCAAAGTCGTGTTCGACAGCGGCGTCGTAACGATCCGCGCTTTTGCGGCTTCCGAAGGGGTAAGCCGTATCTACCGCATCGATTTTGCGGGAAAATCGCTGCTGATCGCCGGATGCGCAGCTAAGCCCGACAATATCGTCGGCGCGGCGCGCGGAGCGAAGCAGGCTGCCGCCATCATCGCGGCGTCCTCAGCCAAATTGCTGGAGATCGAGCGGAGGGCCGCCAGAACGGCGGGCGCGCCTCTGCGTGAAGGAGAGTGCATGAGCGCCGACGACGCGATCAAGGTGGTGCTGGAAGCGAGGCTTTCGGCCGGCCTGCTGGCGCCGCTGGTTCCGGCGGCGAGTGATTCTCCATCAAGGCAGGCCTGGAAAGAGGCGGCCACATTTCCAGAGGGCCTAATGATGGCCGTGGCCGCTCCTGGAACAGTGCTGGATCTCACTTCTGAAAAGCCAGCGATCGCCCTTCCGAAATGACGAGCTAGGGGTTTTTTTTGTTCTGAATTCCGGGTCTTAAACGACAGGCGGGGTCCCGACCCTCGTCGGAACCCCGCGCTCCCCGGTCGCCCCCGTTGCCGCCCACTCAGCCTGTCGGCTCCCGTCGGGCGGCACGTCGAATTGTGGCGAGTTAGAGGCAAGTTCTCGGTCACTGTCCACGAGTGAAGGCGCCGCAGCTGCGTGACTCATTCCGCATGTGGCGCAAAGACCACATCGCACTCACGAAGGTCTGCAGAATGGCGTACCGGGAAAGATCATGAAAACAGGGCCGAGCCTGTCATGGCGGCCAGCAGCGTCGAGCCGCCGCTGCATTGCAATACAGTCGAGGCTTGTCATTCCGTCCGGATACCAACAAAACCAATGACGTGTGACGTTTTGAGTCCACACCCGAGGGGCTGCTCAGGGTACAAATGCCGATTGTCGCGCACATCATGTTGGCGCTGGTCTACGTAACTGCGTCGGCGGTCGGCGCGGTTGCGCTGCACCAATACTATGCTTTCGAGCCGGTGACGGCCGCCCTGATCGGGGCCGCGTCGGCGCTGGCGATGATCCAGTTGCACATGGCCGTTTCACGTCTCGGCGGCGGCGACACCGACAAGCAATTCTTCGAATTGCGCCAGGAAATCCGCCGGCTGACCTCGCGCGTGGCGCAGTCCGAGCAGCACGCCTCCGAACTCAAGGCCTCGTTCGACAAGGAAGTCGCGGCGCGCCGCGAGACCATCGTCAACGAAATGCGCGGCCTCGAGGAAATGATCTCGAAGCTGGGCAAGAAGTTTGAATCCCGCTTGCAGGTCGTGCGCGCACAGACCACCGACCCGACGATGGACGGCGCCTCGATCCTGGATGCGGTGCGCGAAGCATTGCGCGAGAACCGCGTCGACCTGCACCTGCAGCCGATCGTCAATCTACCCCAGCGCCGCGTCTGCTTCTACGAAGGCTTCACGCGCCTTCGCCGAGCCGACGGCCAGGTGATCATGCCTGGCGAATTCATGGGCGCGGCCGAGCGCGCCAACCTGATGGGCGTCATCGACAACATGCTGCTGTTCCGCTGCGTGCAGATCGTGCGGCGGCTGTCCGAGCGCGACCGGCGCGTAGGCGTTTTCTGCAACGTTTCGATGGCCTCGCTCGAGGACGAGCAGTTCTTCCCGTCCTTCCTCGAATTCATGCGCGAGAACCGTGACCTCGCCGGCGCGATGATCTTCGAACTGGGCGTGCGCACCTTCAACCAGCGCTCCGACATCGCCTCGCGCAACATGGGCCGGCTTCGCGATCTCGGCTTCCGATTCTCGTTGGACAAGGGCGATGGATTGAATTTCGACCTGCCGGTGCTGCAGGCCGCAGGGGTCAAGTTCGTGAAGATCAATGGCGAGCGCCTGCTCGAGGAACTCACGCCCGGCGGCGAGCGCCCGATCTCGTCGATCTCGCGCGACATCGCGGCGGAGGATGTGCCGGCCGTGTTCGTGCGCTACGGCATCGATCTCATCGCCGAAAAGGTGGAGAGCGAAAAGTCGGTGATCGACATCCTCGAATTCGAGATCCCCTACGGCCAGGGCCACGTGTTCGGCGCACCGCGCCCGATCAAGGGTTCGTTGCTCGAAGAGACAGCGCCTCCGCCGGACTTCGTGCGGCGCGTCAGCGCGCAGGCGATGTAGGCCGTGACTTCACCGAAACTGCTGGACGGCCTGTCCCATGTGGCGGGCGATTACGACGCCGTGCTGTGCGACGTGTGGGGTGTGGTCCACGACGGAAAGCGGGCGTTTTCGGGCGCCGTCGAAGCGCTGCGCGAGTTCCGCAAAAGCCGTGGGCCGGTTGTGCTGATTACCAACGCGCCGGTGCCTAGGGACCGCGTGACGCGGCTCTTTCCGAAGTTCGGCGTGAGCGAGGATTGCTACGACGATGTGGTGACGTCGGGCGATGCGACGCGCAACGAGCTGAAACGCGTGGCGCCGGGACCGGTCTACCGCATCGGTCTTGGCGAGGACATGTCGGTCTATGCGGGATTGCCGCTGCAGTTCAGCGACGATCCAAACGTCGCGAAAGTGATCTGCTGCACCAGCCTGCGCGAATATCCCAACGGACATCCGGATACCTATCGCGACGAGCTGAAGCAGCTCGCCACGCACGGCCTGCCGATGATCTGCGCCAACCCGGACGTGCAGTTCCGCCACGGCGACAAGCTGATCTGGTCGGCCGGCGCACTGGCGGCGATCTACGAGTCCGAGGGCGGCAAGGTGATCCGTCCTGGCAAGCCGGACGAGCCGATCTACCGCCTGGCGATCGAGCGCATCGCGGCGATAGTGGGCAGGGATGTTGCGCCGGCGCGCATGCTGGGCATCGGCGACGGCCCCGCGACCGACGTGCTCGGCGCCATGCGGCAGGGGATGGATGCGCTGTTCATCGGCGGCGGTATCCACGGGCACGCCATGGACTCAGGCGAAGGCTTTCTGTCTTCCGCCCAGGCCGTGCTCGACGCCGGCAATGTCGCTGCGAAATACGCAATGCCCGAGCTGAAGTGGTAAGGCGCTACCCGGCCGGCTGTGCGAAGAAGAACTGCAGCCACATCGTGATCAACACGACGTTCGACATCGCGAAGAACGTCAACCGCACCATCACATGGTTGAAGGTCAGATGCACCAGGCTGTGCATGGCGCGCAGGCCGACATAGGCCCAGGCGAGAAAAATCTGCTGCTCGGTTACCCGCTCGGAGACGAACAGGGCAAGGCACACCACATAGAACAGCAGCGGCAGCTCTAGTAGGTTCATGTAGTTGCGGTTCGGTATCGCAACGTGCCCTGGCACGTTGGCCGACTCGCCAAACTTGAAATCGTCGCGCTTGACCTTGCCGCTGAACGCCGCCCGGAACCGCTGGAACGGAATCAACGTCAGCACGAGGAAGGTCAGCGCTACGAGGGCGCCCATCGGCGCAAAGATCGAGGCTTGATCCATTTGATCCCCCATTTTTCCAAACCGCCAACCGCCGTCCAACCTATCACGACGGGGCTTCGGCGCCGAAGTCAGGCCAAGAGCCCGAGGTGGTCATCCGCCAAAAGGACTGGCATGGACGTGGCCAGTGGTTGCGATTGGATCGGTTTCTCGTTGCTACTGACAAAAAAACGATGCACGGCGAAATAGATGGTGAAGACGGGCCCGGCTTGCCCTAAGCGTTCGCCGCGATATCGGCTTCAGATCCGGACCAAGGGTTGCGAGAAGGACTTGTAATGAAGAAGGGCAAGACGTTCGCGGACCTGGTGGTGGGCATGCAGGTCGCCATCAGGAACACTGTGAGCGAACAGGATGTGATCGATTTCGCCAGGGTTTCCGGCGACAACAACCCGCTGCACATGGACGAGGAATACGCCAAGCAAACCCAGTTCGGCGGCCGCATCGCCCATGGCGCGCTGACTGCGTCCTACATTTCCGCCGTGCTTGGCAACGACCTGCCCGGTCCGGGCGCGGTGTTCATGGACCTGAACCTGAAGTTCGTTCGTCCCGTGAGGATCGGCGACACCGTCGTTTCGACTGCCGAGGTTACCGAAATGATCGAGCGCGGGTGCCGTGTGAAGCTGTCGGTGAAGGGCGAGGTCGAAGGCAAGATCGTGATGCGGGGCGATGCAACCGTCATGGTGCCCTCTGGCAAACCTGACTGAGAAATAATGGCCAGCGCGCCTTCAGCATTATCGAAGGGAGCGGCAGTAGCCCTGGGTAATTTCGATGGGCTGCACGCCGGCCATCGGGCCGTGATCGAAAGCGCGCGTGAAGCGGCGAAGCGCCTCGGCGTGAATCTGGGGGTAGCGACGTTCGAACCGCCGCCGCGAAGATTCTTCCAGCCGGACGCGCCGCCTTTCCGCCTGATGACGCCGAGAAGGCGGGAACTGGCCTTGCGCGGGTTGGACGTCGATCAGGTGCATCTACTGCGCTTTGACGCGGCGATGGCGGCGATGACCGACCGCGAATTCTGCGAGCAGGTGTTGCGCGACGACGTCGGCGCGGCGTCCGTGAGCGTCGGATTCGACTTCCGCTTCGGCAAGAACCGCATGGGAGACGCCGGGAGCCTGGAGCGGATCGGCAAGGAGCTGGGCTTTGAAGTGAAGATCGTTCCGGAAGTAGCGAGCGATGGCGAGAAAGTTTCCTCGTCGCGCATCCGAGAGGCGATCGAGCGCGGTGATATCGAAGAGGCGGGCAAGGCGCTGGGCGGCTACTGGATCACCGACGCGATCGTCGAGCATGGCGAGAAGCGCGGCCGCGGCCTCGGCTTTCCGACGGCCAACATGCAGCTCGGCGAGATCGTGCACCCGGCCCACGGCGTCTATGCGGTCTGGACACGCCAGGATGA
>Ga0210377_10001242_pt1 | contig 23360 bp, 29 predicted proteins | sample PLM4_65_b1redo_FD_155480 | JGI IMG/M metagenome (GOLD analysis project Ga0210377, IMG submission 155480) | Groundwater sediment microbial communities from an aquifer in East River, Colorado, USA - PLM4_65_b1 redo | ecosystem: Environmental > Terrestrial > Soil > Riparian zone | place: USA: East...
AATCTCGTGATCGGCCTGGTGTTTACCAAAACCCAATTTGCTTATCTCCCACATGCCAGACGCTTTTTCGACGCTCATCCCTCCCACGCTTTCGCTCTCATCTCTCGACTTTAAGAAAGCCCTGTCTAATTCTAGTTTCTTGATTTTTATCGATATCAGATTTCTTCATAGGTAAATTATGGACGAACAAAAGCAACACGACATGCACAATCATTCCCAGCACATGGAACCGAAAAAAGATGATCATGCACAGCATGAGGTACTGGACCATTCCATGCACAAGATAAAAAATCATTCTGCCCACGTTGGTCACGGCACAGATCACAGCGGACATGAGCAAATGTTCCGTGTCCGTTTCTGGTGGAGTTTACTGCTGAGCATTCCCGTTCTGCTCTACAGTGAAATGATCCAAATGTGGCTTGGCTTTACGCCACCCATGTTCCCATTCAGTGATTGGATTCCTTTCGTCTTTTCGCTCGTCATCTTCGGCTATGGCGGCATTCCATTTCTACAAATGGCTGTCCCTGAATTGCAAGAGCGCAAGCCTGGCATGATGACGCTCATCTCGCTGGCGATCTCGGTCGCGTTCATTTACAGTGTCACAGCGCAGTTCGTCAATCTCGGTGAAGGCTTCTTCTGGGAACTTGTTACGCTCATCGATATCATGCTCCTCGGTCACTGGCTGGAGATGCGCTCCGTGCGTCAGGCTTCGGGTGCGCTCAATGAACTCGCCAAACTCATGCCCGATACTGCCGAACGAATCCAGCACGGTGATATGACTGAAACGGTTTCCGTCTCCGAACTGAAGCACGGCGACCTCATCCTGGTCCGTCCAGGTGCAAGTATCCCGGCGGATGGCGAAGTCACCGATGGTCATACGGATGTCAACGAATCCATGATCACAGGTGAATCAAAACCTGTCCATAAAATGAACGGCACAAAAGTCATCGCGGGCACGATCAACGGCGATGGGAGTCTGCGTGTGAAAGTCACTGCCATAGGAACTGAAACCGCCTTGGCAGGCATCATGCGACTCGTTGAGCAGGCGCAACAATCCAAATCAAAGACACAAGTACTTGCCGATAAAGCCGCGGGCTGGCTTTTCTACATCGCCCTCGCCGCCGCGCTCATTACTGGCATCGCATGGACAATCGCAGGTACCTTCAACATCGAGGTTTTGAATCGTGTGGTCACTGTGCTGGTCATTGCCTGTCCGCATGCGCTTGGGCTCGCCATTCCGCTCGTTGTTGCCATCACCACGGCAATGGGTGCGAAGAACGGCATCCTCATCCGTAACCGTCTCGCCCTAGAAGCCGCACGCGAAATCGATATCGTGATCTTCGATAAAACCGGCACGCTCACACAAGGTCAATTTGGTGTGGTGGATATGGTGACTGCGGATGGCTGGGACTCCGACCGCGCCCTGTCCCTCGCTGCCGCACTGGAATCGGACTCTGAGCATCTCATCGCCCAAGCCATCCGCCGCTTCGCGCGGGACCGGAAGCTGGTCATTCCACCCGTCAGCAATTTCTCCGCCCTAAAAGGACGCGGCGTCCAAGCCATCTTCGAGAACGAGACCTACTACATTGGTGGACCACGTTTACTCGAAATGCTTGCACTTACGCCTACAGAAAATATTGCAGTATTCACCGATTCAACAAATAATAAAGCACAATCTATTGTGTACCTTACTACAAAAGAAAAAATCATCGCTGCTATTTCAATTGCCGATGTTATCCGCCCTGAAAGCAAACAGGCGATTCAAGAATTGAGCAAGATGGGCATCGAAGTCGCCATGCTGACCGGTGACAGCCAAGCCGTGGCTAAGGCAGTGGCAAACCAGTTGGGCATTCAACGTGTCTTCGCGGAAGTGTTGCCTGAGCATAAAGACCAAAAGGTCATGGAGTTGCAAAAGCTGGGGAAGCGTGTGGCAATGGTCGGCGACGGCGTGAACGACGCGCCAGCCCTTACCCGCGCCGATGTCGGCATCGCCATCGGGGGCGGCACGGATGTTGCCATCGAATCCGCAGGCTTGATCCTCGTCAACAGCAATCCGCTCGATGTGGTGAAAATCTTCAAGCTCAGCCGCGCCAGTTATGCCAAGATGATCCAGAACTTGTGGTGGGCAGCGGGCTACAACATCGTCGCCATTCCGCTGGCGGCGGGTGTACTGGCAGGTTGGGGCATTTTGCTCTCGCCTGCCGTCGGCGCCGTGTTGATGTCCATCAGCACTATTGTGGTTGCCATCAATGCCCAACTGCTAAAAAGAACAACTTTATAAAAAAACGGTCAAAGAACTTTTTTGTTCTTTGACCGTTTTTGAATTCTTGCTGGTGACAGATCAGGACAATAGGCAATTTTGCTTATTCATTAATGAGTGAAGTAGCCCTCGGTATTTGTTGATAAGAGTTCTACAATGGCACTATCAACCCCGAGGCCCGCATGAATATTTCCCCCTTCTTATCCGTTGACCATCCCTGTGACGAAACTTTGCAATGGGCAAAAGAGCAATTGTCACAAGCTAACTTGCATGCCGTGCAAACTTTCGATTTGCACACCGCGCGGATCGGATTACATGATTGTCCATGCCCTAATCATGGGACGACTGAATGTGACTGCCAGATGGTAGTTATGCTGGTGTATGAAAAGAGCGAAGAACCGGTAACTCTCATCCTGCATGGCAATGATGGACAGACCCGGGTCTCCATTGCCGAAACATCCAATCAAAATAAGAATATAAGTACCATAACCGGGATTAGAAACGCTTTGGAGGGAAAACTACCCACTGCAATATAAAATCCAGAATAGGCAAATTTGCCTGTATTCTTATGCGGTACATTGCTTTCGGAAGTTTGATGTAGATTATCTACACTACGGTTTGATATCAATTTAATGTCCAAAGGAGAAGAGATGTTTAGGTTTAGAAAGATATTTGTTGTTTTGTTCGTTGTAGGAGTGTTGCTGACCGCATGTGGTGGGCAACAAAAACAGGCTATCGAGGTCCAAGTCACCGTGAAAGAGTTCGGGATCGAATCGTCGGTAACAAAATTTCAAACTGGTATTCCTTATCACTTCGTTGTTACGAATTCAGGAACAGTTGATCACGAAATCATGATCATGCCGCCTTTGGCAGAAGATCAGACAGGTATGGGCATGGATATGGGAACGATGGATCAAATGGCTTTAGCCATGATCCCTGCTGAAGACCTAACACCAGGTACGACAAAATCCTTCGACCTAACCTTTACCGAAGCTGCAGCAGCAGGGATTCTGGAGTTTGCCTGCCATACACCCGGTCACTATGAAGCCAAGATGAAGCTCCCAATTACTGTTAAATAGCTGTATGATCGCTGGAGAGTTTTTCCGCTATCGAAATTTCAATTCAAGTTAAGCAGGAAGTATGGCTGGCATGATGGGCATCCCTTTATGCCAGCCATGTTTACAGAAGCAATTACAAATGGTCACCCATACAAATAAATTTCAGCAACCCAGGGACGTATCTACCAGCCAATGGATATCCAACCATTGGCTGGGTATCTTCCTTGCGGTCTACGGTGCCTGGGTTTTTGTCCCCCTTCTCGCGCCGGTATTCATGCAAATAGGCTGGCTAGGTGCAGGAAAAGCGATCTATTTTATTTACTCCTTTTTCTGCCACCAACTACCTGAACGTTCCTTCTTTCTTTTTGGTCAGAAGACCATGTACTCGCTGAATGAGATCCAATCCGTATGGCAAAATACAAGCAACCCGATGATCCTCCGTCAATTTATTGGCAATGACGCAATGGGCTGGAAGATCGCCTGGTCAGACCGCATGATTTCGTTTTATACCAGTATCTGGCTGTTTGCTGTGATATGGGTTCCCTTCCGTCAAAGAATCAAACCATTATCCTGGTGGGGATTTGCGCTACTTCTACTTCCCATTGCGCTTGATGGCAGCACACACACAATCAGCGATCTGGCTGGCATCGGACATGGATTTCGTGATACAAATGCATGGCTGGCGATACTGACGAATAACTCCCTGCCCGCGGGCTTCTACGCTGGCGATGCGCTTGGCTCGTTCAACTCACTCATGCGCTTCGTCACAGGGCTTCTGGCTGGTCTGGGAATCGTCTGGCTTGCCTTCCCGTATGTTTCTCAAACGCAAGCCTATAACCAACAACTGGATGAAATAAGTTATGCCCAAGTCATCGAGCAAATCAAAAACTAAAATCCGCATTCTGCTGGCGGATGACCACCATATCGTCCGTGCAGGGGTGAGACAACTTCTTGAAAGTGCGAGCGACCTTCAGGTTATTGCTGAAGCGGGAGATGGGGAAGAAGCACAGTCACTCATCCAGCAACACAAGCCTGATGTGGCTGTGCTTGATATCCAAATGCCCAAAGCTAGTGGCATTGAAGTGACGCGTTGGGTACGTTCTCATATACCCGAAGTCGGCGTGCTTATTCTCACGGCATATGATGATGATCCCTATGTCATGGCTGTTCTGCAGGCGGGAGCAAATGGATATGTGCTCAAAACTGGGCAGGCAGACGAATTGATCCAAGCTGTACGCGATGTCCATGAGGGCAAGTCCGCTTTGGACCCCAGTATCACGCACAAATTGATGTCCAGTCTCTTCAAGAGTCCTGAAAAGAAAATCGTCGAGCAGCTGACGGATCGTGAGCTGGATGTTCTACGTCTCGCTGCAAAGGGCTATACCAACAAAGCCATCGGTGTTCAACTCAGCATCAGTGATCGCACCGTGCAAGGGCACCTTGCGCACATCTTCGCCAAACTACAAGCCAGCAGCCGCACTGAAGCCGTGATGCGCGCTGTCTCACAGGGATTGATCTCCCAGAGCACCAGCAATAACATCGAAGAATGACCAAACGACGTGCACCATTTCTGCGCGGTCTCACCGTCCAGTTGCTTGCCATCACTGTTCTTCCGCTTACGCTGCTGCTGCTGGTGATTGCATTTGGGAGTGTTTCGCTTCATCAACAGGATATGCGTGCGCTCGTTGGTGAGCGCGATGAACGTGCTGTTCAATCTGCTGCTGCAGCAATGGCTTCGGAACTACATCATCGTGCTGCCGGTATAACTAATCTTGTTGCGTTGGCTGAATTATCCAAAGCAACAACTTCTATTTCCACCACTGCCGATCTCGCCTCCGATTTCGATGGCGGACTCGCTTATCTGGATATGGAGGGACGACTCGTCACAAGCACGTCTCCCTCTGGACTTTGGGATTGGGTTACGCAAAACGACATTGCCCTCGCCTCATCGTCCAACTCCGGACCTGTTTTCTCCGCCCCCTTTCTTGATCCAACCTCAAAGAGACTTTTCATCATCATCTCGCAAACTGTCCCCTCGCAGGATATCATCGTGGCGGGTGCGTTCTCTCCCGAATTACTCGCGAACAATACCCTCTCAGCCTCCTACCCTGACAACACACATGTCACAATTTTTCTACTTGATTCGGCAAAGCAGATTTTATTTTCAAGCGGACCTCTTGCAACTGAAGGAATCCAGCCCGATCACCCTGGTGTAACCGAAGCCCTGCGTGGCGAAAGCGGAACAACGTATATGAAGCAGGATGGGGTCGAGCATGTCGTGGCTTTCAGCTTTATCGCGCCGACGAGTTGGGCATTGATTACCGAAGAGGAATGGGAAATGGTCACCAGCCCATCTCTGCAACTTACACAGATGGCACCGCTGGTGATTGTCCCAGCATTTATTCTTGCACTGGTCGCACTCTGGTTCGTAGCGTCACGTATCGTTCAACCGCTCCAAAGACTTGAAGCCAAGGCTGCCGCGCTGGCATGGGGGGACTTTGATGCAATCAAAGACTCGGTGGGCGGAATCTCCGAAGTTCAACACCTGCAAATGGAATTGACTGAAATGTCACGCAAAGTCAAAGCCGCGCAGGAAGGACTGCATGATTACATCGGCGCGATCACCTCTGCGCAGGAGGAGGAACGAACAAGGCTGGCACGCGAATTGCATGATGACACGATTCAAGCTGTCATTGCCTTGAAACAACGCGTGCAACTCGCGCAGAAATCGATCAAGGATCAGAATGGTAAACAGTTACTCAAGGAATTGGAAGCCCTCGCCGAGCAAACCATCGAGAATCTTCGCCGTCTCACGCGCGCGTTGAGGCCCATCTACCTTGAGGATCTGGGGCTTGTGACCGCCCTGGAAATGTTGGCGCGGGAAATGAGTCAGAATAATTCACTTGTTGTAGATTTCCGGAAGGCAGGTCAGGAACGCCGGCTTTCGCATGACGTGGAGTTGTCACTTTATCGCATTGCACAGGAAGCGCTCAATAATGTGATTAAGCATTCCAAAGCCACTCGTGCTGATTTGAAAATTACTTTTGAAGCTTCAGTGATCAACGTGGAAGTGGCGGATAACGGTATAGGATTCACCGTCCCGAACAGCCCGACCGAGTTTGCCCCTAGTGGACATTTCGGTTTGCTGGGCGTACACGAACGGGCAGACTTAATTGGTGCAAAGCTTGAGATTGAATCCGCTTTGGGCAAGGGTACCAGTCTCAAAGTCAAATTGTGAAGCGACGAAAGTCATAAGCCATTTTGCCTATCCAACATCCCGTCATCCTGCGCTCATGTAGAGACGGAATGTTGCTTATCATGACACCATCCTGAATTGGAAGGTGAATGTATGGCAACTGAAACAACAACTCCCCTGGTTTCCGCTCAAAATGACCGATTGAAAATATTTCTGCACGCACTTTTATTCGTGGCAGGCTTTTCGCTGGTATTCATTGTCGGTTGGGGCGGTTCGGTGACGCTCGTCGGACAAATCTTTGGAACCTATAAAAGAGTTATCGCGCAAATTGGCGGCGTGATCGTCATCATGTTTGGGCTGGCAACCTTGGAAGTGATCAGGATTCCCTGGTTTTACGCAGACACGCGTGCCCAATATTCCGGTCAGCGCGGGACGTATGGCGGCTCGGCGCTCATGGGTATTTTCTTCGCCGCCGGCTGGAGTCCCTGCATTGGCGCGACGCTTGGTGCAATTCTGACAATGGGCTTGAGCCAGCAAACGGTTGGTCAGGCGATGTGGCTCGCTTCGGGATATTCACTGGGATTAGGTATTCCATTCCTCGCGATGGCGATCGGACTCGAACGCGCCTCAGGCTGGATCAAGCGTATGCGGCCTTATCAGAATTTTTTCAAGCTTGCCAGCGGCTTGTTCATCATCGCGATTGGGATCTTGCTATTGACCAATACCATGAGTCTGATTGCCATCTGGGCTTTCAAGCATGGTTACTATGTCGAGAAGTTTGCACTCTTCGCTGCTGCGCCAACTTATTTCACTGCGATCGTTGCCGGGTTGTTATCCTTCCTATCCCCATGTGTGCTTCCGTTGGTGCCTGCCTATCTTGGTTATTTAAGTGGGCATACTTTACAAAGGTCATAAGCCATGAAAAAGTTGATGCTGTTCTTGCTAAGTGTGGTGGTGCTGTCAGGTTGTCAATCAAAACCTGTAACTGGTGAAACAGTCACTGTGGCTGGCGGCTCGTATCAAAACATCGCTCCCACTGAATTGAATACGATGTTGAAGACCAAGGATTTTATGTTCGTCAATGTGCACATTCCCTTTGCAGGCAACATCACTGGCACAGACTTGTCGATTCCCTACGATCAAATCAATGCCTCAGAAAATCTTTCTCAATTGCCCGCCGATAAAAGCGCCAAGATCATTTTGTATTGTCGCAGTGGACGTATGAGCGCGATTGCCGCAGAGCAACTCGTCGCGCTTGGATACACCAACATTTGGAATGTAGCTGGCGGTATGGACGCCTGGGAACAAGCTGGTTTTGATCTGGAGAAATCTTCCTCAAAATAATAACCTCATGGTTCTTGTCGGAAAACATCACCCAGTCATAACGGCTGGGTGATGTTCGTCATAAGCAGGATGGCTCAGAACATTTTCCGCAATATGGCGGTGAGCAAGTTCAATTGGGGTGGGTAAGATTGCCCATCACTTCAATTTTCATGGAGGCATCACGATGCACATTCACTCTTTCATCATTAGGGAGGATCAATGAAACGGCTACTCTATACTAGCTCAACCTTATTTTTCATAATCGTCATCCTGTTTGCCAATCCCTACACGGTATTGGCATATGAAGGGGATGATGGACATAATTTGGAGATGGAAGTTAACGGCTATCACATTACCCTGACAAGTCAGAACGAATGGGCAAAGGGCGAGAACGCCATAGTCGTCACGCTCGAAGACAGTATGGGGATGCCATTGAGTAACGCTGATGTGGAAATCCTGATCACGCCAAAAGCAAATGAGCATGCTGAATCTGGAACAGACTCGTATGGCGCTGAGCCGCAGCATGACTCCATGTCGGGAATGGACATGGGCGCGCCGGCCACAGAAGCGCCTGACATGACTGCTCATAATCAAGAAGCTGCGGGACCCATTTCAATGACGGAGTCGGATGAGCAGGGGATGTATATGGTAGAGACACACTTTGAATCTTCTGGCGAACACGAGATTCAGGTGTTTTTTCATGTCAACGGTGAAATGTTTCAGGCTGATTTCATGGTTAACATTTCCGGGACAAGTTCAAAGACGCTCGTGCTGTGGAGTTTTGTCATGGTCAATGTTGGCCTGATCACATCCGCAGGCATACTGAAAAAACAACCCACCACCGTGAAAGGCGGGCAATAACATGGCAACCGAGCTCAAACCCAACAACAAAAGTATCTTTGCGGGAGGCAATCTCCTGCAGATCAAATCCATCAACCGACTCATGCGCAGCAAGTGGTTCCCCGGAATTATTCAGTGGCCCACACTGTTGGTCTTCATAGTCATCATGTTCCAACTCCTGCTCGGACCCGAGTCTGCGCATGATAATCTCGGCACAGCGCTGACCTGGGTATTGTGGTGGCCACTCATCCCAATTATCTTTCTGTTTCTTGGGCGCTTCTGGTGTGCCATCTGCCCATTCGCAACGATCAACGATCTGGTGCAAAAATTCGTGGGCAATAACCGACCGGTTCCGAAGTTCCTGAAAAAATATGGCATCTGGATCATTGACGCGTTCTTTATCTTAATCACATGGAGCGACCATGTCTGGGGCGTGGTTGAAAATCCCTTCGGCTCAGGCGTCCTCATGTTGACCCTCACCACAGGCGTCATTGCCTCCGGTTCCTTCTTTGAGCGCCGTACCTTCTGCCGTCATATTTGTTTTCTCGGTGGTTTATCCGGTAATTATGCCCGTACAGGGATGCTGGCTTTGCGCGGTACCCCTGAGATCTGCGCCACCTGCACCGTTGCTTCCTGCTATAAAGGTACTGAAAAAGCGCCGGGCTGTCCATTATTTGAGTTTCCCAAAACAATGACTTCCAATGCCAACTGTGTGATCTGCGCAGACTGTATCAAGAACTGCCCGAATGAATCGATCCAATTGACCATGCGTCCACCCACAAAGGAATTGTGGTTCATCCGCAAGCCCAAAATGGAAGAAGCGTTTTTGTCAGCGGTCATCATGGGTATCGTCTTTGTCCAGAACGTGACCATGCTTGAAGTGTGGGGCTCCATGTTGAACTGGCTGGAAAAAGCCGTTGGCACCACCAATTACGCCATCACTTTCAGTATTACCTTTGCGATTGCCATCATCATCCCTGTGGCACTGCTCGGCATCACTTCGTGGGTAGCTGGAAAGTTCAACAAGACTAATCTAGTGGAGAACTTTGCCCGCTTCGGTTACGCCATCATCGCCCTCGATGTGGCGGCTCATATCGCCCATAATCTCTTCCACCTGCTGGCTGAAGGCAAATCCATCTTCTATACAGCGATCGCACTGTTTGGTCAGGAACTCCACGGTGCATCCCCCGCGCTGGTTAGCATGGATACCATTCAAATCCTGCAATATGGCTTGATTGCCCTTGGCTTTGTTGGGTCACTCTATACCGCTTATCGCATTGCAAAGAACAATCAACCGAATGGCAAGATCTGGGGCACGTTGGTCCCCTATGCTGCGTTGATCATAATCCTCACCGTTATGAATGTTTACCTGTTCATGCTCCCGATGGCAATGCGCATGTAGGAGATATAAGCAAAACCGCCTATAAGAAAGTGAGTAATATAGCCCTCGACGATGTGGTCTAATCATGTGAAAATCTTGATCACCAAAAGGAGATAACGTATGACAACTACTGTACATGACCCCGTTTGCCACATGGATATTGATCCTGCCACTGCCGCTGGTACATCCGAATACAAAGGACAGACCTATTACTTCTGCTCGCTTGGTTGCAAGAAATCCTTCGATAAGGAGCCTGAGAAATATCTCAGCAATACAAATGAAAACGAGCATCATCACTAATCTAATAAGGAAACCAAATGCATAAGAAACTCATATTCGCTTTACTGTTGGTTGTGCTTCTTTCGCAATTTACTGTCTCAGCTGTGTTTGCGGCGGGCGAGCCTGCTGGAAGTTGTGCATCAGGCTTTACCCTGATGCTGGCGATGGAACATGATGAGCATCATCATCAGCATATCGGCGTCGACACCGACCTGAATGGTGATGGCTACATCTGCATGAAACCAGTGACCCCAAATGGCAGCATCCACATCCACGTGGACAATAATGTGTAGTAAGGATTGATGTCCACGGGTTTTTTCACGGAATGACCGGGCTTGAGGGGTCATTCCGTTTTTTATTTTGTGCGAGAAGGCTTGAAATTTTTCACAGACTCTTTATCGTACCTTTACATTATCTTTATTTGTTCCTGATATTCTTGGATCATCAAGAATGGAGAAAATCATGTTTCTTATGTGGATTGTCCCCCTGGTACTCATCGGCTTGATCGTCTATGCCATCTCTGGCAATAACCTGGTCAATGCGTTCAAGCCTGCCTCGAGCCGCGCCTGCCCGCACTGCGGACAAGTCGCTCAGACTGACTGGAAAAACTGCCCACACTGCGGACAGACTTTATGAAAGGAATTCAAGATGAAAAAAGTTAATTGGTGGATCGTTGGAATTATCGCCGTTCTTGCCGCCGTGTTCCTCTTCGGAGGCGGTATGGCGACAGGAGGTTGGGGATATCAGGGCTATGGGATGATGGGTGGACCTGGTATGATGGGCAACTGGGGCTACTCGCCCTTCGGATGGTTTGGCATGGGTATTGGCATGCTCTTCATGTGGCTCATCCCCGTCGGCATTCTCGCCCTGATTGTGTTCAGCGTTGCGTCGCTGGTGCGAAACAATGGCAACCCCGCACCTTCCAATTCCCAGACGCCCTGCCCTCATTGCGGGAAAGGCACACAAGCCGACTGGCAGAATTGTCCCTACTGCGGAACTGCATTGCAATAAAAATCCAATCAAATCTGTGTGAACAGCCTGTCTATAAGATAGGCTGTTTTGCTTATATCGAATCAGGCTGAAAACCGCTCACCCGTCTTATCAAAAAGACCTATACTGATTTTGCATGGAGCTATTCAAACCCAGACTGTATGAGGTGCTGCAATGACACAAAACGATTCCCACTATGTCCCTGCCTTCGGATTGCACGGATTAACTCCGTTCTATGACTCGTTTGCCAAACTTGTCAATCCACTCAGGCGTCGCTTGCTACAACAGGCAAATATTCAACCTGGTCAACGTGTGCTCGATTTCGGTTGCGGCACAGGTTTGCTGACACGGATGCTCAAGCAATCTTCTCCCAATGTGCAAGTAACAGGCTTGGACGGTGATGAAGATGTGCTGAATATTGCACGAGCGAAATCTCGTGGTGCCGATATTCAATGGGATCATGCGCTCGCCTTCGATATGCCTTATCCAGATAATTCATTTGACGTGGTCGTCAGCAGTTTCGTCACGCATCACTTGACGAGCGTAGACAAGGTCCGCGCCTTCAAGGAAGTTCACCGCATCCTCCGCCCGAACGGATGGTTCCACATCGTGGACTTTGGTCCACCCTTCAACTTTTTCACACGTGTGCAGGCAATTGTGATGAAAAACTTCGAGCGCACCGCGGACAATTTCGAGGGGCAGATCCTGCCGATGTTAACAGAAGCAGGTTTCGGGTCGGTGAATGAGGCGGGGCACGTCATCCTATTCTTCGGTCCCATCTCGTTTTATCAAGCCATCAAAGGAGCGTAATAGGTTCAACCCAATACTGGAGAAAAAAAATGAAGGACAATAAAATCTATTGGTACCCGCTGACCTATGTGTTGGCATTTCTGATCGGGGTGATCCTGTTTTGGTCGTTTGGAAAGGACTGGTTCGATCTCAAGTCGGCAGCTGTGTTTCTCGCTGGGTTGATCGGCGTCGCAGTGGCTGTGCTTGCATTCGGCGCATGGAACATCTATTACAATTCACGTCACAAGGAAAATTGAAATTTGACCGAACCCACCTCTGCCCGATCACCTGAATACAAAACTGCCTGCGGAGGCAAACTCAAAGACCCCGCGAATTATCCTAGCGCCATGTATCAAGGCGAGCGTGTCTATTTTTGTACGCGTGCCTGTCTGCACGTCTTCGAGCAGACGCCCGATGCGTTCATGGCCGGTGAAGTGGAACATCCTATTGAGGAAGATTAACGTCAGCAATGACATTCATCATAAGCCATATGGCGCATGAGGCGTTACGCTATCCTGCGCTGGAGTCAATTGAATTATCAAACTACCATTGGGTCATCCGAATACGGAGGATCCAATATGTTATCAAGGACAAAGAAACTTTTACTTCTCGCCCTCGTTGCAGTCTTATTGACTACTGCAATTTCCGCCTGTTCTACTAAAAGTCAGTCAACCGAACTGCATATGATGCCATTGGGGGAAATGCCTGCGGAGGTCCAATCCGCACCCATGAGTGTACAAGTGGCATATCAATTCAACGCTGCTAACCCTGACATCATGGAAGATATTCCCTGTTATTGTGGCTGTGGCGATATTGGGCACACCTCCAACTATGATTGCTACGTTTCGAATGTCGATGTCAGTGGGAAAATCACGTTCGATAATCATGCCCTCGGTTGCTCCATTTGCGTGGATATCACTCAGGCTGTCATGCGCATGTTGCGAGATGGGAAAAGTCCGCAAGATGCCAGGGCGTATATAGACGCAACCTATTCCAAATACGGGACATCGAACATCCCTTAATGTCATGAACCCGCGCTTCTCTCTTCTCCTCTTTGTGATGGCTGGACTGGTGGTGGCGTTCGCGCCTCTGCCAGTTCCAACCATTATGCCTCAAGAGCGGACCTTTCGGATGGATGCGCAACAATTTGCCTATTCTCCCTCTGAACTGAAAGTCAATCCCGGCGACATCATCACCATCCAACTCGTCAGCACCGATGTGGTACATGGACTGTATGTAGACGGTTACGATGTCTCTGTCGAAGCCGACCCAGGGCAAACGGCGACTTTGACGTTTATTGCTGACAAGCTAGGTTCCTTCCGCTTTCGATGCAACGTCACCTGTGGAGCTATGCATCCTTTCATGATCGGGAGAATCACAGTCGGTACAAACAATTGGCTATTTCGTTCCATTGGACTGGCTGCCCTTGCTGTTGTGGGTGTCGTGATTTCGATAAAGCCAAAGGCATAATTTCAGCATGGCAAAGATTGAACTTACCCGCAGCCTCTATGTAAAGAACACACTCAAAAGTCGTTACCCGCAACTGGCAGTCTTTATCGTGATGCTGCTCGGATACATCTTCGCCATTCTTGCGGGACTCATAGGCACGCCAGTTGGCAGTCACAACTTTAGCATCGTCTTTGTGTGGATCGCATGGTGGGCAATCCTCATTCTTGTCGCTGTCCCATTCTTTGGGCGCGGATGGTGTGCGGTCTGCCCGATCCCACTTCCAGGCGAATGGTTGCAACGTGGTGCCGTATTAAGTCCGCCGGACAAAAGACCGAAATGGCTCAACCTTCGTGTCCCAAAAATGTTCCGCAACATTTGGTTGCAAAACATCTCTTTTCTATTACTTGCTCTTTTTAGCAGTGTGCTACTTACAACTCCAAATATCACGGGCATCGTCCTTGCCGCCATGCTTTTCGCTGCCATAGGACTGAGTACAGTCTTCGAGCGTCGTGCCTTTTGCCGGTATCTCTGCCCCGTTGGCGGATTTATTGGTTTATATTCACAAACTGCTCCAATTGAATTACGCATCAAAGACAAACAAGTCTGTGTGAAGTGCGAAGGCAAACCTTGTTACAACGGTTCGCAAGCAGGCTATGGTTGTCCGTGGGATGTCTTCCCTGGGGGCTTGACGAAGAACACCTATTGTGGCTTATGCATGGAATGCATCCGCACCTGCCCGCACGACAATATTGCCGTCAACCTGCGTCCCTTCTCTGCCGATCTTGCCAAGCCATCCACTCGCATGGATGAAGCCTTCAAAGCCTTCATCATGCTTGGGTCCGCCATGATCTATGCGGGCGTTTTGCTCGGTCCGTGGGGCGTGCTCAAGGACGCGGCATACAACGTTGGTTCAAGCACGTGGTTCGCTTATGCCGTTGTGTTCATCATTATCATCTTCGGTATCCTGCCGGGATTATTCATGCTGGGTCTTTTGCAAACGAACAACACGACGCCGCTCAAACAACGCTTTGCATCGCTTTCCACTGCCCTCATTCCATTGGGATTGATGTTCTGGGTGGCTTTTAGTCTGTCTTTCGTCCTCACCAATGCCTCCTACATTCTCGCTGCGCTTTCTGATCCTTTAGGTCTCGGTTGGAATTTATTCGGCACAGCCAACGCCGCATGGCAACCGATGCTCACGTCCGTTCTTGCGCCGGTACAGACTCTTGCATTGGTTGGTGGCTTGATCTGGTCGGCACGCACGGCACAAAAAGCTGCCAACGAAGTAAAAGTTTCATCCATCCCCGTGATTGTTTATTGCTTTATTGTCACATCCATCATGCTCTGGTTATTGTTATGAAACGCCCGGAACTCCTCACACGCATTTTGATCACAGTAGCAATCGTCGGGGCGGTTGGAGCGCCGCTGTATATCTGGTCACGCACACCACTCATTCACGCACAGATGTCGGAAAATGGTGGCTGGAGTCCAGATGTCCTTCGAGCGGAAGTTGGAAAGCCGCTGCATTTAAAACTCACATCCGATGATGTTATGCACGGCTTCGCGGTTGGTCAGATAGATATGGAGAGGGTGGATGTCGAACCGGGCAAGGTCACAAACATTACTTTGACTTTTGACAAGCCCGGGATTTACACATTCTTCTGCACGCGCTGGTGTGGACTCAACCACTGGCGGATGCGAGGCACAATTGAAGTCAACGGCTCCTCTTCGGACCCTGAGCCTGCATCTATTCCCTTGTACGTTTCCCTTCACCTTGATATTGACGCGCCGCACGATGCGGCTTCCATTCCAATTGATCAACCATCTGCCGCTCGCGGACAGGAGTTAGCAACCGATCTGCCAGTTGATTTATCAGCAGAGTACTATCGCTCTCATTCACCATACCAAGCATTCAATGATTTGGCGAACACAGCGCTCACCGACTCTCAACGCTGGGATGTGGTCGCCTACCTTTGGCAATTGAACACATCCAAAGAATCGCTTGTCAATGGGAAGCAGCTCTACGTTCAGAACTGTGCGGCATGTCACGGCGAGAACGGCGCGGGAAATGGCGTTTTTGCAGACGATCTGAAAGCCGCCGGAGACGCCTCTGCCCAAACAATGGTAGGTGCCCAAGACATGAGGATGCAGACACCCGCGAACTTTACTGATCCGACTCGCATGCTGGGAGCGAGTCCGGCGCTGTTGCAGGGAAAAATCCTGCGTGGCGGCATGGGGACAGGTATGCCGATGTGGGGTTCGATTTTTACCGAAGACCAAATCTGGGACCTGATTGCATACATCTATTCGTTCCAGTTTGAATATCACAAGTAGGAGGTACGATGAGTAAAAAGTACAAAAGACAGAAAAAGCAAAATTTTCCCTGGTTGATATTGGCGTTTGGCGGAATCCTTGTGGTGATTGCGGCGTTTTTCTTCGCCAGACAGAATGGAAGTGGCAGTGGGACACCATCCATTGCGGTGGATCAACAGAAGATCGATTATGGCGATGTGAAATTCGGCGTCAATAAAACCTTTGCCATCAAAGTAACGAATACGGGTGATGGCAGTTTGCGTTTCAAGGAAGATCCATACATCGAAGTGTTGGAAGGGTGCTGACCTCCTCAATTAACCATCGGTTCGATGGTACTCAAGCCCGGTGAAAGCACAACTGTCCAATCCAGTGTCTTCATGATGCACGAAGGCATGGATGGTCCGCACAACTTCGGGGTGCATTTGAAAACAAATGATCCCAACAACCCGGATCTGATCGTGAATGTATTGTCCAACTGGATACCATAAAATCAGGCTCAAATAAATAAGGGTCAACATATGTTGACCCTTATTTATTTGAGTTACGTTAGTTGAAATCTATGATTGCTGCAACCAGCCTTTTCCCTTTGCGAGTTGAGCCGCCTCTATTCGGCTGCACGCATTAAGCTTTTGAATCGCTGTCGAAATATGATTGCGGACCGTTGAGAGGTTTCGTGAAATGTGTAAACTAGAAGGCACTTAACGTATCAGGCGAACGAGAATCGTCTAATTAGGGAAATACATTCATGGACCTAGTTATAACTTCCTCAGACTGTATGCATGATCACATCCACTCCAGGCTTGACTAATTGTCGAAAGTAATCGTTCATCTGTTCGGCTGAATAGGGTAAGTTATTGTCGATCCACCAGGTGAGCATCGATATGAATGAGCTGGCGATGTAGTGGGTGAGCACTTCGGGGGGGATACTTTTTTTCCGCTTCGGTAATTGTTCCTTCAAATGTTCCAGCATGTAGGCAAAAAGATATTTTTGAATGTGAGCCAGCGCCAGGTTGCCGCCTTGTTTGCCTGCCATAGCTTTGTATAGATCGCGGTGATTTTCTGCATGTTGAAACATGGACAGGCTAAACGTCCAGGGGCTTTCATCGTTCATGTCCTGCCCCAGGAAGAATCCTTCGAACTCTGTCCGCAGATGTTCGAAGCCGCTGAGCAATAGATCCTCCTTATCCTGGAAATGTGCATAGAACGTGGAGCGCCCTACGTTGGCGCGGTCGATCACATCCTGCACGGTGACCGCGTCGAAGCCTTTTTCCAGAATGAGCGCCAGTAACGCATCTTGCAGTAATTGACGTGTGCGCTGTATGCGGCGATCCATAATTTTTTTAGGCATTATTTTCTCCTGATCTGTTACTGCCAAGTGCGCGAGGCCTGTAGTGCACGCCAATGCAGGTGAGAACGTAAAGACTTAAAGATTTTCTTAGCGCACTTGGCGGGCTTTGCGGTTCAAATTTCCTGAACAAATCCCACATGAATGTTCAATAACGAACGTTTCAGCCTGTTTTGATTGTTGACTTTCACTCTATGCGCCTATATAACGTAATAGAACACAGTGTTCAGAAACGTATACAGTGTACATCAAATTCTTTTAGATGAAAAGGAGAAAATAAAAGTGGAAGCACAATTGGTAAATCAGAATCGAATAATGGTGAAACCTGTCATGGAGAAACGTCTGATTGAATTGCGTCGCGTGAACAAAGCCTATCAGGTCGCGGGCGGAAGTTTCCTGGCACTCAAGGATGTGGATATGCAGGCGGACGCAGGCGAGTTCGTTGCGGTGGTCGGAAAATCGGGGAGCGGAAAGTCCACGCTGATCAATATGATCACGGGCATTGATACGCCTACCTCAGGCGAAGTGTTGGTTGCATCTGCGGCTGTCCATGAAATGGACCAGGAACAGTTGGCGGTATGGCGCGGGAAGAGTGTTGGCGTTGTCTTTCAATTCTTCCAATTGTTGCCCACACTGACCGTTGCGGAGAATGTTATTTTGCCGATGGATTTTTGCAATACGTTTCCATCCAGTGAAAGACAGGCGCGTGCAATATCCCTGCTTGAAAAAGTCGGGATTGCAGAACAGGCAGATAAACTTCCGTCGGATCTTTCAGGTGGACAGCAACAGCGCGCTGCCATTGCGCGGGCGCTGGCGAATGATCCACCTGTTTTGGTGGCAGACGAACCCACTGGCAATCTCGATTCGCAGACCTCAGATGCGGTCATGCAGTTGTTCGCGAATCTCGCAGCGGAAGGCAAGACCGTGGTGATGGTCACACATGAGCGCGACCTCACGCAATACTTTACGCGTTCCATTACGTTGTCAGATGGAAGGCTCGTCACGAACGGGGAGGTGAAATGAACAGTCCACGTTGGAAGAAACTTTTTCGCGATCTGCAAGCCGCGCGCGGACGCATGGCGATGATGGTGATCGCCATTGCGGTGAGCATCTTTGGCGTGGGGACGATCCTCAGTGCATACACCATTATTTCCCGCGAGATGGGTCGCAATTACCTGGGCACGAATCCCGCTTCGGCATTCATCGAATTGGATCGGGTGGACAATGCCCTGGTGAAAGCCGTCAGCCAGCGACCCGATATTTCGGAAGCCGAAGCAGCCTCATGGGTTGTGGCAAGAGCCGAAGTGCATCCAAATGAATGGATGCCGTTGTTGCTGTTTGTCGTCCCGGATTTTGAGACGTCGCATGTCAGCACTGTGAATCCTGAAGCAGGCGCGTATCCGCCGACGGAACAAACCATTCTTGTAGAGCGCGAAGTGCTGCCGATGTTGAATTTAAAAATCGGTAATGATCTCACAGTGCAAACGCCGAATGGCACCAAACAAAATATTATGATCTCGGGCGCTGTGCACGATCCTGCACTGGCGCCTGCGTGGCAGGAACAAACGGTGTATGGATATATCACGCCCGCGACGTTGGCGGCGCTTGGTGAAAGTGAAACGCTGCATATTCTAAAGATCGTTGTGAAAGATCAGCCGCGTAATATCGCCGCCATCGAAGCAACGGTTGGAAATCTGGCTGCATGGTTGCAAGGGCAGGGTTATGTGGTGGATGAAATTCGTGTGCCGCCGCCGGGCAAACATCCACATCAAAGCCAGATGAATTCTGTGCTTACGTTGTTACTGGTCTTTAGTTTGATGGCGTTGATCTTGAGCGCCATTTTGACCGCCACGATGATCAATGGTTTGCTGGCACAACAGATTCGTCAGATCGGGATCATGAAAGCCATCGGCGCTCGCTCGATCCAGATCACGAGTATCTATCTGGTGTTGATCGTTCTTTTGGGAGGCGCGGCAGTTGTCATTGGTGTGCCGTTGGGCATTATGGCAGGTCGCGGCTTCGCGGGCGTGGTGGCTCAACTGCTTAATCTCGAAATATACAGCGTCGCGATTCCCATGTGGGTCTATATCGTATTGATCTTGATGGGAATTCTGATTCCGCTTTTGGTCGCTTTGGATCCAATTCTCAAAACGACTCGCATCACCGTTCGGGAGACTCTCAACGATTACGGCATCAGCCGCAATACAGTCGCTTCAGGCGTACGGGACAGATGGTTCAGCCGACTACAGGCTTTTGACAACACTCTGAAATTGTCCCTGCGCAACACATTCCGTCGTCGCGGTAGATTAATTCTGACGCTTAGCTTGTTAGCCGCTGCAGGTGCGATGTTCATGACAGGCATCAACGTCAAAACAGGTTGGCAAGCCTATCTCGATCAAGCTGCCGCAGACCGTCATTATGATTTGGAGATTCGCTTGAACAATCCACAATCAGAGGAGAAAGTTCTTGCCACTTTATCCAACATCCCTGGCGTGCAAAAAGTGGAAGCATGGAATCTCACGCCAGCCGCCCTGTATCGCCCCGATAGTTTGGATATCGTGCGGACCTATCCCGATGGAGGTCATGGCAGTTTCACACTGCGTTCTGTTTCGCCTGAAAGCAAGTTGATCGAGACGCCCCTACTGAGCGGTCGCTGGCTGAAAACGGATGATATGAACGCTGTCGTGCTGAATCAAAACGCCAAGGCGTTCTTCCTGGGTGCTGAGGTCGGTGACGAAGTCCGTTTGCTGATCGAAGGGCAGCTCGTGTCATTTCGCTTGGTTGGGGTGATCAAGCAGATCCTTTCGCCCGCCACTGCATATGTCACACCTCAGGCATATTCCGAAGCAACAGGTTTGTCTGTTCTCACTACGAATGCTGTACGCGTCGTGATGAGTGAACATGACAAAGAATCTGCGGCAGCGATAACTAAAGAGATCGAATACACGCTTGCCACTGAAAACCTGGGCGTGAAGGCTACCATCTCAGAAGCGTTGTTGGGCGATGCGATCAGCGGGCATATCTACATCTTTATCTTTGCCCTCATCCTGATCTCAACAGTCATGGCTGTGGTTGGTGCATTGGGATTAATGTCCAGCATGGGCACAAGCGTTGTCGAACGCACACATGAGTTCGGTGTGATGCGTGCCATTGGAGCGAGATCCAATACGATTCTGCGCAACATCATCAGTGAGGGAGTCTTTATCGGGCTGATGAGTTGGGTGATCGCGTTACCAATCTCAATTCCGCTGACCTACGGGATCGGTTATCTGGTGGGAACCATGTCCTTCCGTTTTCCTTTGCCACTGGTGATCTCGCCTACTGGTCTGGGTATATGGCTTGCTGTGATCATCATCGGCTCGATCGCCGCCAGTGCTTATCCTGCCAGGCAGGCATCGCAATTAACAGTTCGTGAAACGCTCGCTTATATCTAATCAAAATAGGAGTATTGAAAATGGAACAGAAGGCCGGAACAAAAAACAAACTTGTGAAAGTAGTGATTTGGATCGTTGTGATCGCAGGTCTGCTATTTACTATCCATACACTAGTCAATTACTTTGATCTATTTGAGTTTGTCAGAAAACTGCATGGCGGTTAGTTGTTCAATAAAGAAGTCTCTGATTATTCAGGGACTTCTTTAAAGCTAAGTTTTGTGAACGTTAAATAGATTGCCTTTCGAGTTTTGCGTTTGACGTGACGGGCAATTCCTTCTTAATCGGCTTCATCCCAAACAGCCAACGTGATACATTCCAACGCCGCACCAACTCGTACGTAATCAACGTCAAACCAGTCGCAATCAAAACGATGAGCGGGTATTTCACCGTCACAGGCGCGTTGAGTTGGATCACAAAATAGCCTGTCACCACACTGAATGTCATGTGCAGTAAATAGAACGGCATGGCGGCTTCGCTGGCATAACGCAATAGGTCGTTTGTGCGATTCAAAAAGCGATGCCCCAACCCAAGGGTCGCCAGTGTCAACGACCAGCGTCCCATTTCATACATCAAGCCCAGCAGCATCCATTGCCATGTCCATTCTGCGTATCCCTCTATCGGCATGGTCACATTGATCACGGCTTCGAAGATACCATACGCCATTGCGGCCCACGTTAACTTGTCGATAGATTGTTGGAAGCGTACATCGCTTGCGAAAACAAATCCATAAAAGAAGACCAGAAAATAATACAGCGGATTCATGGCTCCAAGGATTCCTGTTGCGGCAGCGATAGTTAATGGGATTCCGAGCACGATCAGCCTCAGGGGAGATTGCATCGCTATCCCCAATCTTTTGGTTACCCATTTGCCTTTTTCGGAACGCAACCAAATAAAGACAGGTAAGCCAGCCTGAGAAAAGACAAACAAATACAAAATGAACCATAGATGAGCTGGCGTAAATGCTCCGTTCATTCCATCCAGTTGTGACAGGTCAATACGGAAGAATCCAAGATAGCCCTCTTGCAGGGAAAGATTGTTGCTGTGTTGGATATAAATCGTGAATGGGATATAGGTCACCAAGCCAAACATGAGCGGAATAAACAATCGCAGAAAACGTTCACGAACATATTGTCCTGCTGACCGAAAGCCCAGGGCGAGATACGTTGCACTGCCCGAGATTATGAACAACATAGGCATATGCCACATGTGAATAAAACCGGTGGTAATAGACAGGGCTGGGCTGTTGACCACGTCCCTGATATACATGATGGTGTACGGTTGCAGAACAAAGATCAATGCCACGTGAAAGGGGATGAGCAAGAGCACGCCCAGCACCCGCAACCAATCGAGATCAAAACGGCGTTCGGATGATAATGTCATGTCAACTCCCAATTATCGCTCAAACTGCCGGCACAGCTTCGATTGAATGGAACATCCCCAGTATGTTTCGCCTGCTTCTCAATATCTTTATGCCTGCTGATTGGACCAGGTCTAGCGGATCCTGATTCCAGCGGCAGCCTGCATGTTCTCGGAAATGCTTGTATTCATTGCGGTCCTGAAAATTTGCAAGCCAGGGCAAATCGCTATGACCATGTTCCAGCAGCAGGATCAAGCCATTGGGTCGGCAGACGCGTTTCATTTCCCGCAGCGCTTTGACTGGATCTGGAAACGTGCACGTGGACAATGCGGAGACAACCGTGTCAAAACTTCCAGCTGGAAATTCAAGATGCTCGGCATCCATTACAGTCAGATTCACGTTCAGTCCATGTTTGGTTGCATTCGCGCGGGCGACCTCCAACATGTTGGGACTCAAATCAACTGCTGTAATGTCACTGCCAGCGGGGAACAAGGGAATGTTCAACCCTGTGCCACACGCCACATCCAAAATTTTGCCTGTTGCTTTTGACAGCAACTTCTGCCTGAGCCGCGCCACACCGAGAATATGTTGATCAAACCAAACCTTTTTTTCATATTGATCGGCGATCTCATCATACGCATTTTGAAGTTTACTGGCTGTCATCTTTTCGCTGAGGGGTATGCGACGAGGGGGACAGGTTTTTCCTTTTTGTTCTGCACCGATAATAGTTTTCATTCATTCTCCTTAATGTTATACTGAATAACTTATGTTCTGTATTGTAGCTAAATCGAACTTGAAGTCAATCATGGATTTGACATGGATGTAACATAAGTTATAGAAAGCCGTATTTTGTAACAAAAGTGAATTGTCATGCCGAATAAAACTCCCCTATTAAAAGTTGACCCGCGTGTACGCAGAACCCGCCGCCTATTGCGGGAGGCTTTGGTTTCATTGATGTTGGAGAAGGATTTTGCATCCATCTCGATCAAAGAGATCACAGGACGCGCTGAAGTCGCCTACATCACGTTCTTCAGGCATTACGAGAGTCTCGATCAGTTGTTGATGGAGATACTGGATGATGGACTGGGGGAATTGCAGGTGCATATTGAGACGCTGGCGAAGCAGTCCGAAACTTCTGCCCTTGAAACAGAGGGGAGGCTGATCTTCGAATATATTGGGCAGAAAGCTGATCTCTTCCGTATTCTGTTCAGGAGTCAAAGCGTGACACGTGTCCGCAAGAAGGTTGTGCGTAATATCGCTGCCATTTTCCAAAAATCCTGCCTGCCGTTGGCAAGATCGGGCAATCAGACGGCAACCGCCATTCTGTCGAATCACATCGCGACTTC
>Ga0210377_10001243_pt1 | contig 23359 bp, 19 predicted proteins | sample PLM4_65_b1redo_FD_155480 | JGI IMG/M metagenome (GOLD analysis project Ga0210377, IMG submission 155480) | Groundwater sediment microbial communities from an aquifer in East River, Colorado, USA - PLM4_65_b1 redo | ecosystem: Environmental > Terrestrial > Soil > Riparian zone | place: USA: East...
AACCCCTACGGCGTCATGCTCGTGAGCCCGGCGAAGCACCCACACGTGAAGGCCGCAGCCGGCCAGGCGTTCATCGACTGGCTGATCTCCCGCGATGGACAGTGCGCGATCGCCGCCTACCGCATCAACGGCGAGCAGCTCTTCTTCCCCGTCTCGGCGGACGCGTGCACGGAACGCCCCGAAGCGCTGCGCTAGAATCGCGTCATGTCGGCGAAGGTTCTGATCCCACCCCCATACCGCGGCCCGACCCAGGGCGAGGCGCAGCTGATGGTCGACGCCGACACCGTGCTCGCCTGCCTGCAGGCGGTGGAGCAGAAGTTCCCCGGCTTCCTGCCGCAGGTCCTGGACGCGACGGGCGCCGTGCACCGCTTCGTAAAGCTGTTTCTGAACGGCGATCTGCTCGACCCGAAGCGCCTCGACCGGGCGATCGCCGCCGGAGACGAGCTCGAGATCGTGGCCGCGATCGCAGGTGGCTAGACGCCACCGTCCGGTGATAGCCTGAGCCAGCAACGAGGGAGGTCATGATGGAAGGCGACAAGCTCGTCCACGTCGACATGAGCGCGATGAGCGTTCGCACCGAGCCCCTCCCCAAGGAGTGGGAGCTCCTCGGCGGACGCGGCCTGTCTGCGAAGATCATGCTGCGCGAGTGCAAGAACCCGAAGTGCAGCCCGCTCGGGCCGGAGAACGTGCTGGTGCTCGCACCGGGCGTGCTCGCGGGAACGTCGGCGCCGACCTCCGGCCGGATCAGCGTCGGCTGCAAGAGCCCGCTCACCAACGGCATCAAGGAAGCCAACGCGGGCGGGAACCCGGGCCAGGACATGAACAAGCTCGGTATCCGAGCGATCGTGGTGCACGGCCAGCCCAAGGACATGTCGCGGCTCTACGGTCTGGAGTGCGACGAGAAGGGTGTGCGCATCGTGCCCGCCGACCACCTCGCGCTGAAGTGGAACTACGCCACCTGCGAGGAGCTGGCGAAGAAGTACTCCAAGAACGCATCGTTCATCTCGATCGGCCCGGCCGGCGAGAAGATGCTGCGCGGCGCATCGGTCGCGACCACCGACCAGGACAACCGCTATCCCGCGCGTCACGCCGCGCGCGGCGGACCGGGCGCGATCATGGGCAGCAAGCGCATCAAGTTCGTCGCGGTCGAGCGCGGCAAGGCGCGCGTGCGCGAGCCCGCGCGGCGCAGCGACTTCAACGAGCTGTCGAAGAAGTACACCAGGGCGTACCTCGATGGTCCGCAGATGTTCAAGACGGGTACGTCGTCGGTCGTGCCGGTCGCGAACATGCTGAACACGTTCCCGTACAAGAACCGGACGTCCGGCCAGTCACCCGACGCGGCGACGCTCGACGGCGCGCGGATCGTCGAGAGCTTCCCGAAGCGCGGCGGCGGGATGCACAACTGCCTGACCGGCTGCATCGTGCGCTGCTCGAACATGGTTCACGACGCGCAGGGCAAGTACAAGACGAGCGCGCTCGAGTTCGAGACGCTGACCTTGCTCGGCTCGAACTGCGCGGTCGGGAGCTGGGAAGATGTCGCCGACATGGATCGCCTGTGCGACGAGGTCGGCCTCGACACGATCGAGACTGGCGCGGCGATCGCAGTGCTGATGGACGCGGGGCGCCTGCAGTGGGGCGACGCCGCGACGATGAAGAAGCTCATCGGCGAGGTCGGCACGGGCAACGAGCTCGCGACCGTGATCGGGAATGGCTGCGCCGAGGCCGGCAGGCACACCAACCACCCGCGCGTGCCGGTGTGCAAGGGCCAGGCGATCCCCGCCTGGGACCCGCGGCCGCTCAAGGCCACAGGCGTCACCTACGCGACCAGCCCCATGGGCGCGGACCACACCGCCGGGCTGATCGTGAACCCGGGCATGCCGGCGGACCAGTACGCGCAGGCGTCGCAGGAGATCCAGCTCATCAACGCGGTCTGCGACTCGTCGGGCTTCTGCCAGTTCGTGCAGCCGACGCTCGACGACATCCGCCAGTACTACTCGCACTTCGTCGGCCGCGACGTGTCGCGCGAGGAGATCGCCGATCAAGGCTGGCAGGTCCTGCAGGACGAGTGGGAGTTCAACCGCCGCGCCGGCTTCACGGCGGCGGACGACGTCCTGCCCGCGTGCATGAAGGAAGACCCGATCGGTCCCGCAAAGGTGGTCTTCGACGTGCCCGCGGGGATCATCGCCGATGCCAAAGTGCGCAAGCCGGCGCGCGACAACCTGTTCAGCACCAAGGCGGCCGGCTAGAACGCTCCGGCCAGCGCGCGAGCCTGCAATCATGACTCGCGACGTGCGCATGCGCGGGTTCGCGGAGCGCATGGACGTCGAGCAGGTCGAGCGCCTGCTCGACGCCGCGCGCGCGCCGCTCGAGTCCGAGTCGCTGGCGGTGCTCGACTGCGCCGGCCGCGTGCTCGCGCAGGACGTACAGGCGCCCGCACCCGTGCCGGCGTTCGCGCGCTCCGCGATGGACGGCTTCGCGCTGCAGGGCGAGTCGACGTTCGGCGCGTCCGAGTTCACGCCGGCGCGCTTCGCGCTGATCGGCGACTCGTTTCCCGGGCGCGCGTTCCAGGGCGTGGTCGGGACGGGACAGGCCGTGCGCATCATGACCGGCGCGCCGGTCCCCGAGGGCGCGGACGCGGTCGCGAAGGCGGAGGTGTGCGAGCTGCGCGACGGCGGCTTGCTCGTTGCCGAGGCCGTGCCGCCGAAGAAGAACATCGGCGCGATCGGCGAGGACATCCGCGCGGGCGAGATCGTGCTGCGCGCGGGCCGGCGCATCCGCCCCCAGGACGCGGGCCTGCTCGCGTCGATCGGCGCGGCGCGAATCGCGTGCGTGCGCCGCCCCCGCGTGCGCCTCGTGATCACGGGCGACGAGCTCCTGCCGGCCGGCTCCGCACCCGAGGGCTGCCGCATCGTCGATTCGAACTCGGTCATGCTGCGCGCGCTGGCCGAGCGCGACGGCGGCATGGTGCTGCCGTTCGAGATCCTGCCGGACCGCGCCGAGCGAGTGCGCGCGGCGCTGATCGAGCCCGGTGCGGACGTCGTGCTGGTGTCCGGCGGCTCCAGCGTCGGAGCGGAGGACCACGCGCCGCGGCTCGTCTCGGAGGCGGGCGAGCTCATCTTCCACGGCGTCACGATGCGGCCATCGAGCCCGGCGGGCGGCGGCAGGATCGGCTCGGCGCTCGTGTTCCTGCTGCCCGGAAATCCCGTGAGCTGTCTGTGCGCGTACGAGTTCTTCGCCGGCCCGACGATCCGCGTGCTCTCCGGCCGCAACCGCGCCTGGCCGCACCGCCGGCTGCGCGCGCCGCTCGCGCGCAAGCTCAGCTCCGAGGTCGGGCGCACCGACTACGTGCGCGTCGCGCTCGAGCACGGCCGCGTCGTTCCGCTCGCGACCAGCGGTGCGTCGATCCTGTCCTCGACGACGCGCGCGGCCGGAGCCGTCATCGTCGCGCGCGGGCTCGAGGGTCTGCCCGAAGGCGCGGAGGTCGAAGTGCTGCTCTACGACGAACAGCCGGGCACGGGCGAGGACGCGCCGTGAAGCAGGAGCAGTTCCTGGAGGTGCTCGACCGCGACGCGGCGGAATCGCGCTGGCACGCCGCGCTCGCGCTTCGCGCGCTCGAGCCCGAGGTCGTCGCGCTCGAGGCCGCGCTCGGCCGCGTGCTCGCCGAGGACGTGCGCGCGCCCGTCGACGTGCCGAGCTTCGACCGCTCGAACATGGACGGCTTCGCGATCCGCGCCGCGGACAGCTTCGGCGCGAGCGAGCTCGAGCCGGTGCGGCTGCGGCTGAACGACGAGACGATCCCGACGGGCGTCGCGCCCAGGCAAACCGTCGCACCCGGCACGGCGACCTCGATCGCGACCGGCGGCATGCTGCCGCGCGGGGCCGACGCGGTCGTGCCCGTGGAGCTGACCGACGTGGATGCCGCGACGCGGGAGCTGATCGTGCGCGCCGCGCGCGCGCCGGGTGCGGCGGTTTCGTTCGCGGGCACGGACATCGGCTGCGGCGAGACCGTGCTGTTCGCCGGCACGCGCCTGTCGTCGCGCGAGACGGGCGTGCTTGCCGCGATCGGCGCCGGCCGCGTCGCGGTCGTGCGCCGGCCGCGCGTCGCGGTGCTGTCGACCGGCGACGAGCTGATCGAGCCCGGGAAGACGATGCGGCCGGGGCTGGTCTTCGATTCGAACGGGCGCATGCTCGCCGACGCCGTGCGCGAGGCGGGCGGCGAGCCGCTCTTCCTGGGCGCGCTGCGCGACGACGAGCCCGTGCTGCGCCACGCGCTGCGCGAGGCGCTCGACGCCGCCGATGTGGTGGTGCTCTCGGGCGGCACCTCGAAGGGCGAAGGCGATCTCTCCTATCGCGCGGTGGAGGGGCTCGACCCCGGCATCCTCGTGCACGGCGTCGCGCTCAAACCCGGCAAGCCGATCTGTCTGGCGGCGTCGTCAGGGAAGCCCGTCGTGATCCTGCCCGGCTTTCCGACCTCGGCGATCTTCACCTTCCACGAGTTCGTAGCGCCGGTGCTGCGCCGGCTGCTCGGGATGGCGCGCGCACGCGAGGAGAGCGTGCGCGCGAAGCTCGCGGTCCGCACGCAGAGCGAGCGCGGCAGGCTCGAGTACCTGTTGGTCGGGTTGGTACGCGACGCCGCGGGCGCACTCGCAGCGTACCCGATGGGCAAGGGCAGCGGCAGCGTCACGAGCTGGAGTCGCGCGGACGGCTTCGTGCGCATCGCGCGCACCGTCGAGATCGTCGACGCCGGCCAGGAGGTCGAGGTCACGCTGCTCGGCGGGTCGCTCGCCGCGACCGACCTGGCGATCATCGGCAGTCACTGCACGGGCGTGGATCTGATCGCGGCCGCGCTGATGGCGCGCGGCTTCTCGGTGAAGTTCCTGGCAGTCGGCTCCGAGGCCGGTCTCGAGGCGGCGAGGCGCGGCGAGTGCGACGTCGCGCCGATACACCTGCTCGACGCCGCGACCGGGCGCTACAACACGCCCTTCCTCGACGCTGCGCTCGAGCTCCTGCCCGGCTACGTGCGCATGCAGGGCGTGGTATCGCGCGCGGACGAGACGCGCGACACGGCGGCGCTGCTCGCCGATCCGGCGCTACGCATGGTGAACCGCAATCGCGGCAGCGGCACGCGCATCCTGATCGACGGCCTGCTCGGCGCGCGCCGGCCGGACGGCTACGCGTACGAACCGCGCTCCCACCACGCGGTCGCCGCGGCGGTCGCCCAGGGTCGTGCCGATTGGGGCGTGACGATCGAGACCGTGGCGCGCGCCGCCGGCCTGCGCTTCCGCCCGCTTCGGAGCGAGCACTACGACTTCGTCGTGCCGCGCTCGCGCGCCCATCGCCCGGCGGTCCACGCGCTGCGCGACCTTCTGGCGCCGCAGAGCGCGCTTCGTGCGGAACTGGCACGCGCAGGCTTTGCGAGCGAGCTGAGCGGCGATTCGGTATCGAGTCGAACATGAGCAGCGCGCACCGCGAAGCCGACCTCCCGATCGCGATCATCGGCGCCGGATTCGCCGGGATCGGCACGGCGATCCGCCTCGTCCAGGAGGGCATCCACTCGTTCACGATCTTCGAGCGCGCGGACGAGATCGGCGGCACCTGGCGTGACAACACCTATCCGGGCGCGGCGTGCGATGTGCCGTCACACACCTACTCGCTCTCCTTCGAGCCGGACCCCGGCTGGACGCGCAAGTTCTCGCCGTCGGCCGAGATCCAGGGCTACCTCCTGCGCCTGGTCGAGAAGTGGCGACTGCGCCCGCACCTGCGGCTGCGCACCGCGATCGTCGAGGCGCGCTTCGACGAGGCGCGCGCCGTCTGGCTGCTCACGACCGATCGGGGCGAGACGGTCACCGCGCGCGTGGTCGTCTCCGGCGTCGGGGGGCTCGTCGATCCCGCGCTTCCGGACATCAAGGGCATCGAGAGCTTCGGCGGCGAGATCTTCCACACCGCGCGCTGGAACCACGACTACGAGCTCACCGGCAAGCGCGTCGGGGTGATCGGAACGGGCGCGAGCGCCGTCCAGGTGGTGCCGTCGATCGCGAAGCAGGTCGAGAAGCTCCACGTCTTCCAGCGCACCCCGGCGTGGGTCGTTCCGAAGATGGACAAGGTCTACTCGGAGCGCGCGCGGCGCCGCTACCAGCGCTTCCCGATCCTGCTGCGCGCGAGCCGATTCCTGCAGTACTGGGCCAGCGAGCTGTTCGGCCCGATGGTGTTCCTCGACGCGCCGCGCCTCTCCGCGCTCGGCGAGCGGCTCTCGATGCGGCATCTGCACGCGCAGGTGAAGGATCCCGTGCTGCGCAAGAAGCTGACGCCGCACTTCCAGTTCGGCTGCAAGCGCATCCTCGTGTCGGACGACTACTGGGCGAGCTTCGAGCGGCCGAACGTCGAGCTCGTCACCGAGCCGATCGAAGAGATCACGCGCGACGGGATCGTGACGAAGGACGGCGCGAAGCGCGCGGTGGACGCCATCGTGCTCGCGACGGGCTTCTCCGTCGGGCTCGCATCGGCGCCGTTCCCGATCACCGGGCGCGGCGGCCGCGCGCTCGACGACGCGTGGAAAGACGGCGCCGTCGCCTACAAGGGGATGACCGTCTCGGGCTTCCCGAACTGGTTCATCCTGATGGGACCCAACACCGGACCGGGTCACACGTCGGTGCTCGTGTACACGGAGGCGCAGATCGAGCACGTGCTCGGCGCGATCGAGCGGCTTCGCCGAGGCGCGAAGTGGGTGGACGTCCGCCAGGACGTGCAGGACCGCTACAACGTCGGCATCCAGGCGCGCATGAAGCGGATGGTCTGGCACACCTGCAACAGCTGGTACCTCTCGAAGGACGGCAGCAATCACGCCCTCTACCCGGGCTTCGCCGCCGAGTACGTCGTGCGCGCGCGGCACTTCGACCCGAAGGACTACGAGATCGCGACCGCGGGGTGAGCTTCAGTCGTTCGGGCGTTGGCGGCGCCGACCGCGCGCCCGCATCTGCCTGGGAATCGCGCGCCGGTAGTAGATCAGCGTTGCGAGCGGGACCACGATCGCGGACTCGAACAGCATTCGGGCCTTCTGGAGCCACGAGAATGGCCGGACCGGGTGGCGGAGCTGTTGCAGCGCTGCGGCGACCACCAGCCGAGCCGAATGCGCCTGGGCAAAGCTTTCAATGGCGGCTCTGAACTCGCCTTCGTCGAGCGTGTAGAGCGCGTCGCGCGCCGCGAGCAGGTCCTGGGTCAGGTCGCGGACCCGCACGTTCACGGTGCCAAAGCCGTCGTAGGTCTCGCAATGCGACGAGAAGCTTCCGGGCAGGTGCGCGCCGAGCGTGTCGTATGCGGCGTCGGTGAGCAGCAGGTAGAAGTTGGCGGTGACGGAGTTCTTCAGCAAGCGGTGGGCCAGGATCACGTCGGAGCCCGACACCTGCGGCCGTCCGGCGATCTCGTGGAACACCGCCTCGCCGGAGTGCACGATCATCTTCAGCGCGAGCTTCTCCAGGTTGGCGCACACCGCGCACTCGCACGGCGTCGCCTCCGCCATGACCCCGAGCTCGGCGACGAACGAGTCGAAGAACTTGCCGAGCTTGCGGCTGACCTGCTCGACGGCGGTCTTCCAGCCGGCGTCGGTGCCCGGGTGGGCGGCGTACAGGAACACCGCGTCACCCTCGATCTCCTGCAGCGTCAGCGGGATGTCGACCTGCTTCAGGATCGATTCGATCAGCCCGTTGATGATCAGCTGCCCGTGCACCGCGGCGGTCTGGTTCTCCAGCATGAACTGGGTGTAGCCGCTGATGTCGGCCAGGATGATGATCAGCTTCTTCTGGTCCATCTCCGTCCGCCGTCCTAGCCTTGTTCGAGCAGCTCGAGCAGATCGTGCTCGGTCTCGGCCATGCGCCGCCCGATCGCCGCGTGCTCGACGCTCGGGATCACGCCCGAGAGGTAGGCGTTCATCTGCATGATCCAGACGACGCAGACCTTCACCGAGCAGAGCGTCTCCCACCAGCGCAGGGCGTCGCGATCCAGTGTACGTCCGCTCTCGGCTTCGTACGCGCGGTAGAATGGCTCGCGCGCGCCGACGCCGCCGACGGGCGCCGACGGATTCCCGAAGCGCCAGGTCTTCGTGCACATCCAGGCCAGGTCCTCGTGCGGGTCGCCGACGTGCGCGAGCTCCCAGTCGAGCACGGCGCGCAGCCCTTCGGGACCGACGATCACGTTGCCCATGCGGTAGTCCCCGTGCACGAGCGCGCGCGATCGTTCGACGGGCGCGTTGCGCTCGAGCCAACGCCACGCCCATTCACAGACCGGCGTCGGCGAGGCCGCGGCATCGATGCCGCGGCGAAGCTGCGCAACCTGCTCGACCGCGCTCGACGATCCTTCGCTCGGGCGCGACAGGCGCTCGAGCCCGGGCGCGTCCGGGTTCATGCGGTGGATGCGGGCGAGCGCCTCGCCGAGCTGCGCGGGCAAGCGCTCGCGCGCTTCAGCGAGCGCCGGCTCGCGCAGGATGCGCGTGCCGATCGTCTCGCCGTCGATGCGATCCATGAGGTAGAACGGCCCGCCCAGCGGCTCGAGCTCCGCGCACGGCCAGTACACGCGCGGCACCGGGACGGCGCAGCGCAGCGCCTCCTCGAGCAGCCGGAACTCGAGGCGGAAGCCGCCGCCGTCGGTCCCGAGGCCGCGCGCCGCGCCGGCGGTCGGGTCGATGCGCAGCACGAGCGCCTTCTTCTCGCTGCCGGTGGCGGACTCGAGCTCGAGCTCGAGGTCGAGGCTCCAGACCTGGCGCGAAGATCCGCCCGCGAGCCGCCGCAGCTTCTCCACGCGCGCGCGGCCGCCGGTCTGCGCGGCGATCCACGTCTCGACGCGCGTTGCGCCTTCGGCGCCCTCGAGCTTCTCCATCGCGGCGCGATGTTAGCTGGAAGGAGCGCCGAGCGCGGGCCCGAGCGTTCGTGCGTCGCGGCTCTGCAGGTGCGTGCGGAAGATCTCGATCTCCGCGGCGTCGTAGGGTGTTCCGTCGGCATGAAACAGATCGTGGTGCCACAGGCCCTTCGGCACCGCGTTCGCGATCACCGGCCACGGAAGATGCGTCTGCGTGCGCCCGTTCACGAGGCCCCAGTGGAAGCAGCCGATCCGCTCTTCGCGAAGGTACGGCAGGTGAGTGGCGACGATCGAGCCGAGCCCGCGAGCCAGCCACTCGGTACACAGCAGCGGACGGCCAGCCTTGCGCAGCTCGTCGACATGCGCGCGCAGCTGTGGCAGCGCGAAGTAGTCGTGAAAGCTCGTGACGTCGGAGAGGTCGATGAGTCTCTGATTGTGGTCGGGCCAAGCCCGGTTCCACGTCCCGCTCGTGAGCGGCTGTGACGCGCGCGTGGTGCGAGCCCAGCCGAACGCCGCCTCCGCCAGAGCGATGCTGTGGTCGATCAGCGGACCTCGCGAAGTTTTCCCGACTTCGCGCGTGAACACGGATTCGTTGCCGGGCTCGTTGTAGAGGTCCCAGGCGAGGAGCCGTTCGTCGTCGCGGAAATGCGAAATGACGTCGCGGACGAAGCGCTCGAGGTCGGGCCAGCGCGAGCGATCGCGAACCACCTCGCGCCCCGGACTCGCTGCGCCGCCGCTGTTGTGGACGTCGGGAACGGGTTCGTCCTGGCGCCCGAGGTAGGGCTCGCGCCCCGAGAACGCGCAATCGTCGAAGAGGCACAGGACCGTGCGCATGCCGCTTCGAGCCGCGATGCCGAGGAAGCGATCGAGCCGATCGCGAAGGCCCGCGGAGTCGTCGTGCCAGACTCGGAACTGCAGGTTCGTGCGCAGCGCGTTGAAGCCGACCGCCTTTGCCCAGCCAAGCTCTTGCTCGACGGTCTCGAGATCGAAGCTCTCGCGCTGCCACATCTCCGTCCAGTTGACCGCGGTCCGCGGCAGGTAGTTGAAGCCGCACAGCCACGGCAAGCGCTCGTACCACGCCGAGATCTGCTCGATCGACCAGCGTCCGGCGGCGGACCCCTGCCCCTGCTTCCCCATCACGCGCCGATCTTACCTGCCGGGAGGCGCGCGCGCGGGCTCAGCGCTCCGCGCCGCGAAAGCGCCGCCAGTCGATGCCGAGCTTGCGCATGCGCGAGCGCAGGGTGTGGGGGTTGATGCCGAGCGCGCGCGCGGCGCCGAACGGCCCCTCGATCCGCCCGAGCGTGCGCGAGAGCGCGTCCTCGATGTGGCGGGTCATGGCGAGGTCGAACGTCGCCGGTGCTTCGCGTTGCGCGGGCTCGCGCGGGGTCCCGCGCGGCGCGTCGTGGGATTGCGGAGTCGGGTTCGGCAGTGGCCCGAGCGCGTTCGCGACCGCGAGCGCCCGCCCCTGCCCGAGCAGCACGGCGCGATCCATCACCGCCGCGAGCTCCCGGATGTTCCCTGGCCACGCGTAGGCCGCGAGCAGATTCACGTCGTCGCGTGTGGGCGCGAGGGCGGTCAGGCCGAAGCGCGTGGCCGCGCGCAGCGCGAAGTGCGTCGCGAGCGCCGGGATGTCCTCGATGCGCTCGCGCAGCGGCGGCAGGTGGATCACGAAGACCGCCAGCCGGTACCAGAGGTCCTCACGGAAGCGGCCCTCCGCCACCATCGCGTGCAGGTCGCGGTTCGTCGCGGCCACGATGCGCACATCGGCGTGGAGCAGCTTGCTCCCGCCGACCCGCTCGAAGCTCCCGTCCTGGAGGATTCTCAGCAGGCGGACCTGCGCGGGCAACGGCAGCTCGCCGACCTCGTCGAGAAAGAGCGTCCCGCCGTCGGCGCGTTCGAACCAGCCCTTCCGCTGCGCGTCGGCGCCGGTGAAGCTGCCGCGCTCGTGCCCGAAGAGCTCGGAGTCGATCAGCCCCGACGGGATCGCGCCGCAGTTCACGCGCAGGAACGGACCATCGGCGCGACGCGAGCGCACGTGGATGGCGCGCGCGGCGACCTCCTTGCCCGAGCCCGTCTCGCCGAGCAGCAGCACGGGGACGTCGGACGGTGCGACGATCTCGATCCGCTCCATGCTCGCTCGAAGTCCCGACTCGGCGCCGACGACGGTCTCCGCCAGGTCGTGTCGGCCGAGGCGCGCGAGCAGCGACTGGCGATCGGCCTCCGCGGCCGCGCGCAGGCCCTCGAGCTCCGCCACGCGGCGGTCGTTCTCGAGCGCGACCGTGAGCGGCTCGAGCAGCGCGCGGAACATCTCTTCGTGCTCGTGAGAGAACTGGCGCGGCTCGTCGGCCACGAGCACCAGCACGCCCGCAGCGCCCTCCTCTCCGATCAACGGCCCCGCGAGCACGCGGCCGTCGACCCCTGCGGGGAGCAACCCCGGGAGGCGCCGCGCGAGGCTGGCTGCCGTCGCGCGGGTCGCGCGCCCGCGTCGGCACCAGGCCGCGAGCTCCTGGAACTCAGCGGGCGTGAGGGAATCGCGCGTGTGCTCCGCGTGCGGCGCGGCGGCCACGGTCTCGACGTGGGTGCGTCCGGGGTCGAGCCGCCGCACGAAGATGCGCTCGACCGGCAGTCGGCGCGCGAGCAAGGGCGCGCAGCGCTCGACGGTTTCGCCGATCTCGATGTGGCGGCCGACCTCCCGCCAGACGTCGAGCAGGAGGGGCGCGAATCGCTCCATGGGTTCTCCTAGAACCGTGACATTACACGGATTTTCTGATCAATTCATCTACATTTTCTATTTCATAGAACGGATCCTCTTGAACTCGCCCGCCACACGCCCGCTGCGCCGTTCCCGGCGCTGGCACGCGGGTTGCTCTCCGCGGCGTCATGCAGAATTCGCGCACCACCCTCGTACTGGCCGCGCTCGGCCTGGTCCTGGCGGCCCACGCGCCGATCGCGAGCGCACAAGCAACCGACCGCGTCGAAGTCCTGGATCGGGTGCAAGCGCTCGAGCAGGAGCTCGCGCTGCTCAAGCGCAAGCTCGAGGTGCAAGAGGAAGCCACCGCCGCGAAGGGGCCTTCGCCCGTGGTCGGAGCCGGTCCCGACGGGTTCTTCCTGCGCTCGCCGGACGCGAAGTACCAGATCCGCTTCCGAGGCTACACGCAGTTCGACTCGCGCTGGTTCAGCCAGGCGGACGACGTGTCGACCACGGACAGCTTCTACTTCCGCCGCGTGCGCCCGATCATCGACGGAACCGTCGCCGGCTTCGTCGACTTCCGCATCATGCCGGACCTGGCGAACAGCTCGCTGGTGCTGCAGGACGCGTACGCGAATCTCCGTTTCGCGCCCGGTGCGCAGCTGCAGCTCGGCAAGTACAAGTCGCCGTTCGGGCTCGAGCGGCTCGAGTCCGCCACGGCCATGTGGTTCATCGAGCGCGCGTTCCCGACCGTGCTCGGCCCGAATCGCGATCTCGGCGTGATGTTCCACGGCACCGTGCGCGAGGGGCTCGTCCAGTACCAGCTCGCGTACCTGAACGGCAACAACGACGGCACGACCACCGACACCGACGTCGGTGACGACAAGGACTTCGTCGGACGCCTGTTCTTTCACCCGTTCCAGGAAGCCGGCATCGAGGCGCTGCAAGGCCTCGGCATCGGCTTCGCGACGACCTACGGCCACCCGCAGGGTGCGCCGGGGACGGTGCGCTCGATCGGCGGTCAGACGCTCTTCCAGTTCCAGAGCGGTACGACGCTGGTCGGCGAGCGCGCGCGCTATTCGCCGCAAGCCTACTGGTACTGGGGACCGTTCGCGCTGCTCAGCGAGTACGTGCACAACTCGACGAAGTTCGAGAACGCCGAGAGCAAGGACCGCGCGCAGAGCCGGGCCTGGCAGATCGCGGGCGCCTGGGTCGTCACGGGCGAGAACACCTCGTGGCGCGGCGTGATTCCAAGCAAGTCGTTCGACCTCGCAGCCGGGGACCTCGGCGCGTTCGAGCTCGTCGCGCGCTTCAGCCGGCTGAACCTCGACGGCTCGCTCTTCCGCGACAGCACCTACGTCAACGCGGCGCTCTATCCCGAGGACTCCAAGGAATGGGGCGTCGGGCTGAACTGGTACCTGAACCGCTTCATCAAGGTCGCGCTCAACTACGAGCACACCGACTTCTCCAATGCCGGGGGCAACTCCGACAACCCGAGCGAAGGCGTCGTCCTGACCCGCCTCCAGCTCGCGTACTGAAGGAATTCGAAACGATGTCCTCACGCCGATTCACCGCTTCCCTCGGGCGCGCCGTGCTCGTCGCCGCTCTTTCCCTCGCGGCGGCGAGCACGGTCCGCGCCGACGTGACTCTGCTCAACGTCTCCTACGACCCGACGCGCGAGCTCTACACCGCCTACAACGCGCTCTTCGCCAAGCACTGGCAGGAGGCGGAGGGAGAGGCCGTACCGGTGAACCAGTCCCACGGCGGCTCCGGCAAGCAGGCGCGCGCGGTGATCGACGGCCTCGAGGCCGACGTCGTCACGCTCGCGCTCGCCGGCGACGTGAGCCAGCTGTTCGAGCGCGCCCAGCTCATCCCGCAGAACTGGCAGAGCCGCCTGCCGAACAACAGCTGCCCCTACACCTCGACGATCGTGTTCCTGGTCCGCAAGGGAAATCCCAAGCAGATCGCGGACTGGGGCGACCTCGCGAAGCCGGGCGTCTCCGTGATCACGCCGAACCCGAAGACCTCCGGCGGTGCGCGCTGGAACTTCCTGGCCGCCTGGGCCTGGGGCGACAAGAAGTTCGGCGGCGACGAGAAGCAGGTCCGCGCGCTCGTCTCGGCGATCTACAAGAACGCGCCCGTGCTCGACACCGGCGCGCGTGGCTCGACCACGACGTTCGTCGAGCGCGGCATCGGCGACGTGCTGATCACCTGGGAGAACGAGGGATTCCTCGTGCTCGACACCCTGGGCAAGGGCGAGTTCGAGATCGTCGTCCCCACGCTCTCGATCCTGGCCGAGCCGCCGGTCGCGGTGGTGGACGGCGTGGCGCGCCGCCACGGCACCAGCGCCGTCGCCAAGGCGTATCTCGAGTACCTGTACTCGCCCGAGGCGCAGGACCTGATCGGCGCGAATCACTATCGCCCGAGCGAGCCGGCGGCTGCGGCGAAGTACGCGTCCAAGTTCCCCAAGCTCGATCTGGTCAAGATCAGCGACTTCGACGGCTGGAAGGCCGCGCAGACGAAGTTCTTCGCGGACGGCGCGATCTTCGATCAGATCTACACGGCCGGACGCTGAGGCGGGCGGTGGCGGGCTCACACAATCGCGTGTTGCCGGGACTCGGGCTCACGCTCGGGTTCTCGATCCTCTACCTGTCGCTGCTGGTGCTGATCCCCCTCTCGGGCCTGTTCGTGAAGGCCGCCTCGCTCTCGGCCGAGGAGTTCGTCGCGGCGATCGCCTCGCCGCGCGCGCTCGCGGCGTACCGGCTGAGCTTCGGCGCATCGCTCGTCGCGGCGGGAGTGAACGCGGTCTTCGGACTGGTCGTGGCCTGGGTGCTGACCCGCTATCGCTTCCCCGGAAAGGGCCTGATCGACGCGCTCGTCGACCTGCCCTTCGCGCTGCCCACGGCGGTCGCGGGCATCACGCTCACGATGCTGCTCGCGAAGAACGGCTGGGTCGGGCAGTGGCTCGAGCCGCTCGGCATCCAGGCCGCGTATACACCGCTCGGCGTGACGATCGCCCTCACCTTCATCGGGCTGCCGTTCGTGGTGCGCACCGTGCAGCCGGTGCTCGAAGACCTGGAAGCCGAGGCCGAGGAGGCCGCCGCGAGCCTGGGCGCCGGACGCGCGCAGACCTTTCGCCGCGTGCTCTTCCCGGCGCTCTGGCCCGCGCTCGTCACGGGCGCGGCGCTGGCCTTCGCGCGCGCGCTCGGCGAGTACGGCTCGGTGGTCTTCATCTCCGGCAACATGCCGCTCCAGACCGAGATCGTGCCGCTCCTGATCGTCACCAAGCTCGAGCAGTACGACTACGCGGGCGCGACCGCGATCGCGGCGGTCATGCTGGTGTCGTCGTTCGTGATCCTGCTCGGCATCAACGCGCTCCAAGGATTGGGGCGGCGCCGCTTCGCGGGCGCGGGGAGCGCACCGTGACGACGGCGACCGTCACGACCCTGGAGCACGCGCCGGCGCCGTCGGTGCGCGCGGCGCTGGTCGATCCGCCGCTCGTGCGCGGCGGGCTGATCGCGATCGCGCTCGGCTTTCTCGCCTCCTTCCTGCTGCTGCCGCTCGCGGCGGTGTTCTACGAAGCGCTCGCGGGCGGGCTCGGCCTTTACTGGGCGTCGATCACCGACCCGATGGCGCGCTCCGCGATCTGGCTGACGCTCGTCGTCGCCGGCATCTCCGTACCGGTCAACGCGGTCTTCGGCATCGCCGCGGCGTGGGCGATCGCTCGCTTCGAGTTTCCAGGCAAGAGCGTGCTCGTCACCCTGATCGACCTGCCCTTCGCGGTCTCGCCCGTGATCTCGGGGCTGATCTTCATCCTGCTCTTCGGCGCGCAGGGCTTCTTCGGACCGTGGCTCGCGGAGCACGGCATCCGGATCATCTTCGCGATCCCCGGCATCGTCATCGCGACCACGTTCATCACCTTCCCGTTCGTCGCGCGCGAGCTGATTCCGCTCATGCAGGAGCAGGGCGCCGAGGAGGAGGAAGCCGCGATCTCGCTCGGTGCGAGCGGCTGGCAGATGTTCCGGCGCGTGACCTTGCCGAAGATCCGCTTCGGCCTGCTCTACGGCGTCGTGCTGTTGAACGCGCGCGCGATGGGCGAGTTCGGCGCAGTCTCGGTCGTGTCGGGTCACATCCGCGGACAGACCAACACGCTGCCGCTGCACGTCGAGATCCTCTACAACGAGTACCAGGGCACGGCCGCGTTCGCCGTCGCGTCCCTGCTCGCCCTGCTCGCGCTCGCCACCCTCGCTGCGAAGCATCTGCTCGAGTGGCAGATCCGGAGGACGAACCGACCATGAGCATCGAAGTCCGCGACATCTGGAAGCGCTTCGGCGAATTCACCGCGCTGCGCGACGTGAGCCTGCACGTCGAGCCGGGGGAGCTGGTGGCGCTGCTCGGACCCTCGGGCTCGGGCAAGACCACACTACTGCGGCTGATCGCCGGGCTCGAGCGCCCGGACGCGGGCTCGATCTCGTTCGACGGCGAGGACGCCACCGAGCGCAGCGTGCGCGAGCGCCGCGTCGGCTTCGTCTTCCAGCACTACGCCCTGTTCCGACACATGAACGTGTTCGAGAACGTCGCGTTCGGAATTCGCGTCCAACCGAGGGGCGTGCGACCGCCCGAGGCGGCGATCCAGGCGCGGGTGCACGAGCTGCTCGATCTGGTGCAGCTCGAGGGACTCGCGCGCCGCATGCCGACGCAGCTCTCCGGCGGCCAGCGCCAGCGGGTCGCGCTCGCGCGCGCGCTGGCGGTGCAGCCGCGGGTCCTCCTGCTCGACGAGCCGTTCGGCGCGCTCGACGCGCGCGTTCGGCGCGAGCTGCGCCGTTGGCTGCGCCGCCTGCACGACGATCTCGGCATCACCAGCCTCTTCGTCACGCACGATCAGGAGGAAGCGCTCGAGCTCGCGGATCGGGTCGTTGTGGTGAACGAGGGCCGGATCGAGCAGGTCGGCGCGCCGGACGAGGTCTACCGCCGGCCCTCGACGCCGTTCGTCTTCGGCTTCCTCGGCGAGGCGAACTGGCTCGATTCGAAGATCGACGGACGCGCGGCGCGCGTCGGCTTCCGGCCCGACGATCTCGAGCTCTCCCTCTCGCCGCTCGAGGGCCACGCCTTCGCGGCGCGCGTGAAGCGCGTCCAGAGTCTCGGCCCGCGTGCGAAGATCGAGCTGCTCGCCGACTCGGGCGCCGTGGTACAAGCAGAGGTGCCGGCCGAGCGCGTCCGCTCGCTCTCGCTCGCGCCGGGCCTCGAGCTCTTCGCGGCGCCGCGCGAGCTGCAGGTGTTCTTCGAGGAGGGATCGAGACCGCGACCATGAAGCTCGGCATCGCCGTACGCACGATGGGTCCGCAGTCGAGCCGCGAGACCCTGCTCGCCTGCGCGCGCGCCGCCGAGGCCGCCGGCCTCGACGAGATCCACGTCCCCGACCACATCGCGATCCCACCCGACGACGCGGAAGGCTCGGGCGGCCGCTACCTGGACCCGCTCACCGCGCTCGCCTGGCTCGCCGCGAAGACCGAGCGGATCGGACTCGCGACGGCGGTGCTGATCCTGCCCTATCGGCCCGCGCTCCCGACCGCGAAGGCGATCGCCACCGTGCAGGAGCTCTCGGGAAACCGCTTCGTCGCGCTCGGCGTGGGCGTCGGCTGGATGGCTCCGGAGTTCCGCGCGCTCGGGGTTCCGCGCGAGGAGCGCGGCGCGCGCACCGACGAAGTGCTCGCGTTCCTGAACGACGCGTTCGCAGGCGACGTGGTCGAGCGACACGGTCAGAAGTTCCTCTTCCTGCCCCGGCCTCCGCGCCCGCAGATCCTGGTCGGCGGCGCGCCGCCGCACGCACTCGCGCGCGCGGCACGCTACGGTGACGGCTGGATGCCGATCGGCGCGAAGCCCGAAGACCTCGCGCCGAACGTCGCGCGCTTGCGCGCGCTCTTCGCAGCGGCCGGCAAGCCCGCACCGGAGATCGCCGTGATGACCCGCCTGCCGCTCGAGGATCCGGCCCGCGCGGCGGACCTCGCCCACGCCTATCACGAGGCGGGCGCGACCCGCCTCGTGCACGGCAGCCGCTACGCCGACGCGGCCGAGTTCTCGCGCCACGCGGAGTCTCTCGCGCAAACCGCCCGCATCGCGGAGTAGAATCCCGAACGGCGCGAGTCGCCGCAGGCGGAGACCTCCATGAAGTTCGGGCTGTACGGAATCAACACCGGACCGTGTTCTGAGCCGGATGTGGCTGCGCGGGTCGCGCGCGCGGCCGAGAGCGCGGGCTTCGATTCGGTCTGGACCGCGGAGCACGTGGTGCTGCCCGATCCGCAGGCGCCGCCCTCGCCCGCGCCGCCGCACATGAAGCTGCTCGACCCGGCGGTGTCGCTCGCGTTCCTCGCGGCGCACACGCAGAAGCTCCTGCTCGCGACGGGCATCATCATCCTGCCGCAGCGCAATCCGGTGGTGCTCGCGAAGGAGCTCGCGAGCGTCGATCGGGTCTCGAAGGGACGGCTCGTGTTCGGGCTCGGCGCGGGGTACCTGAAGCCCGAGTTCCAGGCGCTCGGCGCTCCGTTCGCGGATCGCGGCCGGCGCACGGACGAGTACATCGAGGCGATCGTCGCGCTCTGGACGCAGGACCGGCCCGAGTACAAGGGCGAGTACGTGGCGTTCAGCGGCATCCAGACGCATCCGCATCCCGTGCAGAAGCCGCATCCCCCGATCGTGGTCGGCGGGATGAGCCCGTCGGCGCTGCGCCGCGCGGCGCACTACGCGAACGGCTGGTACGGCTTCGCGCTCGACCTGGACGCGACCCAGCGCGCGATCGAGGGCCTGCGCGCCGCGGAGCAGCGCTTCGATCGGACCGCGACGCTCGGCCGGCTCGAGATCACCGTCACGCCCGCGGGCGCGCTCGATGCCGACACCGCCCGGCGTTACGAGGCGCTCGGAGTCGACCGGCTGGTGCTCTTGAACCCCGGTCGCAATGCCGACGACCAGGTCGCGTTCGTGGAAAAGGCGGGGCTCGAGCTGGTCGCACCGCTGGGAGCCTGACGCGTTGGGAGCCTGATTGCGCGAACAGCGCGCGCCGGTACGATAGACGCCATGTCGAAAGTCATGGCGTCTCTGTCGATCGCGACCGCGTTCGCGCTGCTCGTCTCACTGTCTCCGAGCGGAGCATCCGCTGCGGGAGGCTCGATGGAGGAGGTTCTCGACTGCGTCCTCCGCAGCCTTCCGCCGTCGGTCCACGGCCGCTTCGTGATGATCCACGAGCACGCGGACGGGAAGCAGCGGACGGTGGACGGCGAGTACTGGGCGGAGACGCCGCAGGACAGCGGACGGCGGGTCGTCGTCGCATCGCGCGGCGGCCCGGCCGGCGCGCGCGCGGCGTATCTGTTCAGGGAAGGCGACACGATCGGCGAAGTCTGGCGCTGGACGCCGGCGCACGGCGACGCGCAGCTCATCCACGCGCGGGGGAGCGAAGGCGAGCTGTTCGGCACGGACATCAACCTCGAGGACTTTGCGCGCTTCGCCCGCATCAGCTTCCCCGGCCAGCTCCGGCGGCTCGAGGATGCGGAGATCGGCGGTCGGCCGGTCTTCGTCGTCGAGACGCACCCGGCGCCCGACTCGGGCTCCGAGTACCAGCGAATCGTGAGCTCGATCGACAAGGCGTGGTGCACGGTGCTCCGGCGCGAGAGCTTCGAGTCGACGTTCGAAGGCGGCGCGAAGCCGAGCAAGGTGCTGACCGTCGACCCCAAGGACGTGAAGCAGGAGAAGGGCTTCGCGCGCGCGACGCGCGCCACGCTCGCCGACAACCGCGACGGATCGCAGACGCGCGTGCAGCTCGAGGACCTGAGCGTCGACCAGAAGCTGCCTGCCGACTTCTTCACGCCGGGGAAGCTCGCGCAGGCGGTGAAATAGCCACGCCAGGAGCTCGCAGCCGATGACCCGGCTGCTGCGCGCGCTCACCCGGCATCCGTGGTGGGTGCTCGGCGTCGCGCTCGCGCTCTCGGCGGCCCTCCTGCCGGGCGTCATCGACCTGCGAACGGGCGAGCTGCGGCTCCGCTACGACCCCTCGACGAACCAGCTCCTTCCGCACACCGAGGGCGCGAAGGAGGCGTACCGCCGGGCGCGCAGGATCTTCGGCAACGACGAGACGGTGATCGTCGCGCTGCACGCCGACGACGCATTCTCGCCCGAGGCGCTCGAGTCACTCGCGCGACTCTCGCACCGCCTCGCCGCGATTCCGGGCGTGCACCACGTGAGCTCGCTCGCGACCGTGCCGGTCGCGCGCGGCGACGGCGACGAGATCCGCATCGAGCCGCTCTTGATCCGACAGCCCGCGACCGACGCCGAGCGCGCCGCCCTGCGCGAGGCCGCGCTCGACGAGCCGCTGCTCGCCGGGAGCCTCGTCTCGCGCGACGGGCGCATGACCGCGATCGTCGTCCACTTCGCGGACTTCTCGGACCGCGAGTTCTTCGCCCGCCGCCTCGATCCCGAGATCACGCGCATCGCGCGCGAGGAGGCGCGCGGCGTCGAGGTGCACATCTCCGGCACGCCCTGGGTGAAGGTCGCCGAGGTCGGCGCGACCTCGCAGGCCGTCCGCGCGCGCCTGCCCGTGATCTTCCTCGTGCTCTTCGGCGTGCTCTCGATCGCCTTCCGCACCTCGCGCGGCGTGCTCCTGCCGCTGGTGACGATCGCGATCGCGCAGGTCTGGACGCTCGCGCTGGTCGGGTACTGGGGCCGGCCGCTGAACGCGGTCACCGTCATGGTGCCGCTGCTGCTCGTCATCCTCGGCATGGTCTACGCGGTGCACGTGATCTCCGCGTACTACGACGAGCTGCGCGAAGCGCCCGGCGGAGATCCGCGCGAGCAGATGGTGCGCGCGCTGCGGCGAACCTGGCTGCCGATGCTGCTGGCGGCGCTCACCACCGCGGTGAGCCTGCTCGCGACGCTCATCACCCCCGTCCGCGCGGTGCGGGAGTTCGGCCTGCTCTCGCTGGTCGGGATTCTCGTCGCCTACCTCGCCGCGATGACCGTCACGCCCGCGCTCCTGCTCGCGTTCGGCCGCCCGCGCCGGTTCGCGGGTGCGAGCGCCGCGCCGCTTCCGCTCGATGCGTTCGCGCGCTTCGCGCGAGCCACCGCGCAGAGGGTCGTGCGCCACCGCCGCCTCGTCGTGTTGTGCTTCGCGCTCCTGTTCGCGGCGATGCTGGGTGCGGCGTCGCGGGTGAAGCTCTCGACGGACACCGTGCACGCCTTCCCGCCCGGCTTCGCGGTGCGCACGGATTTCGACGCGATCAACCTCGCGCTCGACGGTGCCACCGCGTTCAGCGTGGTGATCGACGCCGGCTATCGCGAGGCGTTCGCGGAGCCCGCGAACCTGCGCGAGCTCGAGTCACTGCAGCGCTGGCTCGAGCGGCAGCCGGAGGTCGGCGGGACGACCTCGGTGATCGACTGGTTGAAGCAGCTGAACCGCGCGGCGTATGCCGGCGACCCCGGGGCGGGCGAGCTTCCCGCGGAGAGCCGGACGATCGGCCAGCTTCTGCTGCTCGGCCGCAACGTCGAGCAGGACCGCCTGCTCGACCCCGCGTGGCAGCGCGCGAACCTGATCGTGCGTACGCCCCGGCCCGCGACCGCCGACGTGCGCGCGCTGGTCGAGCGACTCGAAGAGCGGCTGCGCGAGCTGCCCGAGCCGCTGCACGCGCACGTCACCGGCCAGGCGATCGTCTTCCAGCGGCTCTGGGACAACGTGATCGTCTGGCAGGTACAGAGCATCGCGCTCTCGCTCGTGGTCGTGTACGTGGTCCTGTCGATCCTGTTTCTGTCGCCGCGCGCCGGCCTGCGCGCGCTCGCGCCCAACCTGATTCCGGTCACCGGCTACTTCGCGGTGCTCGGCATCGCGGGCGTGCCGCTCAATGTCGCGACCAGCGTGGTCGCGCCGATCACGCTCGGCTTCGCACTGAACGACACGCTGCACTACTTCGCGCGCTTCGCGTTCGAGGCGCGGCGGCTCGCCGACGAGGAAGCCGCGACGGTTCGCTCGCTGATCACCGTCGGCCGGCCGATGACCTGGACGACGCTCGCGATCTGCTTCGCGTTCCTGGCGCTCGCGAGCTCGTCGCTCGACACCTTGGCCTGGATCGGCACGACGGCGGCGGCCGCGCTCGCGCTCGCCTGGCTCTGTGACTTCCTGCTGACGCCGGCGCTCTGCGTCGGCCTGCGCGTGGTCACGCTCTGGGACACGCTCTCGCTCGACCTGGGCGACCGGCCACAGGCGTCGATTCCCCTGCTCGCGGGCCTCTCCACCGCGCAGTGTCGCATCGTCGCGCAGATGGCGAGCCTACGGACGGTGGCGGCCGGTCAGCCGCTGCTGCGCTCGGGCACCGAGGGACGCGAGATGTACCTCGTGATCGACGGCGTGCTCGAGGTCACGCTCGAGACCCCGATGGGGCACGTCGTGATCGGCCGCTTCGAGCGCGGCGACCTCGTGGGCGAGGTGGGCTTCTACACGCGCAAGCACTCCGCCGAGATCGCGGTGGTGGAGCGGGCGCGCCTGCTCCGGCTGACGGAGCAGAGCTTTGCGCGGCTCGACAAGCGCTCGCCGCGCATCGCCGCGGTGCTGTACCGGAACCTCTCGGCCATCATGGCCGGGCGCCTGGCCGACACGACGGAGCGGATCCGGTAGGGCCAGCGGCCAGGCGCCAGCTGCTATGCTGCCCGCCCATGTCGCAGACACTGTCGGAGCACGAGTCGAAGGCGCTCTTGAGAGGCGCCGGCATTCCCATCCCTGAGGACCACCTGGTCGAGAGTGCGGACGCGGCCGTGCGCGCGGCCGAGGCGCTGGGCTTCCCCGTGGCGCTGAAGCTCTGCGGGCGCAAGATCGCGCACAAGACCGAGCGCGGGCTGGTGCGGCTCGGACTCGCCGACGCGCAGGCCGTGCGCAGCGCGGCGGAGTCGCTGCTCGCCGCGCGGCGCGCCGACGACGGCGATGCGAAGGTGCTCGTGTGCAAGATGGTCGCGGGTCGCCGCGAAGTGATCGCCGGGATGGTGCGCGATCCCCAGTTCGGCCCGTGCGTGATGCTCGGCCTCGGGGGGATCTTCGCCGAGGCCGTGGGCGACGTCGCATTCGCGGTCGCGCCGCTGGCCAAGGGCGACGCCGAGGACCTGATCGACGCGCTCCAGTACAAGAACATCCTCGGCGCGTTCCGCGGCGAGCCCGCGGTCGACCGGAAGAAGCTCGGCGCGGTGCTCGAGGCGCTCGGCCGTCTCGGCACGGAGCGCGCCGACATCCGCTCGATCGACGTGAACCCGCTGATCCTCGCCGGCGACACGCCCGTCGTGATCGACGCGCTGGTCGAGCTCGAAGGAGACGCGCGGTGACGAGCGTCGTCGAGAAGTTCCGCCCGCTCTTCTACCCGCGCGGCATCGTGGTGACCGGCGTCTCGCAGCATCCCGGGAAGTTCGGAACCGTCGCGTACCACAACCTGATCGCGTGCGGATACAAGGGAGAGCTCTTCCCGATCAACCGCGAAGGGGCGGTCTCGTTCGGCCGGCCGACCTACAAGAGCGTGCTCGAGGTTCCGAAGGGCCGCGCGGACCTGGCCTTCATCTGCACACCGAACAGCGTCAACGAGGGGCTCCTGCGGGAGTGCGCGAAGATCGGAGTGCGCGCCGCCTTCGTGGCCTCCGCGGGCTACGGCGAGGCCGCCGACGGACACGAGGCCGAGAAGCGCCTGGTCGCGCTCGGCCGCGAGCTCGGCATCGTGATCGCCGGGCCGAACGGCCAGGGGCTGATCTCGACGGGTGTCTCGATGTGCGCGCAGATCGTCGCGCCCTATCCGCCGCCGGGCCCGATCT
>Ga0210377_10001244_pt1 | contig 23355 bp, 29 predicted proteins | sample PLM4_65_b1redo_FD_155480 | JGI IMG/M metagenome (GOLD analysis project Ga0210377, IMG submission 155480) | Groundwater sediment microbial communities from an aquifer in East River, Colorado, USA - PLM4_65_b1 redo | ecosystem: Environmental > Terrestrial > Soil > Riparian zone | place: USA: East...
AAACGCGCAACAACAGCGCTGCGAGTGTGACTGTCGACGGCGTTGAGCAAGGCGACAAGACTGTATCCCTTGTTAACGACCTTCGGGAACACACGGTCGAGGTGAGAATTACAGCAAGATAATCTTTTTCCATATATAAAAACTAAAGGCTGGCCATCATTGACCGGCCTTTTTTATTTTCATTGGGGGGGTTGAATCAACGGAGTTTGCGATAAGTATTTCCTCATAGAGAACCAGGACCTGTTTTCTTTTTACGACGAAGCACACAAAGTGCGAGAAAACAACTGAAACGTTCTCATTTTGAATATCTTCATTTCTCCCTAGACTTCGTGCCCTTCGAGATAGACGCCATTGTTTTTCTCGGCTTGACCTTGAGCTGTCCTATCAATTAAACCCCATGCCTTTACAACTTATCCCCCTAAAAAGTGACATTCGTCACACTTCTCTGTGACCGCAATCATGGACGGCGTGGGCTATGGTCTATATAGTGAGGTAAAAGCAAACTACTGCGTAAAGGAGGTTCGGAATATGAAGAAGCGGATGAAAAGAATTGTGGTCTTCATTTCGGTAATCTGCATCATCGCGGGGCTATCCGTCGTTTCACCGGCTCTCGCAGGTCCACGCATCGAGTTCGGTGATGAGGGTGCATATATCCAGATGGACCTCAAGACTCAAGTGTATATCGAAAACACGGATATTGGTTCGGGGCCGGAGGGGAAATCGGACAGGACCGACATCCACTTTCAGCGGAACAGGCTCAGCCTGACCGGGATGCTCGATGAAGTGTGGGGCATGAAGTTTCAGACTTGCGGCAATCCCGGCACCACAAAGACCCCGGTCGGCTATACTTTCTCACCGGTGAACGATTCGAATGACCGCGATGTACGCATCATAGATGCTTATGTTATCGGAAATTTCAGCGAGGCCGTAAACATGAAGCTGGGACTGACCAAGATTCCCCTGTCCCGGGCGAACCTGGACGACTGTTTTGCCCCGCTCAGCCTCGACCGGTCCAACTTCGTTTATATGCCGTTCGGAGGCTCCGCTATTAAATTCACCCGTGATGAAGGCTTAGTCTTGTGGGGGTCCTTTGTTGGCGAAAAACTGAAATACTGGGTCGGCGCTCTGGAAGGCAGGGAAGGCGTATTCAAATGGAGCGTTCCAGGACAGACGGTCCTTTCCATACCCGCGACCTCTACGTCATCTCCGGAACCAAAGAGCAGCCTGGAGTACGTTGCCCGTGTACATTATGCAGTCCTGGATCCCGAGCCGGGTTCCGGCTACATGGGCACGTATTTCGGAGAGAAAAAAATACTTACTATCGGCGCCGGGGCGGCATATGAGCAGGCTGCCGTATATAAAAACGTCAGCTATGACGGGGCTACTGATACAACCACGCTGAAAAACCAGGAGACTGCCGACTATACGGCCTATGCTACTGACCTTATGTTTGAATACCCTTTTTCCTTCGGGGTAGTCACGCTGGACGGTCAATACCTGAAGGTCGATTTTCATGACGCTTACAAAACCAACGCAAATACCGCCGACAGGAACACGATCATTGCCGGCCTTAACGGTCAAAAAGAAGGAGGATACGGCAAACTCGCGCTCATCCTGCCGGTGACCGTCGGAAAAGAAGGCAAGCTCCAGCCCTATGTGTTGTATGAAAGCTGGAGATTCGCCCATCTTTTGGGGGTCAACGGGCAAAAAATAGAACAGACAGGTGTGGGTATCAACTATTACATCAAAAATCAGAACGTACGTACAACGCTCGAATATCTGGAGACCATGTTTGATAAAGAAACCACGCTGTTCGGGATAACCGACTCCACTAAGATAAAGGATATCCGGACCGTCCGGCTCATGTTCCAGGTGTTGATCTAGGCCGAACGAGAGTGCACGACAATGACAATCTTGAAGGGAAAAGCACTCGTGACTGTTTCGGTCTTTATCGGTTGTCTGGTCTGGAGCCCCGTCTCAATTGCCGACTCGCTGATCATCCGGTTCAGCTCCGGCAAAACGCAGCAGGTAACACTGGAAGAATCAGTGGATGCCGTCGTTAACATCCAGGCGCAGACAACCGGGACATTAGGCGACGAGGCTGCCCAAAACGTCCGTTTCCGGGATCTGTACATCAGGGAGAGCACGCGGAACGAGTCTGACGCCGCGCAGGACAAAAAAGCAACCGCGGACAAACAGAACTCATACAATTTGAAATGGGGAGCTCCGAAAATTGGAGAATAACGGATCCTCATTGTCCTCCCTAGTCGGGGAGAGGGTTCGAATGGCCCTCTCCTCTTTCTTGTTCAGGGCCCTGGGGACAACCTCCTCTTCAGCTCTTCGATATCGAGGATCACGATCTTACGTCGCTCCATCGTGATGATATTATCTTTCTTAAACTTGTTCAGCGCTCTGGACACGGTCTCGCGGCAAGTCCCGGTCAAAGAGATGATCTCGTTACGTGACAGGCTGCAAATCAGTTCGCCCGCCGCTCCCTTCGCGTGATAGGCGAGCAGGATCCCGGCTATCCGGTTGGCTGCGGAGTTGAACGCCACGGAATCAACGGACTTTGAATAGCTTCGCACCCGGCTCGCGAGGCATCTGAGCAAACCCACGGCCAGTTCGGGATATCGCGCAAGCAATCCCTCGAAATCCTCCCTGGCGAGACAGTAGAGCGCAGAGTCCTCGGCCGCCTCCGCATCGGCTATTGCCTGCCCCGTAAGTACGCTCGGCACACAAAACACTTCGCTTGGCTTGATGTACCAAAGCGTGAGCCGGCGCCCCTGCTCGTCCGTCTTGGATATTTCGATCTTTCCGCTTTCGGCGATGTAGAGGTTAGTAACAGGATCTCCACTCAGATAAACGGCTTTCCCCCGTCTGATATGCCTCTTGGTCAGAAGCTTTTTGATCTCACGCAACGCCTCGTTACTGGCCTGAAAAAAGGCCGGGACGGAGCAGAGAAATTCATCGAGGCAATCGCGGTGTTCCGATCCCCTGTGCGGCTTCAACATCCCGCCTGCTTTTTTGACCTTTTTCTTACCGCCAGTCAGAACCATGACCCATCTCCCTCTGCCGGTCGCCTAAAACACAAGCGGCCATGCCATATTCAAAGCTATGGCGTAGGCACGACTCCAATGATCTTCTTCACCTGGTTTGCGTCGAGCTTTCTGTGCATGATCCATGAGCCTGCGTCATACTCTGCTCTATTATGTTGTTGTTTTCTGTCTTGTTATTCATCACTGATTATTTCAGCTATTTCACCGGTACATTTTTGTAATCATTGTCCTTTCTTCTCCCCAGGTCCTTGCACGAGGATTCCGGCCATTTGAAGTCCTTAACTTCCTCGAGGATAAAAGACTCCTTGAGCGGCCTGTTGACCATATGCTTTGCATAGGCCCACTGAAGTTCCTGGAATAGGTCGATGTCTTTCGGCTCGAACGTGCCGGACTCGATCTTTTTCATCTGCGTCTTGACTTCTTTCGGATAAACTGTCGGCTTAAGCTTCACATGAACAGTTCTGCCAGTTGAAACCTGATGCACGAAAAACTCACTTTCGGTCAAGGAATTCTCGACAACATGGGAATTGAACCGCGCCCGCGCTCCGGTAAGATAGGCGGCGACGTCCCCTGCGCAGGCTGAGTTGTTCGACACGATCCTGAGATCCGTGCGGTCGATGATCCTGTCCGGGAACAGTAAATCTAAAGCGACACGAAGCGAGGCTGCGCTTTCCACGAGGCCGCCACAAAAGTGGCCGTGGAACTTGATCAGGTCCTTGATCGTGATGGTTTTTGTCTGTTTGGCATATCTGCCGTACTTGTTCTCCGTGTCCCGGACCTCGAAAACCGGGGCATAGGGAGCAGCACCAAGCCATGCAGGAAAATACCATTCCTCGGCAATACGCGCACCAATCGAAGATGTCTTAGGCATGGGCTCTTTCGCGAACGTCTGCGACGCTAGTAGGATGATCGGTAAAATTAAAAGCATCATTGTTTTCATAGCGTGTTTCCATAAAATTCAGCCCTGCTCCGGCTCGAAGCAGGGCTGCCTGTCCTGCGATTATCTTCTCCACCCCGCCCACGCGGGAACGCCCGCGCCGTCTCTAAGCACGAGGACGCTGTCGCCCTTCTTTACTTCAGCGGCAATGATCGCGGGTTTGCCCGCGAAGGTCACCCGCGAACCCTTCGCCTCGATCTTGTCGCCCTTCTCTATCTTCGTATCGAGTCGCTCGACATACCATTCCGGGCCAAGATGAACGGAGATCGTCTCCTTGTCTGTTTTAAGCATGACATGGACACCTGAGTTCATACCCTGCATGGGCGTCACTTTGTCCACAGCCTCGACCGTTCCCGTCAGGTTCTCGACCGTCGCCGGGTTGTACATCCTGTTATACTGCGACCCCATGCCCCAGCCGCCGCTTCCGCGCCAGCCCGTCCAGGGTCCTGCGAAAGCGATTGATGCTGTTAAGAGCACTGCCACTGCAACCACCAGACTTATGATGCTTTTTTTTCTCATTGTTGCCTCCTTTGAGCCGGATTTAGTGTGATGTTCGATCTTTCCATCATGCCTGCTTCGTTTTATAGATCAGCACCGAGCACTCCGAGTGGCCGAGCACGTTCCGGGCCACGCTCCCGAGCATGCCTCGGACCCCGCGCATGCCACGGCTTCCGAGCACGATTACGTCCGCCTGGGTTTCCCGCGCCGCCTGAATTATCTGCTCCGACGGGTCTCCGCTCTTCATCAACACCGACACATTACGGAACTTGTCCTTCAAAAATATCCTGGCCTGTTCCAGGACTTCCTCGGCATGTTTCATCTCCTTTTCCATCATGTGCTCGGTAATTTTCTTTATCCGTTCGTCCATTTCCAGATAGAACCGGTCCGGGATTTCCATGTACGTCGAGGGCGAGACGTACACCTCCGTCAGGGCCGTGTCCCCCGGGAAGGCGATGGAAACAAGGAGTTTTTCCGTCTCCCTGGCGCAGTCCGAACCGTCGGTGGCGAAGAGCACTTTGAGCGGTCCCATCCGCACATCCTGTGGCGGTTTGACGACAAGGACGGGACAAGGGGAATTGATGGCCACAGCCCTTGTCACGCTCCCAAGAAGCAGGGAACCCATCGCCTTCATCCCCCTACTGCCCATGACAATCAAAGCGGGGCATGTCTGTGCCGCCACGGCGAGAATAGCCTCGGCGGGATGGCCCGTTTTTATTGTGGTAACGATTTCCGCCCCGAGGGCCTTCAGATGCCTCGCCGTTGCGTCGACGATCGCCGGCGATCTCCTCGCCGATCTGCCTCAACGCGGCGTGGTATGGCTCACGGCTGTCTGGAAATAGAACGCCAGGAATGACATGCAGCACCGTAATGCGGTCCAGTGCCGATAAATCGAACCGCGCCAGAAACCGCGCTGCCACTTCCGAGCGTTCGGAACCGTCAGTTGCAAGCAAGAACTTCATGGATCACCTCCTGATCGTGTCCGATGCCAGCGCACGCGCCGCAGCATCAAAGTCATCGGCGTTGAGATCGCACTGATAATCTTTCTCCCTGCAGTATTTTACGAGTTTACCGATTGCATCCCGAAACTCCTCGCGCAAGGTCATGAGTTCCCCTGTGCCTTCGCAGCCTTTCTTCCGCTCCTTCGCGAGGAGATATATCTGAGCGTACTCGCGGGCCTCATCGAGAAGCGTAGCGAGCCGGGCATCCGTCTTCGAAGCCTGCAGGACTGTGTTAATCATATTTCGACGTTGCCTTCAGTTCTTCCGTGCGCACCTTCAGCTCTTCCTTCGCCCTCACAAGGAGCTTTTCCTTCCTGATAAGCTCCCGCACGGACTCTACAGAGGGAAAACTTATCGCGTCCTGCAGGCAGGTGTTCGCGCAGGTAACGCACGCCACCATGCAATTCGCCGGCTTGAGCACCACCGGCTTTTTCCGCTCATAGTCAAAGCCGTAGACCTTCCTGCCGCACCCGGTTGCGCACATGCCGCAGCCGATGCACTTCTTTTCATCTACTTTCGGGTGCCACACGATCGTTTCACGGGATATGCCGTGCCATGGTTTCACGCCTGGTTCCATTTCCATCGTCCACCTCCCTTAGATATGCACGTTGAAATAAGCGGCGGAAACGCGGAAACAGGAAACGCGCTCCCGGTTTTATACTGATAGCAGGAAAGATCAGAAATAGAGTTCCTGTTGTTTCAATACCGAGACGATAATAGTCCGAACAGATAACCGCCAATGACGGTGAGTACTATGATCAAAGCGACATATGCAACAGTTCTTTTAGTTCCCATGATCTTGCTGACCACCAGAATGCTCGGAAGCGACAACACGGGGTCCGCCAGAAGATAGGCCATAAGCGGGCCTTTCCCCATGCCGAGATCGAGAAACACCTTGGCCATCGGCACCTCGACCAGCGTCGGGAAATACACAATCACGCCGAACAGAACAGGGATGATCAGCGCAGTCAGGGTATTTGATCCCACGTAGGTCGTAACAAACTCCTGGGGTAATAAGATCTTGACCATCCCCGAAACAAATACTCCGCCAAGAAGCAGCGGAGCGATGGTTTTAGCAAAACCCCATGTTTCTTTCATCCAACTTTCGATCTCTTCTTTAATAAAGAGCTTTTTTGCTATCGCGGCGCTCATTCCGATTAAAAGGATCACGATCGTATACTTGATCCAGGGTACGCTTACCCGTGTTCCAACCAGCAAGATCCCGATAAGAACGCTGAAAAGATAAACTAACCGCTTGATATCGTGGCTGTTTGCGCTTCTGACAAACGTATCTGAAGCCCGCGTCGCCTCATCCTCATGAAACATTTTGCTGATGATTATTCCTATTGAAACGGCGAACAGAACGGACAAAAAGATTCGCGCCGCTGCCACGTCCCAGCCGATGAGACTGCCGGTATAAAGGATAGCAACGATGTTCGTCGCGGGGGCCGTATAGAGAAATGCGATCGCGGGACCGATGCCTGCGCCGCCTTTTTTTATGCCGGCAAAGAGCGGAAGGACCGTACAGGAGCAGACGGCCAGTAAAAGACCCGAAGCCACTGACAGCGGGTACGCAACATGCCTGGGGGAGTCTTTTCCAAGATAGGGCAGAAGCAGGTCCTTCGGGATAAGCGCAGCCATAGCTCCGGCAATGAAAAAGGCGGGGACGAGACAAAATAACGTGTGCGCAAGCACATAATCATAAACAGCGGCTAAGCCCGAGGATACTATCGCATAGATATCCATGCTACCTCCTCAGCAACGCAGCGATTTCCTCCACGCTGGGTATCTTCCCGCTTGCCACGGTCTTGCCGTCAATGAGCAATGCCGGTGTCATAAAAATGCCTCGCTCGATAATTTTGCCCATATCATAGACATGTTCCACCATGGCATCAATGCCGGTTAGCGCAACCGCTTCTTTTGCCCTCTTCTCTAGCTCCGCGCACTTACTACAGCCCGAACCGCAAACTTCGATCTTCATTGTTTGCCTCCTTGCCATAAAATCTTAAACACTAGAGACGTGTCTGTTTTTTCTCAAAAAGCCGCCGAAAGAAGCCAGCCCCCGCCGGTTTAAGCTGTCTCTTACTTGAGCTTGCAGATCAGAACCGAGCAGTCCGCGTGGGAGAGGACGTTCCGGGCCACGCTCCCGAGCATGCCGCTGACTCCGCGCATCCCCCTGCTTCCGAGAGCAATAACGTCCACTCGAGTTTCCCGTGCTGCCTGGAGGATCTGTTCCGACGGGTCTCCGTTTTTGATCAGCGCCGTCACGTTCCGGAATTTGTCCTTCAGCCGTGTTCGGGCCAGTTCAAGAACTTTTTTCGCATGTTTTGTTTCCGCTTCCTTCATCCCTGCCATGATCTTCTTTAACCGTTCGTCCAGTCCCGCACAGAACCGGTCGGGAATGTCCATATACGCTGAGAGCGAGACGTACACAGTCGTGACGCTCGTGTCGGGATGAAAGGGAATCAGGGAAAGAACCCGCTCCGTTTCCCTGGCGCAGTCCGAACCATCGGTGGCAAAAAGCACCTTGAGCGGTCCGTCGGGTTTCCCCTGGGGCGGTTTGACGACCAGGACGGACTTGGGAAAGCTGATGGCCACAGCCCGCGTCACGCTCCCGAGCAGCAGCGAACCGATCGCCTTCATTCCCCGGTTGCCCATGACGATCATATCGGAACCGGATTGCGCTGCCACATCGATGATGGCCTCTGCGGGATGGCCCGTGGTCACCACGGTGGACACGTTCGCCCGGAGGCCTTTCATAAGTCCGGCGGTTGCATCAATAATCCTGGGCGCAAGTTCCTCACCGATATGTATCAAAGCCGCGTTGTAAGGCCCGCCGCTGTGAGGAAACGGCATGCCGGGGATAACGTGCAGCACCACTATCTCGTCGGTTTGCGAAAAGTCGAACCGCGCCATAAATCGTGCCGCGCCATCCGAATATGCCGAACCGTCTGTGGCAAGTAAGATCTTCATGGGTCACCTCCTGATAATTTCGAACACTCCAATTGCCTGCCCGTGACCTCTTCCAGACTGCACGGGGCGCACACGCCGGTTCGCCCCAACTCCACAGCAGCCTTCTCAGCGATGATCCTCACCCGACCCGTCCGATGTTCTCGATCATTGCTTCTTTTCGCTGAGTATCCATCGCCATATACATTATGACACGTGACGGCTTGATTGGTTGGCTTTCCCCGTGCCGAGGCTGAATTGCATCGTCCCAAAGTCTTCTTTTGAAACAGGAATACCAGCGAACGGGGCCTCAGCGCAGGATGATGCATTTTGTTTCATGGTCCTGCCCATTCGCGCATGTTCCCTCTACGCGCTCGTTTTGCTAATGGTGACCCGACGTTACCTGACCAAACATTTTTGTAATCGTTGTCCTTCCTTTTGCCCAGGTCTTTGCATGAGCCTTCCGGCCATTTGTAGCCCGTCACTTCCTCGACGATGAACGATTCTCTGAGTGGTTTACCATGCGTTTCGCGTAGGCCCACTGGAGTTCCTGGAAGAGATCGATGTCTTCAGGTTTGAAATCGCCGGACTCGATCTTCTTCATTTGAGTCTTGACTTCCTTGGGATACACGGCGGGATTGAGCTTCACATGGACTGTCTTCCCTGTTAATTGCTGATGTACGTAGAATTCACCCTCCATCAGCGTGTTGTCGATCATGTGAGAATTGAACCGCGCCCGCGTGCCGTTAAGATAGGCGGCTACGTCTCCTCTGCATGCCGAATTGTTTGATACGATTCTGAGGTCCGTGCGGTCAACGACCTTATCCGGGAAGAGAATATCAAAAGCGACACGCAGCGAGGCCGCGCTTTCTACGAGCCCACCGCAGAAGTGGCTGTGAAACTTGATCAGGTCCTTGATCGTAATGGTTTTTGTCTGTTTTGCGTACCGACCGTACTTGTTTTCCGTGTCCCTGACCTCGAAGACCGGTGCATGGGGAGTGGTTCCGAGCCACTCGGGAAAGTGCCAGTCTGTACTTAAGTTATTGACGTTCAATGGTGCGTCCTCTCCTATCTCTCCGGCAATGGCCGTGGGAAAAGAAGGAATGCTGAGGAACATTGCCGCAATCAATATAATTATCATGCGTCTCTCGATCATCTTTTTCCCCTTTTCTTCTCATTTTTCTTCATTTGTTTTCCTTTCCCGTCACCGGCTTGATGTCCAGGACAGGCGTTCCGTCCTGCATGTCCAGGCCTTTGATATGAATGACGCAGCCCTCGACGCCAAGGACTTCCACGACCGACATGCCGATGGGATTCGGCCTGATCGGAGAACAGATACTGAAAACGCCCAGTTGCTCGTTGCGGTGCGGAGGCGTCTGTACTAGATACTCCGGAGTGAATTGCGGGCTTTTATGGAAATAAAAGATCACCACGATGCGCTGCCCGGCCTTGATGTCCTTAAGACCTCCGGCGTATTCCTCATTGAGGACAATTTTTCCTTCCGCATCGGACACGGTCCAGTGTCTCGGGACCCTCTCCACGGCAGTTTTGATGAATCCAATCGGCTCGAATTCTATCTTCATGCTATCTCCGATTTCCTACCTTCTCATTTCTAGTGTTGATGATCTGCCAGGCTGTTTTCTGCGTTCACATTGCAATAGAGATCATTGTTGCAGCAGTCCGCGCATTCCATCTGAATGACCGCGTGTTTTATTCCCGCATCCGAAAGCAGGAGTTCGATTTTTTTTCTTATGGTATCTGTCTCGCTGATCTTCTGGTCATTGACCTGAACGTGGCCGGAAAAGGCCGGTATGCCATGCCCGATGGACCATATATGCACGTCGTGGACGCCGCGCACCTCCGGGATCCCGGTGATCTTGGTCGAGAAGTCCTCGGCATGAAACCCTACGGGGCTGAGGTCGAGAAGTATCCATAACGTTTCTTTAATAACACGGACCCCTCCAACAATGATCATGACACCGACTACACCGCTGGCAATGGTGTCTGCAAGCACCCAGCCGGTATATTTGATCACCAGCCCGGCAACAATGACGCCCGCCGACGATATCGTGTCGCCGAGCACGTGAAGCCATGCGCTTTTCATGTTCAGATCATCGTGCTTGTGGCCGAGGATCCATGCCGTGATGAGATTGCCCGCAAGCCCAGCTACAGCGATGAGAAGCATGACCGAGGTGTTGATTTCCGGCGGCGAATTGAAGCGCTTATAGGCCTCAAGAAATATGAATATGGCTATGACCACAAGACTGGCGCCATTGATGAGTGCAGCGATCAGGCCGATCCTCTGGTAACCGTAGGTCGCCCGGTTGTCGGAAGGGCGTTTCATGATCAGGAGCGCTATAAGACTCAGGCCGAGCGCAAAGGCGTCGGTCAGCACATGCCCCGCGTCGCTCAGGAGCGCAAGGCTGTGGCTCATGATGCCGCCGATCACTTCCGCGACGAGAATGCCGATAGTTACGAGAAGACTCAGAAAAAGTCTTTTTTGCGATTTATCGTCCATGCTATCCTTTCAAATATTCATACCAGTCACGTTGTCACAATGTTTCTCAGGACCTCATTCTTCACGGCTTTATAGCAACCCCCACGCCATCTTCGTTGCTATGGCGTAGAGCACGACGCCGATGACCTTCTTCACCTGTCCGGCATCAAGCTTCTTATGCATGAGCCATGAACCCAGGATCGCCCCCGTTATTGATCCAACGGCAGCGAATGTCAGCAGGTTCCAGTTTACGGACCCCATAGCAGCATGACCGAAGAAACCCGAGAGCGAGGAAAAGACAACGATGAAGGCCGTGGTAGCCGATGCCTTCTTGGGATCAACACCAAGCCAGACGAGGGCAGGGACAATGAAGTTCCCGCCGCCCACGCCAAGAAGCCCGCCGAGATAGCCGGCCCCTATGCCCAGGCCAACGCCGGTCTTGAGCTCTTTCCCGCCATCTCCCTGACCCTCCGCTTTTTTCTTCGGCTTGTAGAAAAGCATCATGGACGCAGCAAAGACGAGAAAGATCACGAAGAGCAGAATGAGTACATTCTTTGGGAAATATCGCGTTGAATATGCGCCCAGAGGCGAAAAGACGATGGCAAGCACGATGATAGGCAAGGCCGTGCGGAAAAGGACGAGTTTGTAGCGGATATAGTTGGCCGAAGCAAAGGTCATGCTGATAGCGTTCAACAGCAAGCCGATGGCCATGGCCTCCGTAAGCGGAACGCCGAGCCAGTAGAAGGTGGGGATAACGATGAAGGCTGGCGCCCACACCCGCGATGGTCAGGACTGTGGTGAAGACGAATACGAGGGCTGCGGCGGCAATATTGATGATAGGCACAATAAGCCTCCTTTCTCGGAATGTGCATTAGTTCAAAACGGTCCCCGCCCCCTCCCTTTTTGCACGAGGAGAAGACAGGGATAATGATTATGAACCGAAATGCACTGTTATCAGCCGCTATTTTTCGTATCCGGAGCAGGGAATGCAGACGATCTTGCCGCCCTTGACGCGAGTGTTCCTCTCCACAACCATCTCGCCGCACTGGCCGCAGACCATGGTCTCGAAGGTATGCGGCACATCACGCCAGGGATGGCTTTTGATTTCGCTCACGTTAAAGAGCGCTTCCCTCGGCGCGGTGGTCACGCCCTCGAACAGCGGGGCCACGACCTCCGGCGGGACCTGCGAAGCTGGTGTGCCGGACTTGCGCATCTCCATGAACTTTGAGCCCTTGTTCTTGGCCATCATCTCGGCCTTGGGGACCACGCGCACGGAGCGGCCCGTCTTCTTGTCGATGAGCGTTAGGCCCCACTTGCCGTATCCCGTGCGGGTGATGTTGCCCTTGCCGTAGGTGCAGCCCGTTGCAACCTGCACGCCGTCTGCGAAGCAGGTGGCGCAGTGGTTTTCGTCGAGTTCAATGATCGCCTGGAGCTGACCGTCCGGCGCTTTCGAAACGCCGAGTTTCTCCATCGCGGTGATTCCTGCTCTCAAGCCCATGGGCATGGCCGGGCACTTGTGGCCGTGAAATTTAAGCCCCATTTCTAAAAGTTCTTTAAAGTCCTGCATAATAGTCCTCCGTTAGTAGGTGAATGACATAGTGCTACCATCACGAACAAAGACACGCACCCGGAGGTCACCAGCCGTTCCACCAGCAGTGGCAAATCACTGAAAAGCGTTTCTTGATCCTTACTTTTCGTTGTCGCATGATTGCGTCCTCAGAAGTTCACTATGCCGATATACAGCCCGGCCAATATCAGTAATGCGCCACTGAACCGTTTCGAATACAGCGAGAAATTCTTAATGCCCTTCGAACTTACGATGCTCTCCGTAAGCCCGATGGAAAGACCGGCAATGAAGATCAACGCGCAGTGGCCCACGGCATACGCAAAGAGGAGCGATCCGCCGTACAGGATATCGCCCTGAGTGGAAACGTAAGCAAGGATCACTGCCAGCACCGGCGTGGCACAGGGAGACGAAACCGTGCCGGTCAAGAGGCCGAGAAGAAACGCGCCCCACAGGCCTCGCGACTTCACTTGCCGCGTTTTCTGGAACGGCAGCGGTATTGAAATGAGGCCCATGAGCTGGAGCCCCATGGCCACGGCGATCACGGCAAGACCGATATACAGCCACTGGCCCGCAAACGAAAGGAATTGGCCCATGGCCGATGCCGCAGCGCCGAGGACTGTGAATGTGATCGAGAGTCCAAGAATGAACACAAGGGAGTAAGTCGCGGCTTTCTTCTTGTCTCCCCCAGAGTAGCCGCCTACATACCCAATGATCAGGGGTATGGCGGCGAGCACGCAGGGACTGGCCGCTGATATCAATCCGCCGATAAAGACGGCCAGAAAAGCCAGGCTGTGATTGTTCTGGATGATCGATTGAATATTGCTGAGCATTGACTCCATTATGAATTCACCTGTTCACTCGTTATTATATACCCGCCTTCTTCAACATTGACGCGATCTCGTCATAGGAGTAGAATCCGACATGCCGATGAAACTCCTTCCCGTTTTTGTCAAGAAAAACCTGCACCGGGATCATGAACACTCCGAACCTGCGCGCCGTGTCATGGTCTTTCTTCACATCAATAAAAATGACGTCAAGCTTCCCCTGGTACGTGTCGCGCAGTTTCTGCATTACCGGCTTCATCTGCTCGCAGGGGATGCATCCGACGGAACCGAGTTCGAACATGACGATCTTGCCTTCCTGTTTGGCCTTACTTAGTGCAGCGTCGATATCTCCGGCATTGCTGCATGACGAAAGTGACAATAAGAACAGTATCACCAGCGCCAGAAACTTTATTCTCATTTACCCACCCTAAGCCTTTCCGAAAAATATTCGGGCAACCCGCTCGACACTATCGCCTTTGCTGCATTCTCTACATCATAGGGGACCCGAAGGAACTCGACATTCACCGTCTTCGCGGTTATATCGATCAGGGTCACACAAGCCCTCGGGTCGCCGTCTTTAGGTTTACCCACACTTCCGGCATTGATGAATATTTTTTTGCCATGGTCCTTCCGATACGGCTTGTGCGTATGTCCATATATCAGGACATCTGCGTCAACTTTCCCAGCCATCTCCTGAAAAAACTTCTCCGGCCGGTCCTCGTACCAGTATAGGTTGTTCTTGCGCGGTGTTGCATGAAAGAGCGCTACCTTCCTCCCGAGAACATTAAACGTGATCTCAGCAGGAAGCTTTCCAAGGTACTCTTTCGTCTTCGATGATGCATGCTTCTTCGTCCACTCAAAAGACTTGTTCGCCATCTCCTCCTGGATCGGGTCTTCGGCCTTGCATCCACAATGCTCCGCGTTATTTGCAACAGTCTCGTCGTAATTACCTTGCACGCCGTCGATGTTGTGCTTGATGAGGAAATCCACGACTTCGTTCACAAAGGGAGAGTACCCGCCGAGGTCGCCGAGATGGTATATCTTCTCGACACCCGCAGCCTGCGCCGCCTCATTAGCCGCCTTCAGGGCCTCGATGTTTCCGTGTATGTCTCCGAATATTGCAAATTTCATATAAGCACCTCAATATCCATGATTCGACGATCCGCTTCAAAGGACATCAGTTCCCTTGACCCTGCAGGATTCAACACTGAAATAGGTGCGCTGAAAATACTTCGATACATTCACCAGTCCGATCAACACCGGCACCTCGACCAGCGGTCCGATGACTGCGGCAAAGGCTGCACCTGAATTGATGCCGAACACGGCCACGGCTACCGCAATTGCAAGCTCGAAGTTGTTGCTCGCTGCGGTGAAGGAGAGCGTCGCGGTCTTCGGATAATCCGCACCGATCTTCTTCCCGAGATAGAACGACACCAGGAACATGACCACAAAGTAGATCAACAGGGGAATCGCTATCCGTACTACGTCCAGCGGCAGCCTTACAATATAATTGCCCTTCAGCGAGAACATGACAACGATGGTGAACAGGAGCGAAATGAGGGTGATCGGGCTTATCTTCGGAATAAAGACCGTCTCGTACCACTGGCGGTCCTTGATCTTGATGAGTACGAAGCGGGTCAGCATGCCTGCTATAAAAGGGATGCCTAAGTAGATGAACACGCTCTCTGCGATCTGAGCAATCGTCACATTGACGACAACTCCCTTGAGCCCGAACCAAACTGGAAGCACGGTTATGAATATATAGGCATAGACGGAAAAGAAAAGGACCTGGAAGATCGAGTTGAACGCTACAAGACCGGCGGCATATTCCGGATCGCCACAGGCAAGGTCGTTCCAGACGATCACCATGGCGATGCACCGGGCAAGGCCGATCATGATGAGGCCGACCATGTATTCGGGATAAGAATGAAGAAAGATGATCGCAAGAGCGAACATCAGGATTGGACCGATGACCCAGTTCTGGACGAGCGAGAGACCCAGGACCTTCTTGTTCCGAAAGACCTCGCCGAGTTCCTCATATTTTACCTTGGCCAGCGGCGGATACATCATCAGAATGAGGCCAATAGCGATAGGAATGTTAGTCGTTCCGACCTGGAAGCTGTTGATGAAGACTTCGGTGCCCTGGATGAAATACCCGAGGCCGACACCGAGCGCCATTGCAGCAAAGATCCAGAGCGTAAGAAACCGGTCCATAAAAGAGAGTTTCTTAGTTGGTGTGTCGTTCATAAATACCCCCTGCCTGAAATATGAATTATTCGTTCTCAGCCACGTCCGTCCGGCAAGACCCGCCACATCCGCAGGCAAAGCTTTTTGCCTTCGCTTTCCCGAAAGCCTCTTTTCCTTCCCGGTAGCAAAGGCCCGCGATTACGAACGTACCTACGGAGTCAATCCCGCCTATATGAGTAAGTTCGTAGCCGACGCTTGCAATGAGTAGAACGATTGAGAGCTTCAAACAAGCGCGGGTGCATGCGGCATCGGAAAGAATGGCTTCGGAGTTAAGCTGTTTCCCGACTTTTACTTTGTAATGGATCAGCAGCCACATGGATGTAATCGAAATGACCGAGATAACAATACCCCAGAACGTTGACTCCGGTTTATGTCCCTGGTAAAGATCCAAGGCTGCGGTGATCGAAAGGCCGACGGTCAGCACATAAAATCCGGTGCCGGTGATCGTGAGTGCCGTTTGTTCGAACCGGTCCGGGTTCTCGCTGCCGTTGTTCCTGATCCTTCTCACCATATGCCAGATGCCGATGCCCGAGATCACTTCAACGAAGGAATCCACTCCAAATCCAAAGAGCGCCATGCTTCCGTCTTCGAGGCCGAAGAAAACGGAGACCACTCCTTCGATTACATTGTAAGCTATGGTGATGAGCGCCAGTGCTGATGCAAAGGAATAAAGTTTTCTTTGTCTATCTCCAAAAACCTCAAGCTTCATATTTCAAGCCCCACAGGCGCACACTTTGTTCTTTGTCGTTTCACATTCCGAATCGGCTTTCTTCTTCTTAAGATAACTGGTGAGCCGCTTCCGGTCGTCCGCTATCACCGCGCCATCGGCCTTTTCGCATACCGATACCATGAGCATCCTCCTGAATAGTTCGGCATCGCTCAGGCTGTAATGAATCCACTTCCCCGATTTACGGTCCTTGATGAGCCCCGCTTCTTTCAATGCGCTCAGGTGGAAGGAAACCTTCGGCTGCACCATGTCCAGCGCAGCAGTTATGTCGCACACGCACAATTCACCTTGCGCCAGGAGTTTTATGATCCGGAGTCTGGTTTCGTCGGAAAGCGCCTTGAATATCATCACGAGATCGTTCATATTCCGCCCTCTACGCTTCGCCCTTGATCAGTTCTTTCATCTTATCCAGGCTCGGCAGCGGTTTGCCTGAATGCTTGATTTTGCCGTTCACGATAAGGCCCGGCGTTGATAGAATGCCGTGCATGGCGATCTGGGCGATATTCGTGATCTTCTCGATCTTTGCCTCGATGCCGAGTTCCTTTACGGCCGTCTTCGCCAGTTCCTCCATCTTAAAGCAGTTTGCGCAACCTGGTCCGAGCACTTTGATTTCCATTCCGAATCCTCCTATAAAATTGTGTTGAAAAGATAACCAACAATAATGATGCCCACTGTCACGATCCCGAAAAAGGTGTAGATAAGACGCATCTTAAGAACATTCTTGAGAATAACCGCCTCGGGAAAGGAGATTGCGGTAACCGACATCATAAAGGCCAGCACCGTACCCATGGCCATTCCCTTCCCCACAAGGGCCTGAACAACTGGGATCATGCCGGCAGCGTTGCTGTAAAGCGGGATACCGATCAGGACAGCCACCAAAACAGCAAAGGGATTGTCGCGTCCCGCATATTTGACAACGAAGTCAGTAGGGATGTAGCCGTGGACAATCCCGCCCAGCGCAATACCGATGATCACATAAGGCCAGATCCTCTTTAGAAGCTCCACTGTATAGTCTCGTGCATATATAAGTTTCTCTTGGAAGTTTGTTTCTACGATCTCCCCGGTACCCGCCTTAATTTGCCAAACATAGTCCTGGACATACTTCTCCATCTTGAGCTTGCCGATGACAATGCCGGATACAATCGCGAGCACGACTCCGGTGCCTGTGTAGATCAAGGCGATCTTCCAGCCAAACAGCCCCCACAGCATGATCAGGGCAATTTCGTTTACCATTGGCGAGGAGATGAGGAACGAGAATGTAACGCCGAGAGGCACTCCCGCCTCTACGAAGCCGATGAAGAGCGGGACTGCGGAACAGGAGCAGAATGGTGTGACGATCCCAAGCAATGCCGCCATGATATTGCCGATGTATTCCCTCTTGTGCGACAGTATCCGTTTGGTCTTTACAGGCGGGAAGTATGCCCGGATGATCGCAACGACGTAGACGATGGTGGTGAGCAGCAGGAATATCTTGAGGGTGTCATAAATGAAGAAATTGAGGGCGTCACCTAAATGGCTAGTCGGTTCCAGTTTCAGCAGTGTATAGGTAATGTAATCGGCGAACTCCTTGAGCACGGCAACCCCCTCATATCAACTCTTGTTTATATATTAAATGAGGTGAACTGACTTGTCAAGTAGTTTATTAGCATTATATTATGTTTAATATATAATTAAATTTATACATAAATCTGAGCTCCCGTACATTTCCTGTGCCGAAACACTCAAAGGGTCATGTGCTGAGCTCTCGTTAAAGCTGAATCTGTCAGCCGGTTAAAAGAATTGAACGATATACTTTATCGCAAGAAACATGATAGCCGTGCCTACGATCATCTTGATGAACTTCTGCGGGACGTATTTCTGTGTCTTCGCGCCGAGATACATGCCTATGAATCCGCCGATGCCGAAGAGAATTCCCAGCGGCCAGTCAGGCATTGGCAAAACACCTTGCGTCGCGGGCAGAACGCTGAAAAACAAGGCACCGGCCACCGAAGTGATGAACGTCCCCATGAGCGTCGCGCCTGCAATGGAATAGATCGGCAAATGGAAAAAGGCGACGCAGAAGGGCGCGATGATCGCGCCGCCGCCGATGCCGTAGGCCCCACCGATGATTCCTACGACAAACGCCAGGACGAACATGCCGATGGTGTTAAATGAAAATCGCTCACCCCAAAAGGCATACTCCACTTTTTTCAGCGATATACTGATTGTCTTCACGACCGCGTCAGCAGGGATGCCCGCGGTCATCTTTGAACTCTGCTCTTTTTTTATTTCCACTGCCCGAGCTTTGAATTTCTCCTCAAGGCCCTTTGCACCAACTGATTGAGTCTTATTACCGCCAAGGAGTTCTTTAAATATCCTGATGCCGATATAAAAAAGGACGCAGCCGACAAATAGTTTGAACGTCTTCGGATCAGGGAGGTACAAGACGCGAAGATAATATCCGATGAACACGCCCGGCAGCGTGCCGGCGATGACCACCCAGGTCAGGGGCCACGCCATGCGGCCTTCTTTGATATACCGGTAAACGCCGCTTGGGATCGCGACGATGTTGAAGACGTGATTGGTCCCGCTGACGGACGGGGCAGTATAGTTGAGGACACTCATCTGGAATGGGAGCAGGAGAAACGCGCCGGATATGCCACCCATGGAGGTGAAGAATGAAATGACCATTGATATCAAGGGAGGCAGCAGAAGATTGGTTGTGACACCGGATATCGGGAAGGTCATGTTCAGAAAATCCATACGAAAAGCCTCCTGGAGGACATGATAAATTATGACCCATTTCTAAAAGAGCGGAGTGAACTCGATTATAATGAAGCGTCACGGGTAAGTCAATCATAACGTCATTTCATCATAAGCGGCGCTAATAATACTCTTCCCGCACCCCTTCGGCTATAGATCAGGCTCGCCATGATGATCAGAAGTAATACCTCGCCCTAAACTCCACGCGATAGTCGTACGGCTTCTCGCCGAATTCGCTCATCCGGTCTCCGGCCAGAACCATGGCCTTTAGACGCAGTTCAAGGTTTGTGATCCCCGTATACGAGATTTCGGGTGATAGCGAATAGCTCCTATCCTCAGTATTGATGATCGCTGTCAACGCGGGCGTCCAATAGAGGATGTCGAAGGGGTCCTTCTGGCTCACGCGCAAATACAGATACTGTTGCCCGGCGTTCGGCCTCCCATAGTTCTTATCGGTCACCGTTGCCGCATTCTGAATAAGCGCATCGTTTCCCGTTGATATATAGGAATCGTACGCATTGTGCACGAAGGTAAAGTAATCCCGCATCTCCTGTTCTGTGAACCCCGTGCCGTTCCGGTAGTATTCGAGAATATACGTCGTGTCCTTCTCGTTCAGATACCGAAGCCCGAGGAGCCAACTCGTGGCGTCATATACGGTCTGACGCATGGTACCGTCGATGTCAATGTAACTCCGCGTGAAATCGTTGATACGGGCGAATTCTCCGTGAACTTCGAGGTTCGTCGTTATGTTCCGGGAGAAGTCCATGCCGATGCGCGACGGCCTGCTTGCGCCCGTGAGGAACAGGAAATCGATGTCCGTGTCATAGAGCAGGAGATAGATCTTACATGCCGCATTCACATGATTCGCTTCTCCAAAGTCGTCGTTCACGTGCTCGGAAACGGGGATGACCACTGGCGTGACGGAAAACGTCTTAAGCGACCCGCTGAAGCTTCTGATGTAATCGGCAGAGGCCACGACATAGCCTTCGAGGTTCAGGTCAGGGTCGTCGGGGTTCTTCGGACGGTCCACGAACGCCACGGGGTTCCAGGCATAGCCTTTCCCCCACTTGAGCGTCTTCTTGCCGGCCTCGATCGTGAGCGACGGCGCGGGTTTGATGGACAGAAAGGCTTCGTATACCGTTGTCGTGGATGTAGCACCAAGATAAGAGTCCTGATAGCCTGTGTTTGTTCTCACGAAGAGCTTTGTTATGCCTTTTTCAATTCCGCCTTCGAGCTGAAGGGCAGCGTTGTATTCCGGGAGGGTATGTCCTTCGTTTCGGTTATAGAACCGGAGCTGGTACAGGGCCGCGTCTGGGTCCAGCCCGTACAGGATTGGCCTGAGCTCCGCGTACCCGCCGAGATGGTACGGTTTTTTTTCTACCTCCGAGAGGTCAAAGGAGTATTCGTCAGCGTAAAGTGCACCTGAAAATAGGACCGTTGCAATAACACCAAGCGATATGGTTAATGAGCGAATGCCTTTTATGGCCGGTCTGATTTTAATTCTGGATTCCACCATAACCTCTTCATGCGTTACAGCACGATCATTGATATGACCGCACCGATAAGCACGACATACAGGACGTCGGTCTTTTTCAACAATGCCGTCAGTGCAGCCAGTCCCAGGATGACCCGCATCATGTCCCACGGGACATTAAGGAGAAATTTTACGGTAACAAAGAATAACAGGCCGACAAAGGATGCCAGTATCCCTTTTGTCGCCTTCAAGAAATACGACGATGTCTTTAATCTGTCGAACAGGGGGGTAACTGTTATCAATATCAAAAAAGAAGGCGTGAAGATCGCCGTGGTAGCCACTATGGCGCCTGCGAATCCGTATGCCAGATATCCCACAAAGGTTGCCGTAATAACAATGGGCCCCGGGGTAACCTGACCGAGAGCCACCCCATCCATGAACGTCCGATAGTCCATCCATCCTCTTACATTCACGATTTCATGGAGCATCAGCGGCAAAGATGCAAAACCGCCTCCGAAAGCAAATAAGTCTATCCTGAGCATCATCAATGCCAGTTTGAAAAGTTTCGAATTTACAAAATACAGCGCCGCAAGTTCCACCAATACGATCAGTACGAGCAGGGCTATTTGCTTGACCATCAATCCGTTATTTTCATGGCGAGAGGTTGACGGAATTATAGGTTCGACGTCTCTAAAAAGAACCGTGCCTGTCAGGGCCGCCCCTATAATCACTAGAAAAGGGCTTATACCTGACCAAAAAAGGAGGGCCGCCATTGCCGAGAGCGCAATTTCCTTATAGCTCTTTACGGTGTCTTTGCCAAAGTTATAGAGAGCATTGGCAACGATTGCGACCACTATGACCTGAAGGCCATTGAACAGGGAAATGATTTGCGAAATGTTCCGGGACCTCTCATAAAACATTGCAAGTAACAGCATCAGAACAAAAGCCGGCAATCCGAACCCGACATACGACAGCAATGCGCCGCCTATCCCTCGCGACCTCAACCCCACGTATGCCGCCATCTGCATGGCTGTTGCGCCGGGTATTGATTGGGTCAGGGCCACGCCATCCTTGAACGTCTTCTCATCTACCCACTGGTTGCGCTTTACGGACAGGTCCCGTATGTAGGCTACCATCGCGGGTCCGCCGAAAGCGGTAAGTCCGAGCATTAGGAATGAAAAAAACAGCGTTGATATAGATGGCGCGTCTTTCAACTTAAGTTCCAATTTATCGTTCTATCTCAAAGATTCGATATTCGGCATGAAGGTCAGGGTGAAGACCTCGTCCTTGACTTCCCGCGCTTTGATCTTTGCCAATATCATGATCGACTTATAGTTTTTATAGAGAGGGCTGTCGGTCTCGATGACCGAGGGGCGGATGAGACCCCCACCGAAATCCTTCACATCCTTGAAATAAAGCGTCTTGATCAGCATGCCTGCCTCGGTGAGGCACTCGATCTTCGTCGGGAGTTTTTTTTCCTTCTCGGCCCAGAGTCTGATCCGATCATAGGCCACGGTCTTTGTCTTTGCCTTGAGGTGGAGGAGGTATTCGTTCCCCTGCTCTTCCACCTTTTCGACGGTGTATTCCGCAGCGTAATCGAGCTGTAGGATGTCGGCGTTGTTGAACACGCCGCCCACTATGGACTGGAGGCTCGTGATCCGGATGGGCTTGCCTACATTGGGGATGTAGAGCCACATATTGTCCCCGAGCCGCAGAGTGCTCCTGCCCTTTTCGCTGGCAGGCGCGATGAAGAGCGACGCGACCTTGTCGACCCCTTTCTTGACGGTAAATAGGGTGTATTCTTTCTTCCTGCCGTCGGGCTCGATGTTGATGAGCTTCCGGTAGGACTCGTAAGACTCGGGGTTCAGGTTCCGGTCCACCTCTTTGAGAATCTCCTTGCCGTCAACGGCGTACACCGGCACGGCGAAAAGAAGCGATAACAATACCACGAGCAGTCTATACATCGAAGCCTCCTATTTGCGCTGCAGGTATTTTTTTACGCCATCATCCGAAATCCCTGAAAACTCAACATAGTCAATGCCCGCGCCTTTCATGGCGCCGATCATTTTATCGCCGAATTTTCCCGCCACTATGCCGGTGACGCCTTTTGCGGCTAGAAAGTTCACGACCAGCGATCCCGCGCCGCCCCCTGCGCTCTTGTAGGGATTGACGACGGCCTCAATGAAATTTCCTTTACCGTCAAAAATGAGATAATACGCGCTGCGGGCCGCGACACCGCTGATGGTGGAAGACGCGGTTTTTCCGTCCGACGCGACGGCGATTTTTACCTTGTCCGCAGAAGCTGCATATACGAGAACGGACATTGCCAGAACCATCAGCATACTTACAACGGCCATCTTTTTCATGGTATTCCTCCTATATGTGTCTTAGCGCTTCGATGGGCTCCATCCTTGACGCCTTGAATGCAGGTTGGAGACTGGCGATCACTGAGACGATAATGACGGTCACCGATATGACCAGGATGTCTGCTGAATTGACGTTCGCCTGCAGGATCAGGCCCTTCTGCTGTCCGAAGTTGAAAGTTACTTTTGAGAGATTGAGCGCAGCAACGATGATGACCCCCGCGATGTTGCCGATGACCGCTCCCACAATGCCGAGACAGAATCCCTCGATCACAAACATGCTGAGTATCTTTCCCGGCAGGGTCCCTATCGCCGCGATCGTACCGATCTCCCGTATCCGTTCATACACGGCCATGATCATCACGTTCATGATGCTGATCAGAACAATGGCGATGAGCATGAGCTTGATGAAGAACGTCATAACGTCGATCATCCTTGCAATATTGTAAAAAGGCGATAGCTGCTCCCAGGTA
>Ga0210377_10001245_pt1 | contig 23355 bp, 24 predicted proteins | sample PLM4_65_b1redo_FD_155480 | JGI IMG/M metagenome (GOLD analysis project Ga0210377, IMG submission 155480) | Groundwater sediment microbial communities from an aquifer in East River, Colorado, USA - PLM4_65_b1 redo | ecosystem: Environmental > Terrestrial > Soil > Riparian zone | place: USA: East...
GAGGCCCTGGAGAAGATCGACGCCGATGCCTTCGACCTCGTTCTCCTCGACGTGATGATGCCCGGCCTCAGCGGGTTCGACGTGCTGCAGATCCTCCGGACGAAGCGCTCCCGCAGCGAGCTCCCCGTCATCATGGTCACGGCCAAGGACCAGAGCGAGGACATAGTCGACGCGCTGCACCTGGGCGCGAACGACTACGTCACGAAGCCCGTCGATTTCGCGGTGGCCCTGGCGCGCGCCGACGCCCACCTCTCCCTCAAGCGGGCGACCGAGGAGGTCCGGCGCCTCGCCCAGGGTCTGGAGCTGCGGAACCAGTTCATACGCGCAACCTTCGGTCGCTATCTGAGCGACGAGGTAGTGGCCAATCTCCTTGGAGGGGCCGAGGGGCTCGATCTCGGCGGACAGAAGCGTGACGTCACGATCCTGATGTCCGACCTGAGGGGCTTCACCTCCGTCACCGAGGGGCTCGCGCCGGAGGCGGTAGTCGGGATCTTGAACAGCTACTTGGGCACCATGGTGGACATCATCACCAAGCACCACGGCACCATCGACGAGTTCATCGGGGACGCGATCCTCGTTCTCTTCGGCGCCCCGGTCGCCCGGGAAGACGACGCCCGCCGGGCGGTGGCCTGCGCCGTCGAGATGCAGCTCGCCATGACGGCCGTGAACGAACGTTTCCGCCGCGAATGGCTCCCCGAAGTCGAGATGGGGATCGCCATCAACACCGGCTCCGTCGTCGTAGGGAACATCGGCTCGGCGAAGCGGACGAAGTACGGCGTGGTCGGCAGCCATGTGAACCTCGCCGGCCGCATCGAGTCTTTCACGGTGGGTGGGCAGATCCTCATTTCCGAGCACACCCTGGTGGCGGCCGGCCCGGGCACTCGGGTCGGTCGGGAGATGACGATCCAGGCGAAGGGCTTCAGAGAGCCGATCAAGGTATACGAGCTCATGGGGATAGGGGAGGAGTACGGACTCTTCCTTCCCGAGCACAGGCATGCGCTCGTTCGCCTGACCCATCCTCTCGCCGTGCGGTACGCCATCGCCGAGGACAAGGCCGTGGGGGGACCGACCCACGTCGGCTCCATCATCGGCGTCGGGGAGGGGGTGGCGGAGCTACGGCCGGAACGCCCGCTGCGGCTCTTCACCAACCTTCAGATGTACCTCCGGGAGCCGTCCGGGGAGGAAGTGCCCGGTGAGGTCTACGGCAAGGTCGCCGACATTCCGGTGGAAGGCGATTCCGTTCTGGTTCGCTTCACGTCACTGCCGCGGGGGGTGCGCCGCTTCCTCCGGGATCAGGCGGCTGCCGAGGGAGCGGACTGAGGGATCCCTGGGGTCACGACGGCCCTCAGGGCTTCGGAAGCAGGGCCTCGATCTTCCCGAGCAGGCGCGGCAGCTCGATGGGCTTGGTGTCGTAGTCGTCACAGCCCGCTTCGAGGGCCCGTTCGCGGTCCCCGGCCATGACGTGCGCGGTAAGGGCCAGAATCGGTACGTGGCGCGTTCGAGGGTCGTCCTTCAGTCTTCGTGCCAGCTCCCAGCCGTCGATGATCGGGAGGCTCATGTCCATCAGGATGAGGGAGGGGGCCTCCGACCGCGCCATCTCGGCGCCCTGGCTCCCGTCGGTGGCGACGACGACCTCGTAGCCCCGCCGCTCGAGGCGGCGCGACAACATGTCCCTGTTCAGGTCGTTGTCCTCGATGAGCAGGATCTTCGGCATTTGCGCAGCGCCTTCTTATCATAGCGGCGTCGCCGGGCAAACACATTCGTGCGCATCCCGGGACTTCCGCCCTCTCACCTGCGAGGAGGGAGTGATAGCACGGCCTGCTCGGGGTCCGGTATGGATCGTTCAGCCTATCCGTTCCGCGCCATGAGGCGCGCGATACGGTCCTCGAGCGGCGGGTGCGTGCTGAAGAGGCCCATCAGCGAGCGGCCCGAAAGGGGGTTGACGATGAACAGATGGGCCGTCGAGGGGTCCGCGCCGCGGAGCGGAATGCGCTCCGAGGCCGACTGAAGCTTGCGGAGCGCGCTCGCGAGCCCGTTCGGGAAGCCGACCAGCTTCGCCCCCGAGGCGTCGGCCGCGTACTCCCGCGATCGGCTCACCGCCATCTGGATCAGGAAGGCGGCGAAAGGGGCTAGGATCAGCATCAGCAGGGCGGCCAGGGGGTTGCCCCCGCGGCCCTCGCCGTCTCGGCCGCCTCCGACGGGGACGAAGTAGGCCATGCGGGCCAGCATGGAGATCGCCCCTGCGAGAGTGGCGGCCACGGTGGAGATGAGTGTGTCGCGGTTCAGCACGTGGGACAGCTCGTGTGCGAGGACGCCTTCCAGCTCCTCCCTGTTCATGGCCCTCAGGATCCCTTCGGTCGCGGCCACGGCGGCGTGGGAGGGGTCGCGGCCCGTGGCGAAGGCATTGAGAGCCGGGTCGGGGATCACGTAGAGGCGCGGCATCGGGATGTTGGCCCGCGCGGCCAGTCGCTCGACGCTCGCGTGGAGCTCGGGGGCCTCGTCTCGGGTCACGGGGCGGGCGCGGTAGGAGGACAGGACGATCTTGTCGCTCCAGAAATAGACGACGAAGTTCATCACCGCCGCCAGGACGAGGGCCATCAGCATCCCGCTCTGACCGCCGATCAGCTCCCCCACGACGAGGAAGATGCCGGTCATGGTCGCAAGGAGCAACGTCGTCTTCATCATGCTCATGTCTCGAAGCTACAGCGATCTTCCCGCCGAGGCAAGCTCGAGAGGCCCGGCGAGACAGGCGAGACACCCAGCGCTTGACAGCGTCGTGGCCGGCCCCTATAGTCGCGTTTTGAGAGTCTCGATGAGCAACACCACGTCGGCGCGCGGAGGCTGTTCTTTCCGTGGCGTCGTGTGGCCTTGGCGTCCGGTCGGTCATCGCCACCGCTACCACCCGTAGCGCCGGGCCAGGAGGCCCGGCCGCGGCAGCGGATCGGGGTTCCTGGAGAGATCGGGCGAGGGCAACGAGGCCTCTTCAGGGAATCCTGAAGAGGCTTTTTGTTTTGTCCTTATGACGCAGATCTGTGTGAGCTTGACCGAGGAGACGACTGAGGCGGTCATCGACCGCATGGTGGACCTCGCCCCGGTAGCCGACCTCTTCGAGATCCGCGGGGACATGGTCCTCGACCTCGACCTCCTGACGATCCTGCGCGCCCGGACCAGACCCGTCCTCTTCACCTGTCGCTCCGCCCGAGAGGGTGGGGCGTGGAAGGACACGGACACGCGGCGGCGCATGACGCTCCTCGAGGCCGTGAAACGGGGCTGCGAGTACGTGGACGTCGAGTACAGAAGCGACTTTCTCGACGTGATCATCGAGAAGGCTGGAAACGGCCTGGTCTTGTCCTACCACGACCTCGAAGGGACCCCGGCGGACCTCGACGAGCTCTACTTCCGGATGTGCGCCAAGGGGGCGGACATCGTGAAGATCGCCGTGACGCCCAGGTCCATCGCCGACGTGGGCCACGTCCTGGACTTCGCCCAGCGCATGGCCAAGGGAGGCGGCAAGCCTGTGATCGCCATCGCCATGGGCCCCATGGGGCTCGTCACTCGAGTGGTGGCGGGCCGCTACGGCGCCCCCTTCACCTTCGCCTCGGCTGCGACTGGCGTAGAGGCTGCGCCCGGGCAGCTCCCGGCCGCCCTCATGGCCGACCTCTACCGGGTTCGCGAAGTGACGGCGGCCACCAAGGTGTACGGCGTCCTCGGCTCCGACGTGACCCGCAGCCTTTCTCCGATCCTCCACAACCGCGCCTTCGCCGCCCGGGGCCTCGATGCCGTCTACCTCCCGCTGCAGGCCGACGCCCTCGAGCCGTTCATCGAGGCGCTCCCCGCCCTGCACCTTGCGGGGTTCAGCGTCACGCGCCCCTACAAGACCGGCATCCTGAAACACCTCCAGGAAGTGGAGGAGCCGGCGGCGCTCTGCGGCAGCGTCAATACCGTCGTCGTGAACGACGGATTGCTGCGCGGCTCTACGACCGACGGCATCGGCGTGACCGGGCCGCTCCGGAAGCTGGTCGACCTCCGGGGCAAGAATGTCGTCATCGTCGGCGCAGGGGGGGCCGCCCGCGCCGCGGCCTTCGCCCTCAGAGCCAAGGGGGCGCGGGTGACGGTGCTCGCCCGGAACGAGGCCGAGGCCGCAGCCGTCGGCGCTTCCGTCGGTTGCGCTCACGCTCCCCTCGCCGACCTTGCGAGCCGTCGTTGGGACGTTCTCATCAACGCGACGCCCGTGGGTGGTGCGGCCGCTCCGGCCGAGACCCCCGTCCCGGCGCGCCTCCACCGCGCGGGGACTGTCGTCTTCGACATGGTCTACGACCCTCTCGAGACACGTCTGCTCCGGGAGGCCAAGGCCGCGGGGTGCCAGATCATCGGGGGCCTGGAGATGTTGATCGCCCAGGCGGTGGCCCAGTTCGAAGCATGGACGGGGCTCGAGGCGCCCGCCCAGACGATGAAATCCGCTGCCCTCTTCCTGGCCCAGGAGGGGGCGTGAGCCGCTACTCCCGCCAGGAGCTGTTCGCCGGGATTGGGCCGGACGGGCAGGCGAGGCTGCGCTCCTCTCGCGTCCTGCTCGTGGGATGTGGCGCGCTCGGCTCCGTCCTCGCCGAGATGATGGTCCGTGCGGGCGTCGCCGCTCTCACCCTGGTGGACCGCGACTTCGTCGAGGAGTCGAACCTCCAGCGGCAATCCCTCTTCGACGAGAGCGACGCGGCCCGCGGGCTGCCGAAGGCCGTGGCGGCTGAGGCAAAGCTTCGGCGGATCAACTCGGAGGTGGAGGTCCGCGGTGTCGTGGCCGACCTCTCAGCCGACAACGCCGACGAGCTGGTCAAGGGCGCGGACCTGGTCCTCGACGGCACCGACAACTTCGAGACACGCTTCCTTCTGAACGACGTGTGCGTCAGGGACGGGATCCCGTGGGTCTACGGCGCCTGCGTGGGATCCTACGGTCTCGCGCTCCTGGTGCGGCCGCGGCTCTCGCCCTGCCTTCGCTGTGTCCTCGAGGAGATGCCGCCGCCCGGCTCGGGTCCCACCTGCGACACCGCCGGCGTCATCGCCCCCATCGTCCACGTGATCGCGGGAATCCAGGCGGCGGAGGCCTTGAAGCTCCTGGCGGGGCGCACGCGGGATCTGCTTCCGGGGATCGTGACCGTGGACCTCTGGCAAGGGGTCTTCGAGGTGGTCGACCTGACCCGGCAGGCGCCGTCGTGTCCCGCCTGCACCCAGGGGCGTTTCGACTATGCGGCGCTCGAGACGGCGGGGACGTCGACCGTGCTGTGCGGGCGGGACGCCGTCCAGGTGCGCCCGTCCAGAGGCGCGCGGATCGATCTCCCGGCCTTGGCGGGGCGTCTCGAAGGCGTGGGCGAAGTGACCGCCAACGAATACCTGGTGCGGTTCTCGATCGGCGACGCCCAGATGGTCGTCTTCGGCGACGGTCGCGCCATCGTCAAGGGCGTGAAGGATCCGGCTCGAGCCCGGACCCTCTATGCCAAGTACGTGGGGAGCTGAGGGGATGAACGGAACGCCGCATCGTCTCGTCCAGGTTCCTCCCGGCGTTCAGTGCTTCGTCGGCGACGAAGCGCGGCGCCGGCGCCTCATCGAGCATCGTGTCGTTTCGGTCTTCCAGGGGTGGGACTACGAGGAGATCATCCCTCCCCTCTACGACTACGCCGACGTCTTCGCGGGGCCATCTCTCGAGACCAAGACCTATTCCTTCGTGGGCCGGGACGGGAGCCTGCTGGCTCTGCGCCCTGACTTCACGAGCCTTCTCGCCAAGATCGCGGCGGGCCGCCTCGCGGACCGCCCCGCCCCGATTCGCCTGTACTACTCCGGGGAAGTGCTCCGGTACGAGCCTCCGAAGGCCGGGCGCCAGAGCGAGCTCTTCCAAATGGGTCTGGAGCTCCTCGGCGGCGAGGGTCGGGGCGCCGACGTCGAGGTCCTCGCCATCGCGGCCGAATGCCTCGACGCCCTCGGAGCACGGGGGTGGGTCGCGGCCCTTGGCCACGTGGGGATCTTCGCAGGCCTCGTCGCGGGTTGCGGCCTCGAGGGCGGGCGTCTCGAGGCATTGCGCGAGCGCGTCGAGGCAAAGGACTCGGCGGGGGTCCGCGAGGCGCTGTCCGGCTCTGGCGCGCCCGCCGCCCTGGCCGAGGCGATCGTGTGCCTCGCAAGGCTTGCCGGGGACGTTTCGGTGCTCGGGGAGGCGCAGCGGGCGCTCTCGTCTTCGCCGGCCGCCGTCGGTGCCCTCGGCGAGTTGGCCGAGGTCGTGAAGGCTCTTTCTGAAGCCGGTCTCGGCAGTCATCTCGCCATCGACCTCGGCGAGGTGCGTGGCCTCGACTACTACACCGGTCTCGTCTTCCGAGCGTACGCTCCAGGACTCGGCTTCGAGGTCGGCGGCGGCGGGCGCTACGACGCCCTGCTGGGCCGCTTCGGGCGCCCGATGCCGGCGGTCGGCTTCATGCTCGGCCTCGACCGCGTCGCCCTTCTGCTCGAACGGCAGGGGGCGCTACCCGATGCCGTGGGTCCGCAGGCGGAATCGGTTGCCGGTGGCGATCTCGGCGCTTCGCTGCTTCGCGCGCGGGAACGGCGAGCGGCGGGGGCGAGGGTGAGGTTCTCATGAGCCTCACCGTCGCCCTGTCGAAGGGGAAGCTTCTCGCGGGCTCCGAGGCGCTCTTCCGCAAGGCGGGCCTCCCGTTCCCCGTCGGCGAAGGGCGGAAACTCGTGGTGCCGATCGACGGCCTGCGGTTCCTGTTCGTCAAGGACATGGATGTGCCGACCTACGTCGAATACGGCGTCGCCGACTGCGGCGTCGCCGGCCGCGACGTCCTCCTCGAAATGGCGAGCGACGTCTACGAGCTCCTCGACCTGGGCTTTGGCCGCTGCCGCCTGGTGGTGGCGCGCCCCGGAGCGGCCGCCGATCCACGCCGGGCGTCGACGCTCCGCGTCGCCACGAAGTATCCCCGCGTCGCCGGCGCGCACTTCCTCGAGCACGGGATCTCGGCCGAGGTCGTGAAGCTCTCGGGCTCGGTGGAGCTGGCGCCGGGATTGGGGCTCGCCGACTGCATCGTGGACGTGGTGGAGACGGGGCGGACCCTGGAGGAGAACGGTCTCCTCGCCGTGGAAGAGGTGGCCGCCTCGTCGGCGCGCCTCATCGTGAACCGCGCGAGCTACCACGCCCGCCGCGACGAGGTGTCCCGGCTGGTCGAGACGTTGCGGAGGGCCTCGGCATGAGGCTCCTCCGCTATGGCACGTCGGCCTGGCGCGACTACGTCGCCTCTCTCCCGCGGGCTTCGGCGCCGGCCCCGAGAGTGGAGCGCGCCGTGGCGGCCATCCTCCGGGATGTCCGGAGCAACGGCGACTCGGCTCTCGTCCGCCTGACCCGGCGCTTCGACGGTGTGCGCGTCACGACCTCGAGGCTCCGCGTCCCGCCGGCCGAGATCCGGGTGCAGGCGCGGCGGGCGGCCCCCAAGGTGGTGGCGGCCCTCCGGGAGATGGCCCGCCGAATCGAGACCTATCATCGCCGGCAGCTCGACCGGGGCTTCCGGTTGCGGGTGAAAGGCGGCGGCGTTCTCGACGAGGTGGTGAGCCCGCTGGACTCGGTGGGGCTCTACGTTCCCGGGGGCGCGGCGGCCTATCCGTCGTCGGTGCTCATGAGCGCGATCCCCGCCCGCGTCGCCGGCGTTCCCCTCATCGTCGTGGCCACGCCGCCGCGGACCCTGGAGGTGAACCCCGCTGTGGCCGCCGCCATCGTCGTCGCCGGCGTCGAGGGACAGGTCTTCCGCGTCGGCGGCGCTCAGGCAGTTGCGGCCCTCGCCTACGGGACGCGGACCATCCCGGCCGTGGCGAAGATCGTGGGCCCCGGCAACGCGTACGTCGCAGCGGCGAAGCGACAGGTCCGCGGCGTCGTCGAGATCGATCACGAGGCGGGCCCCAGCGAGGTCGTGATCCTGGCCGACGAGAGCGCCGACCCCGGCTGGGTCGCGGCCGACCTCCTGGCGCAGGCCGAACACGGGAGCGGCGACGAGACCGTGGTTCTCGTCTCTCCCTCGCGGGCTTTCGCCGAGGAGGCCGCGGGCCTCGTGTCTCTTGGCCTCGGCTCGGTCGCCAATGCGCTGCGCGCCCGCCGCGCCCTGGAGCGAAACGGCGCCATCGTCCTAGTCCGTGACGTCGAGGAGGGCGTGGCTGCCGTCAACTTCCTGGCGCCCGAGCACGCGGAGGTCATGACGCGTCGGGCCGCCTCCGTGGCCCGCCGGATCGTGGCGGGGGCGGTCTTCGTCGGCAACTATTCACCGGTGGCGGTGGGGGACTACGGTATCGGCCCCAACCACGTGCTGCCGACCGGCGGCGCCGCCCGCTACGCCTCGCCGCTCTCGGTCCGCGACTTCCAGCGGCGACAGAGCCGCGTCCACTTGAGCGCGGCAGGCTTGCGCCGGATCGCAGGGGGCGTGGTGGAGGTCGCGCGAGCCGAAGGCTTCGTGGGGCACGCCCAGAGCGTCCTCACGCGGGTGGCCGGAGGGAGAGACGTGTCCGTCGGCACACGGAGAGTGAGATGAGGGTCGCAGAAGACGTCCTCCGCCACGTCAAACCCGCGGTGCGAAGCCTCGAAGCCTATACGCTGGCGGCGCGCCGCGCCGCGGTCAAGGTCAATCAGAACGAGAACCCCTACGACCTTCCCGAGGCCGTGAAGCGCCGGGTGATGGAACGGGCGTTCGCACGCCCCTGGTCGCGCTACCCCGAGTTCGATCCGAGAGAGCTGGTGGAGAGGCTTGCAGGCTTCGCCGGCTGGAGGTCCGACGGCGTCCTCGCGGGGGACGGTTCCAACGAGCTGATCCAAGCGCTGCTGTTGATCACCGTAGGACCGGGGACGCGTGTGGTGATTCCGGAGCCCACGTTCACGCTCTACGCCCTCATGACGCGCGTCCTCGGAGGCGAGGCGATCGGCGTGGACCTCGGGCCCGAGCTGGAGTACGACGCCGGCGGGATGCGACGGGTCCGCCGGGAGCTGGCCGCACCCGTCACGATCGTCTGCTCGCCCAACAACCCGACCGGCGGCGTCCTGGCGGTGGAGGAGGTCGAGCGCCTCTGTGACGAAGGCGACGGCCTCGTCGTCGTCGACGAGGCCTACCACGAGTTCTCTGGGCAGACGGTGGTCCCGCTCCTCGCCCAGCACCCGAACCTCGTGGTCCTGCGCACGTTCTCGAAGGCGATGGGTCTGGCAGGGGCGCGGGTCGGCTACCTCCTTGCCTCGCCCGCTCTGGTGGCCGAGGTGAACAAGGGGAAGCTTCCCTACAACCTGAACTTCTTCTCGCAAATGGCGGCGATGGCCGCGATGGACGAATGGGAGTCCCTGCGGGCCATCGTCGACCGTCTGGTGGAGGCGCGTGAGGACCTCCTGCGCCGGCTGTACCGGACTCCCGGCGTAAAGCCCTATCCCTCCAGGGCGAACTTCATCCTCTTCGAGGTGAGTGAAGGGGACCCGAAGGCGGTCTTCGAGTCGATCTACGAGCGCGGCGTGCTCGTCCGCGACGTGACGTCCTATCCTCGGCTCTCGCGCTGCCTCCGGGTGAGCGTGGGGTCCCCCGAGGAGAACGAGGCCTTCCTCGAGGCGCTGCGTCACGCCATCGAGGAGCAGCGCCTCGGGAGGAGCTGATGGGGGCGAGGAAGGCGTCGGTGGAGCGCAAGACCCGCGAGACGGACGTCCGTCTCGCGCTCGACCTCGACGGCGAAGGCCGCTCGCGCATCCGGACGGGAATCGGCTTTCTGGACCACATGCTCACGGCGCTTGCCACCCACGCGCGCTTCGACCTGGACGTGCGCTGCAAGGGAGACCTCCACGTCGACGCACACCACAGCGTCGAGGACGTGGGGATCGCGCTTGGGGACGCCCTGGTCAAGGCCCTCGGGGACAAGAAAGGGATCGTCCGCTTCGGCCACGCCTACGTGCCCCTCGACGAAGCCCTGTCGCGCTGCGTGATCGACCTCTCCGGGCGGCCGTACTTGCACTACGACGTGACCTTCAAGGCGAGGCAGGTCGGGACGATGCCGACCGAGCTGTTCGAAGACTTCTTCTGGGCGCTCGCCGACCACGGCCGGCTGAACCTCCACCTGGAGGCCATCCGCGGGAGGAACGCCCACCACATCGCCGAGACCCTGTTCAAGTCCTGCGCTCGCGCCCTCTCCATGGCCGTCGCTCGGGACCCGAGGGTCAAAGGCGTGCCGAGCACCAAAGGGTCGCTCTGAAGCCTCCACGGGGAATGAAGTGATCGCGATCGTCGACTACGGGATCGGGAACCTGGGGAGCGCCGCGAAGGGCTTCCGTCACGCCGGAGCCGAGACGGTCGTGACGGGTGAGCCGGCGGTGTTGCGGGCGGCCGACGCCCTGGTCCTTCCGGGCGACGGGGCCTTCGGCGCCACGATGGACGAGATCCGCGGACGCGGGCTCGTGTCGGTGCTTCTCGATGCCGCGGCCTCGGGCAAGCCACTCCTCGGCATCTGCATCGGCATGCAGGTGCTGTTCGAGGAGAGCGAGGAGCACGGCCACCATCGGGGCCTGGGGCTGCTGCCCGGATGCGTGCGGCGGATCCCCGGCGAGCTGCCGGTCCCGCACATGGGATGGAACCGTGTCCGCCGTCATCGCGATCATCCGCTGCTCGACGGCGTGGAAGACGGCGCCCACGTATACTTCGTTCACTCCTACTACTGCGAGGCTCCCGCGGAGGTGACGATCGCAACGACGGACTACGGACGAGACCTGGCGGCCGTCGCGGGTCGGGGGAACGTTCTCGGTGTGCAGTTCCACCCCGAGAAGAGCCAGAGGGTGGGGCTCCAGATGCTGCGGAACTGGCTGGCCGCCGTCACTCCCGACCTCTCCCGAAGAGAGAAGAGTCCCGAGGCGTCCGTCGGTGTTCGGGGTCGGCCGTGATCGTCGTCCCCGCGATCGACCTGCGTGGCGGGCGTGTGGTGCGGCTCAAGCAGGGCCAGATCCAGCACGAGACCGTCTATGGCGCCGATCCGGGCGAGGTGGCCCGGCGCTGGGAGGCCGAGGGCGCGAGGAGGCTCCATGTCGTCGATCTCGACGCGGCGATCTCCGGCAAACCTCAGTTCGACGCCGTGGCCGCCATCATCGATGCAGTCTCGATCCCGGTCGAGGTCGGTGGAGGCCTCCGGGTCCTCGAGAATGCGATGCGGTACCGGGATCGCGGGGCCGAGCGCCTGATCTTCGGGACGGCGGCAATCGCCGCTCCGGGTATCGTCCAGGAAGCCGTTCGCCTGTGGCCCGAAGCAGTGGCCGTGGCCCTCGACGCCCGGGAAGGGAAGGTCGCGGTGGCCGGGTGGCAGGAGGTCACCACCGTCGACGCTCTCGACCTGGTGGCGCAAGTCAAGGGGTGGGGCGTCCCGCGAATCCAGTACACCGACGTCATCCGCGACGGGACCCTGGTGGGGCCCAACCTGGCGGGAATCGACCAGGTGGCGCGTGCGAGCGGCCTCCGCATCACCGCCGGCGGCGGCGTGTCGGTCCTCGAGGACCTCACACGGCTCAAGGCGTTGGAGCCCCTCGGCCTCGACGAGGTCGTGGTGGGGAAGGCCCTGTACGACAAGCGCTTCACCCTGGCCGAGGCCCAGGCGGCCGCAGCGGACCATGCTTAGGATCGGCAGGGGGATCGACCGCAAGGCGGTACGCCAGGCCCTGATGCGGCCCGGTGGTGCCGAGACGGTGGTCTACGACGACGTTCTCGGCGACGCCGACATCCGCGAGGCGGTGGCGGGAATCCGCGACGCCGGGACGCCGCGGGACGCCCTGCCCCTCCTGGCGTGGCTGGCCTCGCACCCCAACACGCCGGAGGACATCCTCCGCGAGATGGGAAAGCATGGGAGCCGCGAGATCCTCGTGAGCCTCGCCATGAACCGGAACCTTCCGCAAGACATGCGCCGCGCGCTTCTCGACCACCCCGACCAGGACGTCCGGGAGCACGCGAACCACACGTTCTCTCGGACGAAGAAGCACTGATGCTCGCTAAGCGCCTCATCCCGTGCCTCGACGTGGACGGCGGGCGGGTGGTCAAGGGGGTCAAGTTCGTCTCCTTGCGCGATGCCGGGGACCCGGTGGAGTGCGCGATGCGCTACGACACCGAAGGGGCCGACGAGCTGGTCTTCCTGGACATCACGGCCTCCTCGGACGCCCGCCCCATCGTTCTCGAAATGGTGAGACGCGTGGCGGATGCCGTCTTCCTCCCGTTCACGGTGGGCGGTGGCGTCCGTTCGGTGGAGGACGCCGACTCGCTGCTCCGAGCCGGCGCCGACAAGGTGGCCGTGAACACGGCTGCTGTCAGCGACCCGACCCTGCTCGACCGGCTGGCGCGCCGATTCGGTTCCCAGGCGGTGGTCCTCGCCGTCGACGCTCGCCAGGTTGGCCCCGGGGAGTGGGAGGTCCACGTTCATGGCGGCCGCACGCCCACGGGCAAGGACGCCGTGGCCTGGGCCCGGGAGGGGGCGGAGCGCGGGGCCGGCGAGATCCTCCTCACGAGCATGGACCGCGACGGAACGAAGGACGGCTTCGACGTGGCACTGACACGGGCGGTCACCGATACGGTGAGGATCCCGGTCGTAGCCTCGGGAGGTTGCGGAAGCGTCGCACACATGGCGGCGGTGCTGTCCGAAGGAGGCGCCAGCGCGGCGTTGGCGGCGTCGTTGTTCCACTTCGGGGAGATTCGGATCGCCGAAGCGAAGGCACAGCTCCGCGACGCCGGAATCGAGGTGCGCGTTGCCTAGAGAAGCTCCACCGGAGAGAGAGGGAGTGAGCCCAGAGGGCGTCGAACTGCCGGGCGACCTGCGCTACGACGAGACGGGGCTCGTGCCGGTCGTGGTCCAGGACCGCGCGAGCGGCGACGTCCTCATGGTGGCCTACTCCAACGCCGAGGCCCTGGACCGGACCGCGCGGACGGGGTTCGCCCACTTCTGGAGCCGGAGCCGCGGTGTGCTCTGGCAGAAGGGAGAGACCTCCGGGAACCTCTTGCGTGTGCGAGGAGCGCGCACCGACTGTGATCGGGACGTCCTCCTCCTGGTCGTGGATCCGGAGGGTCCCGCCTGCCACGAGGGGACACGGACGTGCTTCGGAGACACGACCCCGACGGCCGCCGGGATTCTGGAAGAGGTCGGACGTGTGATCGCCGAGCGGGCGAAGAGCGGCGGCGAGCAGTCCTACACGGCCCGCCTGCTTGCGAAGGGAATCGACCAGGTGCTCAAGAAAGTCGGTGAGGAGGCCACCGAGGTGGTCCTCGCGGCGAAGGGCGACACCGACGAGCGCCTTGCGGAGGAGACGGCCGACCTCCTGTTCCACCTCCTGGTCGCCCTCGCGCATCGAGGCGTCCCGTTGGAGAGGGCCCTGGACGTGCTCCGCCGCCGGAGGGCCGGGGCGTGAGGGCCCTTTCCTTCGACGACTACGAGCGCTTTTCAGCCGGCGGAGGGCTGGTCCCCGTCTTCCGAGAGATCCCCGGCGATCTGCTGACCCCCGTCTCGGCGTTCCTCGCCATCGAAAGAGGCTCCGACCGGGCCTTCCTTCTCGAGAGCGTGATCGGCGGCGAGCGCATCGCGCGGTACTCGTTCCTGGGCCGCGCGCCAGAGGCCACGATCGAGGTACGGGACGGCGTCGTGGTCGAGTGCGGCGCGAACGGTCCTCGCGCCGTCGGGGAAGCTTTGCTCCCGGCTCTGCGGGCGCGGCTCGGTCGCCCTGCCGCGGAGATCCCGGGTCTGCCGCGTTTCACCGGCGGCGCGGTGGGCTACCTCACCTATGACGCCGTACGTCTCTTCGAGCGCATCCCGGACCGGCACGCCCCGTCGAGGGCCCCGGTCGCATCGTTCTCGTTCTACCGCTCCCTGGTGGCCTTCGACCACGTCCTCCAGCGGATCGTTCTCATCGCCGATGCAGAGCCGGGGAGCAAGGCGGCCTTCGAGCGGGCTCAGGAGACGCTGGAGGGGCTGGAGCAGGACCTGAGAAAACCGCTCTCGGCGCCCACGGTCCCGGCCGGACCGGGTGTGGCCGCGAAAAGGCCTCTCGTGGAAGGCGGCGAGCCCTCGGTCCTGGGCGACGGCACCTGGTACCGGGAAGCGGTTCTCCGGGCGAAGGAGTACATCGCCGCCGGAGACATCTTCCAGGTGGTCCTCTCGCGGCAGCAGACCGTCGCCTGCCCGCTGCCGGCCTTCACGGTCTATCGCGCCCTCCGGATGGTGAACCCGTCTCCCTACATGTACTTCCTGAAGGACGGAGACTCAGCCGTCGCCGGCGCCTCCCCCGAGATGCTCGTCCGCGTCGAAGGCGGACGCGTCCAGTACCGTCCCATCGCCGGCACCTATGGCCGCGGCGCCAGCGAGGAGGACGACGAGCGCCTCGGCAGGCAGCTCCTGGCCGACGAGAAAGAGCGTGCCGAACACGTGATGCTGGTGGACCTGGGCCGCAACGACGTCGGGCGCGTCTGCCGCTACGGCAGCGTCAGGGTTCCGGAGATGATGGTCCTCGAGCGCTACAGCCACGTTCAGCACATCGTCAGCTCGGTCGTAGGGGATCTGACCCCCGGGAAGGACGCTCTCGACGCTCTCGCGGCCACCTTCCCCGCGGGAACGCTCTCTGGAGCGCCGAAGATCCGGGCCATGGAGATCATCGACGAGCTGGAGCCGGCACGCCGCGGGCTCTACGGCGGAGCCCTCGGCTACATCGACCTGCGTGGGAACCTGGACTTCTGCATCGCGATCCGGACATTGGTCTTCGAAGCGGGGCGGGCCACGATGCAGGCGGGGGCCGGGATCGTGGCGGACTCGGACCCCGTCACGGAAACGCGGGAGACGGAGGCCAAAGCCGGTGCGATGATCGAGTCCCTCGAGCTGGCGGGGAGGCTGGGGTGATCCTCCTGGTCGACAACTACGACTCGTTCACCTACAACCTCTACCAGTACCTGGGAGAGCTGGGGGCGGAGATGCGCGTGATCCGCAACGACGAGATGAGCGCCGAGGCGGCCCTGGCTCTCGCGCCGGAGCGGATCGTGATCTCGCCTGGTCCCGGGAACCCGGACCAGTCCGGCATCACCCTCGAGGTGATCCGGCGCGCCGCGGGCCGCGTGCCGCTCCTCGGCGTCTGCCTCGGCCACCAGGCCTTGGGCCAGGCCTTCGGAGGCTGCGTCGTCCGGGCCCCCAAGCTGATGCATGGGAAGACGTCGGAGGTACGCCACGACGGGCGGACCATCTTCGCGGGACTCCCCGATCCCCTCACGGCCACCCGCTACCACTCGCTGGTCGTGGCGCGAGACTCGGTGCCCGAATGCCTCGAGGTCTCGGCCTGGACCGAGGATGGCGTGGTCATGGGCTTGCGCCACCGGGACCTCCCCCTGGAGGGCGTGCAGTTCCATCCCGAGAGCATCCTGACGACCTCAGGCAAGGACCTGCTCCGCAACTTCCTGAACGTCCGATGAAGGAGTATCTGGCCAAGGTGATCCAGGGGGAGCGCCTTTCCGAGGAGGAGGCGGGACGGGCCATGGCCACGATCATGGACGGTGCGGCGACGCCCGCCCAGATCGGGGCCCTCCTGGCGGTCCTTGCGGCCCGCGGCGAGACGGAGGACGAGGTGGTGGGCTTTGCGCGGACCATGCGGGCGCGGGCCGTGCCGATCCGCGCCTCCCAGGCCGTCGACACCTGCGGCACGGGAGGCGACGGGGCCGGCACCTTCAACATCTCGACGGTGGCTTCCCTGGTCGTGGCGGCCTGCGGTGTCCGGGTGGCAAAACACGGGAATCGGTCGGCGTCCGGGCGCTGCGGGAGCGCCGACGTTCTCGAGGCCCTGGGCGTGCGGATCGACGCCCCCGTGGAGGTCGTGCAACGTTCCCTCGACGAGGTGGGCTGGGCTTTCCTCTTCGCCCCCGGGTTCCACGCGTCCACGCGCCACGCCGTGGGCCCGCGGAGGGAGCTCGGGGTACGCACCGCCTTCAACCTCCTCGGCCCCCTGACGAACCCTGCGATGCCCGAGGCGCAGGTCGTCGGAGTCCCCCGGCCCGAGCTCCTCGAGTTCGTGGCCCGCTGTTTGCACCGCCTCGGCGTCGGGCGCGCCTGGGTCGTCCACGGTTCCGGCCTCGACGAGATCTCCCTTGCGGGGCCCACGGCAGTGGCCGCCCTCGACGGCGATGGCGTTCGTACCTTCGAGATCACGCCGGCCGACGCCGGCCTCCCCACCGGCGATCTGGCCTCCCTTCGTGGTGGCGACCCCGTCGAAAGCGCGGCGATCGCCCGGGCCGTGCTGAACGGGGGCAAGGGTCCGACCCGCGACGTCGTGCTGCTCAACGCGGCCGCGGCCCTGGTGGTTGCGAAGCGCGCGAGCGATCTGAGGGACGGGACGCGGCAAGCGGCCGAGGCCATCGACGCCGGCCGAGCGGCCGGCCTCCTGGGCCGCGCGGCCGAGGTGAGCCGGTCATGAGCGGCGTCAGCGTGCTGGGGAAGATCGTGGCCCGGACGCGGCTTCGCGTTTTCGAGAAGCGCCGCGAGCTGCCGCTCGACCGCATCCTGTCCATGGCCCCGACTCCAGGGGGTCGCCGGCAATTCGCCACGGCCGTCTCGACGCCCGGTCGCATCAACGTGATCGCCGAGTTCAAGCGGCGATCTCCGTCGCGCGGAACCATCCGTGACGACCTCCACCCGGTCATGGTCGCCCAGGCCTACGAGGTCGGGGGCGCCGCGGCTCTCTCCGTCCTCACCGAGGAAGAGTACTTCGGCGGGAGCCTCGACGACCTCCAGCAAGCCCGCTCGGCCACCCTGCTGCCAACCCTGCGCAAGGACTTCGTCGTGGATCCCTACCAGGTCTGGGAGTCGTGGATCGCGGGAACCGACGCGGTGCTGTTGATCGTCGCGGCTCTCTCTGACGCCGAGCTGAAGACCCTCCTCGCCACCGCCGCCGAGACCCATCTGGATGCCCTGGTCGAGGTCCACGACCGCGAGGAACTGGCCCGGGCTCTCGACGCCGGCGCCCGCCTCGTGGGCGTGAACAATCGCGACCTGGCGACCATGAAGGTTTCCCTCGACGTCGCCCTCGAGCTGGGGCCGGCGATCCCTGACGACGTAGTCACGGTGGCGGAGAGCGGGATAAGGTCCGGCGCCGACGTCCGCCGCCTTCGGGACGCGGGCTTCGACGCGTTCCTGATCGGCGAGCACTTGATGCTCGCCCCCGACCCGGGAGTCGCTCTCGAGGCACTTCTGGCCGAGAGCGGGGGCGGTGCCCCCGGAGCCCCTTCCGATGGAGAGTAAGCGCCTCTTCGTGAAGGTCTGCGGGATCACCTGCCCGGAGGACGCGCTCCTTGTCGCCGAGGCCGGAGCCGACGCCGTGGGCCTCGTGTTCTGGCCGCGGAGCCCACGCTGCATCGACGTTGCCGCGGCGCGGCGCATCGCCGAAGCCCTCCCGGCTTCGGTCGTGCGCGTGGGGGTCTTCGTGGATACGGCGGCGCACGACCTCGCCCGGCTCGCCGACGAGGCGTGCCTCGACCTGCTCCAGCTCCACGGTAGCGAGCCACCCGAGGCCCTCGTGGCGCTGCCGCGCAGGGCGTGGAAGGCGGTGGGTGTGGGACCCGACTTCGTCGCCGCCGACGCCCTGCGCTACGAGGGGCGCGCGGCGGGGATCCTTCTGGACACGCTCGGGGCGGAGGCCCCGGGGGGCACGGGGCGGACCTTCGACTGGTCTCTCGCCCGGGAAGTGCGGAAGGGCGCCTCTTTCCTCGTTCTTGCGGGGGGACTGGATCCCGAGAACGTCGCCGCCGCGATCGCAGCGGTCCGTCCCGACGGGGTCGACGTCTCGACCGGAGTCGAGTCGTCGCCGGGCCGGAAGGACCCGGGGCGGGTGCGGAGCTTCATCCAAGCCGCCAGGAGGGCGTCGTGAGACCGGACGAGGCGGGCCACTTCGGGCCCTACGGGGGCCGCTACGTTCCGGAAACGCTCATGGAACCGCTCCGAGAGCTCGAAACCGCCTATGCCGATGCGAGGCGGGACCCGGCCTTTCATCGGGAGCTCGATGCGCTCCTCCACGATTACGTGGGGAGGCCGACGCCCGTGACCTTCGCCGCGCGCCTCTCGGAGCGCCTGGGCTGCCGCCTCCACCTCAAGCGCGAGGACCTCTGTCACACCGGGGCCCACAAGATCAACAACGCGCTCGGCCAGGGCCTGCTCGTGAAACGCATGGGCAAGCGGCGTGTGGTGGCGGAGACGGGGGCGGGACAACACGGCGTGGCCACCGCCACGGTGTGTGCGCTCCTGGGACTCGAGTGTGTCGTCTACATGGGAGTCGATGACATGGCGCGACAGGCCCCGAACGTGCGCCGGATGCGCCTTCTCGGAGCCGCGGTGCGCGGCGTCGACTCGGGCTCCCGGACCCTCAAGGATGCCATCAACGAGGCGATGCGCGATTGGGTCACGAACGTCCGGGGCACACACTATCTCCTGGGGTCGGTCCTCGGAGCGCATCCGTATCCGATGATGGTCCGGGACTTTCAGACGATCATCGGCGAGGAGGCCCGAAGCCAGTACCTCGAGGCGGAAGGGACGCTCCCCGACGTCCTCGTGGCTTGCGTCGGGGGTGGGTCCAACGCGATTGGCCTCTTCCATCCCTTCCTGGGCGACCCGGTGGAAATGGTGGGGGTCGAGGCGGGCGGACGGTCGGGCCGACCGGGTGAACACGCCGCGCGTTTCCTGGGGGACTCTTCGGGGGCGGGAGTCGGCGTCCTCCACGGCACCCGCACCTACCTTCTGCAGGACGAGTCGGGCAACGTGCTCCCGACCCACTCGGTCTCGGCAGGGCTCGACTATCCGGCCGTCGGACCCGAACACGCCCTCCTCCACGACGAGGGGCGCATCCGCTACGCCACCGCAGGCGACGGCGAGGCTGTCGCCGCCTTCCGCCTGGTGTCCGAAGCCGAAGGGATCATCCCCGCCCTCGAGTCGGCCCACGCGGTGGCCTGGGTCGTGCGCGAGGCGGCGTCGCTGCGTGGCAAGCGGGTCCTGCTCAACATGAGCGGACGGGGAGACAAGGATCTGGGGATCCCCGAGGTCGAAGCCATCCACGGTGGCGCCGCCGCCCAAAGGGGCGGAGACGCGGGCGAGGGTCGACGGTGACGCGTATCGGAGAGAGGTTCGAGCGGCTGCGCCGTGAGGGCAAGAAGGCTTTCGTCGCTTTCGTCACCGCCGGGGATCCCTCCCTGGATCGCACGGTGGCCGTGGCGCTCGAGCTCGAGCAGGGTGGCGCCGACGTTCTGGAGTTGGGTGTCCCGTTCTCCGATCCCCTGGCCGACGGGCCCGTGATCCAACGGGCGAGCGAGCGGGCTCTCCGGCGCGGCACGACCCTCGCCCGCGTCTTCGAGGTCGTGGCGCGAATCCGTCGGCGGAGTGAGCTGCCGCTCCTGGTTTTCAGCTACGTCAACCCACTCCTGCGCTACGGCCTCCCCCAGGCGGCTGCCGCGGCACGCGACGCGGGGGCCGATGGCGTCCTTCTGACCGATCTGCCCCCCGAGGAGGCGGGCGGCTGGCTCGCCACGGCGCGCGCCGCCGGTCTCGATACGATCTTCCTCGTCGCGCCCACGAGCCCCGACGAGCGTCTCCGGCGGGTCGCCGACGCCTCGCGCGGCTTCGTCTATGCGGTGAGCCGTACCGGCACGACGGGAGAGCAGGGGGCCCTCTCTTCCGACGCGCGCCCCCTCGTCGAACGCGTCAAGGCGATCACGTCGGAGCCGGTGGCCCTTGGGTTCGGGATCTCGACGCCGGAGCAGGTGGTGGCGGCCGCGGTCGCGGCCGACGGTGTGGTGGTCGGGACCGCCCTCGTGCGCTTTCTGGAGGAGCACCCCGACGGCGACGTGGCGGGGCAGGTACGATGGCTGAAGAGCGCGATGTGAGAGAAAGCGATCATCCCGACATCGACGCCTGGCGGCGCCGAATCGATGTCATCGACCAGCAGCTCATGCGGCTTCTGAACAGCCGGTCGGCGTGCGCCGTGGAGGTGGGGCGGATCAAGCGCGCCGCCGGCTTGCCTGTCTACAACCCGGACCGCGAAGCGGCCGTCCTGGAGCGCGTCATGCGGGAGAACCCCGGTCCGCTGGAACCGACGGCCGTCAAGCGCGTCTTCGAGCGGATCATCGACGAGAGCCGGCGGCTGGAACGGTTGGCCGCGGACGGCGCGATCGTAGCCGCGACGCGCGCCGAGGAACCTTCCCGGGAAACCTCAGTTGAAGAGAAGAAGGAGCAAGGGTAGGCACCATGGTCATCGTGATGGAGCATGCGGCGACGGAAGAGCAGGTCCAGAAGGTCATCGAGGCCCTGGTGGACGTGGGATACGACGTCCACCGCTCCTCCGGCGTGAGCCACACGGTCCTCGGGGCCGTTGGAGTCCCGCGGGAGCCCGTGGACCCACGGGCCATCGAGCTGATCCCCGGCGTGCGTGAGGTCGTGAAGATCTCCGAGCCCTACAAGCTCGTCGGACGGACCTTCAAGCCCCAGGACACGGTGGTGGACCTCGCGGGCGTGCCTGTCGGCGGCCCCGAAGTGATCGTCATGGCCGGACCGTGCTCGGTGGAGACTCGGGAACAGGTGGGCGCGGTGGCGCAGTCGGTCCAGACGGCGGGTGCCCGCGTCCTGCGCGGCGGGGCCTTCAAGCCGCGGACGTCGCCCTACTCCTTCCAGGGGCACGGCGAGGAAGCCCTGCGCTGGATGCGCGAGGCGGCCGACGAGATGGGCCTCGCGGTCGTTAGCGAGGTCATGGACGTCCGGACCATAGAAATGATGATGCGCTACGTCGACTGTCTCCAGGTCGGGGCCCGCAACATGCAGAACTTCGACCTTCTGAAGGAGCTGGGCCGCGTGCGGCGGCCGGTGCTCCTGAAGCGGGGTCTATCCGCCACCATCGAGGAGTGGCTTCTCTCGGCGGAATACGTCCTGGCGGGCGGGAACGGCCAGGTCATCCTGTGCGAACGGGGCATCCGCACATTCGAGAACGCGACCCGCAACACTCTGGACATCTCCGCGATTCCCGTGGTCAAGAAACGAAGCCACCTGCCCATCATCGTCGACCCGAGCCATGGCACGGGGCGCCGAGACAAGGTCATCCCGATGGCGAGGGCGGCCGTCGCCGCCGGGGCCGACGGCCTCCTGATCGAGGTCCACAACAACCCCGAGAAGGCCCTGTCCGACGGCGCCCAGAGCCTCTACCCCCACCAGTTCGAGACCCTCATGGGCGAGCTGCGGGTCATCGCGCCCGCCCTCGGCCGCAGCCTCCCGATGGCCCGGATCGCCCTTCCCGAGGCGCGGGGGTAGATGGGCGCAGGCGCCGACGCCATCGTCGTTCTGGGGCTCACGAAGGTCTTTCGCCAGAAGACCGCGGTCGACGCCCTGTCCTTTCGGGTCGCGCGGGGGAGGTTCTTCGGCTTCCTCGGCCCAAATGGGGCGGGGAAGAGCACGACCATCAAGATGCTCACCGGGCTCCTCCGGCCTACCGCAGGCGACGCCATCATCGAGGGTGTGAAGCTCAGCGAGAACCTCCTCGCGATCAAGCGAACCATCGGCGTCCTTCCCGAGGAGCTGCCGCTCTACGAGCGTCTGACGGGGGAGGAGTACCTCCACTTCGCCGGTCGCATGCATGGCCTTTCCCGCGCCGAAACGCGACGGCGGGCCGACGAGCTGCTCGAGTTCCTGTCCCTCGCCGACGATCGTGGCCGGCTCCTCGTCGACTACTCACAGGGGATGAGGAAGAAGGTCGCCCTCGCTGCCGCCCTCATCCACAACCCACGGGTGCTCTTCCTGGACGAGCCGCTGAACGGGATCGATCCGATCTCCGGCCGCGTGGTGACGGACCTGCTGCGCAGCATGGCCCAGAAGGGCGTGACTCTCTTCTTCACCTCCCACGCTCTCGACGTCGTGGAGCGCCTCTGCGACCAGGTCGCGATCATCGACCGTGGAAAGATCGTGGCGCAGGGGTCTCTCGAAGAGATCCGCGCCCATCGCGCCGTGGGGCGTGACGCGTCGCTGGAGGACGTCTTCTTGAAGCTCGTGGCGGCCGACGTGAAACGCGAGGACCTCTCGTGGATCGGTTGATCGCCCTCGTGGCCCTGCGCTGGCGGATGGACCTACGCACGCTCCTCTGGGCCCGCGAGCGGGCCTTCGGCATGGCCCTGCTGATTCCCAGCCTGGCCCTGTTCTCCCTCGTGACCTGTTTCGTCGTCTTCTGGGTCCTGCGGAGCCTCGAAACGGCGCAGCCGGAGCTGGTGCTGCCTCTCGTGTCGGCGGCGGCCACCGGGGTCGGTCTGGTGTGGGCGCTCTCGCCGCTTCTGTCGGGCGTCGCTCTCTCGGACACCCACGACGTCTCCCGCCTCATGCACTTCCCGATATCGAGTTGGGTCCTCGCCGTCTCCTCGCTCGTGGCGAACCTCACGCAGCCGGCGGCGCTCGCCCAGCTGCCGGTGGTCGTGGTCGCGTCGGCCGCTTTGGCGAGGAACCCGGTCGGCCTGGTTCTCCCCCTTCTCGGAGTGGGGTCGACCTTCGTCCTCGTCCTCGCCGCCGCCCAGACGACGGGCCTCGCCCTTCACGGCCTTTCACGGAACCGGCGGCTCCACGACCTCTTTCTCTTCGTGGGCCTCGCCGCCGGCTTCGTGTTGAGCCTCGGCCCTTTCCTGTTCCTGATGGCCGGCCCCGGGAGCATGAGTGCGGTCGCGCGCCTGCTCACGGCGACGGATCTGTTCGCGTTCTCACCCTACGCGTGGGGAGTGCGGGCCGCGGTCCACGCCGGGCGCGGCGACCTCGCGCCCGCCGCGGCTCTCGGCATGCTCGGTGCGGCGGCCATCGCAGGCGCGCTCGCGGTCTCGGCGATGCTGATCCACGGCATCTATCGCGGCGATCTGGACCTGGGCGCCGGCTCGATGTCCCCCCGGGTCCGCGCCCGCATGCCGCTTCCGGGGGCCTTCGGCGCCCTCGTCGAGAAGGACCTGCGGATCGCCTGGCGGGATCCGGGGCTCCGCGCGGTCCTCGTCATGGGGCTGGTGGGCCCCCTCGTCCTTCTGTTCCTGCTGTCGCGCGGGCGTCCCGACATCCCCTCCGGTACGCCGATCCTCCTCCTCGCCTCCTTCATCGGCATCTCGACGTTCGGCGCCAATGCCCTCGGGTTCGAGCGTCGAGGAATCGCTCTGCTGATGAGCTTCCCCGTGGAGCGCTGGCGGATCCTCGTGGGAAAGAACCTCGCCACGTTGACCTTCCGCCTGCCCGGCCTGGCGACGCTCCTGCTGGGAGCGCCCTTCGTGGCTCCCCTCGCCTACCTGCCGGCGGCGGCGACCATCGCGGCGATCACGCTGATGCTCTCCGCCGGAG
>Ga0210377_10001246_pt1 | contig 23349 bp, 16 predicted proteins | sample PLM4_65_b1redo_FD_155480 | JGI IMG/M metagenome (GOLD analysis project Ga0210377, IMG submission 155480) | Groundwater sediment microbial communities from an aquifer in East River, Colorado, USA - PLM4_65_b1 redo | ecosystem: Environmental > Terrestrial > Soil > Riparian zone | place: USA: East...
ACTTCTTCATATCGTTTTTGGCGTCTGGTCATCCGGCTTGCCGTTTGACCCCGCTTATTCACACCAATCTCTGGCTTTTGCTTGACTTTCAAGACGGTATCTACGCTGTCGGGGCTGGCGGCCCCGACTCCGCAGGATAAGTTACCTCACCCCCCGACCCCCTCTCCGCAAATGCGGAGAGGGGGAGCACGTCGGAAGATGGGGTTTGCCTGTGGGCGGTGGACTATCGGGGGAAGTACCGATAAAGGAGGCCCGCGCCTCGATGGGCAAATGCGGTTGCAAAGCCCGTCCGTGCGGTAACCCAACAGGCAAGTAAGAAGTTAGAAGGCAGAATGCAGAAGTAAAGTCAAAGGCAAAAGACAACGACAAAGACCTATGCATTCTGCGGTTAGAACTTATGTTCGGATAATATTTTAGAGGGCGGGGAGGCGTTTGTCAATAGCAATTTGTAGCACGCTTGGTCTATAAGGTTATAAATTTCAAACATAGTATTCTCAATAAAAATACGACCTTGTGATGTGAGTGTGGCTTTAGCAGCTGCTACTTTATGACGAAGTCGCATTTGACCTGAGAGGATGCGCTGCCACATCCTGCGATCAGCCAGAACTGCCGTGTCTGCGCCCGACCAATCCGCCAGCCGCAAACCGACAGGCCGCGCCTATATTGTTCGGCTAAATGCCACCAGCGACTCTTTCGCGCCTGCCGCCGGTTCGCGGCGCGAGGTTGGGGTGGGGTTATGCTTTGCTACCCGATCAACTTTGCCATAAACTACTCAACCATTGAGTTAATTTGCCCTACGCGTTTGTTGGGATGCTCTTGCAAGGGCAAGACTTGCCTAGCGCACCACAGACTATCCTCTCAAATCGCAGATGGGAGGCAAATCAGAGCATGATCGTAGTTGAGGTTTGGTCACAGCGGTTTCGCAACCACAACTGATCTTTAGCACTTATCCGTAGCGAAGGTTTGTCGCTAAAATTGTCCATTATTGCGAGATAACTTTCTCTCAACCCCTTACGAATAAGGGGCAACTAAAGATATGTTAGGATCAGTCATGGTGAAACATCGAAAAAGAAGTCGGAGCCTTCAACAAGTAACTTCAACACAACTCAAATCAGATGTTCATGGTGATCTTGAAGGTAGCCTTTACACTGCGTCAGAAATCAATATTCACTATCATGATTCAAATTTAGGTAGAGATCTAATAGGTTGGATTGTTGAACTGACTAAGGAGGTTGAGAGACTTAAATACGAGAGCGAAGAGCTTTCCAGAAGCAAGGATGCTGAGATTAAATCCCTACGTTCTGACGCGTTCACTGCAAATGTCAAACTAGTTGATAAGTACTTTGTTGAAGAATCTTGGAATGAAGCAATTGAGATCCTTAATCACTTATTGGTAGATCACGATAAGTGGCCAAAGCTGTATGGTAAACGAGGCATGGCCTTCCTAAAGAGCGGAGAGTTAGAGAAGGCTCTTGAGGATTTCAATACAGCCTTGTTGATTGACCCGAATTACATTCCCGCCTATTGCTGTCGGGCAACAATACATAACCTAAATGAGGAATGGGATAAAACCGTTGCTAATTGCACCAAGCTTTTGTTTTTGGATCCAGATCATTCTCACGCGTATTATGATCGAGGTATTGCGTATTTGGAAATAGGTGAAGTACGGCTTGCCATTGCTGATTTCACCTCTGCCATTAAGCTAAACCCGGATGAACCCACCATTTATTTTAGACGTGGTTGTGCTCATCAGATTACGGGCAATACCAAATCTGCGATCAGTAACTTCAACAAAGCAATTCAACTCGATCCAAATTTTGCGGATGCTTATAATAATCGAGGCGTCGCGTATGTAGCCGACCATCAAATCAAGATTGCTTTAGCTGATTTTTCCAACGCGATTAAGTTCAACAAGCATGCCGCCTTTGCCTATTTGAATCGTGCCCATTTGTATAGAAAGACTGACCATTTAGATCAAGCGTTGTCCGACCTAAATAAGGCTATTCGGCTTGAACCGAAAAACAAGAAGGCTTACATTGAGCGTGGTTTGACACATTTGGCAATAGAAGGTTTTGAAAATGCCATAAAGGATTTTACTAAAGCTATTCATATCGATCCAAATTATGTCCCAGCCTATTGCCGCCGTGGTACTGTCTACGGACAGTTGCAACAATTCGATAAGGTTGTGACAGACACAAGTAAGGTTATTGAACTCGATCCAGAGCACGAGCATGCGTACTATGATCGAGCTGTGGCTTATCGCGTACAAGGGAATCATCGGGAAGCAATGGAGGATCTATCAATTGCCGTAAAATTAGACAAAAACTATACGGACGCATATTTTCTTCTAGGCATATGTAAATTTGACGAGGGTGACAATCGTGGTGCACTTCGTGAGTTCACCGCTTATTCTAAATTGCAAAAGGATGATCCTATTGGGTTCAATAATGTTGCTTATCTAAACTTCGTTTTGCGAAGCTATCAAAAAGCTAATGATGCTTGGGGTAAAGCTATAAAGCTTTCAAACGCTCCACACTATGCATTTGCGGGTTACGCAGTGAGTCTTTGGAAGTCTGGAAAATTCAATCCGTCGATAAAGAATTACATAAATGCAACAGAAAGAGACGCCCGCTGGTTAACCAATATTGATGAAATAGGCCAAGAGCATTTTTGGACAAGTGATATGGTCGCCCTTGCCAATGAAATTCTTGCTGAACTCAAAAACCGAAAACTAGTAGGATAGGACCGCTTTGAGCACTTTGAGGCGTCTCCATACATTATGCCTCTTCTACGAAACCCATCCCTGCCTCTGCGACGAAACTTCTCCGCCGCCCGTCCCATCGACCCATTTGCCACTTTCAACTGCAAGTCCGTAGGTGTCCCCCTCTACGAAAGTCCCCGCTTTCGTCGCCACAACCAAAAACCAACCACCGCTATCAGCGCCGCGCCGCCCGCGATTCCGCCCCGCAGCATCGTCGTTCCGGTCAGCGCAAAATTCTTTGCCAGCCGCCCATCCGGGTTGAGATCGGCGGGGGCGTCCTCGACGATCAACACCGGCGGCCCGCCGATGAAACAGCCAAATCCCTCCGGGCACGTCGCTGGACTCAGCGTCATCACATAGTAGCCCGCGATGGGCTGAAGGGCCGCCTCCGCGCCCGTCTGATCAACCACAGTCGCCGAAGGACTCAGCGCGGGTATGACCATCAACACGCTGTCGCCCAGCCGCGACCACACCACCCGCGTGGTCTTCTCCCCCCGCGCCAGCGCCACTTCCTGGTACTTCCCATCCTCGATGTGCAGGCTGTCCGTCGCCCCCGCGTAGTGTTTTAGAATGACCCTGTAAGCGGCATACGCGGGGCGTGGATCGCCGTTTTCCCTGAGCAGCCCGTAGGGATCAAAGCCCGGCGGGGGCGGCGGCTGGTCGATCCACTTGTACACCGCGATGCGCTCCACGCCCTCGTCCATCGCCAGCGCGAACTCCTGCATCAGGAACGACGCCTGCATTTCCTGCGTCACCGGAAAGACCGGGTTGACCCATGCGTGCGTGGGATCATCATAGGGCGGGGCGTTGGTCTCGTTCAGCCAGATCGGTTTGTCAATCCCCGCTTCTTGGAGGTTGGCCTTGATCGACCCGATGATAATCGAGGTGGTTTCCGGCTTGAAATACAGGTGCGCCGACACGACATCGAAGTAATAGCCATGCGCCTCGGCGGTCGGGTCGGCCTTCGCCACCGCGAGATACTGGCGCAGGTAGTCCGGGTTATGCCAGTAGGTCAGCCCGCCGAGGTGAATCCTGGCGTCCGGGTTGGCTTCCCGCGCCGCCAGATACGCCACCTTGACCAGTTGGTAATAATCCCCCACCGAGCCTTCCCACTGTGCGCCATAAGCCTCCAATGGAATATCCGGCTCGTTCCAAATAATCCAGCGGTTGACGCGGCCCTTGTAAAGCCCAACGGTCTTGCGCACAAAGGCCGCCCACAGGTTGGCGGGGTCATCGATGGGCAAATACAACCCGCGCGGCACGCCCGCCCCTTCGATGCCATCGGTGGCCCACTGCGGGGTATGCGCCAGCATCCCGACGACCTCACGCCCCCCTTGAAGCTCCTGGTCAATTCTCTCGAACGGCGCGTGAAAGGGATTCCAATCGTTAGGGCCGGTGCGTTGAAGCTCACTCCAGTAGAGAATCAGCCGAGTCCAGCCGACACCAACCTGATCGGCGAGATCGGGCCTATGATAGGTTTCGACCGCCCCAAAGCGCTGGTCAAGTGTGGGAGGGGAATCTTCTTCGGGCGGGGTTAGCGGATTTGGGGCGCAAGCGGCGAGCGTCAGGATTGTTATGCCAATCAGGCCACCGGCAACGATCTGGCGCGCATTGAGGGACAGACCCCAAGGGTTCCACACAGGCCTTCCCCTACGGCTCACGGTCAATCGTGATGTTGCCCAGCCCCGCCGTGATATTGACCCGGATACGCTGGATCGCTGACTGATAACCAGACGATTCCCAGACATTGTTGCCATTACTGGTGAAGCGTTGATCGCCTACCGTGATATTGGAAGGCCCGCCTGAAACGGTGATGCGCGCCTCGACTGAATCCGGGATCAGGATCAACGTATCGCCAACCCCGGCGTTGACATCCACATCAAAACTGCCTGATCGGGGCAAGATGATCTCATATTTGCCGATACCGCCCTTGAGTTCCAACCCGCTGATTTGCAGCCCGGTGAGGTCGAGCGAAGCGCCGCCCGCGCCGGCCTCGATGGATAAATCGATAGGAACAGCGTCGGTGAGTTGAAGCTGGAAACTATCCAGAATTCCAGTTTTGTTCGGGTTCGGGCTGCGCTGGGAAAGAGTGAGCACACCCTTCCCGTTAAAAAGCTCATAAGATTGATCGATTCCAACATCGCCTTTGCCTGAATATTCGCCCTGCGCGGCGAGCGTGGAGTTGGTGAGGGCGTCAATGTCTATTTGGCCCGTCCCCAATTGAATTTTTACTTCCAATGACGAAGCCTCGTTCAGCGGTTGAGAAATTTGCTCGCGCACCAGTGGGCCATCAAGACCAGAGCTATCCCCGGCCAATGAAGTCACGAATGAGCTAATGGCATTGCCAATCGTCCCCGCGCCCCGGCACAGCGCAAGGCCCCCGAAAACAATTAGAATGATCCACACCACCCACATATTACGGCGACGAGGCTTTTGCCTGATCTCTTCTTGTTTGACTGGCTTCTTGACGGGCTTGTCCTGCGGCTTGGCCGCACGGACAGCGGGCGCAAGCGCCGCTTCGTCCATTTGGCGGGTAGGCATGGGCGCGGGGGTTGGCGTGGGCATGGCGACAGGAGGGCTGGCGGGGATGGGAAGATCGCCATCGGCGGCCATTTTGAGTTCCTCAGCCATCTGTCTGGCGGTCGCGTAGCGATCCGACGGGTTTTTCGCCATCGCCCGGTCGAGAACGATTTGAACTTCGGGGGGCACGTCTTTGCGGGCCGCCTCGATGCTAGGCACAGGCTCGTTGAGATGCGCGTACATCAGCTGAACAGGCGTCGTGCCGCTGTAAGGCGCGTCGCCGCTCAACATCTGATACAGCGTCACGCCCAGCGCATAAATATCAACGGCGGGGGTGGCGGCTTCTTGCTTGAACATCTCCGGGGCCATATAAGTAGGGGTGCCGACAATGCCGCTGCCCGTCAGTTGGACGGTCTCCTGACTGACTTTGGCGATGCCAAAGTCCGAGAGGTAGGCGTTACCGCCCGCATCCAACAGCACGTTGCTGGGCTTGAAATCGCGGTGGATCACGCCTTGATTGTGGGCGTAATCTAAGCCCTCAGCGATCTGGGCAACCAGCCGCAGCGTTTCATCAAGCGGCAGCGGGCCTTGCGCTTTAATACGCTCAGACAGCGAGCCGCCTTCAATGTGAGCCATGACAATGTAAGGAACACCCTGTTCCTCTCCATAGTCATGCACCGGAATAATGCGTGGATGCTGCATTCGGGCGACGGCTTGAACTTCCCGCTGGAAGCGCTTGAGGAACGAGTCGTCGTGCATCAGATGAGGCGGGAGCACTTTGACCGCCACTGTGCGGCCCACTGACCCCTGACGGGCAAGATAGACGGTGGACATGCCTCCCTTGCCCACCAGCCCGGTGATTTCATACTGGCCCAGTTTATGGCCGATCAGATCGCTCATCGGGTTGTGTCTCCGCAAGAAAACTGGTCTTAGTTCAAGGCGACGTAGATCGCCCGATTATCGCTCTGGGGCGATATAACACCAAAATCAGATCGTAGAAGCAGCGGGAAAGCGAACAGCAAGCAGCATTAACACACTATTACGCAGAAATCATCAGAAACGTTGTCTTTAGAAGCCGATATAGCGGGCAGGATTATCAGGGGTGTTGAGCCAGCGCATCTCGAAGTGAAGATGCGGCCCGGTGCTGTTGCCCGTCGTGCCAATGCTGCCCATCGGGCTGCCGCGCTGGACGGTGTCTCCACAGCCAACGACGCGCGAATTAAGATGGGCGTAATAAGTAGTCCATCCGTTGCCATGATCCAACACAATCAGGTTGCCATATCCCCAATCATTCCAGCCGGAGAAAACCACCACGCCGGTGTCCGCTGCCCGAACCGTCGTGCCAATCACGTTGGCGAGGTCAATGCCGGCATGATATGAAGCATACGGGGTGGTCACGGTGTAGCTCTCGACAGGCACACTCCACGCAGTTGTGCCACCACCCCCGGCGATACCCGGCGCGCAGGATCCGCCCATGCCCTGCATAAACCCGGAGACTGTGCTGGTGACACCGGTTCTACGGTCAGTGACCGTGACGACGGTGATAGGCGCGGGCCATGAAACGATCTCGCGCGAGCCGCCGGGAATGATAATCTTCATGCCCCAGGGCGGGACATCCGCCCCCGTATAGCCAGCCAGTTCGTTATAAGGCGACGCCGACACAGTCGCAAGGTCGCCATTATTGTCAGCGACAATCTTTTCGAGCGTTTTGACGCCATCGGCGGTGGTATAAACGCCATCGGAGGGGGGAACAGCCAGCGTCACGCCGGGAAACAGCAAGTGAACGTCGTCATGCAGTGTTTCTTTGTTTGACCAAAAAAGAGTTTCAGGTTTTAGGCCAAATTCCCCGGCAATTGCGAACAGGGTGTCGCCGGGCTTGACAACATAGCCGATGACACCTCTACGGGGGCGATCTGGAATGGTCGTGAATGGGACGAATTGGCGCTCGATCAAGTTGAGCAACGATCCGCTATCGGCATCTGATGGAGACACCGCCGAAGACGGCGCGCCGTCTTCGGCGCGGCTGGAAGACAACAACGCCAATAACTGCAACGCGTGAACCGGGCCAAGCAGGATTGACGACACGCCTATCAAGAGAACGAGAATAGAGATCGGGGTGATGAAGCGGGCGATCAAAGAAGAGACTACAGATAGGCTGTCTCGGATGGTAAAAGCGATACGCGTTTGATTCATTCCGTCCTCGAGGATCAGGGCTACAAGCCGCAGGCGGCACGCCAGCGACACCAAGCCATGCTCCAATCGCTAGAAGCCGATATAGGCTGCCGGGTTATCGGGGCGATCTTGCCAGCGCATCTCAAAGTGGAGGTGCGGCCCAGTGCTTTTGCCTGTCGTGCCAGACGCGCCAACAACCGCCCCGCGCTGGACAAGCTGGCCGCAGCGAACCGAATAGGTGTTCAGATGGCCGTAGTAGGTGATCCAGTTATTGCCGTGATCAAGAACTACCAGATTGCCGTAGCCTGTTTCATCCCAGCCAGAGAAAATCACCACGCCCGTGTCGGCGGCGCGGACGGTAGTCCCCACATTGGCGGCAAGGTCTAGCCCCGAATGATACGAGGCAAAACCCTGACTGACACTGTAGCTGCCGGGGCTGATAGGGCTGCTCCATGCGCCTGTGCCGCCCGCCCCCTGCGTCCCTGCCGCGCACGAGCCGGGCATCCCCAGCCGATAGCCATAGACAACGGTTGTCCTGCCTGCGGCGTCTGTCTGTTCTTCTGAACTAGCGCCGGAACTCCACGCCACAATCTCACGCGAGCCGCCGGGGATCGTGATCTTCATGCCCCAGGGCGGAACATCCGCATCCGTGTACCCGGCGAGTTCGTTGTAAGGCGAATTGACGATAGCCGCCACATCGCCTTTGTTAGCCGAAGCAATCATGCCGAGCGTTTGGAGACCATCGGCGGTGATGTAGACTCCGTCGGTGGGCAGGATAGCCAGAGTCACGCCGGGAATAAGCAGGTGGATGTCGTCATTGAGAGATTCTTTGTTGGACCAGAAAATGGTTTCCGGCTTGATGCCAAACTCCTGAGCTATGGCAAAGAGCGTGTCTCCGGGATTGACGGTATAGCCAAAGACGGCGTTGCGCGGACGGTTCGGGATGGTAGTGAATGGGACAAACTGGCGCTCAATCAACCCTAGCGAAGCGTAAGATTGGACAGACTCTAATGCGGCGTCGGGCGAAGCGTTGTTAGCCGCAACATCGGGCGCAGGGCTGGAATTTTTAAGCATGGCGCGCAGAGGGCCGACCGCTATCAGCAGGATGCCCAATGCCAAGACGCCCAGCGAAATCGCTGTCAGGTAGCGCGCGAACAACGCTGGCAGGGTTGAAAGGCTGTTCTGGACAACGAAAAATAGGCGAGTCTGGTTCATGTTTGTTTGCGCAAGCTAACGGCCAGGCTTGACTCTGCTCCTGGCCGCACCATGCCGCTTAATGATAACCGGATAGTAACGCGGGCTGCCCGGCGCGTCAACCATGAAAGACCTACGCGCAGTCATCAACGCTATTATCATTTCGTGACAGTCAACCCAACATGAAGGCCGGACGTTTGCGGCGAAGACACAACGGGCGACCAGCAGGTCGCTCCTACTGTGGCGCGAGGACAATTGCAGCCGCTCTTGAATTGCCTATACTGGATTCAAGGCCCTGTTCGCGCTACCTGATATGGAGGCATATCCATGCAACCTGTTGCGACGTATACGGTGGTCTCGTCCCTTCCGGATTCACTACAGCGGCTGGCAGAAATCGCGTATAACCTGCGTTGGAGTTGGGATCACGAAACAATCGAGCTTTTCCGCCGTCTGGATCGTGATCTATGGGAAGAAACCAATCACAACCCGATCAAGATGATCGGGGCAATCAGCCAGAGCCGCCTCAACGCGCTGGCCCGCGATGATAGCTTTCTAGCGCATCTTGATCGAGTCACCCAAGCGTTTGACGCCTATGTTCAGAGCGGGGCAAAAGCATGGTATGCCAGCGAGCATGGCAATGAATCCAGCCCCCAGATCGCCTATTTTTCCTTTGAGTTTGGCCTGACCGAGTGCGTCCCTATCTATTCGGGCGGGTTGGGAATGCTGGCGGGCGATCATCTCAAAGCGTCGAGCGATCTGGCGACGCCGCTGGTTGGTGTAGGCATGTTGTACCAACAGGGTTATTTCCGTCAATACCTGAATGTGGATGGGTGGCAGCAAGAACGCTACCCCGACAATGATTTCTTCACCATGCCTGTGCGCCCTGCGCGCAATAGCGACGGCGACCTGCTGCGAATCAGCATCGAGCTTCCCGGACGATCCGTCTTCGCGCAAATCTGGGAAACTCAGGTGGGGCGGGTGACGCTTTATCTGCTTGACACCAATATCCCCGAAAACCCTGACCCCCAGGATCAAAACATCACCGATCAGCTTTACGGCGGCGACCGCGAACTGCGGATCAAACAAGAGATTTTGCTCGGGATCGGCGGGCTGAGAGCGCTGTACGCCGTCGGAGTCGAGCCTGCCGTGTGTCACATGAACGAGGGTCATTCGGCGTTTTTAGCTCTGGAACGAGCGCGCATTTTGATGGAGCGCGGCGGAATGACATTCAAGGACGCGGCGGCGATCACTGCGGCCAGCAACGTGTTCACCACGCACACGCCCGTCCCGGCAGGAAACGATTATTTTGCGCCTGATCTGGTGGAGCGCTATTTCCAAACTTATCGGGAGGCGCTGGGGCTGTCACGCGAGGCGTTCATGGCTCTGGGGCGTGTCAACCCCAATGACGACAGCGAAGATTTTTGCATGACCGTGCTGGCGCTGCGCATGTCGGCGTATGCCAACGGCGTCAGCCGGTTGCATGGCGAAATTGCCCGCAAGATGTGGCAAGGGGTATATCCTCAGATTCCGCCGCTGGAAGTGCCTATCGGGTCGATCACCAATGGCGTTCACGTTTATTCATGGATATCGCGCGATCTGGCCGGACTGTTTGACCGGTATCTTGGCCCACGCTGGCGCGAAGAGTCTACTGATTCACAAGTCTGGGATCGCGTCTCGACTATCCCCGGCGACGAACTGTGGCGAACACATGAAATCCGGCGAGATCGGTTGGTAGCCTTCGCCCGCAAGCGGATGGTGGCGCAACTGGAACAGCGCGGCGCGCCACCGCTAGAAGTTGACGAAGCCCATGACGTGCTGGACCCTAACGCGCTGACGATTGGCTTTGGACGGCGGTTCGCCACCTATAAACGCGCCACGCTGCTCCTGCGCGATCGGGATCGGTTTATGTCGATTCTGTGCGGCGAGCATCCAGTCCAATTTATCTTTGCGGGCAAAGCGCACCCGCATGACAACGCGGGCAAAGAATTCATCCGCGATATTGTGCATTTTGCCCGAACTACAGGATGCCGCAACCGGATCGTGTTTCTCGAAGATTACGACATGGTGGTCGCCCGGTATATGGTTCAGGGGGTGGATGTGTGGCTCAACACCCCGCGTCGTCCGTTGGAAGCCAGCGGCACCAGCGGCATGAAAGCCGCCATCAATGGGGTGATTAACCTGAGCGTGCTGGATGGCTGGTGGGCAGAGGCGTACCGGCGCGATGCGGGGTGGGCTATAGGGCGCGGGGAAGAATACGAGGATCAGGAATTGCAGGATTACGTCGAGTCAAACGCGATCTACGATCTGCTTGAAAAAGACCTGATCCCGACATTTTATGACCGGGGCGCGGATGATCTGCCGCGCGCGTGGATCATGCGGATGAAGTCGAGCTTGAAGGAATTATGCCCGGTGTACAGCACGGCCCGGATGGTGCAGGAATATACCCGCCGGTTCTATGTTCCCGCGCTGCGGCAATCACGGAGTTTTGCCGAAAACGACTATGCCAACGGACGCAATTTTGCGGCATGGCTGGCGAATCTTGAAGCGAAATGGTCAAAACTCGATCTGGGCGACATCACTGCTACCACCAGCGAAGTGCATGTTGGCGACGCCCTGAGCGTCAGCGCCGAAGTGTATCTGGCGGATGTCTCGCCGGAGCATGTGACGGTGCAGCTTTACGAGGGCGAACTGGATCGAGACGGGGCGATCAGCAGGGGGCACACCCATCTGATGCAGCTAACAGGGGCAGGCAAGAAAAAGGGTTGGCACCAGTACACGGCAGATTTCACGGCGGAAACTACCGGGCGTCATGGCTACACCGTGCGGCTGATCCCGGCGCACCCTGAGATTCAAAAGACGCTGCGGCTGGGACTGATCACGTGGGCGTAAAACGCCAAACAGTTTGAAGAGAGGCGACAATTGACTGCAAGCGTAGGCCGCGTCATGCTCAAGGCGGGTCGAGATAAGCCTCTGCGCCAATTCCACCCGTGGGTGTTCTCCGGGGCTATTGGCCGCGCCGAAGGAGAACCCGGCGGCCTCGTCACCGTGCATGATCACGCCGGGAAGTATCTGGCGACGGGATACATGAACGAGCGCTCACAGATTGTCGTGCGCGCGCTGACGTGGAATCAAGAGGAGCTAATCAACGCCGATTGGTGGCGGGCGCGCTTGCAAGCCGCTATGGAGGCCCGCGCGGAACTGGCTGCCCGCGAAAAGCTTACTGCCTATCGACTGGCATCGGCTGAGAGCGACGGCCTGCCGGGGCTGGTGGTAGATCGTTATGGCGATATTGTAGTGTTCCAATCGTTGACGCTGGGTATTGAGCAGGTCAAGCCGATGATCGTCGATTTGCTGGCGGAATTGCTCCAGCCTGCGGCCATTGTCGAGCGCAGCGATGTGGATGTTCGGCACAAAGAAGGCTTGAAAGACATCGTTGAGATAGCTTATGGCGAACTGCCCGATGATCGGCTGATCATTGAGGAGCACGGGTTGCGCTATCCGGTCGATCCGTTAAAAGGGCACAAAACGGGGTTTTACCTCGATCAGCGCGAAGCTCGCCACGCCTTGCTGCAAGATCGGATGGCGGAAGGGCGCGACGTGTTGAACGCCTTTGGTTACACCGGGGCGTTCAGCGTGTGCGCCGCATCTGGCGGAGCCAAGAGCATTGTCACGGTGGACACCTCCCAACCTGCGCTTGACCTCGCCGTAGAGGCGATGGCGCTCAACGGCTTCGCGGAAACTCCGGCGGAATATGTGTGCGCGGATGTGTTCCAACAATTACGGGCCTTTCGCGATCAGGGTCGGGCGTTTGACTTGATCATCCTCGACCCGCCCAAGTTCGCGCATAGCGCCCGCGATCTGGAACGCGCGACGCGCGGCTACAAGGACATCAATCTGCTGGCGTTTCAACTGCTGCGGCCCGGCGGACTACTGATGACTTTCTCATGCTCCGGGCTGGTCGATGCGGATCTGTTCCAGAAGATTGTGTTCGGAGCGAGCATAGACGCTGGCAGGCAAGCGCAGATTATCGGCTGGCCGGGGCAGGGGGCTGATCACCCGGTATTGCTGTCGTTCCCGGAGGGGCGATATTTGAAGGGGCTAACGTGCCGGGTTGCCGGTTTTAGAAGCGCCCGCGCCTACAGCTAGTTGGGCCAGCTTGCTGCTGGTCTCGCGCCATGCGATGCGGCTGAGACCTAACTTCTGACGCAGCCTATCCGCGTCCATGTTGTTAAGATGATCGGTCAGAGCTGCTGTCCAGCGCAAGGCTTCAAAGGACAATTTGCGCTGAGAAACCCCGGCCACGTTAGCGACATCCCGGAGGATATATTCCAGATTGCGCGCCGTGCAATCAAAGATTTCACGCGGGGGCTGGCGCTGGGCCAGATATTCATCCATCAGGGTCGGAAAATCCGGCATCAAAGCAATTTTGCGCTCTTTATAACGCATGCGGGGGTTGGAGTAGCGTATCCACAGGATCGGCGACGCGGGATTAGCGCGATCCACATCGCCGGGGCGAAGAACCATGCATTCTGCCTTTTTGATCCCAGTTTCCATGAGCAGCCTGATCAACAGGTGCGGGCGCGCGTCGGGGCGGTCCGGGTTGAGCCGCATCCGGCTGGTCACATCCAGCGCCGTCATGATCTCCGCCGGGGTCAGGACTTCGGGCAGGGGGCTGCCCACCGACTGCTGAATCAGGGCGTTGGACGGGTCGCTCCCGATAAAGCGCATCTCGTGGAGATAGCCAAAAAAGTTCTTGAGGGTGGTCACCCGACGGGCATAGCTCTTGGGGCTGCACGGCACGCCGCGCTCATGAAGGAGCCAATGCATGAAACGGCTCAAATCTGCCGTGCCGATTGAGCCAATCAACTTATCCCCGCCGATCCACGATTCGAACAGGTTGATATCGCTCTTAAAGGCTTTGATGGTATAGATCGAAAATCCGCCCAAGCGTAGCGCGTCCAGATAAATAGCGATGGCGTCTTCCAGAGGGGTGTTGGGATTGACATGGATCATCGGCGCGCCGCCTGTTTCGGCGCGCGATGGGTCCGATCCTACATCAAACAGCGGGAGCTGCTCGTTGTCCATCGCCATACGTTATTGCTCCAGCCAGAAGACATATGAGAGCAAGTCACCAATGATAGCACGATTTGGAATTTCGACCTGCGCGCCGTCCGGCGTTTCGTAACTGATGACATAATTGGCATCAATGATGCCCGTGCGGATGTTCTCTCTGGGGATGCTCTCTGCCAATCCTGCCAAACTGATCATTTGCTCCACAGACAGATTCGTGTCCATGCTGTCCCGAAGATTGGCATACAATCCCGGCGCTTTTTGAATGAGCGTAGGCATCATATTCAGGTCCAAAACTTTGTCGCGGATGACGAACATGAGGGCTTGCTGGCGCGACGCGCGATCAAAATCGCTGTTGCCATGCCGGGTGCGGGCATATTTGAGGGCAGTCTCGCCGTCCAAATGCTGAAACCCGGCGGCCAGGTAGAAAGGATCGTAGCTAAAGTCGTAGCTGGGATAGTTGGGATCGTTAATCGCTTCCGGGACGTTGATGTCCACCCCGCCGATCTCATCCACAACTGTCACAAAGACGTTAAACTCGATCATCGCGTAGAAGTTGACGCGCGTTCCGAGATTATACTGGATGGTTTGGACGGCCAGATCGCTGCCGCCAAACACATAGGCGCTGTTGACGCGGTTAAGGCCGTAGCCCGGCACATCGACAAACAAATCGCGCGGGACGGACAGAATCCCGGCACGCTTATTGACGGGATCAGCCATCAACAGCATCATGGTGTCGGTGCGGGGGCGATTGCCGCCGCGCTCGGAAGGCCGGGTGTCCGCGCCCATCAACAGCACGGTCACCGGCTCTGAACCTTGCCAGACCGGGGCGTTGCCCAGCGCCACTGTCGGGGCAAGGAAGTCCGGGTTGGGGGTGGCGTTGGGCGGGAGCGTAGGAAGCGAATCGCCAGCATCGATCTGCCCGCCGAGGACGCCGCGCAGAAACACGGCGAAAACCAACGCCAACGCCAAGGTCCCGATGAACAGCCCGCCGATCCCCAGCAGCGTGGTGAAACGCCCTAAGGTGGGAATTGGCAGCCGGTTGACGATATGGTTAATCTCCGCGAACAACCCCTGCGGCTTTTTGCGCGGCGGTTTGGGTGGCGGCGGCGAATAACGGCGATTATGGCTCATAGCAGCTCAACCTCTGATGATGGTCTCATTGTACCCGCTCGATTCCGTCTGTTACAATCCGGGCTGGAAATCTTCAATAGACTGATGTTCGCCTGAGCCATTGTCTCCCATGATTGATAATCCAGCCCGACAAGCAACCTATCCTGCCGCGACTTGGAGACTGATCAACCATCCGCCTGCCGATGGCGCATGGAACATGGCGGTTGATGAAGCCCTGAGCGAGAGCGTGGCAGCCGGGGAATCAACACCAATATTGCGGTTCTACGGGTGGCAACCGGGCTGCTTATCGTTGGGATACGCGCAACCCGCCAGCGACGCCCACTATGAGAATCTGAGCGCGCAGGGCTGGGATATCGTGCGCCGCTTGACAGGCGGACGGGCGATTTTGCACATTGACGAATTGACCTATTCGGTGGCAACGCCGCTGGATGATCCTCGCGTTGAAGGCGGCGTGATTGAGAGCTATCGCCGTTTGAGCGAAGGGTTGATGGCTGGACTGACGCAGCTTGGCGCGGCGGTTCATGCGGGCCGCGCTGACGAGAACGCCCATCATTTTAACGGCCCGGTGTGCTTTGAAGTTCCATCGGATTACGAGATCACGGCGCAGGGCAAGAAACTGCTGGGCAGCGCGCAAACGCGCCGCCGGGGAGTGGCCTTGCAACATGGGGCGCTGCCACTGAGGGGCGATGTCACGCGCATCTGTGACGCGCTGGCGTTTCCCTCTGAAGCCGACAGGCAGCAATCACGAATCCGACTGCACTCCCGCGCATTGACACTGGAACAGGCGCTTGGCAAGCCGATTGACGCGGACTCGGTTATCAAGGCGCTGGTTCACGGATTTGAACAGGCCCTCAACTTGAGATTCGAGAAGTCTTCGCTCACGAAGGCTGAAGCGGCCCGCGCTGAAGAACTCAAGGCCAATCAATATACGACCCCTGAATGGATCAATCGCCATTAGCAAGAGCGCGACACAGGCGGATAGGCGATTTCGCGGCTACAATAACCGAAGGGCAGGTTCATGGAGAACGTTATGAAGATGACACAGTTATCGGGCAGGTTAGGGGTTATTGGCCTGACGTTGGCTCTGGCGGGATGCGCGGGGACGGAACAGCCTGCCGCGCCTGAAGCCGTCGCCACACTTACCGCAACCGCCATCCCCACACAGGCGATCCTCGCGCCAACCCTGCCGCCTATCACGGCCACTACCGTAGCGAATTTAGCCCCCACCGCCCTGCCCGCGCCGACTGAAATCGTGCCGCCAACCGCCGCCCCTGCCGATCCCAACCAGCCCGGCGGTTCCGGCGGGCCAAGCATGACTATCAACCCCGGTATTGGCGAGCCGGGCGACGTGATCGTGGTGACGGGCTCAGGCTTTGTGGCCGGGGAGAAACTTCAGTTTCACTGGAATGTGGCCGACGACAAGGCGCCAACCGGGCCGGTGTATTACGAGACAACTGCTGACGCGAATGGGACGTTCAATGTGCCGCTAATAGTTCCGCCCGCCGACAAATGGCCGGGCGGGCCGCCCACTGACCGCTCGCTAATCCAGCTGCGGGTCACCGCCGAATCGATGGGCTTCAACTTTAAGCGTTATAACTTCACCTATGTCAAGCGATTTGATCCGAACGCGGTCGCGCCTTCCGCCACGCCAGAGCCGCCAACCGTCACGCCGACGCCTTGACGGGGGCAATCCTAACGGCTGGAGTCAAATCTCAGGAGATTCTATTTGTTGATCAGAGTCGGTCTCGCCTAGTCTGCCTGATAATTTTCGCTCTAGCCTGTTCCGCCGATGCGCGAACGCTGACAGAGCCTCAACACGCCGGATGCCGGGCCGCCATGACTCGGCGAGCGCGATGCCCTGCTGTGTCCACGCCATCGCGCTATTCAAGTCCCCCTGACACCACTCATAATGCTTGGCAAGCTCCTCGTGGCCGGAGACATCCAGCTTCAAGTCGGCCAAATATTCCCAGAGAGGCACAACTTCATCGCGCCGATCCAAGCGTTTGAGCAGAGCGGCAAACTGGGCCAGAGCGGCGTGACGCAGTTCGGCGTTTGGCGCTTCATCGAGGGCCAATCGGTAGGCGGTTTCGCTATCGGCCAGCATGTCCAGACGCTCATACCAGCGCGCCAGACTCAGCCGATCTTCAACGGGCAGGGCAGGCAGCGCAGGCTGCGTGAAGGCGTCGGTCAGAACAACCGCCAGCGCGACCATCGAGAGGATGTCCTGTTCGTTGTGATAGAAGACGCGGGCCATGTCGCGCGCGTCGCCCGTTTGCAAGTAGCGCTGATACATCTCCGGTATCATCATGCCCGGAACATCGGCATGGGTTCGGCTAATCCCCAGAATATCCGATTCCAGCGCGCTGAGAGCGCAGGATGGCAAACGTCGCTGCCACAGACGGCGCGCCGGGTGGAGCAAATCGACATTGGGCAAGGCGGTGAGGGCAGTCTTCTGGCGGGCAAGCGTGTAGCGTGTCGCCAGCAAGGGCACGTCAAAGTTGCGCCCATTGAAAGTGACCAGCGCAGAATGGGGAGGGATCAGACCGGGCAGGAGGGAGAGCAGAGCTTCCTCTTCGCCCGGATGGCGGAGGAAAAATTGGCGAACTTCGAAGTCATTGGCGGCGTTGAAATAGCCAATGCCGACCATAAATGCCAACGCGCCTGCGCCGCCGAGCCCGGTTGTTTCGGTGTCAAGGAAGACAAACTGGTTGAGGGCAGGCAGGCGATCCGCTGCCAGTTGGGAGATGTTCGCCAGCGCGCGCGCATCCTGAGCCAGCCAATCCGCGAGTTGGCGCGGCCCGCGCTGGCTGGCAGCCGGATGAGTATGGGCGACTTCATAGAGTTCCCCGATCGGGGTTTGCAGGGCGTGGCCGTCCAACACGGCTTCGACGCGCGCCTCGTGCGCAGGGGCGGGCTTCGGCTTGAACTCGCTGCCGCGTGTCACGCCCAGCCGAGATAGCCGTTTACGCAGATCGTCCATTTCCACAGAGTTATCCCGAACACTTCGCCGTGATCGAATCAATACCTATGACAAATGTCATGGATTACTGGCGTCAAATGTCACTATGAAACATGGCCCCAATACCTTAGTATAACGCATGGAGATTAGAGCAAGATTATCGCTGTCTCCTCCTTTGGCAAAAGCTCTCGCCCGGTTTACCCCCTCGAACCTGGCGAGAGCTGATTCTTGCCCATGACTCTCATGCCCCGCTTGTCCTATTCCCTTCAAACGTATTCTGCGGTATATGTTAAGCGATTTCTTCGCGCCTATTTTCCCATCGGGGCAACCACTGAGGTGACTATGCCTAATATTCCACTGCAACAATTGATACCCACCGAATACCTCCACTGGATATCGATCCTGCATTATCTTGTTTTACTGGGAACGTTGTTTATGCTGCTGACCTCAGGCGACAAAACGCCGCTCTTGTATATTATTATTCTTGGCATTCAAGCTATTCTCGTCGGGGCCTCGCTGTATATCGACCGGATAGCTATTGTGCCGTTTATCCTGTTTATTATCCGGGTGACAATGGTAGGAATACCGACCATTCTAGCCGGATTATCCCCAACAGATAACACGCGCGCGGCAGGCATTGTGATTGCCATCTGCGCGGCTCCCATTCTTGCGATGACATTTTTATCCTGCACACTGGCCCCCCCGTTTGGCGATCCTCGCATTTACATTTTAGGGTGGTGTGAATAAGCCGAGCCGCGCTTCTTGACTGGAAACAAAAAACCTGCCGTGACACGGCAGGTTTTTTATATCACACATCGCTCAGGAATGTACAGGAACCGATTCGTAAACCGGGGCGCACCAGTGACGATATTTATCCACACGCCCGGTCACTACGTCAAAGTAGAGCTTGCGAAGGCTGCCCACAATCGGGCCCATCACGCCTGCGCCGATAGGGCGATGATCGACACGGGTAACGGCGGTGATCTGAACGCCCGTGCCGGAGAAGAACAGTTCGTCTGCCAGATAAACTTCGGTGCGGTCAATCTCGCGCTCCACAACCTGATAGCCCAACTCTTCGCGCAGCAACTCAATAATGGTGCGGCGCGTGATGCCTTCGAGTATGTTCGCCGTTGTGGGCGGGGTGTACACAATCCCTTTGCGAACCATGAAGAAATTGGCCGCGCTGCCTTCTGAGATATGCCCGTCTTGATTCAAGACCAGCGCTTCGTCGAAGCCCGCCATCACTGCATCGGACTTGATGAAGGCTGAATTGACATAGGCCCCGGTGATCTTGGCTCTGGCGGGGATGCTGTTGTCGTCCACGCGCCGCCACGATGAAATGGTGACATGCGCGCCTTCTTCGTTCGCCATATAGCTGCCATAAGGCAGCGAAAACAGGGTAAAGCCATAGGCCAGATCATGCAGCTTTACGCCGATCAGACTGTCCTTGACATACGCTAATGGTCGGATGTAGATATTTGTCCGCCACTCTTCAACACGGAGCAATTCAAGAAGAATGTCGTACAGGCTTTCGGGAGTGAAGTCGAATTTGAAACTTAGCAGTTTAGCGGAGTCGAGGAAACGGGCGAAGTGATCGAGGGGGCGAAAGACAAATAGCTGTTGTTCGTCGTTGTTCCAGTTGCCCCGTATTCCTCCGAAAGCGCCTGTCCCATAATTGAAGGTATGGTTCATAACGCTGACTGTCGCCTGCTCAAACGGGACAATCTTCCCTTCAAAATAAGCGAACTTGGGTAACTGCTTGGGAAGTAGCAGAGACACCGGCATCCTCCTGTGATTGGAACGATTGGTCCGGCGACGTTTCGTCGAACCCCCAGAATGCGTTTTGCAATACTCTTCGATTGTACCACAAATAGGGCATGCAACGTCCAATTCAACGGGGAATCGTCAGGCAACGCGGCGCTCTATGGTTCAGGGCGCGACCTGCATAAAATTCTGCACGGCCCAGCCAAATCGATCCGCGTTGTTTGGATCGACGATATACCACCACGTGTAGCCATTGGCCTGTTTAGGGCCATCGCCGATCTTGAATTTCTCGCCCTCAGTAGCGACAAACACATAGGTGTAATCGATTCCCGGCCCCTGCCGCACGGTCAGCCCTGAACCCTCCGTGCCTTTGACCACAATCGTCGCCCCTATGGCAATGGCCGGGCCAACCGACAGCGTCGGCGTCGCCACGGGCTGGGTCGGGTCGCTGCCGGGGGCCGTGCTGACGATTCCCGGCGTCAGACTGGGCGGGACGCCTGCCGTCGCGCTGGCGGTGATTACCACGAAAATAGGTGTGGGCGTTGGCCCGCCGCTGGCGGCAGCGTCGCCACGATTCATCAACACGACGCCCCACAATCCGCAGGTGATTCCGGCCACAACCAGAATCACCAGAGCGAAACCCCACCAGGGCACATAGAGACCGGACGCTTCCGGGGTTTCCCCACTGCCACCCGCCTCCGCGCCTCGATTGGGTTGGGTCGCCGCAAACACAGGGCGGGCCATTGGAGCCGGCTGGGCGGGACGCTGCTGGGAAGGCCGTCTCACCGTCTGATCGAAATCATGCGCCTCTGTCGGCTCATCCCGTTGCGGATAATCATCACCCATACGACTTATTTCTTTCTGTTCTCACACACGTTGTCAACATCCAGCTATCCAACTTCACAGAGCTTTGACAATAACGAGCGTAAAATCATCAAAGGCGTCCACTCCGCCCCGATGCGTCTGAACACCGTTGTAAATACTTTTGGCAATACGCTCGGCGTCATACATGCGAATACTCTTGACCAGATCGCGCAGGCGTTCGCGCCCGAAGGTGTCCCCTTGCGGGCCGCGCATGTCAGTCACGCCGTCGCTGTATAGCGCCAGACAGTCGCCTGATTCGAGCGTCACCTGCTGCTCATCGAAAACAGGCTCAAAGTCTGGCCACAGGCCCAGAAACCGCCCGCGCCCGCCCAGAAAACTCGCTTCGCCATTCTTGCGAACCAGAATTGGCTCGTCATGGCCAGCCCGAACGTAGCGAAACTGCCCCGTTTGGGGATCAAGCACGCCATAAAGGGCGGTCACAAACATATCATAGTTGGAGGCTTCTAATAGCCCATGATGCACCGCCCGCGCCACTTCCACGGGGTCGTCCAAGTAATGGGACAGGGTCAGAAACAGCGTTCGGGTGACAGCCATGAATAAAGCTGCGTGCGCGCCTTTGTCCGAAACATCGGCCACCACCATCGAGACTCGCCCATCATGAAGTTGGTAGACATTATAAAAGTCCCCGCCGATGTGCTTGGCAGGCTCGAACTGCGCGGCGAATTGAAACCCGGCAACGGTCGGCAGCGAGAGGGGAAGCAGACTGCGCTGCGCTTTCGCCGCGACTTCCATCTGCGCTTCAAGCCCGGCCCGCGCGATCTTGTCGGCCTGAGCCGCTTCCAATTCTTCGTAGGCCTTAGCCAGTTCGGTATTGCGCGCCTCAAGGTCTTCAATGGCGCGTTGATCGGTTTCGCGCAGGGTCTGGATCATATTTTGCAGGAGGCTGCGCGCCATCGCCGGGCTGGCGCTAAACACCTGCTCAAATTCGCTCTTGGTGATCTCCAGCGCTTCGGTTTGCATGATCGTCGTGACGGTGGCCGCGCGCGGCTCATCGGTCAGCAGCGCCAGTTGGCCGAAATACCCGCCCGGCCCCAACATGCCCAGCACAAATTCCTGATCGTGGCCTTCCATGTTGCGGCTGATCACCACCTTGCCTGCGGTGATCACATACATGCCATCCGCCTGATCGCCCTCCGCACAGATGATTGTGTTCGGTGGGAAAGACCGTTTGCGGGCGAACCCGCGTAACATATCGACGGCTGCTGCATCCAGCCCTTTGAAGGCTTGCTGGATAACATTGGTGTTCCCTGTCGCTTTGCGCTTCATAATTTGCGTTCCTCAACCCATTCAAGAATTTTCTCCAAAGGCCATGTATTAACCACTGACGCGGCTGTCACCCATGCCCGCCGAGCAGTTGCCACCCCATACGGCATCAACTCAAAATGGTCGGGCTGGTGAGCGTCCGTGCTGATGGTCAATTTTACACCCAGTTCGATGGCTCTGCGCGCGTGGGTGTCGTCAAGGTCAAGCCGTTTCGGGTTTGCGTTAATCTCCAAAGCCACGTCATGCTCAAGCGCGGCCTCAAATATGGCGTCCATATCCAGATCGGCAGGCTCGCGTTCCGGTATCAACTGCCCGCGCGGGTGACCGATAATGCTCACCAGAGGATGCCGGATAGCGTTTAGCATCCGCGCGGTGATCTGTTCGCGGGGCTGCCTGAGACTGGTGTGCATAGACGCCAACACAATATCCAGTTTCGCCAGCGTCGCGTCGTCATAATCTAACGCCCCGTCGGCGCGTATTTCGACCTCCGCGCCTTGCAAGATAGTGAACTTTCCAGCCAGCGTTTGATTGGCCGCGTCGATTTCTTCGCGCTGGCGGTCGATATCTTCGGGTTTCATGCCTTGCACGACTCCGAGACTGTAGCTGTGATCGGTCACCAACATATACTGCCGGCCCTGGGCCAAGGCCGCCTGAGCCATTTCCAGAACGCTGACTTTGCCATCGCTCCACGTCGTGTGAAGCTGCATATCGCCGAGTATATCTTTTGCCCGAATCAAATCAGGCAGCGAGCCAGTTTGAGCGGCTTCCATCTCGCCGCGATCCTCTCGGAGTTCCGGGGGTATCCAGTGCAGGCCCAGCGTCGCATACACGTCTTCCTCAGTCGCGCACAGGATTTCATCGCCGCCCGCAACGGGCGTGAAGCCATGCTCATTCAGCGACAGCCTCTGTTTCAGGGCCAGTTCGCGCATTCTGACGTTATGCTCTTTGCTGCCAGTGAAATAAGCCAATAGCGTTCCGTAACGCTCGGCAGGCAACACCCGGAGATCGACTTGCTGCCCGCTAAACAACTCGACCGATGATTTGGTCGGCCCGTGCCCTAATACCCGCGCGACCTCGGGCTGGGCGACAAACGCGTTCATGATCGGCTCGGCATTGGCGCTAACAATCAACAGGTCGATGTCGCCAATCGTGGCCTTCCAGCGTCGCATCGAGCCAGCCACATCGCCCTTCTGCGCGCCGTCGATTTGAAGCAACCGGGCCAACATGCGCATGGCGATAGGATAAGCGTCACCGATGGAAATCCGGTCAGTGCGCCGCGCCAGCGCCTCGATACCTTCTAGAATCGCCGCCTCGCTTTTGACTCCCATGCCGGAAAGCCCGCGCAGTTTCCCGACCTGAGCAGCCTCTTTCAATTGATCGAGCGAGACGATATCGAGTTCCTTCCAGAATCTTGCCACTTTCTTGGAGCCCAGCCCCGGCACGCGCAGCATCTCGATCACGCCCGGGGGGATTTCGTCGGCCAGCTTATTGAAGAAATTCAATTGACCCGTTGTGAGCAATTCCTCGATTTTCTCAGCGAGTGTCTCGCCGATGCCGGGCAGATCGGTCAGGCTGCCTTCTTCAAACACCGCGTTCAGATCGCGCGGGAGGTTGGAGACCGTCTCGG
>Ga0210377_10001247_pt1 | contig 23344 bp, 17 predicted proteins | sample PLM4_65_b1redo_FD_155480 | JGI IMG/M metagenome (GOLD analysis project Ga0210377, IMG submission 155480) | Groundwater sediment microbial communities from an aquifer in East River, Colorado, USA - PLM4_65_b1 redo | ecosystem: Environmental > Terrestrial > Soil > Riparian zone | place: USA: East...
GGGGAAGAATCGAATAGCGCCCGAAACAGGTCTTCACTTTCCTTCAAAGCCTGATTGCGCCGCGCCTGCTCGCCGACCAGACGATGGATAGTCTCGCCAGCGCCCAGCGTCACAAATAAAATGAGCAGCGTCTGAGTGACACTCTGAACCGTCATAATGAAGGCGGCTGAGACATCCCAGATCACCGCGCTGACACAAAGGGGCGTCAGCCACAGGTAAAGACGGCGCGGGTACAGCGCCGCCGCCAGCAGCAGGGGCGCATACAGCCCGATCATGATCGCGTCTGGCAGGCGCAAAAACACGACACCAGCGCCCAGCAGCCCGGTCAATGTCGCATACAGGGCGAAATAGGCCAGCGGGTGTGGAAGGCTCTGATGTTTCATAGGGCGCTCTGCCCAATGAGCGACTCAGGTGATAGTTTTTCCCGGAGCAGCGGATGGTCGCGGTACGCCCCGCGATACCCTTCCGGCAGCATGGCCGCTATCGTCGTCATGATCTCGTCGGTGTGGGCGTCCAACGCCTCGGCGCGGGCGCGGCCTTCCGGCAGGCGGAACGGCTCGCCAAACCGAATGTGAACTCTGGCGCGTTGCAGCTTTTTCCACGCCGGGCCAATCTGCTCGCTTCCCCAGATCGCGGCGGGGACGATCAGCGCGTTTTCCCGCGTCGCCAGATAAGCCGCTCCAGTCTTGCCGGGGATCAGCGCGCCAGTTTTGCTGCGCGTTCCCTCAACCGCGACCGTCAGGCAGTTTCCGTCGCGCAGGGCCGCGCTGGCCTGCCGCAGGGCCGCCCGATCGACCTCGCCGCGCTGGACGAAGATCGCGCCGCCGACCCGCAAGATCAGCCCAAAGAACAGGTGGCTGGCGTATTTTTCGCCTGCCAGAAAGTACATGATGCGCGGCACGGCCACGAACATCAGCGGCGAATCGAGATAGCTGAGATGGTTGGTCGCCAGCATGAATGGCCCGGTCGCCGGGATATGGCTGGCCCCTTCCACCACGACGCGGCTGGTCAACAGCCAGACCAGCGCTCGCATCAGGCCGCGCACGCCCCAGTACAGGGCGGGATAAACACGAGGATACGGGCGATGGGATGCGCTCACGAAAGTGCCTCTGTCTGATAGCGATCACGGCGTTGGCGATACCCTATGATAGGGGTTTTGTGCCCGCGATGCCAAATGGCGCCTCGATCAGGCGCGGCGGGTGAAGCTGCGTTGCCGCCCCATTGCCGCATTTGACGAGAGATCTGTAACATTTGGCCGGTATTCGTTGAATAATAATGCATGAGCAGCAATCCGCATTTCGCCCTGACGAGGATGACTATGATCGAAGCCGATACCCACGCAACCAACGAAGATCGGCTGCGCGAGCTACGCGAGGCCATTCACCTTGAAAGCGAATCGCTCCACCGCGCGCTGAGTCTGTATGCCATGCGATCCGGGTTGGCGAGCGGACACACGCGCGCCAAGAGCGTAGCCAGCGAGCTGCTCGGCGAGCTAACCGTCGAGGCGCTGGCCAACGCCGACCGATTTGATCCCACACGGCAAGCCTATCCCTGGTTTCTGGGAATCGCCGCCAACCTGATCCGGCGCAAGCAGGCCGAGCAAGGCAAGCTGAACCGGCGCGAGCCGCTGGCCCGTGACATGGCGGCTGACCCAGCCATCAGTGACGACGAGGTGTTTGACCGCCTGTTCCCGCCGCGCAACCACGACCCTGGCGAGGCGATGGAGCAGGATCAACAGGTGGAGGCGCTGCTCAGGCTGGTGTCCGCCGACGATCAGAAGGCGATCCGGCTGGCGGTTTTGCATGAACTGGACGGGGCGGCGCTGGCGAACGCGCTGGGCATGAAACCCGGCGCGGCGCGGGTGCGGCTGCACCGGGCCTTGCTGCGGCTGCGAAAGGCGTTGGAGTCACAGGAGAAGCGCCAATGAACGACATCAGAGCGCGTGAAAAGACATTATTCGAATACAGCGCCGCGCTGGAACGCGGCGACTTTGAAGCAGTGGCGCGAATTCTGCGCGCGGCGGAGGATGACATGACGCTGGCCGAATCGATTCGGGAGATGAACGACATGCAGCCTGACGAGATGGCTGATCAAGCGACAAAGCGTGTATTCAAGTTCGCATGGGCGCAGTACGCAGGAATCGCGGCGCTGTTGATCTGCGGAACATTAGGCGCGCTGACTCTGCTTGGCCCGCGCATTGGCAACGTGTTTAGTTCCACCGTTTCCGGGATGGGCGCAGCGGGCGGCGCAAACGGTCAGCAGGTCGCGGCCCAGCCGACCATGCCGCCCTTTCCAACCCAGGCGTATACTCCTGCGCCGCAAGTCGGGTTTGTCGGAGCGACGCCGCTGGCGGGCCTGCCCACTCCCACCGCCGCCGGGACGCAAGGGCCAACCGCGCCGGGGCAGGAACCGCCGCCGGATCGGCTGATCATCAAAAACGGCGAGCTTGATCTGCTGGTGGAAAACACCGACGCCGCGATTGATCAGGTGACGCAGATCGCCGCCGACAACGGCGGGTACGTTCTCAGCACGCAGGCGTTCGCCAATAATGGTGTCAAGAACGCCACCCTAACCATCGCGGTGCAGGCCGCCCAGTTCGACACAGCCATGCGCCGCCTGCGGCAAACCGCGCTGGAGGTTCAGCGCGAAATCTCGACCGGGCAGGATGTCACTGCCGAATACGTCGATCTGGAATCGCGGCTCAAGAACCTGGAAGCGACCGCCGAGCGCATCCGGGGCTTTCTGGCGCAGGCCAAGACGGTGCAGGAAGCGCTGGACATCAACAACCAGCTTTCGGCGGTGGACGCGCAGATCGAACAGATCAAGGGGCGGATGAACTTCCTCGGCGGGCGGGCGGCGTTCTCGACGATCACGATCAACCTGAACCAGAAGGTCAACGTCACGCCGACGCCAACCCCCACGCTGACGCCCACTCCATCCCCGACCGAGCCGTGGTCGCTGGGGCCAGCGGTGGAAAACGCGGCCAAGACGCAAACCAACCTTCTGCGCGGGCTGCTGGAATTGCTGGCGTGGCTGGCGGTTGTTCCCGGTCCATACATGCTGATCGGCGGGTTGGCGTGGTGGGGATACCGCACATGGGTGGCCCGCCGCAAGCCGCCCACGCCGCCTGCCGCGTCATAACCGAATCGGATTAGAGTCTTTCTCCGCGCCGCCTCGATGCCAGAGGCGGCGTTTCTTTTCGTTTGCAGCTTTGCCAGCGAGCCTGCCTGAATCGTGACCACTACGACAATGCCGCCTTGCTCACACGCTGTCGTTTTGAGCGCACAGGCGCCCTGAACTATCATTACGGGTCACTCAGCGCTTGAAACTGAACTAATGATACAATAGTCCGATATGCTTCGATGCAATGAGGGGATACGATGTCCGACCAATCAAATCAGCCCGCCGCCCCGCCCGGCCTGTCCGAAACTCTCGACTCGCTGGGGCGCAATCTTGATAATCTCGACATGGTTCTCAAGGCCATGTTCGATCTGTACGCCGCTCAGGGAATCCAGCCCACCTTTCATGTCACGCAGGCGCTCGAAAAGATGCGCGACCGCGTCCACAAAGCGCAGGCCGCCGGACATGGCACGCTCCGGCAGCTTGACCAGATGCGTGAGTTGATCCGCACCTCGGCCTTGATCACCTCCTCGCTCGAACTGGATCAAGTGCTGGAGGAAGTGCTGGACACCGTCAACCAGCTTACCGGGGCCGAGCGCGCCTATCTGATGCTTTACGACGCGCAGAACGCTTTGCAGATCAAAACGGCCCGCAATTGGGACAAGCAATCCATCAACGAGACCGACGCCCATTTTAGCAATTCAATTGTCGAAGCCGCCATCCGCGACGGAACGCCGATCATCACCACCAACGCCCAGACCGACGAGCGTTTTTCATCGCGGTCAAGCATCATGGTCAACCAGCTTCGTTCGATTGTCTGCGTTCCGTTGACCATGCGCGGCAAAACGGTGGGCGTGCTGTATGCCGATAATCGGCTCAAGCAAGACTTGTTCAGCGTGGACATGGTTCCGCTGCTGACCGCCTTTGGCACGCAGGCCGCCATTGCTATCAGCAACGCTCGCTTGTTCGGCGAAGTCAGGAGCAACCTCGAGCAGGCGCAGGCCGAGATCGACCGCCTGCGGATCGCGGTTGACCGGGGCAAGCTGGACACGCAGGTCGGCGAGATTGTGGACACCGATTATTTCAAGAAGATCAAGCAGATGAAGTCGTCCGGGGAAACGCGGCAAGTCACCGGCGAGGATGTCAAGAAACATCGCGGCAAGAAAAAAGATTAAACATGCAGCGTGCCAGAGGTTGTTGGCAATCGACTGACCCATTGGAACGACAATCAGAGGCAGCCAGCCATCCAACAAACCGCCAGGGAGGGTGTCATGTCGGTATTCTTGGGTCAGGACAGCGTCGAGAGAGAGCAGCGAATCAAACAGGCGCTTGAGCAAACCAATAAGGCTTTGGAAAGCGCGCGGGCCAGCCGGGATCGGCGCAAAGAAAGCGAGGCGCTGGCCGCGCTGGGTATCGCAACTTACGAATGGATTAATCTGGAAGGCGTCAAAGCGCTCGTCGCCTATGCCGATCAATCTATCAAGTCCGATGAAGCGAGCAAGCCTCCCCAACCGGCGAATTTGAAACCGAACCCGGAACAATACATCTCCGCGATTGATTATCTAAACCAGTCGATAGCGATCCGCCGTGAGATTGGCGATTGGCGAGAGGAGATAAACTCAACGCTTACTCTGGCGCTCATCTACTCCCGGTCGAACGGCAATGATCAGGCTGTCGTTTATTCTGAGCAGGCTCTGCAGCTTGCGCGCCAGCATCAGGATCCGGCCAGCGAAGCCCAATGTCTGACCGCCATCGGCGATGGCTACGTGAAACTTGAACAGCACGAACAGGCCATCGCGTCTTTCGAACCTGCGCTGGCGATGTATCGCCAGATAGACAACCCGCAAGGCGTTGGCGTCGTTTTGGGGCGACTGCGAACAGCCAGCGCCAAGTTGGAGCGGTTCGAACAATCCATTGCGTATTGTGAGCAGGCGTTGGAGCTTGCCCGCAAGTACGGCGACCGCGCCGCCGAAGCCGCCTATTTGCTCGCGATGGGGGGATATCATGAGAAACTTCAGCATGACGAAGATGCCATCGCTTGTTTCGAGACCGCGTTGGCGATCAACCGCGAGATCGGAAAGCGCCCCGGAGAAGGCGAAGCGCTGACACGCCTTCTGGCGGCCTGCGGGAAACTGGGGCAGTACGACAGGATTATTGGTTATTGCCAGCCCGGGCTGGCGGCAGCTCGTGAAGCTGGGACGCATGCCCTTGAGGGAACCTACGCGACAACCATCGCTCTGGCCTACGAGAAGCTCGGCAAGCTGGCGGACGCCGTCCAATACTACGAGCGCGCCTTGGACGCCCACCATGCCATCAGCGACAAGAACAATGAGATGGACGATGCGCACCGCTTGGGGCTGCTCTATCGTCGGATCGGTCAGCCTGAAAAGGAAGTGGGCTATTTCGAACAGGCGTTAGCCCTCGCGCGCGAGGGCGGCAACGGCCAGCTCGTGTGCGCGTCTATCACCAACGTGGGCACGGCCTATGCGCGGCTGAAACAGTTTGACAAGGCTATTAGCCTTCTGCAGGAGGCGATTCCGCTGGCGCGCGAGGCGGGCGATCGCGAGGCCGAAGCAGGGGCTTTGGGCAACTTGGGCAGCCTTTACCGTGATCAGGGTCAGTTTGTTGAGGCCGCAAAATTGATGGAAGAGTCGCTAGCGATCCACCGCGCGCTGGACGATCAGTTGGGCATTGGCATCGACTTGCTTAATCTTGGGCTGATGGACGAAGGGCAGGGGCAAATCGAGGACGCTGTCCTGCGGATTGAACAGGCGCGTAGCGTTCTAGCCGCGATCAACGCCCCAGATGTAAAAAACTGCGACACAGCGCTCGCGCGTCTACGGGGCAAGCGCGCGTGATAAACATAATCTTCCAGAGCGGAGCGTGTCATGATCGATCATCAAGACGACCCGATTGGCAGGGCCATCAAAAAGGCGATGGACGATGGCAAGTTCGACAACTTGCCGGGGGCGGGCAAGCCGTTCCCCGAAGAGGACAATCCGTTTGAAGACCCGGCCAACTGGGCCGCCAACCGGGTGTTAAAAGCGTCCGGTTTTTCGTTGCCGTGGATCGAGGAGCGCAAGGACATTGAAGAAAGCATTGTTATGGCCCGCGCCAGCCTGATCCGCTCGTGGTTGTACCATCAGGATCGCCCGGCAGGGGACGTGAAGGAGGCGCGTTGGCGCAAAACGCTCAAGACCTTTCGCGACAGGATGGGCGAAGCCAACAAACTGATTCTCGCCTACAATCTCAAAGTCCCGATGCCCGAATTGCACTTGTTCTCGGTGGACACCGAGGCCGAGATTAAGCGCGTGATGGAGAGTTAAAAAGCATTGGTCAAATTGATCTATCAGCAGGTTGAGCCAATTTCTCGTAAGGAAGCCGAGCATATCTTTGCTTCAGATGATGCTGAAGCTATCTGCGATGCTTTGGTACGACTAAGCTATCACCATCCTGAACCAAGTTGGGTAGAAGAGCAATGCGTCCGGTTCAGCGCAAATTCACAACCAGCAATAAGAGCAACTGCTATACTCTCTCTTGGACATCTCGCACGCATCCATCATCATCTCAATCTTGACTTGATTTTGCCTGTATTAGATAAATTATTGAGCGACCCTGATCCATATGTCAAAGGGCGCATACAGGACACTCTTGACGATATTCGGCAATTTGTGAAGAAGTGACTTACAGGCGGAAATCTGACATGGCTACCTATTTGGTCTCAGGTCGTATCAACAAAAAGGGCAAACTGGAAATCGATCTCCCTGCCGGGATTCCACCCGGCGAGGTCGAGGTGATGATCACACCAAAGGTCGCCCCGCCGCCGTTTGATGAATCCGACCCGGCTTATCAGGCAGCCGTGCGGGAACTGCGCCCCAAGCTCTACCGCATGGCCCGCGAATACTGGCAGAGCGTTGGCGACGCCGAGCGCCTCGCCCTCACCGACGCCCAGCTTGACGAACAGTTCTGGCGCTTCGACACCGAAGACATCCCGCGCCTAAAGTCCGAACAGGGCAAAATAGTAATTCCGCCCGATCCAATGGAAGCGTTTATTGGGATCTTCGCCGATTCAGATATCACGGATGGTTCAATGACAGTCAACGAAACCGTGCGGCGGCGCATGCGTAGGAAGCTAAATGCGCGCCCTGATTGACACCAGTTTCTTGGTAGCGTCCATGTTGCCGCGAGACACGCATCATGTTCGCGCCCGCGCCGCCTTGATGTCTATGGGCATCGGCCACGTCACCTGCGAACCAGTTTTGTCGGAGTTGTTCTACTTTGTGGCAGAACGATTGCCATACTCGGATGCGCCGAGGGTCTTCCAATTGGCTCGATCTGGAACGTTCAGCATACAAGCGTTGACAGTTGATGATCGCAGCCGCATGGAAGAAATCGCAATCCAATACGCCGACAGTGAATTGGACTATGCCGACCTTGCGTTGATGGCCCTCTCCGAGAGGCTCAACATTCGGCGCATCTACACCTTTGACCATCGTGATTTCAGCATCTTTCGCCCGCGACACTGCGACTATCTGGAAATCCTGCCGTAAATCCCGCAAAACAGCTTGGCGAGAGTTACACGCCTCAAATGAATGCAACCCTGATTGCAAGTTCGTGATTTCGCAGGGATTAGGCCGGTTTTCACACCCCCTCCCGTCCTACGGACACCCTCCCCTGTTCAACGGGGGAGGGAAATCCGAGCACTAGCGAGGATGGGTGGGGGTGAATGGGCACAACTAGCAATCAAGGTAATGCTATAAAGGAAGCTTTAATTCTGCGTCTATGATAACTACCAAGACACAACGCCAAATTGCGGCAGCGCTGACGATTCCAGTGGCGGGCGTCGCTGCCCTGCTAAACAAACTGGGGCAGTCGCGCCGCCTGCTCGATGGCATGGCCGCGCTGATCAATTCGCCCCGAGTCAAACGAAGGGCGTTCGCGGGCTACACCCCCACCACCAGCGATGTGATCGTGGCGACCTATGCCAAAAGTGGCACGAACTGGGCCATGCAGATCGCCTTGCAGATCGCTTACTATGGCGACGCCGAGTTCAACTTTATCCACGATCTCGTCCCCTGGCCCGACGCCCCGCTGCCGGTGATCAGAGCCAAACTCAGCGACCCCACGCTCGCCCGCCGCGCCCCAACCGGGTTGCGGGTCATCAAGACGCACTGGGATCAGCCCTTTGTGCCGTACAGCCCGGAGGCGAAATACATAGTGATCGTGCGCGACCCCAAAGAAGTGTTTGTGTCGGGCTATTATTTCGCGCAGGCGATGTTTGGCTCGATCATCGGCTTTGACTACACCGCCGAGGATTGGCTGGAGCGCTTCCTGAGCGACCGCTACGCTTTTGGCTCGTGGCCGGTGCACACCGCAAGCTGGTGGCCTTTCCGTGACCGCGACAATGTCCTGCTGGTCACCTATGGCGAGTTGAAACGCGATCCGCGCGCCTTTATCCGGCGGGCCGCCGAGACAATGCGGGTGACGCTAAACGACGCTCAATTGGAGAAGGTGGTTGAAAAGAGCAGCTTCTCGTACATGAAAACCCATGAAGATCGCTTCGCCCCGCAGATTGGCCTTTTCGGCGCGAAGCAGGGCCGCATGTTCCGGCAGGGGAGCGCCGGGGCGTCCGGCGAGCTTATCACCGCCGAACAGCAGGCCCGCATTGATTGGTTTGCGATGTCCGAACTGCGGCGGCTTGGCTCCGATTTTCCCTACGCCGATCTCTTTGACGCGCGCCACGTCGCCTAATGTTACGGCGAAAATGTCACAAAACGGTCACGAAACGCTGTCACACGTGTCACAAAACGCGGCAGTTTTAGCTGGCGTTCTTCGGCGGCGCGAACCATGTCACACCGATGGCTTTTGGCCCGGTGGACGCCCCCACCGCCGGGCCAATCTCAGCGATGGTTAGCGCTTCCGGCTGCAATTTCTTCCTGAACTCGTCCGCCATTTGCTGCGCGTCTTCCTCACAAATGGCGTGCATCACCCCCATCCGCAGGCCATCCGCGCCCTCGCACTTCGCCAGCGTATACTGTGTGAGCTCGGCCATCGCTCGCGCCCGCGTTCGGTATTGCGAGTGGCTCACGACGGTTCCCTCTTTGACCGTCAAGATCGGTTTCACGCTCAACAGCCCGCCGACCAGCCGGGCCACCGGCCCGACTCGTCCGCCCTTCGCCAGATATTCCAGCGTGTCCACCAGAAAGAACACCTGCGTTCGCTCGCGCATGATCGCCAGCCGCGTCAGGATGTCTGCCACGCTCGCGTCTGCTTTCGCCATGCGCGCCGCCTCCCAGACCATCAGCCCCTGCCCAAACGACACGCTCTGGGTGTCGAACAGCCGAATGGCGGTGGACGCCCTCATGGCGGCAGCTTGCCGGGCCGCGCTGATGGTCGTCGCCAGCGTCTCAGCCACATGAATCGACAGGATGGTGGCATTGGGGCTTTCGGCGGCGACCTTCGCATACACATCGGTAAAATCCTTGACGCTAGCGTCGCGCGCCATCGGCAGCGATTTGCTGGTTGCCAGCCTACGATAAAACTCAGCCGAAGTCAGGTCAGTTTCGCGGATAGTCTCGCCATCAAAGGTGATGCTGGCGGGGAGCGACTCAATCTGAAATTCTTCGACAATGTCGCGCGGGAGGTTGGCCCCGCTGTCAGTCACGATGCGTATCATGCGCTTCCCCTTTTTGCTCGTGAGGCGCGCCAGTGCGCGGCTAGCCCGCCGACAGGATCACCGCGGCGACGCCCAGAACACCGCCAGCGCGCCCGGCCCGCCCAGCGATCCGCTGCTCGGCCCCATTTCAGTCACTAGCAAGGTTTCTGGTTTCAGGACGGCGGTTATCTCGCGGGCCAGAACATGAGCCTCGTCCTCGCACACCGCATGGGCGACGCCGATGCGCATCCTGCTGTGGGCAAACCCGGATCGGATCACTGATTCAGACAGGGTTTGCAGCGCTTCAGCCCGGCTGCGCCGTTGATCCTGCAGCTTGAACCTGCCGTCGTTCAGCGCCAGAATAGGCTTGACCGCCAGCAGCCCGCCAATCATACGATCCATCGTCCCCAGCTTGCCGCTGCGTGTCAGATAATCCAGCGTCTCTGTGACCATGTGTCCCTGCATCGTTCCGCGCATCCGGGTCAGGGCGTCCACAATCGCCGCGACGCTGCGCCGCTGGCGGGCCATTTCAGCCGCCTCGCGCGCCAGCAGCCCTAATCCGATCGATGTAGACCGGCTGTCAATGACCTTGATGCGTTCGGGCCCGCATGCTGCCGCCGCTACCCGCGCCCGCGCGACGACTTCCGATAATCCGTCGCTGGCGTGGATCGAAATAATGTCCGCCGTCGGCTGCTCGCTGAGGATGGCTTGATACACCTGTCCCAGATCGTTGACGGCAGGCTCGGCCACCGCCGGTGTCTGCCCGGAATCGCGCCATAGCCCATAAAAATCCGACGCCGCCACATCTGACAGGGGGCGCATCGATTGGCCGTCCAAACTGACTTTGCCGCTGACAACACGGATTCCGAATTCTTCAACCACATAGCCCGGCAAGTCGGCTGCCGTGTCGGTCACAATCGTGATCACGTTTTCCCCTCAATTCACAAGCGCCATGCCGGGTCAGTCTTCAGCCCAGGCAAACGCGCCCAATCCGCCAGGCCCGGTATAGGCTCCAATGGCCGGACCAACTTCGCCCAGCACGAAGATCTCTGGTTTCACAGCGTCCTGCAACCGGGCTGACAATTCCTGGGCCTCCGCTTCGCAGGCGGCATGAGCCACGCCAAGCCGTATTCGCCTTTTGCCGCGCATGGCGTCGATAATTTTGTCGGCCAGCGCGGCAATCGCCCGCGCGCGGCTGTGGTGGCGATCATCAGGAGCGATAGCGCCATTCTCGAGTTTCAGCAGCGGTTTCATGTCTAGCAGCGTCCCCAACAGGCGCGCCGCCCGCCCAATCCGCCCGCCCTTCGCCAGATAATCCAGCGTGTTCAGCGTGAAATACGAATGCATCCCGGCGCGCATCGCTTCCAACCGGATCAACATTTCGTCCAGCGGCGTGTCGCGCTCGGCCAATTGCGCCGCTTCCACCGTCATCAGACCTTCGCCCATTGAAATCGAACGGGTATCAAACACAAAAATGCTGGCGTCGGCGCTTTGGCGAGACGCCTGTTTCGCCGATTCAATCGATCCACTCAACGCGCTGGAACAATTAATCGCCAGAATGACCGCGCCCGGCGCGCGCGCGAGGATACCCTTAAAGGCCGTGTCATAATCCTGAACCGACGCCTGGCTGGTGGTCGGCAGATCGGAGCTTTCCGCCAGCTTTTTGAAGAATTCGGCGGGCTGAATATCCACGCGGTCGCGCCGCGTCTCCGCCCCGAATGTCACATAGGAAGGCACGATGGTGATGTCATGGCGGGCGACAACGTCGGCTGGCAAATCGCCCAGCGAATCGGCGACTATCTTGATCATGGCATTTCCCCGGATGTCACTGGCAAAGGTTACGGCTGCGCTTCAATGATCTCGATTTCGGTTTCAATCGGCGTGACCGGTTTGAGCAGGTTCGCTACGGGACAGTAATTAGTGTACGACAGTTCCACCGCCCGCGCGACTGCCTCCGGGTCGATTTGATGCCCGGTGACCACAAACGTCACCCAGAAATGCGTGTACACCATCGGATGCCGAGCGGACTGATCGGCCCGCGCGCGAACCTCAAAGGCGGTGACGCGTTGTTGCTTCTTCTGCAATATGCTCATCACGTCCATGCCCATGCAGCCCGCCAGCGCGATCAACACCAACTTGGCCGGGCGGCTGCCTTTGCCCTGCCCGCCAAATTTGGGATGCGAGTCCAGTTGAATCGGGAATTCTTCGGCGGTCTGTCCCTCGAAATGCAAACCTTCTTGCCAGACGACCTTCGCTTCCGGTTGAGACATAGGGTGTTGCCCGCCCTTTCAGGTCTTGGATTTAAGGTCGCGCGCGCGGGTCAGGCCGCCAGCCTGCGCGGTAAATCTGCCAGCCAACCGCCGCGCCAATGCCATCCACCAACACATCCCATAGCCCATCGAGTATCACGTAGGTCGGGCGCAAAGCCGCTTGCAGGACTTCAAGCCCAATTCCCAACGCCACGCCCAGCCCAAGCGCGATAGCGACATCGCGCCGCGCCGCGTCGGGCCGCATCCCAACCGCGCGGGCGACCAGCCACACCTCAGCGCTGAACGCCAGTGTGTGCGCCGCCACATGGCGGCTTTCAAACAATAACCACGCCATCGTCCACGACGGCGGCGAGGGGTCTTTCCCTTCGGCGAGCGTGACTGTCAAATATACCAGCGTTATCCACAGAATAGGCAACAGCTTGCGCGCCAGAGTTGTCCATTTGCTCATCGACACATTATAACGTGAAGGTTCGTTGCTCTGAATGTTGTCTGCCCGCCTCAAACTGGCCGCTGCGTCTTGTTATTGTGACCTGTAAGCGTAACTATTGTAACAGTTTTGTGACGGGGCTGCGGCCTTGTCCGTTGTGGGGAAAATCGTTCTGTGATAGACTGCTCGTAGCCACAGAAATGGCGCAAACACACAGGGCAATAACATCGTATGACTGTCCCCAGCCGACTGAAAGAAGCGCGCCGATTCTTTGAAACGATGGACATTCGCCAGATTGAAGCGGCAGTCGAGGCTGAAGCCCGCGCCCAACTGGTGATCATCGGCCCGGTCAATTCAGGAAAATCCACGCTGTTTAACCAGATCAAGGGCCAGAAGCTCTCCAGCGTCTCGGCTGTTCCCGGCACCACGCGCGAAATTATCAGCGAGCAATTCGGCCCGTTCTGGCTGGTGGACACGCCCGGCCTCGGCGAAGTTTCCGGCGCGCAAACGACTGCCGCCGCTTTCAAAGCCGTCGAGCGCGCCGCCGTCGTGATCCTGGTGCTGGACGCTTCGGCGGGCGTCCGCCAGAGCGACGCCGATCTCTACCATCAGGTCGCGCAGCAGGGTTTGCCGGTGGTGGTCGCCCTCAACAAAGTTGATTTGATCGGCAAAGACCTGCCCCGTGTGATGGGCGATATCGAGCGCAAGCTGGCGGTTCCGGTCATTCCGATTTCCGCCAAGAATGGCAGCGGCATCGCCGACAAACTGATACCCGCGATAGTGGACGCGCATCCGCAAATGGCGGTGACAGTGGGGCGCGCCCTGCCTCGCTACCGGAAGATCGCCGCCGGGCGGGTCATCCGCGAATCAGCGGCAGTCGCCACCCTGTTGGGCGCCGAGCCAATCCCCGGCGCGGGGTTGCCATTTCTGATCGCGATCCAAACCCGGATGCTGCTGCGGCTGGCCGTCATCTACGGGCAGGAAATGGGCGTTTCGCGCGCCCGTGAATTGATCGGCGCGATTGCCGGCGGCGCCGCCATCCGCTATGCCGCGCAGGAGTTGGTCAAGATCGTCCCCGGCCCGGGCTGGCTGGTCGCCGGGGTGATTGCCTGGACGGGAACCAACGCGCTGGGACAAGCCGCCGTCGCGTTCTTTGAAAGTCAGGGCAGGCTCAAACCGGCGGAGCTTAAACAGCTTTATCGCCGTTTCCAAAAACAGCGCACCGCGCCGCAAGATGAGTTAGTTGACGTATGAATCAGGCCGAGCCAATCTCCTTGTTTCGCCCGAGCGCCATCCACAACGAGAGCGCCTATGCGCCGAGGCGCGCCCAACGCGTTCTGGCTGTTTCGCTGTGGCTGGCTGCTATTGGCCTGACCGCTTATCTCAACCTGACCACGCGTCAGCAAATCGACTGGCCGCTGTTAGCGGTGTTCGCCGCCGCCCACGCTATTTCGGGCCTGTTATCGATCCGGCTGCCGGGCGGTTCCTATGTCGGTTTCAGCCTGACAAATCTTGCCAGCATCGGGCTTTTTCTCGGCTACCCGCAGGCCATGATCATCGGGCTGGTTTCCCCTGCTGTCGTCCTGTGGCTCGTTCAGGCGATATTCCGGGGGTTTCGCATTCCGCGCGCGCCGCGTTTCTCGATTGCGTTCGAGTCGATGCACACGAGCGCCACCTACACGCTGGCGACTGCCGTGACCCTGTGGCTGTATGGGCAAATCGGCGGAACTCTCCATTCGGCCCAGACGCCGCTGCTGGCGCTGCTTATCTTTCTTCCGTTTGGCCTGAGCAGCGCTTCTATTGTCTTGTGGCAAACCCTCGGCCAGGCCGATCTTCGCGACCTCATTCGCCGTTTCTGGCCTATCGTTGTCGTCAGCCATCTGGTCTCCGGGGTCGCTATCCCGGTGGTGGTAGTGGATTATTACGGCGAAGGGTTAATGGCGTTGGGGCTGACCGCCTTCGCGCTTGCCGCGCTGTTATTGTTCATGTTCAACACCGTATATCTTGACCTCCTGCGGCAGGTGGGAAATCTCGCCGCTTTGAACCGCATCGGGCAGGCCCTCAGCGCGCGCTTGGAACTAGAAGAACTGCTGGCAAATGCTCGCCGCGAGATCGGCAAACTGTTGGACGTTTCCGGCTTTTATCTGGCGCTGATTGACGAGGAAAAAAAACGGATCACATTCCCGATTGATTTTGAGGATGATGAGCCGATTGTGTATAACGATCTGCCGCTGGACGGCAAATCGTTGTCGGCGCACATCGCCCGAACGCGCCAGCCGTTCCTGATTGCTAGCCCGGATCGGGAGAAATTCATGCAAATGGGCATCGAGCCAGCCGGGCGGCAGGTCAAAAGCTATGCTGGCGTGCCTGTTTTTAGCGGCGAAAACGTGATCGCCGTGATGGCTCTGCGCGATTATCACCTTGAGCGCGCCTTCACGCTCGACGATTTGCGCTTGATGCAGCAGATCGCCACGCCATTGGGCGTGGCCCTGCAAAACGCCCGGCTGTTCCACCACAGCCAGCGACAGGCCACCGAACTATCCTCGCTGCAAGAAGTCTCGTCGATGATGACGGCCAATGCCGACCTCAGCCGCCTGATACGCGCCATTTGCGAGATTGTCGTCGATGTCATGGGTTACCAGAAATCAGGCGTTTTTCTGCTGGATCAAGCCCGCCAGACCACCCGTCTGGTGGACAGCGTTGGCCTGAGCGACGCCTATGTTGAACGCTCGCAATCCGTCCCGCTTGACAACAATCGCGCCGAAGTGTTCCGCACCGGTAAACCTTTGGTTGTCGAGAATTATATGGACGATCCGCGTTTTGCCGAATCGCGCGAGCTGGCGCAGGCTGAAGGCATCGCCATTGTGCTCGAAGTTCCGCTGATGCTGGGCCAGCAGGTGATTGGCTCGGTTGCCGCCTATCACGTTCGCGCTCGCCCCATCATGCCAAATGAAGTTAGTTTGCTCCAAACACTCGGCAGCCAGATCGCGGTGGCAATCGCCAACGCTCGCCTGTTTGAATCCACCGTCGAGCGCAGCAAAGAACTGGAAACGCTGTACGAGGCGAGCGCCACTGTCAATGCGTCTCTGTCGCTCAAAAATGTCCTGCGCGCGCTTTCCATTAGCGCCATTCAAGCCCTGCATGTCCCCAACTGCACGGTGTGGCTTGCCACTGACGATCAGCGCGCGCTGCGGGCGGCCCTGCGCATGACCGCGCTGGACGGCGGCGCGAACGAGGAGCCAATCATCGCCATCACGCTCGATCTGGAAGACATGGCTTTGGTCCAGAAAGCTATCGCCCATCAACAGCCAGCGGCCCTCCGTATTGACGCAGCCGATCTGTCTGCCGGCGAGCAGCGCCTCCTGTATCATTGTCAGATCGCCTCCGGGCTGGCGCTGCCCCTGGTGATGCATAACACCTTGCACGGCCTGATCATTCTTCCACCGCCGCAGGCTGACCGTGAATTTGACGACGACGAAACCCGGCTGGCGATGGGCCTCGCCCATCAAGCGGCTGTCGCTATTGACAACGCCCGCCGCTTTGAGCGCACCGATGTCGCTCTGAGCCGCCGTCTGGAAGAAATTTCCGCGCTGGAACGCATCTCGCAACGCATCGCCAGCCACCTTGACCTGCGCGAAGTGATTGACGAAGTGGCGCGGGCAGCGTTAGAGAACACCGGCAGCGAATATATTGACGTGGCCTTGCTCGACGAAAAAACCAAGAGGGTGACCACCCTTGTTCGGCGCAGCGCCATCCCTGACCACGATACCCCGCCCAGTTGGCCCGCCGATCAGGGGCTGACCGGGCGGGCTATGCGCGCGCGCAAAGTGGTGTTGGTCAGCGACGCCAAAAGCGACCCTGATTACATTGCCGTCCGTCCCAATGTGTTGTCTGAAATGGTCACGCCGATTTTGCTGGACGACCGGGTGCTGGGCGTCATTAATCTGGAGAGCGCGCGCCTCAACGCGTTCACCGAAGATCACGCCCGCTTCGCCGCCAATCTCGCCGAACATGCCGCCATCGCTATCTCTAACGCCAGCCTCTACGAAAGCGAGCGCCGCCAGCGCCAGATCGCCGAGTTGCTATTGGAAACCAGCGGAATCGTGGCGTCGTCGCCCAATCTGCATGATGTGCTGCTGACGCTTTCCGAGCAATTGCTGCGGATCAGCGGCTTTCACGGCTGCGCCATTCTGGAAATCGACGAAGCCAGCGGGCTGGCCTACACGCTGGCAGAACGGGTGCATGGCATCTGGCCGCCGGGACAGGGCCAGACCTTCTCGCTGGACGCTTACCCCGCCACCGCGCGGACGCTGATGACCGGCGAGATTGCCGTGATCCATCGCGGCATGGCAGACCCGGACAAGAGCGAATTGGCATTGATGGCTAGCGAAGGGGTTGAGACGCTGATCATGCTGCCTATCAGGGTGGGCGCTCAGGTCGTGGGGCTGGCGGAACTCAACAGCGTCAGGACCGATCTTGCCGTGTCAGGCTACGCGTTGGACAACGCGAGGGCGGCGCTGGACACGGCAGCGCGACAGCTTGCCGCGCCGTTCAGCGCCAATCCCTCGGCGCGCATGATTGAACTGGCAAGCCAGTTGTTCAGGGCCGTCGGCGGGCAGTGCGCCTGCACGCTTTCCGAATGGGATCAGGCGGCGGGTGTTGTTCGGACGCTGGTTGAGTTTGGCGACCTGATCTGGCAGCCACGACGCGGCCCGTCCTACCGCATCGGCGACTATGAGCGACTGGCCAGCGCGCTGCAAGCCGGCGAATCTGCCGTATTCCACGTCGCCGAAGGCGACAAGCCGCTGAATATCAGGTCGCATTCGCAGCGTGGCGCGCACACGCTGGTCATTCAGCCGCTGACGCGCAAAGGCAGCCTGATCGGGATCGTCGAGTTGTTCAAGATCGCTGAAGCCGGCACCATTAGCGATGAAGACCTGCGGGTGTGGCGTCTTGTCGCCGATCAGGCCAGCGTCGCTATTGAAAACGCCCGCCTGTTTGAAGCCATCCAGCGCAGCGGCGAGGAATTTAGCGCCCTGCGCACCGTCGCGCTGGAAACCGCCTCATCGCCTGATCTGGCGACCACCCTCAACATCATCGTCCGCCACGCGCAGGAACGCACCGGGGCGATGGACGTGCAAATCTATTTGTACGAACGCCATCACGACCGCCTGACCTTCGGAGCCGCCGCGCGCAGTTCCAGTGAATATCAGCGCCCCGTTGCCGAGCCGCGCAACGATGGGCTTACGGCGACCGTCGCCCGCACCGGCGAACGGATGGTTGCCACCAACCTCGCCCAGCACCCGTTGTTCAAGGATGTCGTCAGCCATCCGTCGTGGAAAACGATCAAGATGATCATGGGGGTTCCCCTCAAGTCTGGCAACGAAGTCACCGGGGTCTTTAACATTAGCTTTGACGATGATCGCCCCCCGGATGACGAAACGCTTCACTTTCTGGACTTGCTGGCGGCTCAGGCCGCGATTGCTATTGAGAATACCCGGCTGGCAGAAGCGACCAGCGCCGGACGCGACCGCCTGCAGGCCATTCTGGACAGCAGTTATGACGGAATCCTGATGATCGATCCACACGGCCATCTGGTGATGGCCAACCCGCGCGCCGAGTATCTGCTGAACATCCGGCTTTCCGACAAAATCGGTTGGAACGTCCTGCGGATTGTCCGGCATGTCAGGCCGACGCTGGATGCGGACGACGCCCGCCTGTTTCTGAAAGAAACCATCCGGCTGGGGCGGGTATTTGAGCAGGATAATATGGCGACTACCCGCCAACAGCATGTCCTCAGCAACCCCACCCGCGCCATTGAAGTTGTGTCGACTGGCGTTCAGGGCCGCGATCAGGAGCTGGTAGGTCGCTTGTTGATCTTGCACGATGTGACCTACCAGTTTGAGCTGGAAGCCTACCGCCAGGAAATGTCCAGCATGATTGTCCACGACCTGCGCTCGCCGCTGTCCAGCCTGATCACCGGCCTCGATATGGCCCTCAGCGAGATCGAGCATCTGCCTGTCGAGGCCAACGCCGAGACGTTGAAAATCACGCTGGGCGTTGGCCTCAGCAGCGCCAATTCGCTGCTGAAGCTAGTTGAGGGCATTCTTGACGTGAACAAATTGGAGGCCGGGGAAGTCATGCTGGCGCTGGCCCCCCTCAACCTGCGCGATCTTGTCCAACAGGCTTGCGACCGGTTGGGGCCGGTGGGCGCCGGGGCGTCGATAACGCTGTCACTGGAAATGCCGGAAAGCCTGCCGGATATTGTCGCCGACCATGAGAAGATTGAGCGTGTGGTCGTCAATCTGGTGGACAACGCGCTGCGTTACACCCCGCAGGGGGGACGAGTCACCGTGCGCTTGAAGGCCAGCGAGCAGGGCCACCAGACCGTGTCGGTGATCGACACCGGCGAGGGCATTCCGGCGGACTTTCGGGAGCGCGTCTTTGAGCGTTTCTTCCAGATTGACCCGAAAGGGCGGCGGCGCGGAACGCGCGGCACGGGGCTGGGCCTGACTTTCTGCCGGCTGGCCGTCGAAGCGCATCGCGGGCGCATATGGGTTGACGGCGGGCCGGAAGGCGGCGCCGCGTTTCACTTCACTTTGCCATCCAATTTGTCGCCCACCCCATCCATCGGCCAAACGCCCTGAACCGCCCTCTTAAGGAATCTCGGCGCCGCAGGCCCATTGCGCGCAGGCCCGTCTGCGTGTATCTTAGAGCGCTATGACATCTCAAGGCCGTGTTGCTGTGTTCCGCTGGTTGGTGATCGTCGCCGGGCTGGGCGTCGCTGGCTATTATGGCCGCCTCGCGGCGCCGTCCGTGCTGGGCTGGATCGAGATCGCGTCGTTGGCGGCGTTGATTGGGCTGGTTCACAATCTTGGCCTGCGCGCGTCATTCGGCGATGTCACGTTTATGCCAACCGCCGTGTTGATGGCTTACATGGTGATGGGGCGCGAGGGCGGCATGGTGGCGGCGGCAGCCGGGCTGCTGGTCGGTTGCGGCGCGCAGGTGGCCCGCCACTGGCGCCAGCCGCAGCAGGATCGATCCCGCAGCGCGTGGGCGCGCGCGGCCCGCGACCTGTGGCCGTTCGGGCAGAATGTCCTGAGCCTGCTCGCCGCCGATCTGGCCTTCACCACGCTGGGCGAGCCAGCGCCCCTTGCCCGTATCCTCTCGCTGCAAGATATGCCGCCGGTGCTGTTCTCGCCGATCATTTATTTGATCGTCTACAACCTGCTGCTCGCCGCAGATTTGTGGCTGGCGGGGCTGCCGGTCGTTCGCTCGTACATCCAGAACCGCCGGGTGATGATGGCGATCCAGTTATTGCCGCTGGCTCTGGCCCCGCTGGCCTCGCTGGCGTTGCACGGGTTGGGCCTGTGGGTCTTCTTCATTTTCGAAATTATCCTGTTAACGGTGGTGGTGGTTGTCTTCTACCTGATGCAGACTCAAGAATCGCTGGAAGTGCGCGTCGATCAAATGCACGCGCTGTCCGCCATGAATCGCGCCTTGCGCACGTCGCTGGAACGAGACGCCCTGCTGGAAACCGTGTTCTTGCAGGTCGCCAATGTCCTTAAGATACGCAACCTCCGTATCATGCTGCGCGACGACCCGACCGGGCCGGACAACTGGGTTGTCGCGCTGGAAGTGGTGGATCGCAAAATCAAAGATGCCGGGTCGGAAGCGCGCATCGATGGCCTGACCGCGTGGGCTATCCAGGAACGCCAGCCGTTGCTCGCCGACCCGGTTCCCGAAACGGCCTTCCGCCTGAAAGTCGCCAGCCTGCCGCCGGGCCGGGCATGGATGTGCGCGCCGCTGGTGGCCTCCGGCAAGACGCTGGGGGCGATGAGCGTCTGGCTCGCCGAAGACGAACAGCCTGCCCGCTCCTTTAGCCAGGCCGATCTTGATCTGTTGTCGGCTGTCGCGGCCCAGACCGGCGTGGCGCTTGAAAACGCGGCCCTGTACGAAGCGGCCCGCCAGCAGGCGTCCCAACTGGCGCGCCTGACCCAGATCAGCGCCGTGATGAACGCCTCGCTCAACCCGGAAAAGGTGCTGGAGATCATCACGGACGCTCTGGCCGAAGTCGCCCATTGCGACAAAGCCTCGGTGTATTTGCTTCAACACGACCGGAGCGCCGACCCCACCTTGGTTATGGTATTCGCCAAAGGATTCTCGACGGGGCATCTAGCGCGTTCCAAGGACATCGCGGTGCCGCTTTCCGAAGCGGAGCGCCGCACAATCATGGACGAAGCCACGGCGGTCTGGGTGCCCAATGTCAACGCCACCGACACGTCGGTGTCGCCCGGCGCGTTGCTGCTGGCCAAGCGCGAAAATTTCGCGGCTTACGCTTATTTTCCGTTGCGCGCCCAGATGAAACCCGTCGGCATGCTGGCGATCTACTACGACAGGCCGCACTACTTCCAACAAAACGAAATTGACCTGCTGAACACGCTCGCCAATCAGGCGGCGCTGGCGATGACCAACGCGCGCATTTATCACACCGTTGATCTGCAGCTGACTCAGAACATGGAGCAGATCACCCGCATGTCCGAGATCAACCAGCGCCTCAGTTCCACGCTGGAGATGAGCGCCATCTTCAATTTGATCATCGACTCGGCGATGGAAGGCTGCAAAGCTGATTCGGGGGTGCTGGTGCTGGCAGGCGACCCGGAACTGGGCCAGACCACCGGCGAAATGAACATGGTGGCATGGCGCGGCTTTGACCCCGCCCACAGTATGCGCATGCCTCACCACGTCGCCGAGGGCGTCGCGCGCGAGGTGCTGGCCAACGGCAGGACGATTATGATGTCGATGGACGATCCGATGTCCAGTTCGCCGCGCTCGCAGTTGTGCGTCCCGATTGTGCTGGATAGCAAAGTCATCGGCGCGTTGGCGGTTGAAACCGAACGGCTTAACGCCTTCACCGACCACGATCTGTCGTTCGCCAGCCAGTTGGCAGTTCAGGCGGCGGTGGCGATCCGCAACGCGCAATTGTACAACCACTCTCAGGCGGTGCGCGACCGCTTGCACGCCATCCTCGACGCTTCCAAAGACGGCCTGCTGATGCTCGACCCCAAGGGCCGGATCGTGATGACCAACACCCGCATGGGCGACTTCTGGACTTTCGCGCGCCAGAATCCCACACCGCGCACCGCCGAGCAGATTTTGGCCGACCCGCTGTCGGGGCTGGGCGAAGGGCTGGGTTATGGCGAAGGGGAACTGACCGGCATGTTGGGCCGCTACACCCGTAACCCGGCCCTGGCCGCCCATGACGACCTGTACGAAGTGCGGGCCGTGACGGGCGGCAGTCGCCAACGCTTTGTGGAACGCGCCACCACGCCCGTGCGCGACGAAAGCGGCAACTTCATCGGCTTGCTGCTGGTGTTCCATGATGTCACCGAAGAAAAGGAATTGGAAGAGGCTCGCGAAGACCTGACCCGGCTGATCGTCCACGACCTGCGCTCGCCGCTGCAATCGGTGATGGGCAGCATGAAGCTGATCAACCATCTGCTGCCGGAGAAATCGCGCGAAGTTCAGCAAGCCACCAACGTCAGCGAGCGCGCCGTTAAGAAACTGCTCAATCTGGTCAACGACCTGCTGGATATTTCCAGCATGGAAAGCGGCAAGTTCACCCTGCACACCGGGATCGAGACGATCAACGCGGTGTTCGAGGATGTGGCGCAGGCGGTGGTCGGCCTTCAACAAGAAGACCCGCAGGCGGTGGTCAAGGTCGAGGCGGCCCCCGACCTGCCGTATGTGGACATTGACCGCGACATGATCGAGCGCGTGGTGTTGAACCTTGTCGACAATGCGCTCAAGCACACCGATCCGGGGACGCTGGTCACGCTGCGCTCCGAAGTTCGCAAGGGCGACACCCGGGGCGAACAGGATCAGGTCGCTGCGTTGATCATTGACAACGGGCCGGGCGTGCCGGACGACTACAAAGACAAGATTTTTGACCGCTTCACGCAGGTTCCGGGCGCGTCATCGATGCGCCGCAGCACCGGGCTGGGGTTGGCGTTCTGCCGCATGGCGATTGAATCGCATGGCGGCAAAATCTGGGTGGAGGACAACCCCGGCGGCGGCAGCATTTTCCAGTTCACGCTTCCCGTCGCCGACGTGCCGCCGGACTACGAGCCGCCGAAGCGCCGATCAGGCGGGAGGTCGAAGGCCAGACCGGACAAGAAAGAGAAGACAGACAAAAGCGACGAGAAGGCCGGATGAAGTTACCTCACCCCCTAACCCCCTCTCCGTAGTCACGGAGAGGGGGAATTCTTGTAGACAAAGCGGGCGATAATTCCGAGTTTGTTTGACGCCGAAATATTCAGTTGGACGGTCGGTGTGGGCGAATTTGCCCATGATATTGCGTTGCAAGGCGGCAGGCTCGCGCACCGAGCGAAGGGACGGGATGCCAATCCCATCCCCCTGCTCGTTCGTCTTTAGCACGAAGCGAACAGAGAGCAACTTAACCTGCCGCGTGGACGCCATTGGGGGAAGCCAATGGATGCCACTCATCTCCTCAGTCTGTTTTATCGCCAGACGCCGCTGGGTTCGCTTGGCCGGGATAGGCCGCGCTTCCTGCTATCTTCGCTGGCGACGATCCCCGAACTGTGGACGGAGAGACCTTTAGCGCATAACTCCTTTCTGGCCTGAGGCAGCACAACCGGTTTCCAGCCGGATGGCCTGACATCAGACATGCGGATGAGCGTAGCGATCTCATGGATTCCACTCCGAGAGAACGGCGGGCGACTGCAAGTCGCCCCTTGTATATTAAGGAAAGGGTGTATTCTCTGGGATACACCTGGTCAAGCAGGGGGAGAGGGGAACCTGTGTCGCCCCTTAGGCCACAAGAGCCTGTCGCGTAGATCAGGCCCTCTTCCC